>Ga0209257_1000824_pt1 | contig 44841 bp, 27 predicted proteins | sample AraplaCvi_mCL_r2_FD_184277 | JGI IMG/M metagenome (GOLD analysis project Ga0209257, IMG submission 184277) | Arabidopsis root microbial communities from North Carolina, USA - plate scrape MF_Cvi_mCL_r2 (SPAdes) (version 2) | ecosystem: Host-associated > Plants > Roots > Endosphere | place: USA...
ACGGGCAGCGCCCGACAGCGACCTTGGGGAATAGGTTAACGGTAGACCAGCGGACTCTGACTCCGTTAGTCCTGGTTCGAATCCAGGTTCCCCAGCCAATTCTCCCTAAAAGCCCTTAATTCCTTGATTTTCCAGTCGTGCCGGATATCGTTTTGGCATCATTGGCGACCTGATGCCCAGAACCGTAGCCCAAAGGTGATGCCCACGCCTATCGAGCGCGATGGACGAGCCCTTGAGGAAAGACAGGGCACTGATCATGGCCGTGCGCCACGAGGTCGAGAATCTGATCCGCCGTGGAAACATCTTCTACTGGCGGGCACGCATCCCCTCCGTCTTCGTCCATTGCCGCCCAGGCAGCCGCCTTTCACTCAGCCTTCATTGTTCCGACCATAGAAAGGCTCAGATCATCGGCCGGAAGCTCAATATGCGACTGGCCGAACTGAAGATGAATTCGAAGGAAGCGATGTCTACCAAGAAGCAGCTCCAGATCCTGTTCGAGCACGTGCGGGATGAGGAAATCGAGAGGCTCGATGACATCAGCACAATGGCCAAGCGCAACGGCCGCGGTGGCGATGTCGTCGAGATGGAGCTCGATCTCGAGGTCGGCTGGGCCTGCCAACTCCTGGCAAAGTTCGGGACGCGGTCGGAGCTCAGTCTCGACGGCGATTGCCCTGGTCTCACCTACCTCCTGAAGAACGGCGTCCCCGCCTCGCATGTCGATGCTATCCGGGCGAACTATCGAGGCGAGCTGAGCACGGCTCGCAGCCCTGGATTCGAAGACGGCATCAGACGACTGATCTACCACTTCGAGATTGAGGACACGGCGCTCAATCGCGAACGCGCCATGTCGAAAATGTTCGAAGGCCGCGCTGCGGCCCTACTGGATATCGACGAACGCCACGACCTCGTCGACCGCAGCATAAGCGAATTCACAGGTGGCGGCAGAGCGAACGCATCTGTGACCGCGAAGAAGCCGGCCGAGGTCGAACCTGCCGCCCCTGTCGCATTGATAGTAGCCAACGAGAGCCAGACGGAACCGACTGCAACCGATATCCGGGAGCGCGAGGAAATCGCCTACCTCGACCTCTCGCCACGCGAGGCGCCAACACCCGAGAAAGGCACGCTCGACGCTCAACATCCCAACCAAAGAATTGTCGCAGTCGCGGACTTTGAGCAAGAGTGCGAAAAGCTCATCGCCAACATGGGAGAAGACTGGACAGTGGAAACTGGGCGAGATGCCATGGCGCTGGTGCGAATGTTCAAATCAGTGCTCGTCGAGCATGGCGTGGAGCATTCCGGGCAGATCGAGCAATATCACATTGGCCAGTTGCGTCAGCACTTCAATCACATTCCGACGGACTGGGGCAGAAGCAGCAGGATGCGCGTCATGTCAGCGCCGGAACTTCGCGCCCAAGGCGACGAGCTGCGCAAGGCTGCGGAGGGTTCAGGAACTAAGGCGAAGGTTGGCCTGGCTGCCGGAACGATCCGAAAGCACTTCGGAAATCTACAGCACTTCCTGAAGCATCTGAAAGGCCACGGGTTCGAAATCGAAAATTGGACCTTTGAAGGCCTGCGCCCACGAAAGCCCAAAGCAGGAGACATCCGTCACCAGCAATACAAACCGAAGCCTGAAGACATTGCTCCGATTTTCGCAAGTCCGATCTATACGGGCTCACAGGATCATCTACGCGGAAAACGGAGGAAACCAGGCAAGCATGTCTTCCACGATTCGCTATACTACCTGCCTATCCTGTTCACTTACCTGGGTCCTCGACGCAAAGAGTTCGCGGGGCTCGCAGTCGACGACGTTGCAAAGGACGAGGACGGATATGTCATCCTCCTTCGCACGAATGGCATTAGGCGATTGAAGACCGCGCAATCAAAACGACTGCTACCAATGCCCGACGAATTGGTTCGATTGGGCTTCCTCGACTACTATCAGGCGATCAAGGGACTCGGATACGAAGCTCTCTTCCCGGACCTGTTCTCGGATAAGACAGAGAACGATCCGGGAGATCGTTTCTACGACACTTTCACCCCTGTCATGCGGGGCGCGCTCGGCGAAAAAATGTGGGAGCGATCCATTCATGCCCTTCGTCATGGTATGGCGGACACCCTCAAGCAGGCTGGCGTCCCGACTGAGGTTATCGACGACATCTCGGGGCGTTTGAGCGAAGGCAGCGAAACCAACACGCGATACACCAATCCGGCTGGTCTTCCCCTGATGCGGAGCGCCTTGCAGCACTACCCTATCATCACTTCGATCGTCGAACGGAAGCCTTTGCAACTCCTCCCATGGATCGAGAACAAGCAGCCGCCGCCATGGGCGCGAGAAGGCAAGAAGTGAAGCCCGGGGCGGAAATGATTTCCGCCCCGGCATGCTGCGTGACTAGGCGGCTTCCCAAACCTGATTGAGAATTCGTGCTGCCAGCGCCGCCTTGTCCTGCGGAAGGAAGCGGCCGTAGTGCTTTGCCACCATGTCAGCCGTATCCTGGATGGCGTAGCTCGCCTGCTCGTACGAGCCGGTCTGCTTCAGGATGTGCGTGGCGAGCACATCCCGGACATTGTGAGGACCATGCGGCAGCAGGCCTTTGATCGCCCCTCGCCCGGTGAATGGATTGTAGATGCCGTAGCGCTGGATGGTGAGCCGCCACGCCTCATAGAAGCTGGTGATGTCGTAGGCGGCGTCGGTACTCGTCGTCTTGACCGTCTTCACAAAAAACGTCCCGGGATCGGCGGTATCCTTCAGAAGGACCGAGCGATGGCGCTCGACGTAGTCGTTGATGTATCGATAGAGGTCGAGCAGATCCGGCAGCACTAGCCGAAATGGCTTGTCTCCGAAGAACGACGAATGGGCGTTCTTGAAAGCCACTGCTGGAATCAGAACCTCCCAGCCATCGTCACGATCACTCCAGCGGAGTTCACCGCGCTTGAGTTTTTCGAGCACGCGTTCCGGACGCGGCATCTGTCCCCGCGGGCATAGCATCAACTGCCGCAAGTTTTTCTGGCGAAGCCCAAGATGCAACCCTAGCCGAAGTATGAGGAACGAGCGAACCGCCTCGGCAGCCTGACGCGGATAGCGCTCCGCGTCAGGCATCAGCCGGATAATCTCCTCGGTAATCTTCCGGTATTCGCGGACCGGGCTGTCAGCCTCGAGGACCGGCATGATCGGCTCGAATGGATCACGATGGACCCGGGCGATGCGCTGGATCTCCTTCACACGGTGAGAGGCATGTTTGTGAAAATCCTCGCAAGCGCCGTGCCAATCCTCCCGGGCATAATCAATCTCGTTCTGCGAGACGAGACCGGCAATAGGCTGCACACGCGCCAAGAGTTCCGGATGTTGTCGAAGCCACCCGGTGCTTTCCTTAGTGATCGCCAAGGAGATCCGCAGCATGTCGACTTCCCACGCCGTGTAGAAACCTCGGCGGTTTTCGCGCCATTGCAGATACCAGTCCCAGACGCCCGGAAAGATAAGCAGTCCGAAGGTCAGTTGGCGCAGCGGCACCCCATATCCCTTGATCTCTCCCGCCTTTGACGCCGCAAGTGCGCCAAACATCAGGCCAAGATGCTCAATCTTCTGGGAGGCGGTTTCCTCACCCCAGACACCGTTTCGCTGAAATCCGATCGAGGTCAGCGCGGATGTCTTGAAGCGGACCAAGTCGGCCATCTCCATGGCAAGCGTCGGCGGCGCGTCGATGACGCCCGACAACAGGTCGGGATCCTCGATCCAGGTCTCTTCATAATTCGCCGGAACCGCGATCTTTCCATCACGTGGCGCGCGTCCACCGTAGGATACCCCGGGAAAGCGGATAGCGTAACGCTGCTTGGCCGCTGCGGCCTGGAACTTGCGATAATCCGTCGACCCGCTGATGATGACGCGACGAACCCAATCGAGGATTTCCTCGCGCTTGGCGAATGGGAGCGAATTGAAGTCATCTGGTAGATGCCATGCGATCCTGCGTCGTTCCGCAGGCTCGATGCCCGAGAGGTTGAACCCGGACGCCGATCGCGACTGATGCGGCAGCTTCGCTTTGAAATAGCCTTCCGGGAGACGGTAACGGCGCTCGATACGACCAAGTACGTCGAAGCTATCAGTGCTCCGCGGCACGCGCCGGCCCTCGATCCAACTCAGCAGTGTATTCTTGTCCATGGGTTCATCAGGTCGCACGACCGATCGATAGAGAACCCAGTAGGTCTCACCGTGGCGACGCATGTGGAGATGGAGTGCCTCGGCGAAATCCGCGGGATCATCCCACTCGCGAAACAAGGGCTCAGGAAACTCGGCCTTCACGCCAGGCTTATGCACCGCGGGGGTGGCCTGGGAACGCGCAATTTTCTGGAGCGCCGACTTGATTGACGATTTCGTATTCTCGGCGCGGGCTTTTTTTGCCCTCGTTGTTCCTCCAGGCTTCCGGGAGCCCTCTTCCGCCGCTCCAGCAGTTTTCCCGTCGTCCCTGTTCCAACGAACGATTGCATCAAACCCGGGGTCGATCAAACGGTGATGCGAAGCAAGCGATCGAGCATCGATCCCGGTCATGCGAGCAACGACATCCCATTCGGTGTGGCCTGCCGTCCGGGGTGGTCCGCACCTTCGTTCGATAAGTCGCCGCATGTAGGCCTTGAGGGCTTCGGCTTCGTCGCTGGAAAAGGCGGTCGAGAGACGCAGTTCGCAATAGGCGTCGATCTTACGTTGGAAGGCTTTGATTGCAGTTAGCTTGGTCATTTCACTTCATCATGTTCGTTACTCGGACCCTCTGTGCGAGGGGCCGGCCGAGCTAAGCGAAGCGGATTAACGAAGGATTGGAGCCGTCTGCATCTTCAGAAATCCGATTCAGAATCAAACGGCGTTTTCGGGAGTAATGGGGGGAGAAGTCGTAAAGGAAGCAAACGCCGTTAGGCCTCGGCCTCGTCGAGCAAGCCGCCCCGGTAACAACAGACCAAGTGGACACGGACGCGCTCAGACCTCCTTGTCGGGACCATCGGGATAGATCAGGTGGATTTTCCTGCGAAACGGCGAGCCGCCCATCCGGTACTTGGCGACCAGATCGTCGAACACTACGTCGCATTCGCGCTCATCGAAACCCTGATCCGTCAGCATCGAGACGATCTTGTTCTGGAACTTCTCGAGCTCCATCTGCTGACCCTTCTCGATTGCCCGCCGGATCAGCCAGAACAGCGCCACCCGAGCCACATCATCTCGGTCAGGCCGCTTCGCCCTTCTGTTGGCGTCGCGAAGTGCCTTCTGTCGCTGCCTTGCTGCCTTCAAGTTCATGATGCTCCTCCCGATCCTCGACCTCTTCAATGGTCAGGGGACCGGCCTGCCGGCGCAAGCCTTGTTCGGCTGAATCGGAAATTTCGGACCTTGAATCGGCGGCGCAGAACAATGAATCAAATGACCGCAATTTGTTTCGAGTTGCGGGCACGTTATCTCGGGTCAAGACGACCTGTTCGACCGCGAACGGCGTTTATGAATCGTCGTATTCGAGTTCCGAATCAAAAATCCTGTGTTCGGAATCAAATGAGCGCAATTTGTTTCAGGTTGCCGGAGACTTGATGTGAGTTGCCGACAACTTGCCACACCACATCTCAAGTCACGTCACATCATCGCGATGATGTCCGAGGATCCAGCCTTCCCATTTCTGAATGGCATCGATTGCCGGGATGCCTTCACCGCGCCGCCTATCGACGACATCGAGCATCCCCAGCAATCCAACCACGGCATCGAAACGATCCTCGCCTGACTTGTCCGAGCCGAAGCCATCGTCGATGAACGGCTGAAGCAGACCGGTATCGAGGTTCGGCCGCGCTGCAAGCCAAGGCAATATCCTCTCCCCCATCCGTGTGCGGTCTGCCTGACGCCGCTTGCTCCAGCCACTCCGTGGCATCCCGATCTGACGGTACACGTCACCAGGATAAGTTTCTGCAAGGATGACTGGCTTTCTGTTGGCGAGCTCGGTCAAGCTTCCATCGAACGGCCACAGTGCAATCTCGCCCAGTCTCGGCACGATGATTTCCCGCCATCCCGAGATCGCGCCTTTGCCGACCTGATTGCCGCCAAGCGTCCAGAACAACATGCAGGCAGCCTGCCGATCGGCGGTCGCCCGTTCACAGAGACGCAGGAGCGATGACGCACCAGAAATCCCAAGGGCATCGAAGAGATGGGCACGCGCCGTGCCACCAGGGCGGACGGGATAGAACGGGCGCTGCAGCGAGATATGGTCGCGATGATCAGCTACATTGTACCAATCCGACCAGATCCCGGAACCAAATGACGTCAGTGCCTCCCGGAAGGAACCGATGCCGGCTGCTCGTGCATAGGCCTCCGGCAGGCCGATCGGGAAGTCGAAGCCGATGAGAAGCGCGCCCGGATCGACGGCGCGACGCTGCAGCCGCTCGAACAAGCTCGACGTGTCACTGACGAGTTCCGGAGGCTGAACATGCCAGTGTCCGCCGCGTTTGATGGCCACAGCCATCCAGCGCTTTTTCTGCTCCATGCTCCAATCGCAATGGGCGACAACCGCGACGCTCATCCCGCACCCCGCTTCTGCTCATCGGGCGCATGACTATCAGCTTTAGGGCGGCAGATCACCGTCTGTCAGAATTTGCAGCACCGCCGTCTCATCCATTGCCTGGGCGTCGAACAGCGCCTTGGCCAAAGCGTTGAAGGTCGGCCTGCGCCTCCTGAGGATCACAGCAGCCCGATCGAGCGCCGCTGCCAGCCTTCCATGGACACGAGCCGCCAGCTCGGGGTCGCGGTCAAGAACTGCGCCCGGATCGCGATGGGGGCGATAGAGCAGCGGATGTTCGCTCCCGAATCCAAGGGTGCGCTCCACGTCGAAGGCAAGCCTGGTGGCCCGTGCCAGATCGCTGTCGTCGGCGCCACCGGAGCCGCTCGAGACACGCTTGAGCATCAGTTGTTCGGCGGCCCGCCCCGCCATCAGCATGGTCAGCATGTTTTCGTACCAATCACGGGTATCGGTCGCCCAGACGTGGAAGCCGACCAGATTATAGCCGCCCTCGCCGGTATCGATATTGAGACCGCGAACAGGTCCGAGATCAAGCGCATGATGGACAACTGCATGCCCTGCCTCGTGGAAGGCGAAGCGCCAGCGCAGATTATAAGGCACGGGCGGGCGATTGCCGCGGATGCCCTCTTCGATGTCCTCATAACGGATCGCCCGCTTGCCGCGGCGCGCCTTCAATCGCGCCTCCCGGACGATGCGTTCGATATCCGCACCCGTCAGCCCCATCGCCCGCGTGACGAGACGCCTGAGGATCGCATCGGCGGAATTGCCTTCTTGCACGGCCTCCCTCGTTTCCGCTGTGTTGCTGTTGTGCGGCTCGGTCATCGGCTGGCTCCCTTCCGTTCACTTTCCGCGTCTTCCTCCAGATAGTCGGCAACGATCCTCTTCAGCGAGAATCCTTCATCGGCTTCAGCACCGGCGTCCGCTTCCGGCTCAGAGATCAGCGACATCACATCGTCCCCGAGATGATGAGCCAGGATTTCGGCCAGCGTCGGCACATCTGGCCTGGGGATTTCGATATGGGTCTCCAATCGTCCGGAGCGCTTGATGGCCTCGTCGATATGATCGGGCCGGTTGGTGGCGCCGACGATGATCAGACCCTCGTTCTTGATGGCACCATCAAGCAGTTCCAGCGCCTTGTTGACGACCGTGTTCCAATAGTCGGCATATTCCCGCTCGGCCGGCTGCCTTTTGCCGATGCCGTCGATCTCGTCGACGAACAGAATCGCCGGCGCCATGGCCCGCGCCTCGACAAATGTCTTGCTCATCCTGTCGATGACGTCGTTCAAATGTCCGCCCTGCAGCCAGGTCGAAACGGACGTGACGACCAACGGGATTTGCAGGCTGTTGCACAGTGCCCGGGCAAAGGTCGTCTTGCCGGTCCCGGGCGGACCGGACAGCAGCAGCTTGGTGCTCATCGCCGCCCAGGTGAGGATGCTGGCGCGGTAATCATCCAGATCTGCCTGGAGATCGAGCGCCCAGTCTTTCGCTCGGCCATATCCGGATAGTGTTTCGACGGTCAATGGCGGCTTATGGCCGATCGCGCCCACCATCGACATTGGCTCCGGCTGGATCACTTCGGCGCCGGACGGCTTGTCCTTCTTCCAACGGCCGCTGTTTTCGGTATCGGACGGCTTCGACGGCTCGTGCGAGCCTTGGGGTTTCTCGCTGGATGTGCTGGAGGATGCCGATCCGGATGCCTTGTCGCCACCACCACCCTCCTCTTCCTCGAAGTCACCGCGATTGCGCTCAATGAGCACTGCAAGGAAATGCAGCACGTCGCGAACATGTCGCCCGGGACGAAAGGCAATAACCAGATCCTCCAGCGACAGCCAGCGCGCATCGGAATCCGAAGGCAGACCGAGAGTTTCGATTGCCTCGTCCGGATAAAGCACCTCGACCAGATCGGCGACGAACCTGCGATCGAGCTTTCCCGTTTCCAGCGACATGTCGGCGGCGATCTGTAGCAGCGAGGGAATGTCCGATCGCTTCTCCGCGATGGCGAGGACGGACAAGTCGCGGGACAGCGCGCTGAGCATCCGCCGGCGCAGGGCATTACCCGTGACACGATGCACGCCCGCGCCCGAGAAGGTCATCAGACGCCTGCGTGTCTCATTTTCGACGACATCGAAGTGATCATCGTTGAACATGTGATCCGACTCGATGACTGCGAACGGGCCGCCGGGTACCAGCCGGGATTTTTCAAGGAGCCGCAGCACTTCCCGCTCGAAGCCTTCGAGCGGCGCATGGAGGGTGACGACCGGTGTCACACGGGTCAGCGTATAAACGATCTCCCGAAGCGACCGTCCGCTCCTTTGCACCGCACGCGCCAGAACCAGGCTTGCAACGATGTGACTGACCAGTGGCATCGCCGTTGCCCGATCCACAAGACCGACGGCGTAGGTACGCCGATCGACTCCGTTACCCAGCACCGCGTCTTGCGCGATTGTGCCACGGCGCGCCTGAGGGAGGGCCACGAGTTGCGAGGCGAACGGCGGATGAACGATCCCGGCGGTCACGACACTATCGGCATCAGAGCTTGGCGTCGGAGCGCCGACCTCCTTCTGAGCGACCAGCCAGTCGCCAAAATTCCGCCGGAACCAGGTATCGTCACGGATCGGATCGCCGGTCAGTCGTGTCGTGTCGAAAGCCGGGCTGTAGCGGCAGGTGAGATGACCATCGACATCGACGATCCTGCTTTCCAGCAGACCGTTGTGCAGAGCGATCCGGCGCGCCTCGCGGCGGGCAAGATGACGGAGGCGGCGGATAAACAGACGAGCGAGCTTATCCATCAATCCGACCTCCCGTCTCCGCGGCAATAATTGCCGGTTGGGCGTCCTGCACCGGATCGCGCGGACGCGTCCGACCAAGCCACCGCCGGTCAATGACACCGGGCTTCGAGATCTGCACCAACACACGCTGGCGCGGCGAACGACGCGGCGGATGCGCGTCAGCCGACGAACCGGTCGACACAGACAGGCTCAGGTGTTCGTTCCAGGACGGATTGAGGTCCCGGTTGCGGCTCCGCAGCCAGTCGAGCAGCAGGCGGCATGCCGCATTGCCGCCGTCGGCAACTGCACTCAACCGAAGCATCAGCGGTTCCGGCAGAAGGCCATCCAGCAAAGAACCTTGCCGGACGAAGGCGAGCGCCAGCCCGATGAGAACGGCGGGGTCGTCGCGATCGCTCGAACCATGGCTAAGTTCGGCGGATTGGATATGAGAGAGTTTCGCAGGCTTGCCGTGAAGGCAGGGCGACGCGACGGTATCGGTTGTGACCGCTTCGCAACGGAAGCCGGCCACAGACGGGCTGTGGGTATCGATGGACATGAGTGTCTCCTCGCCGGAGCGCATCGCATCCGACGTTTGAGGAATGGAAAGGACTGGAGAAGCCGGACACGCGCTTCAGCCGCGGCCGCGATCAGTGCCGTTAGGCTAGCGGCTCGTCAGTGCCGGCGCGGACGGCGGGCGAATCCGACCCGGATACGGACCGGTTCGGGCTCGTCGTCCTGATCGTCGAAGCAGCCGAGATCATATTGACCGTCGTCCTCGTCCTGCGCGGCCATCGCCTGCTCTTCCTCGTAAGCGCGAGACGAACCATTCAGCGCAATCAGCGGCTTGCCGCAAACGCCCGAGATAGCAGCCGCGTCCGACGCGACCACCATCACGCCGAGCGCTTTGCGGGCTTCCGCCTCAAGAAGTTGCTGCACGCGGCGGCCGAAGCGCAGACGCAGCTCGGCCATGCAGGCCGCAACTCCGTCGATTTCCAGGAGGTCGTCGATCTCGGACAAGGCCCAGATACCGGTGGCATGATCGCTCGGACGGCTGGCGCCATCGACAATGGCAACCTCGACCGTGTCGACCATCAGGCGCTTGTGATTCTTGTAGAGCCAGTCCGGAAGGACCATCGCCGACGCCATCATCTTCAGCTTCAACTCTTCGAGACGGCTGGTGTCGCCGTACGAGGCGAGCGACCGCTTAAGGTCGAGAATGTAGGCAGTGTGCCGGGCGCGGTTTACGAGGATCAGGTCTGGCGTGTACGATCCCTTGGCCGGTGCCTCGCAGTCGAGCTTCACACCATCGAGGCTTTCCCAGTCGTTTCCGGAGACGGCTTCGAGCGCCGCCTTGACCAGCGGCAACTTCAGCGACTGGGTCAAGACAACAATGTTGGGATTGGCCTTCGCCAGACGGTCGACCGCCTGCTCGAGCAGCTTTCCTTCGCGGAAAGAGACGGCGCGCACGAGCGAGGCGATGTGAACGTAATGGCCGAGGATTTCGTCCTCGACCGGTTCGCCGTCGGCGATGGCGGCGATCGCGCGATCGATCAACACATCGAGATCGGCCTCGACCTCGGCGAAGCGAACGATGTGCGGATGGCGGCGCAGCGCAGGCGGCTCGCCGATGCCGCTTCGGGTACCAGCACCGAACGGACGCTGGGAGAAGACAGATACCGCGGCTGCGGTCGAACGGAGAACTTCCCCCGCGGGGACAGAGAGAGTATGCGTGGTCATAGCCCGATTCCTTCTTACCAAGGCTTGAGGGTCAGGCCCTTGGTAGCGTTGGCGCGCTGCCTTGGGCCGTTTTGTGTCCGGTCTTCCGAACTGCCTTACCCTGGCAGGACCGGGAGCCGGGCTCAAGGACCCGGGAGCAAAAAAGAGAACGAAGCCGGTACAAGGTTAACAGTGGGCTCACGAGCATTAGACCCGGCGAACGCGTCAGTCGATCGGCATTGCCCGGAAGCGTGTCGCCGCTCGCGCTCGCTTGCAAAAAAGAAAAGGGCCGACGTGCGGCCCCTTCGAGTTCGGAGGTAAGGCCGGGATTCCGGCCGCCCAGTCTTGGGCCAAGCGCATCACACGGCGGCGTTCGGTGGCGTTGCGGATTTCGTAACGATGCCCAACTCGGACTTGATCCGGCCGACGACCTCCGAACGCGTCGGGCGCTTTTCAGGCTTGGCGAGTGCTTCTGCGACGGAAGGAACGTCATCCTCCAGTGTCAGCTTGGACTTGGGCGCTTCAACCGTGGCAGTGGCCCCAAAGGCCGCAGCAATGGACTCCATTCTTTCTTCCATCGAGGGGATGCCGACTACCGAAGCAGGGCTGCCGCTGACATCCGCATAAATCAGTCCGTCCGCGCCCACCTCGACGGCAACGTTTGCGCTCGGCGCCTCACTGCTTTCCACACCTGGCCAGGCCAGGGCACTTGATTTGGAGGTGGCCCATTCCAGGATCGGCACGACTTCCACTTCCAACCAGGTCCGCAGTTCGGCTTTGTCCGGCCAAGTCGTCTCGCTGCCCATCTTGTAGAGAAGCGAGCTGACCGCCGCCCAGCCCGTCTTGCCCGGAAGGGAGGTAGGCGAGATCACGTATGTCGCGGTTGGATAGGGTCTGACGAACTGCGCCAGACTTTTCAGTTCCTCATGGGCAAGGCGTGCCACCAGATGTGTCTTTCCGGAGAGCGTCTTCTTGACGATATTATTCTTCGGCAACGCATCACGGACATGTGCGCAAATTTCCTCAAGGTGTCCGATGAAGGATTTGATGCCATCCCGGACTTTGATCGCGATGACCGCCTTGAGCCCGTCAATGCCTCCGACATCGTACGGATCGACCTGCGGCGATGCCTCTGCCTCGTTTTTCGGGCCGGCCATAATCGCCGCAACATCCTGCACCCTGAGCTTGCCGTTCGAGGCGGCGAAGCCAATAGCCTGCTCGATCTGCCCGGGCTCCGCAACACTCAGCTTCCCAAGAACCGTCGGGCCGACGGCCAGTTCCACCAGGATGTCCTTGTAGCGAGCCAGGTTGCGATACACTGCGCGCTGGGTACGGACGTGGCGCGCGGTATAGCCGCAACGTTCCACAGCCCACTTTTCCAGGGTTCCTTCCGGGAGCAGCCCGGCTGCGCGTTCGAGGTGCTCGCCGAGCTTGAAGGCCTCTTCAGTCGAACGGCGCGAAATGCTGATGAGGAACATGGCCGTCTCTTCGAGCTGGCTTTTGACGTCTTCTGCGACAGCGTTGGCTTCGTAGAACCTGCGGGCGGCGGACGGGAGAGCGGATGCGTTGGCAGTCTTGGTCATGGTTATCTCCATGTAAGAGGGATGATCGTAAAAGCATAACCGCCTTTACCCCTATATTATCGCAGAACATCCGGCCATAGGAAAGCAATCATAAGTTTTGCAATGAATTGTTTCCAAGTATATCACTGAATTATGCATCAATAACTACTTCGAAAAACCTTAAATTACTTCATGCCGGCATCAATTCAAAAAATTTTCTCTTCCGCGAACGCAAGCAACAAGCACAATTAATACGTGCGCGCCTTCCGCTAAAGTGAGGCCCGAAACGGCGGGAGCATCCGGGCCTTTTCAAGTCAGCCTGCCGCCTGGTACCAAGGACCCGGCAGCCTGATTTCCAGATGAGAGGAAGTCCATCCCATGGCGAAGGCCATACTCACCACCAAGGTCGATCCGACCTACGACGATCTCCCAGAACAGCGGTACCATTTTCCGCGGACCTATTTGCGTCAGGTCGAGGCGGCCCGCAGGGACTGGATCGTCTATTATGAACCGAGGCGTCCGAGCGGCGACCTGATGAAGACAGGTGGCAGACAGGCGTATTTCGCGACGGCGCGAATTGCCGACATCGTCGAAGATCCATCGAAACCCGACCACTTCTATGCGTTGATCGAGGACTTTCTGCCTTTCGATCATGCCGTCCCATTCAAGGAGGCGGATCATTACTATGAGAGCGGCCTGCGCAAGGAGGACGGCTCGACGAACAAAGGCGCGTTCGGCCGGGCTGTCCGGAACATCCCCGACGCTGAGTATGACCTGATCCTCGGCGCCGGCTTCGCGCATGTCCTCGGGAAGCGTGACCGCGAACGGCTGGCGCCGTATCCGTCCGAGGAAGCGCGCATCGGATTTGGCGACAACCCGCAGATGCCATACGAGACAGACAGCATCGATCGCAGGATCGTCGCCCAAGTCGTGCAACGCCCCTTCCGGGATCGAGCGTTCTCCGCAGCGCCGTCACCGGCCTCAAGCTCATCAACCGGCGGCGGACGATCAGAAGTCCAGGCCGCTCATATTCGCCCGGTAGCGCAAGGCGGGCCGGACAGCGTTCGCAACGGCCTTGCCCTATCCGGGACGGTACATTGGATGTTCGATCGCGGGCTGATTTCGGCCGATGATGACTACGGCCTGCTTATAGCGAGTGGCGGCGTTCCCGACACCATTTCGCGACTGATCAATCACAAGCGGCGCCTGCTCGTGCCGTCACGTGCTGACGAACGACCGCATTCGCAGTTCCTGCAGTATCATCGCGAGCAAGTGTTCAAAGGTTAAGGAAGGGGAAATTATTTCCGTGTCATCGCGTTGGCGGCCTCAGACATGAAATGGAGCGATTTCCCGCAATAACAACTCGGCCTGGGCCAGCACTGTCTGCACCGCTTCCTGCTCCAGATCCGGAGGATAGCCGAACCGCTTCAGGATACGCTTAACCAGGATGCGCATCTTAGCTCGAGCGCTTGCCTTGTGTTGCCAGTCCACGGTGACGGAGGTGCGCATCTGCTCAACCAGTTCATGGGCGATGACCCTGAGTTGCTCGCTGCCCATGACTTCGACTGCGGTCTCGTTGCCCGCCAAGGCGTCATAAAACGCAATCTCTTCCGGTGACAGTCCCAGTTCATCACCTCGGGCCGATGCTGCCTGCATCTCCTTCGCAAGGGTGATTAGCTCCTGGATCATCTCCACTGTCGAAATCGCGTTCGCATGATATCGAGCGACGGTCTCCTCCAAACGCCGTGAGAAGGCCTTAGACTCGACCACGTTGGTTTTCGACCGGCTCTTGATCTCGCCGTTCAACAGCTTGCGCAGTGCTTCTAGCGCCAGATTCTTTTTCTCCATTTTCTGGACGTCCATCAGAAACTGGTCAGACAGAACCGAGATGTCCGGCGACTGCAGACCTGCCGCCTTGAGGATGTCGACAATCTCCGCATTGGCTACTGCCTGATTAAGAAGCTGCTCCACCATCAGCGATTTGTCCTTGTCGGACATCTTGCCCTTGACCGTGGTCTTCACGAGTGCCGCCCGGACCGCTTGGAAGAACCCGACTTCGTCCCGGATTTCTGCTGCTTGGTCACTGGCCGACGCGAGCGCGTAAGCTTTGCTCAATTCCAGTACCGCATCTTGATACCGTCGATGCGCTTGCTTCTTGGCTTCCTGACTGTCGACCTTCGCAGCCTCCGCCTGCTGCCATTTGAGTATCCAGTCGATCCCATCCGCGAGCGCCTTCAGGCGCTCCACGGGCTTGCCGGTGATGCCGAGGCTGTAATCGTGCCTAGTGAACATGTTCCGGACGATCTCGTACTTTTCCAGGAGGACGGCTACCGCCTCATCCTCGTCGATGCCGGTCTTATCTCGGTCGGACTGGGAATACTGGGCCAAAGCCTTCTTCAGATTGGTGGCGATACCGATGTAATCGACGACAAGGCCTCCCGGCTTGTCCTTGAAGACACGGTTCACGCGCGCAATGGCCTGCATCAGGCCATGACCCCGCATCGGCTTGTCAATGTACATTGTGTGCATACAGGGCGCATCGAAGCCCGTCAGCCACATGTCACGGACGATAACCAGCTTCAGGGGATCTTCCACCCTCCTCGCTCGCTTGGCGAGATCATCGCGACGCCTCTTGTTGCCGATATGCGGCTGCCACTCGAGCGGATCGGACGCCGATCCGGTCATGACGATTTTCACCGCGCCTTCGTCGTCATTGTCAGAATGCCATTCCGGCCGCAGCGCGATGATCTCGTTATAAAGATCGACACAGATGCGGCGGCTCATGCAGACTGCCATTGCCTTGCCGGGCAGACCCTCAATGCGCTTTTCCAGATGCGCGACGAGATCGGCTGCCACTTGTGCAAGTCGCTTGTTTGATCCGACAAGGCGCTCGACAGTGGTCCACTGCGCCTTCTGCTTTTCCTGCTCGGTCAGCGTATCATCTTCGAGCATGGCCTCGATCTCTGCGTCGATCTTCGGCTTCTCGTCCTCGTCCAGTTCAATCCGGGCAAGGCGACTCTCGTAATAGATCGGCACGGTCGCGCCATCCTCGACGGCGCGGCTGATATCGTAGATGTCGATATATTCACCGAAGATCGCTGGCGTGTTGACATCCTCGGCCTCGATGGGGGTTCCGGTGAAGCCGATGAAGGAAGCGTTGGGCAGAGCCTGTCGGATATAGTGCGCATAACCATACCGGCGCCGGCCGGTTTCCGTGTTCAGCTTGGAGTCGAAGCCATACTGGCTGCGATGCGCTTCATCTGCCATGACGATCACGTTGCGGCGATCCGTGAGCGTGGGAAAGTTCTCCTCACCCGTTTCCGGCGTGAACTTCTGCACCGTAGTGAATATGACGCCGCCGGAGGCCCGGTTAAGCAGCCTGCGCAGTTCCTCACGGCTATTCGCCTGTTCCGGCGTCTGCCGGATTAGATCCTTGCAGAGACTGAAGGTCCCGAAGAGCTGATCATCAAGATCATTGCGATCGGTGAGGACGATCAGGGTGGGGTTTTCCAGTTCCCGTGAGCGGACGATCAATCCGCCGAAGAAGGCCATGAGGAAGCTTTTGCCGGAACCCTGCGTATGCCAGATGACGCCGATCTTGCGGTCCCCCTCAGGCTTGACGGCTTGAATAGCGCTGACGATCGCCTTTCTGGCACCGTGGAACTGATGATATCCGCCGATGATCTTGAATGCACCGGCACCCCGATCGCCGAACACGATGAAGTCTCGGATGAGCGCGAGAAATCGTTCCTTGTCAAAGACGCCACGCAGCAGGGTGTCCATCTCGTATGGGCCATGCGGGGTGAAATCGCCATCCGCACCCGTCATCGACCGCCAGGGCATGAAGCGCTCAGCATCCGCTGTCATCGAGCCGATCCGGGCCAACATCCCGTCTGACGCTACCATCACGGCGTTAGTGCGAAAAAGTGACGGGATTTGCTCCTTGTAGGTCTGAAGCTGCTGATAGGCCTGATCGACCGTCGCATTCTCACTTGCCGCATTCTTCAGCTCGATAATGCCGAGCGGCAGACCGTTGACGAATACCATGACATCGGGCCGCCGCGTGTACTTGCCCTCTGCGACGGTGAACTGGTTGGTGACGAGGAAGTCGTTGTTTTCCGGATGCTCGAAATCGATTAGCCAGAGCTTATCGCCCTTCACTTCGCCATCGCCGATGCCGAACTCAACATCGACGCCTTCCGTGATAAGGCGATGTATGCGACGGTTCTCCTCGATCAGAGAGGGCGTTTCGGTGATCGAGAGCTGGCGGATTGCCTGTTCGCGCGCCTCCGCTGGAATGCTCGGGTTCAGTCGGTCGACTGCGGCAATGAGAACGTCGGTGAGCAGCACGTCGCCATAGGCCAGGCGGGCTGGAGCCGTACCCTCCGGGGAGATGACGGCAGATGATTGATACGTGTAGCCGAGGTCTTGAAAGGTCGAGAGCACGACCTCTTCGACCAATCCCTCGGAGAAACCAGAAGGAGACGCTGAAGTTTGCTGATAGATGACGTCTTCCATGAGCTTCCTCCCGTCGTTGGTCTCAGACGAATCGTTCCCTGATGTAGGTGATCGCCTGGTCACCGGTCATCTCGCGAGAGGAGTTACCGTTCCGGACATAGAAACGGTCCTGAGCAGCGCCGCCTTTGTCTGCCAGCTTGATGTAGATCGGCTTGTTCGCCGGCAGAATCTCGACGCGGCAGATTTCTTTCTCATCGATCTCCGGGAAGGATAGTTTCACCTTGGTCGCAGCAAAAGCCTCACCAAACATATTGATGATCAGAGTCTTGAGGTGAAGTTCAAACTTGTCGCGGTTGCCACCGTTAAGTGCCTTGTAATCATTGTCCAGCCCAGAGATTTCTCCATTGTCGGCGACTCCGATAAGTAGGGTGCCGCTTTGCGCATTGGCGAAGGCAGCGATCGTCTTCATGATCACGCCCTCTAGCTCCTTGTTCACGGTTCCCTGCTTGATGTCCCAGCGGAGGGTCTGCTTGAACTCGACTTCCTCGTTTTCACCCTCTGCAATCATGTCTTCAAGGGATATTCCCTCGGCAACCGAATGGGTCACAGCCAACCCTTCCAGCCAGGCATTGAGGCTATCCGCCAATTTCTTGCGACGTGTCTTTAGGAAAAGTTCGTAGTTCTCGATCTGCCACAGCTCGCGGTCTTCCGGAACAAGCTGCAGCGCAAGCGCATTGGGCTGGTTCTGAACAACGCCAGAGAGATAGGCTTCCGTCTCTTTGGCACCCTTGGCGCGATTGGCGACCTGGGTCAGGATGGCACGGTTCGTAAGCTCCTGCGCCAGTTGATATCGGAGTCTGTTTTCCTGTCCGTATCCAGCCGCCTTCAGATTGGCGAAGGCGAAGATGTGGTCGTATTCCAGCTTGTACTTCTCACCCATGGGCTGATGGATGGAAACGCCCGTCGTCAGGCATCTCGCGCCGCGGCTTTTCAGGTGCCAGCGCAGCAGGCCAAACAGCGGGTGCTGTACGGCGCTACCGACAAACTCGTCTGGCGTGATGGCAATAGCTCCACCACGGTCTTCCCGGATAACATCCAGCAGCCGATCGAACGGTATATCAGAATTGGCGACAATCTTTAGGTCATGGTCCAGCTTTTGCGGAAGCTGGCTCACGTAACGCCGCCGGACCTGCGAGTAGTAGAACCACTTCACCACCTTCTGGATGTCGTTGTGGCTGAGGTTACAGTTCATTCGGTGACAGTAAGCGACTATCGGGATGACCGCGTAGATCGAGTTAATCTCATCGGTATGATCGACAAAAGCGTGGCCACGCAGCAGGTTAGCGACGTAGTCCAGCACCTTGCCATCAAGCGCGTTCCAGACTTCACGGATGGCATCGTTGTTGTCGGCCGAATGTAGCTTGCGCATGTCAGAGCCGCCCTGATGCAGAATGGCAAGCAGCGCGTAGACGATGAAATCGAGCTTGAAGATGAAACCACTCTTCTTCAGCGCATCGAGCTTCTTCTTGAAGGCCTCGCGAGCCTGGGGCCAGTAGCCAGAGATCTGGGCTAGGGCGAGTTCGGCGTCAGTCAGCGCGACGCCACCAGCATTGACGATATAGAAGATATCGATGGCCTCTCGCAGCGAAGCACGCACCGGAATATTCTGCTCAGGAAAATCACGATCGAGAATGCCCTGGATTCGGGCGAAATTGTCGTCGATCTTGTCTTCTTCTTCGCGGCTTAGTTCACGTCCGCCCTTTTCAAGAGCACGAACGACGTCCTTCGCACGGACCGTTCTCCTAAAGATGTCGGTCACATCCAGCCAGCGGGGGTCTGTCTCCATCCGCTTGTTGTAGTACTCGATCTCCAGCGTTCCGACGTTGACACGAAGCCCGCGCGTATCCTCGGTGATTTCTTCCAGCGTGTAATAGGGCGGCAGCTCGCCCCGGATCAGCATGTAGAGCGTCGTGACGCGCTGTTGGCCGTCGAGCAGGATCTTGATTGCACCCTGGCGGGCGTCATAGACGTGATCGCCCTTCAGTTCCGGTGGATGGTTCGTATCCCAGGTGAGGATGGTCCCGGTTGGGTAGCCCTTGACCATTGAATCGATCAGCAGCTTGGCGTCCTTCTTCTTCCAGACGTATTCGCGCTGGAAGGCGGGCACGAAGAGCTGCCGTTCGTCGATCTTTTCCAGAATGCTGCTGATTTTCATGGGGTCTCACAAAAAGGCGATCTAACGAGAAATCTTGTGATCAAGCTCGACGATCCGTATCAAGATGTCGGCAATCGATTGAGATCCGGCCAATAACAGGGACCGGTTGATAGTCTTCTGGAAGATCAAGCGAGGCCCGAATATGGTAATCGCGATCTCCGTCCGGATATTCCCGGGACTCTGTGCTGACAATAAATGGCTCACGCGCTTTGAGCGCCGTTTCAAACATATCATCTTGCCCGTTTAAGAATGCGATACTTGGAAACGGAGATTTTTGAGCCAATCTCTCGCAGACTAAGAAGTGCCATGGCACAGTGACCTGCTCGAGAGAATAGAAATATTTGCTTCCTTGGGCTTTGATGTCACTTGCTACCCCGACGAGACATCCAGCCTGGTAGCCGGGCGGCATCGATGCTGCTGTCCAGGTGCTTCTGGCGGGCTCCGTACTATAGAAGCAATAAACCGGAAGCAGTCCCTGCAACGTGGCATCAGCGATCAGCATGTCGATTTGAGGATGTGGTGCAGTTTTGGCTTGCTGCGAGTAGAGCCTTTTGATCTGCAGTCCGTTTTTCGCCAATCGCTTGGCCTGAACACGCATTTTCAGCGTGTATTTTCGTCCGATGATGTGCCACTCCCAATCAGCACCATTCATGGCTTCTCTTGGTTTGGAGAAAGTCTGAATGTTAACGATACTGGAATGGCGGCTCCAGATTTGTAGGAGGGTACCTTCGGTGATTGTCTCCTCGCCATACGAGATATGGCTTCCGTAAGCCAGTCGGAGGTTCCGAGAAATGGCGTCTGCGAGTTCAAGGAATGTTTGGCAGAGGTTCAGATTGGCCGCACTCACTGCGCCGCCTCCATCAGTTCTTCTGCCTCGGACAGGCAGATTTCCCCGGACATGAGCTTGGGAAGGAGAAGGTCGCGGGTGGCTTCCAAGGTTTTACTCTCGTGTTTTGCTGCAACCATCCGACTTTCGAACGTTCCTACAATTGCACCGAACTCGCTCGCAATCTTCATTCCTGGGTCGATGAAATCAATGCTTTTCAGACTGCGTGTTGGCGATGCGATGGCAGGGACGCCTGCTCCACCGGCGTTAGCCAGCCACGCGCGCTGACCAGCGTCTGAAAGGAAGAAATAGTATAAGAACAACGAGGAAGTTTTCCCCGGATCCGCGCTCAGCAGTACTTGGCTCTGCGAAACGACATATTCCGGGAATGTTGCGCTGGGATAAATTCGACCGACCTGACCAAGTGTGCCGCGATGCGTGAACACAATGTCTTGCGCCCGAGCAATCGAGCCACTGAGCTCTTTAGCCTTCTCGGGCGTCAGGAAGACGAAATCGCTGTCGACGAATCCAGCCGAAAGGTTCTTTCCGCGTATTACCGGGACGCCATGTGCAACAAAATTATCCTTGGTGATCCGAGAGCCAAACGGTCCCATCGCAATGCGAGCAGCAACATCCGATATCTTCCGCTCAGTCCACCCCTCCGGCAGCCCATCTTCGCCTAGCTTGGCGGGGAAGAGATCGGCCAGGACTTGTGCCCGCACGTCGTCTTGCAAAAGGCCGCCGATGATCTCCACCGGATCGGTTGCGCCCCCCAGCTTGCGGTGGGTGGGGCCGAAATCTACGAACCAGTCGCGGAAGATCGCTTGCGCCATCGCCTCCATCGTCTCGTTCATCCGCCTGTTCAGCTCGATCTTATCGTCGAGGGAGGCAAATATTCCTGCAATGCGAGACTGCTCGCTTCTTGGAATGATTGGGATGGGTAGTGACTTGAGTCGATCAGTCTCCAGAACGCCTGTTCCGTGACCAGCAGATGTCACCCACTCCAATAGCTGAGCCTTTTGCGCCACAAGCGCGTAGTACAGAAACGTGGGATCGACAGCATCGCGTGCGGATATCGCTTTGATATCCTGGTTGAAAGTCAGGGGGCTGCTGCTTCTGACGACACGGATCTCGTTGTGAAGAGACATACCTCGGACTGCTACGTAACATGCGTTTTCAGGCGCCAGCTTGGTGCCATTGCCTATCGCGGTTGTGGACACAGTCTGCTGTGTTGTGCCGGTCCAGTTCCCCATGTCCTTTGGCGTCAACCAAGGCACATCGCCACGCCACAAAGCATCGTCTGATTTCCGTGGAGTGCCTCCTGAAAATAGCACTGCGACTTGCTCCAGAGGCTGCGTTTCGAAAGGTGTCACAGCTTAATCTCTCCGAGGCTTGACACAATGCGCTTCTCGATGGCTTGCCCCTCAGCGAATTGCATGAGCAACGTCTCCCGAAATCCCTCGAACTTCTCGGCGAACGATATCCCGTCATCTTCAGCATCCGCCGCTTCGACATAGCGCCCCGGAGTCAGAACGTGACCATGGCTGCGAACCTCTTCCAGGCTGGTCGACTTGCAGAAGCCCGGCGCATCCGCATACTCCGCCCAGCCGTTCTTCGCCCGCGTTTCCGGCTTCGAGCGCCAACGGTGATAAGCCCCGGAGATCCTGTCGATGTCATCTGGCGTGAACTCGCGGCGCACTCGATCCACCATGAAGCCGAGTTTTCTGGCATCGATGAAGAGGATCTCGCCGCGCCGGTCGCGGTGGCCATTGGCGCTCTTGTCGCGAGCGAGAATCCACAGACAGGCGGGGATCTGGGTTGAATAGAAGAGCTGGCCCGGCAGGGCTACCATGCAATCCACCTGATCCGCCTCAATCATCGCCTTGCGGATGTCGCCTTCGCCAGATTGCTGGGATGACATGGAGCCATTGGCCAGCACTACGCCGGCCGTGCCGCGCGGTGCGAGATGATGGATGATGTGCTGCAGCCAGCCGAAATTGGCATTGCCGTTGGGTGGTGTACCGAACTTCCAACGGGCATCTTCCGCCAGCCGGTCGCCGCCCCAATCGGAAATGTTGAAGGGTGGGTTGGCGAGAATGAAATCGGCCTTCAGGTCCGGCAGTTCGTCGCGGTGGAAACTGCCCTCGTTATTCCAGCGAATATCAGCATCGATGCCCTGGACGGCGAGGTTCATCTTAGCCAGACGCCAGGTGGTGTGGTTGATCTCCTGGCCATAGACAGCGATGTCATTTCGCCGCCCGCCGTGTTCCTCGATGAACTTTTCCGACTGCACGAACATGCCACCCGAGCCGCAGCAGGGGTCATAGACGCGACCCTTATAGGGCTCCAGCATTTCAACCAGGGTGCGCACCACCGAGCGCGGTGTGAAGAACTCGCCACCACGCTTGCCCTCCGAGCCGGCGAAACCGGAGAGGAAATACTCGTAGACCCGGCCCAGCAGGTCCTTAGCCGTGTCCTTGCTGTCATGAAGCCCGATGTTGGAGAAAAGATCGATCAGTTCGCCGAGCATGGTCTTGTTGAGCGTCGGGCGGGCGTAATTCTTCGGCAGAACGCCCTTCAGTCCTTCGTTCGACGGGAAGCGCTCAATCGCCTCCATCGCCTCGTCGATCAGCTTTCCGATTTCGGGCCGCTTGGCATTCGCCTGGAGATGCCCCCAGCGCGCTTCCTTCGGCACCCAGAAGACGTTTTCTGCGAGATACTCCTCAGGGTCTTCCGCATCAGCATACGGATCTGACTCCAGCTTGGTGTGAAGCCCGTCGAAGGCATCTGAAATGTATTTCAGAAAGATAAGGCCGAGCGCCACATGCTTGTATTCTGAGGGCTCCAGATTGCCTCTGAGTTTATCCGCAGCCTTGAAAAGCTCGGCCGTGAAGCCGAGGTCACCATTATTCTCTTTTGCCACCCGGGCGAACTCCCCAAATCAATCTGGCCGACACTAGGATGCCGTCACTGGGAATGTAAAGGCGGAGCTTCGCGCGAGGGTTGCCGCGCGAGACGGGGCGGAAATAATTTCCGCTACTTTCAGTACCAGCACTTGTGATCTGCCATCGTATTGTCGTCCGCCGGTGGTCGGAACCTCGGCGTTTTTGGATCAAATGCCAGTAAGCTCTCAGCGAGAATCAATAGTGGGCGCGGAGAGATTATCCCAGTGGATTAAAACTCTTCAGCATGTATTGTTCACACGGTGGGGTTGAGGGCAAAGATTCGCGTGAATATGAGCGACGGCAAGGTAATAGAGAACGGGCGACAGGCAAAACCTTCGGCTGCACGGCGACTTCTTGAGGATATCTTGAGGCGCCAGGGGCTGGATCGACCGAACGGTCAGCCGATCTATAGGTACCGTATATCGCGGGATGAGTTCCACCGCGGCCGTGAACTTCTTGAAAAGTCTGCGGCTTTTCTTGATCGCCGTAACGCGCCTCTTTGTGCGGTCTTCGCCCTCGTGACGTCAGAATGGTATCGACGGGAAGCAAGATCTCTATGGCGGGTGTGGTCTCACATCGGGGTCGCACCTGACACACTCAAAGTCAGTGACCGAAATGATATCGCAGACGTCGGACTTGCATGGTGGGGTCAATCACCAAAGATAAGCCGCCACTCCAATAGAAAGCGGCGTGAATTCCTGCTGACACTCGCCCTGAACGGTGGACTGCCTTCCTCACTTATTGTCGGCGAGACCGGCAATCGAGTTCGCCGCTTCTTTCTGGGAGTGATGGAAGACGCGCTTTCAAGCGGCGCTGTGCTCACTGAGGACGACTTGATCGGCTTTGCGGAAAGCAGGGCAGAAATTCTCCCGGAAAGCTATCGGGATGAAACAATTTATGAGCTGACGGCCGAATTGATTGGGCATCTTCATGCCTGCCGTATGAAACTGCCACGCGGAGAACAGCAGGCGAATCCGACTGGCTGGCTCGACATCCACGACGCCGGATGGCGCGAACGACTCCCTATCCACCTCCCCGAGGAAGTCGCCGCCTGCAATCGCCTGTTCAACAACCTACTCACCGTCGAGCCTCGGGCGCGGGGGAACGGCATCGGTCTCAGGAGATATCTTTATCGGGTATCCTCCGGCGACTGGAAGCAAGGATTTATCGCTCTGGCCGACGGCCAGCTTGCGTTTGACGCACTTGCAAACTTCAGCGAAGGCCGCTTTCGCGCCTACTTCTCAGGAAGCGCGGGCCAGCTTATGTCTCGCGAATTCGCGCAGCTCTACAGGTCTGAGACCGAGAAGAACGGAAGTTTTACGGTCACATCTCAATCCACTGGGCGAGTCGGCTTGGTCGGTCCCGTGCCGTTCTCGGAAGCCGTCGCAGTAAGCCTGCTACGCGACGGAAAACCGATACCGGCAGTGTGCTGGCCCGGCGGGTCACCGCGGGTCTCAAACTGCATCGTCCTCCGTCCAACCGATCGAGAGGATCGGCTGGAACTGCTTGCCACCGGCTCCGTTCGCTCCACGCTGCCCTTTCTGTTCGCGCTGACATCGAAGGATTCGACGGTCTCGGGCCATGAGGGTGGAGCGGTCAATCGCACCTGGAACGACGACGCATCCGCGCTTTGGCAAATCGAAGGAATGGCGTTAGTCGAGACAACATCCGGCGAGCGATACCGCGTCCAATCGGCAGCCGACACATCCGACGATCGACGCCTGGAATTCGAACAGTTCTTCCTACCAGACTTGATTTTCGAAGACACGTCCCTCGTCACGGTCGAGGCTCCGCTAAGGCCCAGGCAATTCGGCAGGGACGTTATTGCGGAGGCGAACGGCACCGTTCGTATCTTGAAATCGGGTCGACCGACCGATGCGCGTGACGAAGTCACTGGCGTCGTAACGGTGCAATGGCAGGACGATGAAGGATTCATCGTCGATCGTGCCCGTCTACTCGTGCTACCCCGGAATTTCAGCCTCCGCGGCCAAATTGACAATGGCGGCGCTCGGGTCGAGTGGCGGAACTTGCCGGGCTGGCGAGTCGACGCGCTCGACGCCGACGGCGCCGTCACGGCAACGACGGACAGGACCGCGCACGGCTGGTTGTGCCCCTGGGCTGGAACCAGGAACGGCTACCAACGAATCCAGCTCACGGATCTGAACGGAGTGTCTGTCAAGGCGCGACTGCATCTGACGGCGCAACAGATCGTGCTGGTGGACGCCAATGGGACGGTTCGTAGCGATCAACCCGAGATGTCGCTCGCCGAGCTTCGCGGCTCGCTTCTGCTCGCCAACCGACCGGTGCTCGTCGATCTCGATTTACGACGCGCGGGAGCCAACCGCGCTCTCATATCTCGCATGATCGAAGGCGAGACGCCAATGGTTCGCTTTGTCGATCTTGCGCAAAGCCTGTTGGGGCTGTCCAACGAACGCGGGCCAAGCGTCTTCCTGCTTGATGACACTCAACGAACAATCTGCAGCATCCGTCGCCCACAAGAGCAACCAACCATCGTCAACGATCGAATTGAGTTCGCTAGTGCGCCCGCGGATGGTGAGATAACCGTCGTGCGATCACTAAGGCGCCCCGATGAGGAATACGTGCTTGGTGACAATCATCAACTGAGCCTGCTACTGCCTGAAGGAATTTCCGGGCCGCTCCTCGTCTATAGGAGGAAGGGCGACGCTGTGACGACGCGACCGACGGTCACGAACGGGGCAAAGGACGCTGTGTCTGAGGAGCCCGCCGATACGATAGCACAGGCTGCACTGATAGAAGATGAGGCAACTCGCCGCCGCGCGTATCACGCATTGCTCAAGGAGGCCGCGACCGACCCCGCCGCTGGCTCCACGATTTCCCGTATCGTGCGCACGATCCATTCGTTACGAGGTCTCAGTCCTCGCGCAATGGACATCACGCGCGAGCTCCCACAGTTCCCGAGCTTGTTGTGCCGGTTGCTGCTTGCAGCCAACAGCGAGCGCGTCGAGAGCGTAATCGCTCTGGAACGAGACCTCCCGTTTCTTTGGATGGCTCAGCCGGTCGGCGCTTGGCAAGACGCCGCACTTGCGGAATGGGAGCGTGCGAAAGGCGACTTTGCGCAATTCTACGACTCGTCCGAGGCGCAGACGCAGGCTACCGCTTTGATGATGGAACGGGTCGGTTTCCTCGTCGAACGTACCCAATGGTTTGCGGGGATCCGCGCCGCGCTAGGCTTCGGCGGCGAACTGAGCGGCAGCTTGCGCCAACTCGCTCAAGACCACGTCCGCCTGCACGTGGATCAATCGGAACCTATAGCGACAACGCTGATAAAGGAGGCGGAACGCGCGGGGCTTCCCGCAGATATCGCGAGCCTGAACTACGGACACTACGCGACGCTCGTCGCACCCGTCGTGCTTGCAGCCGTGGCGAGAGGGCGCCTTGAATGGTCGCCATCGCTAGCCGCGGGTCTACGTAACGCACTCGACATCGACCAGAACTACATCACCTCAGCCTTTCCTCATTGTTTGAAGCACTTCCAGTCATGACAATCCGTCCCTTCGAAACCCTTTCGCGGCTCCGTCAACGCATGGCCGAAGCCATCGTCGCCCAGTCGGGCGTACGCAACCCGGCACTGGCCGCCCAACTTCGCCAGTCACTGTCACGAGCGGACTCCGAGGGCGCCCTCGTCCCGCCCCCAATCCTGGAAGGGGCGTTCCCGTTCGTGCCGTCGGACAAGGTGCTGGGAGAGCTTTCTGGCAACCTTCTGGCAAGCGCGACGGTGGACGCGTTGGTGGGGGATGATACCGGACGCGGTTACTCGTTTCCCCGGCAGCGGCGCCCTTACCTGCATCAGCTAACCGCATGGAAGACGCTCACTTCTTCGGAGACAAAGAGCGCCCTGATCACCGCGGGCACCGGTTCGGGAAAGACCGAATGCTTTCTTGTTCCGCTGCTCGACTCGCTCTTTCGACGCCAGGAGCGCGCAACTGGCGTCGAAGCCATCATGCTTTATCCGCTGAACGCGCTCATCGCCAGCCAGCAGGAGCGGCTCGACGCCTGGACGAAGCCGGCCGGCGGTAAGATCCGTTATTGCCTATACAACGGCAACCTTCCTGAAACGCACAAGAGCGTGGTCCAACGCGACAAGCTGTCGTCAAGCCCTCAGCAGGTACCGGATCGCAAGACGTTGCGTGCGTCTCCGCCTCCCTTGCTCGTCACCAACCTCACGATGCTCGAATACATGCTCGTTCGGCCCCAGGACCGGCCGATCATCGATCAGTCGAAGGGCAAGTTGAAGTGGATCATCCTCGACGAGGCCCACACCCTGGTCGGATCCGCGGCCGCCGAAGTGGCGCTTCTCTTGCGACGGGTGATCGAAGCATTCGAGGTCGACCCGAAAAACGTCCGGTTTGTCGCAACGTCTGCAACGATCGGCGACGGCCCTAAGGTCGAAGAGGACCTGCGGCGATTTTTGGCAGACGTCGCCGGCACTGACGTCTCGACCGTCGAGGTAATTTCGGGCGACCGGCGTCTTCCGACCCGCAGCGGCAACGGCGGGCAAGCCCCTAGCCCTTCCGCCATGATCGACCTTCCTGCAGCCGATCTCTTCGATAAACTCTCGTCTTACGATCCTGTCTGGTCGCTTGTGGCGGGATTGAAAGACCAACCCTTACAGACGCAGCAGCTCGATCGCCTGGGAAGAACTATGGGAGTCGACGGAGAGACGCTGGCTATGGCGTTGACGCGGGCGACGTCCAGATCTGGCGAGACGCTGGCACCGCTCAGAGTTCACAGCTTTCATCGCGCGTTTTCCGGTCTCTGGTGCTGCACGAACCCGGCCTGCCCCGACAGCATGGACGGAGAATGGAATGCCGGTCGTCTGCTATTCGAACGAGACGAAGAATGCCCGAAGTGTCGCATGCCTGTCGCGGAACTTTACGCCTGCAATGAGTGCGGTGAAGCATTCATGATCGCGGACGAAAAGGGTACGCGGCTTGCCCCTCCTCGCAACCTACCCCCGAGCGACGAGTTCCTGTTCGAAGCCGATCGCTCCACGTCGGACGAGGACGAGGAGAGTGATGACGACCAACTGGACCTAGACACGCCGTCGGTCTCGCACTGCTTTTCTCTGTCGGGGCGCGGTCTCATGCCGATCTTCGTCGATACCGCGACAGGCATGAGCGCAGATGGGGACGGAGAAGGACGGTACCGGCTGTCGGCCCATGCCGGCGGGGGAAAAGGCCCCTGCCCGGCCTGCACTGCAACAGCGAAGTCTGGAGACAAGCTCTATCCCTTCAGGTTTGGAGCCCCGTTCACGATCAGCAATGCCGCGCCTATGCTTCTCGAAGCGATGCCTGGGGCAGAGGGACTGGTACAGCCTCCCCTGCCTCAGACCCCTCCGGACCTTCCGACCGGTGGACGCCAGCTAATCAGCTTCACGGACAGCCGTCAGGGTACGGCTCGCATGGCTGCAAAGCTTCAGATGGAGAGTGAGCGAGCGTTCGTGCGCTCCTTTATCTATCAAGCCGTTCAGCACAAATCTTCAGGCGGCGGGGACAGTGCGAAAGCTGAAGAACTGAAAGCTAGGATCGCGAAGGTGAAGTCCTATCCGGATTGGGCGGATGGGCCACTCGAGAGCGTCGTTCGCGAGGCAGAGGAGCAGTTGGCGAAGCTGTCTGGCGGCGGAGCCATCCCTTGGACGGAGTTGCGCGCTCAGCTCGCAGATCGCACCGAAGTCCGGGATTGGCTTCCTGACGTCTGGGGTTCGCGTGCGGACCTTTTCAAGAAGGCAGCGGTGTCCGCCCCCTCGCAGATCGCTGAGGCGTTGCTTCTTCGCGAAATGATGCGCAGACCGAAGCTCGCCAACTCCCCGGAGACCATGGGACTTGCACGATTTGTGTATCCGGCGATCGAACAACACGCACAGGCGCCGAGCGGCTTCGTACAACGAGGAGGGAGCCTCGAAGATTGGAAGGCGTGGCTTTCGTGCCTAGTATCGTTCTCGATCAGAAGCAATCTTGCGGTCGCCGTCAGTTCGGACTTGCTTCAATGGATCATGCGCAAAGGCTTCCCGAAAAATCTTGCCGCGCCGGGTATGGAGCCTAGCAGGCGACAGCATCGTTGGCCGGTAGCCAGCGCCGCGGGAAAGCAAACTCAGGTCGTTGAACTCCTTCGGCTCGGCCTCGGGCTGAATGTGGGTTCCTCAAGCGACCGCGCTGAAATTAATGACTGGCTTCAGAAGGCCTGGAACCAACTCCACACTGTGTTCCCTAAAAACGCCAACGGCGAGCAGGCCCTGGATTTCAACAAGCTTGAGGTCGGACCGCTGAGAAACGCGTTTCACTGCCCGGTTACGAGGCGCATCGTCGACGTCGCGCCCTTCGGCCTGTCTCCCTATGCGCGGACAAAGGTGGATCGCGCGCAGCCGCTCACCATGCCGGTCGCCCCGGCAGACGCCGACGCCGCTGTTCGGTCCCTGTTCCTGTCCGAAGACGCCGATGTTGTCGCTCTGCGAGATAGCGGTCTTTGGACCGACATGCACGATAGGATCGCGTTATACTCGCCATACAGCAGGTCGGCCGAGCATTCGGCGCAGCTCTCTCCGGGACATCTGCGGCACTACGAGTCCGAATTCAAGGCTGGCCGAATCAACGTCCTGAATTGCTCCACCACCATGGAAATGGGCGTAGACATCGGCTCGGTGAACGGCGTGTTGATGGCAAACGTGCCGCCATCGATCGCAAACTACAAGCAAAGGGTAGGTCGCGCAGGTCGACGCGGTCAGCCGCTGTCGCTCGCGTTCACTTTTGCGAAGGATCGACCGCTAGACCGCGAGGCGTTCCGCAACCCCGTTGCATTCCTTAGCAGGTCCATAGCAGCTCCTCGCGTGGCTCTGGACAGTCGACCGATCGTGCAGCGCCACGTCAACGCATTCCTATTTGGTCGCTTCCTAAATCTGAACAGCGGCAACCCTATGAGCATGGAGACAGGTGATTTCTTCGGTTTTTCCGCTGCACCTAATTCCGTGAGGATGACGAAAGACGCTCGACCAGTCGAGTTGATGCTGAGGTGGCTTTCGAAGGCGACCACGGCAGAGGAAAACAAGATAGCTCTGCAGCGACTCGTTCGCGGGTCGGTATTGGCTGGCCGGTCCGACCTGCTGGACCTATGCGCCGAAGCTCTGAAGTCTGCGGAAGCTGAGTTCGAAGCTGAATGGAGCGGATTACAGAATCAGCTTCAGGGAGCGGACATCATCGGCGCGTCGGCCGCGATCGAGGCCCACCTGAAGAGGCTTTGCAAGGAATTTCTGTTGTCAGATCTGGCAGACCGCGGCTTTCTGCCGGGTCATGGGTTCCCCAACCACGTCGTCGCGTTCGAGCTCGATCGAAAGGACCTGGACAGCGAATTCAACAATGACGACCGCAGGGGTCAACGCCATGGCGGCCCCAAGAGACCACTAGATATCGCGATCCGCGACTACGCGCCCGGATCGGAAACGGTCGTCGATGGTCAGGTCTATCGGGTCGGCGGCGTCACGCTGAACTGGCATCGCCCGTCGAGTGACGAAGGCGTACGCGAAATCCAGGCACTGCGATGGGCCGCCAGATGCTCTCATTGCGGCGACAACTGGACGGGAGCCGGTTCCCGACCTGAAGAATGCCGGACATGCGGAGACCCGTCGGTGGTCGCCGAGAGCTTTCTCAAGCCTGCCGGTTTCTTGAGAGATCGACACGTTCCTATCCATGCGGAAGTCGACAAAGTCGACTACGTGCGCCCTGAGACACCGCGCATCTCGGCCGGTTCGTCCCAATGGGAGGCCCTCAGTCAACCTACGGCAGGTCGCTTGAGGATCAACCGCCGGGGTACGGTCTACTACCACACGAGAGGACCAGACAGCGAAGGCTATGGGCTGTGCTTGAAGTGCGGACGCATGGAGGCGATGAGACCCGGCGAGGCTATCTGCACCGGTCTAATTGGTCACAAGCCCCTTCGCGCCAGGGAAAACTTCCTGCAGCCCTGCGAGGGCAATAGCGAAACCTTTGCGATCCAACCTTCGCTTCATCTCGGTTATGAAATTCATACCGACGTCTTGGAACTGCAGCCCGCCGAAACTCCGAACATCGGGGCGGCCAATGCCATCGCCATTGCGATGCGTGAGGCCACCGCGCGTCACCTCGGAATCGAACCGGACGAAATCGGCTACGGTATCGGACCGTCGCGAAACGCGATGGCAACATCGACTCTTTCGATCTTCCTCCATGACCGTGCAGCCGGTGGCGCTGGGTATGTCGTTCAAGCCGCCAACGAGATGCGAGCAATTCTACGCAGTGCTCGGCAAATTCTAAACTGCCCCCGCAGATGCGCACATGCATGCTCATCTTGCGTCCTAGTGTCCGACGCACCCGAAAGAGAGGAGGATCTCGATCGGCACAAGGCGATCTCGTTCATGGACGCGCATCTTGCACTCCCCGACATCATCGACGCCGAGGACGTCTTCGCTGCGGACAGCGACATCTCTGACCGCCCAGTGAGCGAAATCGACGACTGGCTCGGCCATCGGGCGCACTCGGTCCTCAATGTATGGGCGAGCGTGAGCGACATTGTGGAGCTTTCAGATTGGGCTTTGACGCCGTTGTTCAAGAGGTGGACCGAGAATGGTCGACGTGTCAGACTGATCCTTCCCACCGGCTCCGTATCATCCCTAAACGCGGCTCAGGTACTGTTCCTTCGGGACTACAATGCCCGTAACGGACTTGACATTGCTGAGGGCGAGCCGCTCCGGTTCGGCAATGGCGGCTGGCTATTTGCGTACACCACCGATGGAACGAGAGGACGCGGATGGGCGAGCCGAGATCCGTCCGTGCTCGTGGCGGGTCCAGGCTGGGGTGCAAACCACGCCGCGCCAATTGCCGATGCCCCCCTCACACTATCTCCCGTCTACCAAGAGATTTCGCATGACGATTTAAAGCCAAAGGCCGGAGCCGCGGTGGTGACATTGGATGCCAAACTTGACGGCCCAGTTGCGGGGTTCGGCGCTTCCATGGCGGCGCAGATGAGAAAGGCGATGGCGAACTGTGGCATCGAGACAGAGGACCATGTCATCGAAGTGAAGTATCAGGATAGATACGCGCGATCGCCGATCGTTTTGAAGCTGCTGATAGACACGGTCGCCTCGCTGAATTCCAAGGGTGCGCTATCGCTTTCGATCGTTACGGCTGCAGATAGAGGCGGCTACTCTCGGACGCATATCGCATCCGACATCATATCGGACGTCACACTGTCGTCTCTCGCCCGGGATTACGGAGCTCAAAAGGGATTAGTGGTGTCGCTGTTAGTTGGCCAACTCGCGCACAAGCGCAGCCTGAGCCTTCAGATGCAATCCGGCGCGACGTTGATCGCGGATCTTGATCAAGGGTTTGGTTGGCTCGAGTACGTCGGGAGAGACAAGTTCTTTGATCCCAACGGATCTAACCAGGGAAATGTAGATTGGTTGAGAAAGCTTATGGGGCGGGTGCAAAGGCGGCATGCGCATGATAGCCAGATGGTGGTGTGGCGAAAATCATAGAGGACCAGGGACCTGATAGGACGTGAACGTTGGGCCGGAAGCGGCTTGGCAGCGTTTTGGCGTCAGAAATTGTCGAGTCCTCTGGATATGGCTAGGCATCGAGCTCGATATAATGCGATTTTGATCCGCGACGCTGTTGACTTGGCTGGCTTCCCGATTGGAACCGCTCACATGTAGTATCGAAACGACGAGGGCGGTTTTTCATCTGTGGCCATTCCGAATTCCGCCATAATGCCCCCCACCCGCCGGGCAAAGAACAGGGTCACCGGGGTCCCACCCGTGATGTTCGCAGTATTCCAATTCATCCTCGATAGCGCGAGAATGTCCCTCGCCACCTGATCGAGATCGCTGACATCATCGCCGCTGATTTGTATGGGCGTCGGGATATGCGGACCTGGGTAGGTCTGGAACTCTCTCATGAAGCCGGTCGTGAACAGGTACGACTGTGCATCGTTGACGGTACATAGAGTACCACGGTTCGGAGGATATGCGCCGAATCGGATGAGGCGGAACTGAGTCTGCATAACGTTGACAAGTTCGACGACCGGAACTTCGGCCAGCGCGCCGCGAAACCCCTCGCGCTCTCCATCGCTGTATGCTGACGTCTTGTGCAAAACGACCCGGAGAGGCGTGCCGCCGACGCGGTCGCGGTACTCCTCGAGAATATCGCGGCCCAACTGTCTGGCCTGATCCCGCGTCAAATGAACATTCCGACCCTGTTTCTCGTCATACTCGATGTCGCCGCCGCGAATAGCGAAGCCTTCGCCTTGGCTCGAAAACGCTTGCGCAATGCTCGACTTCACGAGGTGCTTATCGCGCGTCTTGACGTGGTGAAAACTGATCCCGACGAAGCATGTCTCAGGCCCCTCTAGCTTCATTCGCCATGGTATCCCGCCAGCCTTGTAATAGAGACCGACAGAGCTGTTCCACGCGCGCGTAGCCGGTCCTTGGTTTGTTGGCCCGTCCAGAACGAGCTTGTTCGTAGCGATCTGGACGGGAATGCGCTTCATCATCGCGCGGGCTTTGAGCGCACGCCTGAAGTCACGGCTTACAAGATCGTCCGACTGCTCCTCGGCGAACGAGTCGAACATGTCGATCTGACTGCTCGTCTTTCGCTTCTTGAGCGCTTCAGCAGCTTTCTTCTCTTCTGCTGTAAGGGTTTTCTTCACCGTCCAGCACTTCTCGATGATTTCGTCGGACAAGCAGCAGATCACCACGTCGGGTTTGGATATCTCGAGCGTTGTCAGCCTCTGGAGACCTGAACAGAATGCGGCGAGGACGGCGTCGAACCGCTGGCTGGGATTAGTCAGAGCTAGCGCCTTGTCCAGTTCGCTTCCAGGTCCGGTGAACGAGACTGTCCACCTCGCATCCAGGTTGAGCTTCGACCGGAAGACTGCCTCGAAGCCCGGAAAGGCCGGGTAGCTCGCCGTTCCGGCATCTGCGTCCAAAGGGCCCTGCGTCCGCGTCAGCCAATCCATCGTACGCGAAACCATCTCTTCGCACCCGATCAGTCCGACGTTCACGCGATCGTTGCGCGCAGCTCCGAAACGGAGATCGAATGGCCCGCCATCGCGCAGTCCGTCGCGGGGATCGGTAAATATCCCCGGTCCCCCGAACTCCAGCAGCGGTGGCTCAAATTCCTTAAGGTCAAGATTAATTGGCAAGGTCGGCTACCTCCGTGTCCACAGAGACAGGCGACGATGCTTTCTGGCGCTGCTCTTCCGCGAGTTCATCAAGTTCCGCGTCCAGGGCTTCGAGTTCGTCCTCCTGTTCCATGTCGTCTGCGTCGTCGGGTGCAAGCTCGAGGTCATTGACGGTCACGGAAGGAAGTCGCGCGGAAATAACGAAATGTGGGTAGGCGTCATCGTCGAACCCTTGCAGGCCGGCTGCTCGATCCACTTGCATGGCAATGACGTCGGCCCAACGGCCGTCATCATCATCGACCTCGTCGGCTCCAGGCTCCGCTGGACGGGGCGAAGGCCAGGAGAGATCGAGGACGAAGGAGCTTTCCCCACTCGAGAGGCACCAAGCCCAGAACGAGAGATCCTGATGCACCATCGCGTTGTAGTCCCTTGCGGCGCGCTTCGTCGAAAGACGGTTTACGCGGTCCGGGGCCAGAAGGCCCTTCGCCCCGTCGAACGTGAACACGTAGCTGGGTTCGAGGAGCAGCCCCCAGACGTCTCCAAACTTTTCGAACCGATAGCCCAGAGCCTCGTGTTCCCAGTAGCTGACTTTTCCCGTGCGGGGCGACACGCGCGGCTTCACGACCGTGCGCTTGGCCCGCCGTAGGCGGGCTTGATAGGAAATGGCCCTCAGGCCAGCATCCGTCCGCCCGAAATAGGCGCGCTTCCTCTTTCTGTCGACAATCAACCCACGGCGCCGGAGGTGCGTCTCTAGGGCTAGGTTCAGCAATTGCACAAGCCGTCGCTCGCCGTCCTCACCCGCAGAGAATTCTTCGATGGTCAGAGGCTCGACGTCAGCCCCGTCGACGACCTTTGACAAGGGATTTCGAACGTCCGCAAATTCGTGGAAGCTGTAGAGACGGCCGGAGAGGAAGAGCGAGGGAGGTAGCCACGTCTTCGGGAAGGCCGCAAAAAGTTCACGGTGATGCCGCATGGTGGTGCCGGCGTGGTAGATCTCCGACGGAAGGCTTAGCACCTCGAGTATGTTTGCGGCGTAACGGGTAGTGGTCAAGATGACCGGCGTCGCAGTTCCGGTAGTCTCGTCGACCGCCTCGGGCCTCGTAAGGATCAGTACCTCGAATCCCTCGTTGTTCTCCGAAGGGCCGAAACGGACGTCGCCGCCGTTGGCACGCACCGTTTTATACACGTCGGACAGTCCCGATCCCGCCTTATCCATTTCACCGCTGCCGTAGAAAAGGTCGGCAAGCACGGGGTTGCGGTAGCCCTTGATGCCTCGCCGGCCGCGTCGGATCTCTTCTTCGATGGAGCCCGCTTCGACACGGCGCTGGACTTCGTCGACTAAGCCCCCAGGATTGGAAATCCGAATGCTGGAGGCATTGATGTCGATCAGGATCGGGCTTGATTGCGCATAGTCCCGGTGGACCAGCGCATTCACGACGACCTCCTTCAGGGCAAGCGGCGGATAGGGAAGAACCATCTCGGACTGCGCGCCCTTGAGTCGGAAGGGTCTGTTGACCGCCGCCAGTACGTCGTTGATACCGTCATACTGGTCCCACATGTTTCCTTCGATCACGCGCTCCAGCGTGCCACCGCGGCAATCGTCTTCGCCGTCGCCAACAGCTTTCTTCAGCCACTCAGAGGAGCCGCTGATGCGGATTTTCACGCGCGCGTCAACATTGACCTTTTGCGGGCCGTGGCCAAACAACAGGTATCCAGCCGAAGTCGGCCGGACAATTCCATCGTCCTCTCGGACGGCCAGATTGGTCTGAACAAGCTGGTCGATAATCCACGAACGGTCCGGCGCCGAAGGTACGCGTATCTGCAGCGCCTCGCAATATTGCATGATCCGCGCTCGCACCGTGGGCCAATCCAGATCGTCGAGCCTGGCCACCGTCACCACCGCCATGTCCAAAGTCGGCGGCGGCGTCGCGTTGACGCTCCCCGTGGCGGCCGGTCGGGCATCCGCATCCTGGTGGAGCTTCCAGAGATCGGCAAAAACCTCGTCAAAACCTTCGATGTCGACAAGCGTAAAGTTCGACCCGATCGTACCCGCAAGTTTCAGGACCATCGGGGACAGGTCTTCGACGCGATCCCACCTCATCTTGCACCAGTAAATGCCGTGTCGATAGTTGTGGGCGTTCGCAGTGTTCTCGAGCAGCAGATGCTCCATGACCGAGGGCTCTGCACCTCTGTAGCCCATTACTATGAGCGGGTGGTCGCGAAGCAGCGGCGACACCATGGGAACCAGATCCTGATCGAGCCGCTGGACCTCGTCGACGATGTTCTTGTCCGTATAATGGTCGACGGAACCGTGGAGGAAGACCTGCTGCGGGTACTGCGGACTCGTTGAGAACTTCGTGTAGTCGGACGGCGTCTGAATGATATCGATATGATGCGGTCGCCGGATGCGGACCTTCACGTCCGGCAGGCTCATATCGAAGTTTGTGGTCAGAACGGTTCTGACGTAACCTTGGTGGAGAAATTCGGCCAGCTTCTCGTATCCGGAGCTGGGATTGATGTTGTTCTGAAGTAGTTGTCGGAAAAAATCAGCCCGTGCCTGACGCGGCTGCAGAAGATTTTCGATCGCCGCGGGGTAGTTGTCGGCGACACTTGTCGAATCCTTATACCAGGGCTGTGCTTTCAGCCACGGGAACCAGTCGCTTCGCAGCAGTCGCGGATCTTCCGGCGATCTCCCGTGCTCTCGTGCGTAGGCCCACCGCGCCGCCTTTTCTACCATGTCTGCTGCTAATGGTATGCCGGAACGCACCGATGCTCCTGCGCCAAGCAGCAGCACCGGCGTCGGTTGCCCCGACAGGACCGAGTACAATCGGCCAACGCCGGCTGCTTGTATTTGCGGAACAGGTTTCATTCTTTCCGGACCCGACTCATCCGCGTGATTCGCCAATTCGGATTATAGCCTGTCAGAAGCAGTGAGTCCTTGTATCGGCGAGGTTTCTGGTCGCGGTGGTTGACCGCATTGCCTTGACGATCGCCATATTCCTTGGTGTCTCACTAATCGTCAGGCCCCTCATCCGGAAACGGATCGACATATCCGAAATCGACGGTGAACGAACGGTGGCTAACGGAAACCTCGTGGAACTGGATGCCCTCGGAAACGTCACGATCGGCGACGATCGTCAGATACATCGTCACTTCTCTGGTCCTTTCCGCCCATTCGCTGCCCATCCCCACATGTTCGCGGTCTACGCTGTCCCATACCGAGAAATTGAAGTGCGCTTCGAAAGTGGCTTTGATGTCGACCTCGATCGAGAAGGTCACCTTATCCTCATCGGCTGCCAAAACGGTTGGTGCCGTAAGAGTTCCCATGATAATTTCGATCAACTGGGCATCCATGGGCTCAGCTTCGAACTCGACGGCGCAGTCGGCCTCGACCTCGTAGTCAACATAGCTTAGGCGGTCGACGATGGCGTTGCGCACTTCCTGCTCGAAATCTTCCTGCCCTCCGTCTTCCCACAGCTCGACGATCTTGTCGGCGAGGTCGGCGTCTTTGAACGCTTCACTGTAGGTTCCGAGCGCGTCATTAAGCGGGAACACTGCGACCAGGTGATCCGATTTCTCGCAGAATTCCTTCCATGCCTTGTCCTGGGCTATGCACATGATCAGCTTCTTCCGCTGTTTTGCATAGGCCTCGAGGCAAAGGAGAGCGGCCGCGTCGGGGAATTCCTTCTTCCTAGTCTCCTTCTTCGCGAATGGCGTTTCCACAGAGAAGTACCGACGGAACAGCTCGGATAGGCCGTCTGGTGTGTCGGCGACCTTGATTACCTCAGCTCCGACGGCCGCGACAAAGTCATCGAACTCTGCCTTCGCGAAAGCCGCCGGATCCTTGTCGATAAACAACGTCGCATGCTCACCCGCCGGGCTTTGACGATACCACTTAAGATTGTTGCTTCGGAGCGCGGTTTTCAGCGCCCGCTGTGTGTCAGCAGCCTCGACCTCTAGGTGAGACATCATTTCCGACGCAATCACATCGGTTATCAGGATCGGCGTGTTTCTAGTCTTGATCTGCGCGATCGACCGGAAATCCGTGCGCCTGAAGTCTTTCTGTTTGCTGTCAAAGACGGTGGTGTCAATCGTTACTGCCGCAATCCGGCCCTCACCGATCGCACCAATCAATTCCTCTCTGGACATTGTTGGCATATAAAATTCTGCCTTCTCTTATAGGAGGAAATAAGCCTGTCGCACCATCACTGCGCCGTTCGTGTTGTGAAGCCCCGATTCGGGCTTTGGCATCATCCACATGAGCGATGAAGATGCCAATGCCATACGCCATGAGTGGTCGAGAAATTCAGCGCATCAAGTGCAACGGTCGCAGCCAACGACTGCTACTAGCGCACAGGCGGCATGAGCCCGCCCTGACACAATGTTGTCTGTTTCCAGGCGCGCGATAATGGCCCCTATTGACCGACATGGGGGCGCAAAACTGCCGCGCGCTTTTTCGCCGCCTTACTGCAAACTTGAGGTCCAATGGCGGAAATTATTTCCGATCCACACCCATATTGACTGACGCCCAAAGCCAGGGCACAAAGGTGGCCTCCACGGTCGCTTGCGGCGGGAAAATATAGGGAATTTCAAGGCTCTTTCTCTAAGTCATTGAAATAATGTGAGAATCCAAGGTCCCCAGGCAGGTTATTGTTGGACCTGTTTCCTCTGCGTAATGGCTGCTATTTCCCACCCAGAAAAAGGGACGTCTTTACAGTCACTTGGCGCAATTTCGCGTAAAAACCATGTGACCTCCTCCAGATTCCGAGGATGCTGGAGCTGTGTGTAGAAAGACGGCTGGGGACCCATTTGTCAGGGGCGAATTCTTCCGCTTTGAGCACAAGAGCTGTCGTCTGCAGCCCAGTCAGCGCTGGCTCGTTTCGACCTACGCTGTCATCTGCAACGAGGCAATGAACGTCTGAATTGGGCCCATACCAGCCCTAACAACGGCATGTGTGGAAAACAGCACGGAGGCAAAGAAATGCCTCCAACCCTGATCTAAAGGGTTGGAGGCTTCTGGAGCTATGGTAAGGCGAAGCCGAACCACAGTGGAACCACTAAGCTGCCTGGACCGAACCTCGGCCGACGAGGCTGATGTCATCCGGGTTTATCAGATCAGAACCCGTCCATCCGGAGAGGTCGTACTCGCTCATGCAGTCTTTCACCAAGGACTGCATGGACGCGAGATCGCCGGTGACCGTCGCCGCTCCTAAGGTCTCGATCCGAAGGTTTTCATAGTTACCGGCATAGTTGCGCTCATAGAGCTCGTGGCGACCGCCGAACTCGGTGCCGATGGCATCCCACAGAAGCTTCAAAAGCTTGACGCGATCCAGCGCGGCATAGCCGTTCGAGCCACGGACGAAGCGGTCAAGATAAGGACGGATCGCCTCACTTTCGAAATCCGCAGCACTCGACGGCAGATAGATCAGGCCGCTCGCGACGTGACGCTCAATCAACTCCTTGATGCGCGGATATGCCATCGGGGCCAGCACGCGATAGGCAAGACCGGCATTGAGGTTCGGCAGGTTGTAGCCTTCGGTTCCCTGCCACGGAACGGGCGACTTCACCATCGCATCACCCAGTGCATGAAATGTGTTGCGCCACGCGATGACCTCGCCGACGCCGGCCTGCACGCCGCGAAAATCCTTCGAACCCGTTGCTTCGACAGCCATAGAGAAGAGGCCTGCGATGAAGTCGAGCTTCACCGACAGACGCGTAAGGCCATGCAGCGTGAAGCGCGGGACGAAGCCCGATGCCGGGAAGAACTGGTTGATCTTGTCGACGTCTCCATAGATGAAGATGTTCTCCCAGGGCACCAGGACCTTGTCGAAGACGAGGATGGAGTCGTTCTCGTCCAGACGGCTCGAAAGCGGGTAGTCAAACGGCGATCCGGTCGCGGCCGCGTTGAACTCGTATGACGAGCGGGCAATGAGCTTGATGCCTGGCGAGTCCATCGGCGCGGTAAAGATTAGCGCGAAGGACTTGTCCTTGATCGGGATGCCGTAGTGGGCGATGAAATTGTAGTGCGTGAGGGCCGAGCCAGTTGCGACGACTTTGGCACCCGAGACGATGAGCCCCTTGTCCGTTTCCTTCTCCACATGCATGAAGACGTCGCGAACCTCCTCGATCGGGCGGTCACGGTCGATCGGCGGATTGACGATAGCGTGATTCCATAGTCGAGCCGTTCCTGTGTGCGGGCGTACCAGGCACGCGCATTCTGGGCGTATTCGCCGTAGAAGTCGGAATTCGCACCCAGCGTTCCGAGGAACGAGGCCTTGTAGTCCGGGGACCGGCCCATCCAGCCGTAGGAGACCTTCTGCAGCTCGGCAATAGCGTCTCGTGACTTGATGAGGTCTTCGCTCGTTTTGGAGCCGAGAAAGAAGGGATGCGTCAACTTGCCCGACCCCGTGTCGGTCAGCACGCCGATTTCCTTCTTCTTTTCATGGAAGCGATCGTACCAGCGCGCCACCATGCGCGCGGAATTCCGAAATGCCGGATGCTCGGTGACGTTCTTGACGCGCTCACCATAGATGTAGATCTCGCGGCCGTCCTGAATGCTCTCCAGGAACTCCGAACCGGTGTAGGCGTCGGTCGAGTTTGCGTTCTCCTCGGACGCGATAGCCAGATTGTGCATGTCGTTCACTCCTCCATTTTGGCCGGGTGGGCTGCGTGCCGGTGCGGCGCTTTGATCCGAAAGGGCACTCCTTCCCTTTCCGAGGGAGAGAACTATGCGCTTAAAGGGAGCGATTGATAGGTATCATGCGATACCGCTTCAGGCATCGCAGAGCATGCCGTCAGGCGCTAGATTTACTCATCGATGGCGCTGGAGAAGGCGCCACGGCTGGGAACATGGGAGGAGACCATGGATCATCACCCCCGCATTCATGTGCAGATTCACGATGAGAAAGAATTGACGCTTTGCGGATCGGCTCTGACGATCGGAGCCTTTGACGGGGTTCATGGCGGCCATCAGGCGTTGATCCGGTCGGCTGTGCTAAATGCGCAAAGTCTCGGCGTTCCCTCTGTCGTCTACACATTCGATCCGCCTCCCAAGGCTCTGCTGTGCGGTGCCCGCCCCCTCACTTCGATCGATGAGAAAATCGAGCGGATAAGCACCCTCGGCCCCGATCACATCGTCGTCGCCCGTTTCGACGCGTCCTATCGGGCCCGCACAGCAAATGATTTCATTCGCGAAATCGGTCGGCTTTCGCCGCGGGTCATTTGGCTCGGCTCGGATTTCCGCTTCGGTTCCTGCAAGAAGGGAAACCCGGCATTGCTAGCCCGCCACTTCGATACTCGCATCCTTCCGGCCATATGCTGCGAGTCTGGCGAGGTTGTATCGAGCACTCGGATTCGAGCCCTTAGGGCCGCAGGACGCTTCCTCGAGGCGGAACGACTGGAAGGATGGTCGGAGCTTCCGCCGTTTCGAGGATCCAATGACAATGGAGGGCACCATGCGACTGCTTGATCCCCGCACGTTTCGCGACGCCTGTGGTGTCTTCGCGACCGGTGTGAACATCATCACGACCCACTGCGACGGCCACGATCACGGCATGACCGCGAACGCGTTCATGTCGATTTCTCTCGATCCGCCACTGATTGCCATCTCAATCGCCGAGAAGGCTCGAATGCTGGAGAAGATCCAAAAATCGGGCCGCTTCGCCGTCAGCGTTCTTGCTTCCGGCATGGGCGCCGTGGCGTGGCATTTCGCAGGCAAGCCGAACGCTGACCTGCGCGACCTGTTCGACACTCTCGATGGCCTTCCAGTGATCCGCGGCGCGATTGCCACGTTCTCGGCCATCGTCCACGACGAAATCCTCGCCGGCGATCACACGATCTTCGTGGGCCATGTCCAGTCGCTCGCGGGAAGCGGAGGCGACGAACCACTGCTGTTCTTCAAAGGCAAATTCGGCGCCATGGAAAATACGCGAACGACTGCGGCTTGCCTGCTGCAGGTCGAGACCGAGCTTATGTGGTGAGGATGAACCGCATACTTACACGTTTGAGGAGGAGAAAATGCGAAACGTAACCCAGCAAAACATCTCGGATGTCGTAATCGCCGCGCTGTCTTCGGATATCCCGGCCCGCAACCATGAGATTCTTGAAAGCCTTATCCGCCACATCCACGCCTTCTGTATCGAGGCGAAGATCACCCACGCGGAGCTGATTGAAGCCTGTCAATTCCTCGTCCGCGCCGGACACATCTCTGATGACGCTCGCAACGAGTTCATTCTGCTTTCCGACATCCTGGGTGTCGAAGTTCTGGTCGACATGCTCGACCACGCCGTGACCGATGGTGAGAGCGAATCTACTGTCCTCGGGCCGTTCTATCGCGACAACCCGCCGGTTTTGCCGAAGGGTGCCTCGATTGTTCAGAAGAGCTTCGAAGGCTCTGAGACCGTACGTGTCCGCGGAACCGTGCGCGATACGGCCGGACGTCCCGTTGAGGGCGTGACGATCGACGTTTGGGAGGACGCGCCGAACGGGCTCTATGAACAGCAGGATCCGGACCAGCCCGACTTCAATCTTCGCGGCCGCTTCCTGACCGACGAAAGAGGCGAATACGAATTCGTCGGCATTCGGCCGGTTCCCTATCCGATCCCCTATGATGGGGCCGCCGGCGAGCTGCTGAACTATATGGGCCACCACCCGTGGCGGCCAGGCCATATCCACTTCATGCTCAAGAAGGATGGCTATCAAAGCCTCGTCTCGCAGATCTATGACGCTGACACCCAGTATCTCGACAACGACTCGGTGTTCGCAGTCAAGGAAAGCCTCATCGGCAAGATGGACAAGGCCGCAGCCGATGCGGATACCGACCTTGTCATGGAATTCGATTTCAAGCTCAAGCCGGCCGCGGGCGCTATCGCTGTCGCCGCCGAGTAATCAACGAACAAGCACTCAAGCATCGATCCGCCGAGACATGTCTCAGCGGATCAGCTCGAAAGGCAATAGGAAAATGCCCCTCGCCAGCGCTGAACCATCCTCAATTCCGGACCACTCTGCGGTCAACGCCCGGGACATGCGGGTTCGCTCCATTGTGGCGACCATTCTCGAGGCTCCTACCGTTCGACGGCACAAGCTTTCGAATACGGAGATTGCCCACCAGGGATTCGTCCTCGTGCGGGTTCGCCTTGACAACGGCGTCACGGGCATCGGCGAGGCATCCACGCTCGGCGGGCCACGTTGGGCTGAGGAGAGCGTGGAGTCGATACAGGCGGTCATCGAAAAATATCTCGCCCCCGCACTCGCCGATCAGGATGCCATGCTGTTCGAGGCCAATGCGGTGCGCATGTCAAAGGCGGCGACGCGCAATTTCGCTGCGAAGGCGGCCGTTGAGTCGGCACTGTTCGATGCCGTCGGACGCACGCTCGGCCTGCCCGCCAGTGCATTGCTCGGCGGGCAGGTCCGCGACAGAATCGGCGTGATCTGGGCGCTTGCCTCTGGCGACGCCGGGCAGGAACTGGAAGAAGCACGCGAGAAGCTACGTCTGCGTCAGCACAGGGACTTCAAGATCAAACTCGGCTTCAACACGCCGGATGCCGATGTCAAGCGACTGCAACACTTGCGCGCTGGCTTGGGCGACGACGTGAGGCTGATCGTCGACGTCAACCAGGCGTGGACGGAAGCTCTGTGCATCAGGCTCTTTCCGGCGCTCGAGGAACTTGGCGTGGCGCTGATCGAGCAACCGGTTCCGGCATCCCAACGCGATGCCATGGCGCGCGTCGCTTCCCGAACCCGCATCCCGCTTCTCATCGACGAGGCGGCCTTCACCAACACGGAACTGGCGAGCGTCGCCTCGCAGGCCTGCGGAAGCGTTTATTCCCTCAAGCTGGTGAAAAGCGGCGGGCTCCTTGAGCTCAAGCGAGCGGCCGGCATCGCGCAGGCATTCGGCATCGAGCTTTACGGCGGATGCCTGCTGGAAAGCAGCATCGGCGCAGCAGCGCACATGGCTGTGTTTTCGACGCTTCCCAAGCTCGAATGGGGAAGCGAGCACTTCGGTCCCCGTATTCTCGTGGACGATCTGGTCGCGGAGCCGCTGGTCTTCGAGGAGTTCGAGATCCATGTGCCGACTGGTCCTGGCCTCGGCATGACCCTCGACGAAGACAAGGTACGCTTCATGGCGCGCAAGGCAGGAAGCCAATGACACCGGAAATGCCGTACGCACTCCATCGGTTCAAACTCGAAGACATGGCGGAGAGGCTCAACGCCACCCCTCATCTCCTGCGCCTCGGGCGCCTGTTCAACGAGACCGTGCTGCTCGAAATAGACCGGGATGAATTCTACCTCACCTTCGAGAAGGGCCGCGTGGTTGAGATCAAGGAAGGTCCGAGCAAGAAACTGCCGTGGCGCTTCGCGCTCAGGGTCAAAGGTGAGGCGCTGGACAAATTCTGGCACCCGCTGCCAGAGCCTGGGTACCATGACATCTTCGGCCTCGTGAAATATGGGCACGGCCGCATCGACGGAGACATTCTGACTCTCGTGAAGAACCTGCGCTATTTCAAGGAATTCATGGCACTGGGTCGACGGGAGGAACGCCCATGACATCGTCGATCGAACCGATCACCGGCCGGTATGTCCGCCTGACCGTCGATGGCACACCATTGCGGGTTTACTTCGAGGAAGCCGGCCAG
>Ga0209257_1000829_pt1 | contig 44622 bp, 28 predicted proteins | sample AraplaCvi_mCL_r2_FD_184277 | JGI IMG/M metagenome (GOLD analysis project Ga0209257, IMG submission 184277) | Arabidopsis root microbial communities from North Carolina, USA - plate scrape MF_Cvi_mCL_r2 (SPAdes) (version 2) | ecosystem: Host-associated > Plants > Roots > Endosphere | place: USA...
GACGCGACAACGGGTTTTGTGGTCTATGCGCCGACATCGGATGGGCGTGTAGCTCAGCGGGAGAGCACTACGTTGACATCGTAGGGGTCACAAGTTCGATCCTTGTCACGCCCACCATCCAATTCAAGGGCTTAGTGAGAAATCGCTAAGCCCTTTTCCGTTTCTGGTGCCAAATGGTGCCAAGTTGGGTGGTGAAACGGTGCCATTTTTGGCACGCGGCAGCCGCTGTGAACACTCTCACCCGGACCTTCCCGAGCTCTAGAATTGCAACCCGTTGCAACGGGCAATCGGGCATCTCCGGGTCGTTTGCGGGAGCGGGCGAGATCATGTCCCAATTGAACCCCTTCAACTTCGCGGCCGGGCCGCGTCATGTCCCCAATAGGCTGGTGTTTAACGGGCACAGAGTGGTCGAAGACGGGAATTGGTGCAGTTGCCGCTCTTCAGCGAGGGCCGAACCGGGTGGAACGTAGCCGTTTGAGCCGTCTGCCGGAACAACTTGGTCGCGCCAGGAGCGGCCTTTAGCCCTCTATGCTGAAAGGCCGTTTTGGTCCGCTTGGCAGAAATCGGGGTCCCGCCCCTAGGTAGAGGAATTGCTCGGAATCAGAAGAGAGATCCCTGCCTGGTGTCGTCCTGCTGCGAATTGCTGATGGGGCGGCCTCCGAGACAACGAAGAAAAGTGTCCTTGTCGAGCGTGACGGCGTCAAGAATTCCGCGCTTTTGCAGGGAAACGTATAGCGCGACAGCATATGCTTGGCAGTTAATCGACTTCTCTGGATTGAATTCGATATCAGTGAATGCCGAATAATCAGCAAGACGCCGCTTGGTCAGGTCAGGATGCTGCCGCAATGCGCTGATGTAGAGCCAATCGTAAAATGCCGTCTGAGGTTCCAGCGGCCAGTCGAGCCCCCGGAACCGGAAGCCGGTCAGGTGCCCCGATGTCCGGAGACGATCATCTCGCTTCGCTTCACGCGGCGACATGTCGTAAATGTCCGTATACGGGCCGCCCTGCGCGAACACCTTGCTTCCCTGGAAGGCGCATTCCACACTGAGCTCACCGGGCCGCAGCGACGTGGGTAAAGTGAGGTTGAAGGCGCTGAGGGCGGTCCCTAGCCGTTCTTTCGATTTGCTCGAAACCTCCAGAACTCTGTCAACTCCTGGCAACTGCCGTGCGGCGTCGTGAAGAGATTCGATCGAACGCTGCTTCTGCGAAACGGACGGCCCTGGAAACCAATCGAAGGTAACGCTGGCAGTCCGGACCAAGAGAGGGCCATCGAGATTGGGGATGAAAACGGGCCGCTGTGCCATGGGATTAATTTGTTGCCGTTCGCGCGAAGGTGCGCGCGCCAAACAGGCCTTTGTTCATTTGAAGAACCTTCGAGAGACGGTCGCCTAGCAGATGTGAGCAGGCGTTGAGTGCCTCATGACTGTCAAAGCCAACGCCCCAAATCTGGTCCGGTTCGATAGTTTCGAAGACGAGGACTTCGGCCTGCGGGTCCGTGGGATCGTAGTCCATCAAGCGCTGTTCCTCACGTGAGGCGATGCCCTCGATCATCTCGAACATGCCGCCAAATGCCCGACCATTCATCAAATCGGCGAGGGATCGTTCTCGGATACGATGATCGGAAGCATTGCGCTTACAAAACGCGCAATTCTTGCTCCAGAGTATGGCAGGGTTGATGGCCAGGATCGACCATTCCCCGTTCGGTTCATTCTGCCGGTATTTGTAGAACATGCGGTCATTGGGGAATGCTATGGATAAGGATATCGCGTCGGGGTAGCCATCGAGCCGCCACCGGTCGTTGATACTCGCCTTAATGCCCAGTTCGGCTGCTCTGGAGATTGAGCACAAGCCATGCTTGAGAATCGATTCTAGGTTGCTCCTGCGCGTGAAATGGTACAGCGCGGGGATGCGCAAGGCGATTGCCGCCTTCTTGATCTCCTCCCTTTCATTGTGCGGCAGCGATGGGCTCTGTCGCGTGTGGACAGACGGCCCGAGGAACTCGGTCGCGTCTGGGCTCAGCAACTGCGTTGCCGACGGACTGGGCGGTTCTCGCGACGCCGTGGTCGCAACTGGTGGTGAAACGCTGGGGGCATGTTGGTCGGGCGTTTCCGCGTGATTGGCAACGGCTCTGACCACGTGTCGGTCACGTTCGCGCAGACTGCGCACGTAGCGATCCAGCATGTCGAGGCCGCCATGATCGGTGGTGATCGTACCTGGGGTATTCTGGCCCGGTATCGATAAGGTGCCGAGCAGTTTAACGATCGTAGCTGACGTCGAAGTGTAGCTCCACTCCTTCCCGGCTTCGAAAGATTTGATCCGTCCGAGGATCTGCGAGCCGCCTATGCTCAGCATTTCTTCTTCAAAAATATCGCGAAGGCCCTCTTGGCGTTGCAGTCGCTGTGTAACTTCCCTCAGGAACTCCGAATAATCATTAATTGTCTCAGTGTACTTGCGCTCGACGGCTGACGCGATCTCCGGATCTCGATGGCGCGACGGCAGGCGTAGATCTACGCATTTATGGTCCGAAGGCCCCGCCGCGGTTGACTTGTCGGGCGTCTCATCAAATAGGGCCCGATATTCCGCGTAGTATTTCTCGAAGCGTTTCTTGAACTCCTGGTCGGCATCCAGCTTGCCCTTAAGCTGAAGGCCTCTTTCGGCAGCGCCTAGAGCAACCTCGATGCGATGCCGTTCGACCTTGTATCCCGACAGCATAACAATGGTTGCCGCCTGGATCAGTTTCTGACGCTCGACATATGCGTCCAGTTCATCCACTGCGGTTGCGAGCTTGTTGGCGCCCCGCTGGAGCGCTCTTAGGGATCTTTCATGGCTGGCCGGCAGTGGCGCCGGCTGCGGTGACTTTACGATCACTTTGCTGTTTGGTGTGCCATCCGTGTCGCCAGATTTAGAGGCCCTTGTGTTCGGGGTTCGCCGGGATTGTTTTAGCAATCCGAAAGTGCCCCATATTACGATCAACTGGATGACGATCAGGGGCGGCCAAAACAGGTTGACCAATGTCAGCCCAGTCCAAATCCAGCTGGCTAAAAGCAGTCGATTCGGTGCCAGAAATCGTGTAAGTATCAACGTTGTTATGATCACTAATTGATATATCAATACAGGCACCGGCCCCCCATTCGCTCTATGCAAATCGCCGCTACTTGTGTGGTTTACCAATCAATATGTAAACGCCTTCTGCAATTACGCCGCACTAGGCGCCCCGAAAGGCGGCTCCCATTAGCCGGCCGTAATCTTCCCCCCGCCGAGCCTGTCGAACGCGCTCGACCAGTTTGCGGAAATCCCTAAACTCGTTCGCAAGGACCGCCTTGGGTCAAGGGCGTGAATTCGGCACGGGCGAACGAACTTCCGCTTAGGGTCGATTGTTACGATTGCGCGAACAGGCACTTGAGGTCTGCCATCCGGCGCCATCGGTCATTCCTCCAATACAGCTTAGGATAGCAAGTCGCCCTCTCCCCAGACGACCCGATCTCCAGCCGGTGCCAAATCTGGCGCCAGGGCACCGCATAGTTAGGCCGTCTTGGCTGCCTCCGCCGCGTCCATGCGAGCGCGGCGCTCGGCTTCGAGGTCGAGCACCGAAGCGCGCATGTCCTCGGTGGTGACCTTCACATACACCGACTTGGTGACACGGCTTCCTGGAGCATGACCCAGGCGCGGCTGCAGTAGAGCGTCCGGCACTCCTCGCACGTGGAGCCAAGTTGCCATGGCCTTGCGCAGAATATGGGGCGTGAGCTTCAGCGCCTGCCCCTTCCGCCTCACTTCAGCCTTGTTGACCGCGCTGGCGAGCGCCCGGCGAATATTCACGAGCTTGCCGCCAAACCGGCCTGGGAACACCAGCGCGGGGGGCGTCTCACCGTCCTTCAGTGCCTTGGCACGGGCCACCCTCTTCGCCTCCGCAAGGGCGTCAGCAAGAGAAGCGCTGATCGGTATGTCCCGGTCAGAGTGGCGCGTCTTCGGAGTGAAGCCATCTTTCCGCCTGATGGAGACCAGCCGATTGGCAGGGTCCACATCCGGCCATTCGAGTGTATACGCCTCCGTCTTGCGGACGCCTGTCTCAGCTAGGAAGCGCACCAGCAGCGCCCTTTGCTCGCCGAGGACGTCAAGGATGCGCGACATCTCCTCCGGTGTGGGCACGTCCACACGCTTCACCGGCACGGGGATGCGTTCGACCTTTGGGAGCTTCTCCACGAGGCCTTTATCCTGGGCCCATCGGAGCACCTGGAGGAAGAGGGAGGTCTCAGCGTTGATCGTCGCCGCCACGCATCCCGCGTCAACGCGATGCTTCTGGTAGTCTGCCATCTCCCTGGTCCCGATACTGGAGACATCGGTGTCGGGGAACTTCCCCAGGATGGCCTTGAGCTTGAAGCCGTCCGCGTCCAGGGACGATTGCCGCTTCTTACCGGTGACGACCCGGTCGGCTTGTTCCTCCAGCCAGCGCTTCGACACTTCAGTGAGCGTGACGCCGCTCACCTTTCGAACGAACCCGCGCCCCGACAGAGCGCCATCGAGCTGAAGCTCTCTGAGCATCCGCTTGGCTTCCGCCAGTGCCTCCGCCTTTGTCGGGAGCGTGTGACGGGCGCGCTTGCCGTTCGGCGAGAGGTGCGGCGGAACATCGACTAGCCACGCACCTGTGTGCGCGCTGTCGCGGATGCGGGGGGCCACTCGGAACGGGCCGACTTTCTCAGCACTGAGCTTTGCTTTTGTCATCTCTTTGACTTTCCGCTTTCGTCAGAGAGCGCACGTAGCGGACCGGGTCGAATGTCTCACCTCTTTCCGGTGCAACAAGTTGCAACGGCTCCCTCGCAACGGGCGTGCGCACCTCGCGAGCTAACACCAGCTTGGCACCGGCTCCCTGGTCTCGCCGCGAGTTGATGAAAGCGACCACATCTGCCCGCCGATAGATCAGGCGCGCGCCAATTTTTGATGCGGGCAGCTCGCTCCGGGGGATGCGGCGAACAAAGTCCACACCGCACCCTAGCATCCGAGCCACGTTCTCGACAAAGAGGAACTCGCTCCCAAGTCCGTCCGGGCTACTGATGAAACGATGGGGATTTTCGCGCCTGTCGACCTCATGGTGGACGCGCGCAGAGGTCGCCAGCCTACTCAGCAGATTAAGAGCACTTTGAACCATACGGGCCTCGGATGTTGTCCGTCGCTTCTTGAGCAACGACGTTTGCGGCAGCTTTTCTTAGAGCGCCGTTTTGCCTGCTTCATGACCGCTGAAGAACGTGGGCAACATGAGGAGCGAGCCCTTCCTCACATCAGAATCCGCGCCATCAAACAACAAAGCGAGCCCTACTCCAGATGAAGTCCGTATTTTCGCTCGCACAACGAAATTCCATCGCTTACATTATGCGCAGATATACAATATTCTTCAACCTCCAGCAAGTAATAATTTTTAAGATAATATATATTACTTGCAATTGCGCCAATTCTGGGATTTCCAAGATGTGCGTAATCATTATTACGGAGATTATTCAGTCATGCCGCTAACGTCATCTCGGTGCCGATACATATCTAAAGGATCTTTCAGGAAGTATCGACCATCCGGTGTGGGCGCGTTGAGCCGCATTCTAGGCAGATAGCCGTCAGCATTGACCGTCATTACGATGGATGCGGCAGTGCCTACGAAGCGCAATAAGTTGCATTTCCCACCTTCTCCTCGTGCCGGTGCGAGCCACGCGCTCTAATTCCAATGGTGCTGGAACAGCCTATCGCGCTTTGAAGCATGTCAGATGGCGCCGCGAAGCCAGGTCGCGTCTTGCACGCAGGGGACAAATGCTCCAGCACTTCGACATGTCGATCGCGGACGTTTGCACGTTCGAGGCGCATGCACTCTTCAGCGAAGAATCGACCCAGTACATGCACACTCCCTTTCAGTCGCATGGCAGTGAACGACAAGCTCCCGCGCGCAGCCAGACTCTGGCCGAGCACTCGGGTCGGCGGTCATCGTTGCAACCCGTTGCACCTACCGTGACGTCCTTATCAGAGGGCACCGTTTCGCTCGCCATGCCGGGCGGTTGGAAAGTCAGCCGACACCACGCAGAAGCGCGCGACGCCCACTCAGCAGTTGAACGTAAAGCTGGCGCGTAACGCCTGCAGGGAATTGCGGGGGACTGACACCCGTGTCCGCTTGCCGCCGCAAAGTTGCAGGTCGGCTGCAAGCTTCTGCCGTCCCAGACGCCGAGCAACTTTCGCTGCAACCCGTTGCACCAATATATCCCACTCGCCGGGATGTCCCTGCTCCGATCTGAGGGGGTGATCGGTACAGGGGCGTGGTGGAGCTCCCCGTGTCCAAACGGCTTAGTATAAGCCCCAGGCGGGGTGAGGAGCAGTGCCATTTTAGTGGCCAAATGGGCGCCCCTATAGGACAGAACGAAGTTAACAACCTCACGCCTGCGGCGCTGGTTCCTTCGAGGATGAACTGACGCTTGGCCATACCCCGATCGGCGCAAATGCAGGTTCCGCTGTCGTTGGCAGCGGCGCATACCGCGCCCGACCTGATCCTCCTCATCGCGTTTGCGGGCTCGACCGGCGCAAACGCCTCGGCACGAGCGCCATCCGGCACGTGGAGAAGCACGACAAGGTCCAGCTTGGGCGCCAATTTGGCGGTCAAAACAACAATGTTGCGCCGTCGCGCAATTCCTTGTCCGCCAATTTGGCGGGTAAGAGCGATTTTGACCGCCAATTTGGCGGGCCTATAGAACAGAACGAATATAAACAGAACGAATATAACAACAGGGACGACCTCACGCCTGCGGCGCTCGGCGGTGGTCCCTTCGAGGATGAACTGGCAGAAGTGAACCGGCGGCAAGAGCCGGAACCATCCACCCTGTTGGAGGGCTACGTTGAGCGCCACCCTCTTCCCCTACCCGCGCGCCGCCGGCTCCCAGCCCCGGCCTCGCCACGCCAAAACGCGGCTCTCAACTGATTGCGGCAATGAATGCTCAATTGAGCGAAGAAAATAGCTTTCCGCCTCAATAGCGATTAACAATTCTCGCCAAGGTTGACATCGAAATTTGTTTACCGTATGCATTTGCGCCAGAAATCTTCGTCAGACCACTTCGTGCCCTTTTCCCCCCTCAGCACCGCAATGTGTTCGGCTGATACCCAAAAGGCTCCGGATCTTCCGACGCGCGTCTATCTATAGTGCTCCTGCCCCCCGGACGTAGAGAGAGACTAGGGCCGAACGGGGTGTGCAAGTGGATCGCTGTTCCACTTTCGGCGGCCATATTTCAATCGTGTGCTGAATACCTCCTTTCACCCTCCTCAATTATATAGCGAATATCCTTGGCTGACATATTCAGGTGAAGTCCAGAGTAGGCTTGGGGCAAGCGATTCCATGTACTCGACTTGGCAACGAACAGAATTTTCCCATATAGAAATCGGACAACAATTCTTGCCGTTCTTGGAATTGGTTTACCATGCTCGTCAAAGCCTAAAAAACCTTCGTCATACCAACTTCTCTCATAGTACTTTCCATCAACCTCCAGCAATTCCTCTTGATCATAGTTTACAACGTCATATGTTCCACTATGCTGAATCGGCTGGAGATCCATAAGATAAAATGATGCTTCTGGAGCTTGCTTAATATATTCAAATTCCAAGCTCGCTGGCTTAACAACATATGCGACTTTGTCCGACACATTCAAAGTCAGGTGGCCTCTTTCTCGCGAGTGAGCGATTGACAAAATGTCCTGGCCACCGGTTCCCAGTAAGGCATGATTGAGATCTGGACCGATAATCGGGCGCAGTGTCGATATCATTGCCGGGATATCGAACCAGATTCCCGATCGAGGTGGCTCTTCACCGAATGCGCTTCTGATCGCGTCATTCCATGCTTTTCGGTTTTCAGCTTGGTACTTCAATCTCAGCTTCGTCATTTCAATCCTTCGGCGCATCCATGTGCGTCGTCTCAACCCCATCCTGCCTGTTATGCGGCGCGACAGAATCGGTAGATTTCAGATAAAGCGGACCTGCGCAAGCCATTGTGATTAAAGATTATTTTTAAGATCGAGCGCGCCCAAACTTGTAAGGACGCCGGCCCGCAGCGCGGCGGCCGATGTGCCACTGGCACTGAATGCACAAAGTTCGTGATCGGCCTGGATATGGTGGTCAGCGCTCCAGGCGGCACCTCAGTGCAACGCGTTGCAAGTTTGCTCACATACGGACTGCCGAACCGTTGCGACTTAACCTAACTGCCCAGCTCCTGCGCCTGCCCGCAGAGCCGCGCTCCATCGCGGATGCCCAAAGGGCCGGGAAATTGAGCCCGCCTCTCAAAGCGGAGCGGGCGCAACACCCAGCCTGCAGCATGGGCAGCATCAAGGCACACTTTTGGAGAAATTCTGCGAGACGAGCGAGGCAAGTCGATTCGACCGAACACGGCAGGAGTCGTCGGTCGAGACGACAAGCCGGAACTTGTCGGAACCGAACACTGCCCGTAACCTTGTTTGACCATTCTCGTGCAGCAACTGTTGACGTTAGCGTAAGTCTGCCGCGGTGTTCACCTCCGTTATAGGAGACGCTCTCGCGGGCGAGTTTCAGGAGGGTCATGCCGAGCAGTGCCGTATCGCGTCCTCAACTTCAACAGCCTGGCGCTCTGGTTGCAAGGGAGCGACTTCGCGGCACCGCAACGCGGTGGACAATGCGCTCGTCGCGCCTGCCACACGAGTTGACAGGGAGATCGTTCACGGTCAGCTCCGCGGACTCAAGTGTATAACGGTCCGGCCTCTCCCAAGCCGTTGGCTTCGGCCCTAAAGAATGGAATTGGCTTGCAAGAACCGTTGCATGGGGCCGACCTGGCGTTGGGCCGTGCTGGCAGCACAGAAACCTGTGCGCCGACAAGCGCCAACTTGAAACCTTACCATACTTTTGTTTCGAGATGCGCTATGAGGCAAAGGTCGACGAGTCGGGTCGACTAATACATTCGGGCGGGGCCATGCCAATAGCGACTGTAAAACAACTGTGCACTCCTAATGCTATCGTGACGAGCGATAGCCTTGTTGAGCAAGTAGCTCAACTGGAAGACTTCGCGTCCGGCAAAATCGATGGCCGGGAGTTTTTCCGTCGGAACCATTTTACCGCTGGATTGGATTTGCTGGTCAAGCGTGGGTTCGAGCGTTTGGCCGGTAAGACGGATGACGGCGCCTTTTATCTGACGCAGGCCATGGGTGGTGGTAAGACCCATAGCTTGATCGCTTTCGGACTGCTCGCCGCGAACCCCCACCTGCGGAAAGAGATCCTCCCGAAACTACCTGCTGGCGACGAGTTTGGCACGGCAAAGGTTGTCATCTTCAACGGTCATCAAAACCCCGACAGCCTTCTCTGGGGCTATGTGGCAGAGAAGCTTGGCCGCGCCGATGTCATGGCGCCGTTCTGGCAGAAAGGCGCCCGATCCCCAGGCGTCGATGAATGGGCGGCAGTGCTGGGCGATGAGCCGGTTCTGATCCTGCTGGACGAGTTACCGAGCTATCTTCAGATGGCGCAAGGTGAACCGGTCGGCAACACGACGCTTGGCGATCTCACCATCGGCGCGCTTGAGCGACTATTCAACGCCTTACCGCGATGCCCGCGTGCCTGCGTCGTCGTGACGAACCTCAAAGACGATGTCTATCTCGATGGATCGGGCCAACTTCGGACCCTCATCGAAGGTTTGACCAAACACTATGACCGGAACGCGCAGGCGATTACCCCTGTTCAGCAAAACACGGGCGAAGTGTTTGCGATCGTGCGAAAGCGCCTCTTCGATTCGCTGCCGTCAGCCGACCGCATCGATGAGGTCGCGCAGGCCTATGTGGATGCGCTGCAAAAGGCGAAGCGTGTCGATACCATCGCGACGACACCGGAGACGTTCATTGAACGTATCCGCGAAACCTATCCGTTTCATCCTTCAATACGCGACATTGTTGCGCGTTTCGCCGAGAACCGTGGTTATCAGAAAACCCGCGCTCTCATCCGCTTGCTGCGCCTCGCCGTTCGCGGAGCCTTCAGTGCTAATGACAACGCCTTCCTGATCGGGCTTCAGCACCTTGATTTCAACGATCAGGGAACGCTCGAAGAAATCCGCAAGATCAACCCCGCTTATTCGAACGCAATCTCGCGCGACGTTGCCGACCGCGGTAATGCTCTCGCCGAAAAGATTGCAGCAGTCGAGGGAGTTCCTACCGCCTCAGCTGTCGCCAAAGTTTTGCTGATGTCGTCGCTCTCGACGGCGGAATCGCCGCTTCGTGGGCTCACGGACGGCGAACTGATCGAAACGCTCGTCGATCCCTTGCTTGAAGTCTCCGAGATCAAGGCGTCGCTCGGCAGCCTGCAAGGTCAGGCCTGGTATCTATTCCAAGGCGTAGACCAGCGCGTCTTCTTCGGCCAGACCGCCAACGTCACCGCTGAGATCACCGAAATCGCTTCCAATATCGCCGATGAACAGGTCGCTCAGACGCTTCGGGGAAAATTGCAAGAGGTGTTCAAACCTCGCACCGGCGCCCTTTATTCCGATCGCATGGCGATATTGCCCGCACTCGACGAAATCCACCTCGATGATGACCGACCGACGCTTGTGATTCTCGAACGCTCCGCCGACAAGCTGCCGCAAGATTTCGTCGATTGGTGGAACAAGCAGGATCTCCAGAACAGGGTTCTGGTGTTGACCGCCGATCCGAATGCGGTTTCGACGCTTCGAACAAGCGCGCGGCGAATGCGCGCCATCGAAAAGGTCGAAGAGCGGATCAAGGCGCAGCACGGCGCGTCGTCTTCGCAAATGCAAGAACTTCAGAGCGTCAAGGAGCGCGAGGCTGCCGGCTTCACCAGCGCGCTTAGGGAGACCTTCAAGACGATCGTGTTCCCGACAGGTAAGTCACTGCGGAAGGTGGATGATTTCCGCATGGAATTTGACCGGAACGACTATTCTGGCGAGCAGCAAATTGTCGATACGCTGACGAAACGCGGCAAGTTCATCTCCACCGACAAGTTCGACACAGAGTTCGAAACTCTCCGCCTCGATGCCGAGGACATCCTCTTCGACGCCGATGCCGTTCAGCAATCCTCCCTAAAGCGCAACGCCGCGGTGCGATCCGGATGGTTCTGGCTGCCACGTGGCGCCTTCGATCAACTGGTGAAGACGGCCGTTCAACGTGGCTTCTGGCGAGAACGCGAAGGGCTTGTCGCAAAGAAATGGGAACGCAAGACTAAAGTGTCTGCGCGCCTCGAAGACTTCGGGCCGAATCCACTCGAAACAGGGCGGTTTCAGATCAGCGTGACCCCCGAGGACGCCGATACCGTCTATGTATCCGAGAGCGGACCTCCTGATCCGGCGACTGCGACGAAGCTAAATGGGCGCGTCCATGAGACGGCAGCGGCGGCGGCATGGTTCCTCGCGGTCGATAGTCAGGGCGTGGCGAAAACCGGCGACGCCTTCGAATGGCGCGCGCCGATCCGCGTCAAGCCGGATGTGAAGAGGGTTTCAGACGGGCATCATGTCACCTTTGTTGTGAGTCCGCGGTCGGCGGTTGTCCGCGCAACTTTCGACGGCTCCGATCCGAAGATCGGCCCGATCGTCAGTGCTGAGATCGAGGCACCGGCAGGCGCAACTCAGCTCCGGGCGGTTGCCGAAATCAATGGGCAATTCAGCGAGGAAGAAAGTGCGCCGCTGCGGGGTGGCGTGAGCGAATCCGGAAATAATACTTACGCCCCGGTCAAGCCGGCCCTGAAGCCCGATGCGCCGGCGACCATGATCTCGCGCGTCGAGCCGAGGGATACCGCCGCCGCCTTCTCCGCATTAGATCGGCTCGCAAAGACACCGGGTGTGCATATCCTCGGCGGCTCGATCGAAGTCAACGGTACGCGTTCGGAGGCTGATTTCCTCACCTTACGGCTTGGTCGTGATGTCGCCGTGCCCGCAACCGATGTTGACGGGCTCGTGAAAACCCTCGTTGAGAAACTGAACGCCTCCGCTCCGACCGTAAAATTGCGCCTCGATGGCATTGCATTCCCGTCGGGACGAGAACTGTCTGCATTTTGCGACGCTGCGGGCGAGGATTTCGATCGTGTGATGTGGACGCAGGAGTGAAAAGTCGCGTAGGTGTAGCTCATGACAACTGCCCCCCCAAACTTCGATTGCGCCGATATCTATCAGGAGCACGGCTATCTTGTGCGACTGACGAAGGGTCGCGACGCGAAGGTGCAGGTCTTCGAGGTCTTCGGGCGACCGCCGACAGAACGCGAGGCGCAATGGGCGCCGGAAACGATCCTGCGCTGCGAAGCTTCGCGCGATGTTTGGGATGTGATCTCGCCGGAGCTGCGCTCGGAATTCAATCGCCGGCTCAAGGCGGAAGGTAAGCCTGTCGGACGTTGGGCTGGGGATGAAACCGCCCTACAGCGGCTTCTCGGCAAGGAATTGCTGGTGCTGCTCTGGGCGGTCGAACTGCCCGATGTGAAGCCGGAAGAGGTTGCCGTCGCTATCCGCAATTGGGTCGGCTTGAAAACCGAAGAGCGCTGGTGGCTCTATACGATGACGGCGGCGGCAACGGGCCTCGCCCATCAATGTGGGATGGGTTGGCGCGGCGCGTTGCGACAGGCGCTTTGTTTCGGCACGCGAAACGACACCTTTCACCTCGGCGCAGTCGCCGGCCGCGGCACGCTATCGCCGCGCGCGAATGAAGGCTACGCGCCGGTTGGCGGCAAGCCGAAGCGTGCCAAACCCCAAAAATCAACGCCCGATGATCCGGGTTTCCTCTTCGCCGCACCTCTGCCTGCCGAATAGATCCGCGGCATGAGCGCCAATCAGATCCGGAGTTTCGATGACTGCACCCGCTACCGCCAACAAGGAAGCCGCTGTGGGGCTCGCGCCGTTCTCGCTGAAGGACGCGCCTTCATTGATCGAGGCACAGTTTCCGGTCGGGCGGTTGTCCGCGGAAGCCTACAAGGAACGCACGGCAGTCCAAGGGCAAACGCTTACAGTTCTCGGAACCTATTGGAAGGGCCGCAAGCCGCTCATCCTCGTTCGCGCCGTCGTGCTCGGCTGCCTGTTGCCGGCGACGGACGATCCGGCCAAAGACCTTGACCTCTTTCTGAAGCTTCTGGCAATGGATGATGGCGCGTTTGCGCGCCGGTTTGGCGGCTCAGCGGCCGACTTTGCACGCATACTTCCCAACTATGCCGAGATGCTGACCGAAGCGCGGGGCCGGGGGCGAGCATGGCGCGATGACATCGACGACGCTACGCGCCATCGCCTCATGGTGGAAGGGTTTGCGACGCTGCCCTACAGCTCTGATGCGCGACTCAAGTCTCCGATGCGGAGGCCAGAGGAATGTGATGAGGCGGAACTGCTGGCTCCGATCTGGCCCGATGTGAACGCGCATCTCGGCACGGATGCCCGCAGCTTGCCGGAGCTAGTGGAGCAACTGGGCATCGCGCGCTTCGGGCACCGGCCGACGCTGGCGGACACCTTTTGCGGCGGCGGATCAATCCCGTTCGAAGCGGCGCGCGCCGGCTGCGATGTCCATGCGTCCGACCTGAATCCCATCGCCTGCATGCTCACATGGGGCGCGTTCAACATCATTGGTGCATCGAAAGCGCAACGGGCCGAGATCGAGGCGGCGCAGAAGCGGGTTGCGGCCGAGGTGGACGCGGCTGTTACGCGGCTCGGAATCGAGCACGACAAAGACGGTAATCGGGCCAAAGCTTTTCTCTATTGCCTTGAGACACAATGCCCGAAGACAGGCTGGATGGTGCCAATGTCGCCGTCGTGGGTCATCTCGAAGACGCGGAATGTCGTTGCGCAACTGGTCCCGGATCACGCACGCAAGCGATACAATATCGAGATTCATGTGGGCGTTTCGGCGGCGGAGATGGCGGACGCGGAAAAGGGCACGGTCCGGGACGGTCGCCTGGTGCACCCAATGAATCCGGAGCGGTCGGGCGTCGAGATAAAGACCATTCGCGGCGACTATCGGGACGCCGACGGCGAACGCCGCAATCGCCTGCGTCCCTGGGACAAGACCGACTTCATCCCGCGCCCGGACGACATCTTTCAGGAGCGGCTCTACTGCATTCAGTGGATCGCGAAGCAAAGCCCGGTCCAGGGCCGGCAGGAGACCTATTTCGCCGCCGTGACCGCTGAGGATCTTGCGCGTGAGCGTCAGGTCGAGGCACTGGTCGCCGAGAACATCCCCCATTGGCAGGCAGAGGGGCTCGTGCCCGACATGATGATCTCGCCGGGCGACGAAACGACGCGCCTATGCCGGGAGCGGGGGTGGACGCATTGGCATCACTTATTTTGCGCCCGCAATTTAGTCTTCTACGCCCTCATGCGAAAATCAATTGGCGGATTGGAAATCAGATTTCAGTCTGCACTCTTACTTTCTTTCGCCAAGACGTTAGATTGGGGCAACAAGCTTTGCTATTACGGCACCGGCGCAGCAAGAGAGTCAATTAGTCATCTTTTCTCGAATCAGGCGTTCAATACGTTCCTGAATTATGGAATACGTGGCGGACGAGGTTTGCTTGAGCACACGACATTAGATTTTGGGGACACTCCAGAAATCACGACCAAGAGCCGAGTTATTGTCGGACCCGCCCAAGTTAACGCAGTGTCCGCAGACCTATTCGTCACGGACCCACCCTATGCAGACGCGGTTAACTATCACGAGATCACCGAATTTTTTATTGCCTGGCTTCGCAAGAATCCGCCGCCACCGTTCGACCAATGGATTTGGGACTCGCGGAGTCGACTCGCCATCAAAGGAAGAGACGAAGATTTTCGTCGAACCATGGTTGAAGCCTATGCGGCGATGACCCGGCATATGCCCGACAATGGCATGCAGGTCGTGATGTTCACCCATCAAGATGCCGGTGTATGGGCCGATCTTGGCGCAATACTTTGGGCTTCGGGCCTTCGTGTCAGCGGCGCATGGAACGTCGTTACCGAAACCCAAAAGCCCTCCGGTGAAGGCAACTACGTTCAGGGCACTGTATGCCTCGTGCTGCGCAAACGCCTGAACGAAGCCAACGCCCGGCGAATGGAAATCGAAGCCGAGATTGAGGATGCCGTTCGGGAGCAGCTCGATCGCCTCAACGCCCTCGACGAAGCCTGGACCGCCGAAACGCTCTACACCGATGGCGACCTCACACTCGCGGCCTACGCCGCCGCTCTGCAAATCGTCACGTCCTATTCGACGATCGACCGCCAGCCGCTCGACCGCGACCTATATCGCAAGCTCGCCAAGGGCGAACGGACGATGATCCGCGATCTGGTCGACTACGCTGCACAGGTTGCTACCGGCATGCTGGTTCCTACCGATTTCCCGCGCGATATGTGGCGCGATCTCGGCGCGCCAGAACGTTTCTATGTTCGGATGCTCGATATGGAAGAAAAAGGATCACCGAAGGTCGCCGATTTCCAGAACTTCGCGAAAAGCTTCGCTTTCGGCGATTATACCAGCGTCATGGCCTCCACCACGGCCAATGCGGCGGCGCTGGCCGGCGCCGCCGCTCTCAAGGGCAGCAAGCTCGGCGGGGAAGGTTTCTTCGGCACCCAGTTGCGGCAAGTTCTGTTTGCGGTGTGGAAGACGCTCGAAAAGGGAGATCCAAAATTGGGCGTCACCACCCTGCAAACGGAATACCCCGCCGATTATTGGCAGCGCCGTCAGAAACTGATCGCCCTTGCCGCTTACGTCGCTGCGAAGACGAAACACACAAGGCCCGATGAAAGCGCCGCCGCGCATGAGCTTGCGGAAGCGTTGAAACTCGATCGGGTGTAACGCATGGCGATCGAGCGCTTTTCCTCGCGGCGTCAGGCACTCGGCACCATCCTTGCCAACCGGCTCAAGGGCGCTAGTCGCTATCTGCGCATCGCGGGCTATTTCCGCTCGTCGCTCCTCGAAGTGGTGGGCGAAGCGCTCGAAACGGTCGGCGAAATCCGCGTTATCTGCAACGGCGATCTCGATCCCTATGACGTGAAGGTCGCCAAGGCGGCACGGGATGGGCAGAACGCGCTTGCCCAGACGCTCGTTTCTAGCTGGCAATCAACCGAGGACGGGATCGATCTGCTTCTGGCGCGCGAACGCTATCGCCGCCTCCACGATCTGCTTTCGTCCGGCCGTATGAAGGTGCGCGTGGTTCCGCGCGATGCCAACAACGTCTTCGTTCACGGCAAAGCAGGTGTGATCGAACACGCCGACGGCCGCGCCTATTCTTTCGTTGGCAGCGTCAACGATTCCGCCTCCGGCTTTCGCCATGCTTACGAAATCCTGTGGGGTGATGAAGACCTCGCGGCTGGCGACTGGGTGCGTGACGAGTTCGAACACTTCTGGGCGCAGGGCGTCGATCTGCCCGATGCCGTGGTCAAGCACGTCGCCGCCATGGCAAACCGGACGGAATACCGTTCAATCGAGGACGCCCGGAACGCATTCGGCGAAATCTCGCCGGATGCCGTCCTGGCCGAACGGCCGATCTACAAGGGCGGCCAAATTCTCCGCCCCTGGCAAAAGCGCTTCGTCCAGACCTGCGTGGATGATCATCGGCTATATGGCCAGGCGCGGTTCTTGATCGCGGACGATGTGGGCCTCGGCAAGACGCTGTCGATGGCAGCAGCGGCCTTGGTTTTATCGATGCTAGACGACAAGCCGGTGCTAGTCCTCGCGCCGGCAACGCTGATCTGGCAATGGCAGGAAGAACTCGAAGATAAGCTCGGCATTCCCGCCGCAGTCTGGTCGACGCAGAAGAAGTGCTGGCTGGATGGCGAGCGGCGCCCGCTGACGCAGAAGGGCGATCCGAGTTTCGTCGCAAAATGCCCTTGGCGGATCGGGATCGTCTCAACCGGCTTGATTGTCAATGGCGACGACAGCGGCGAGCGCGGGGCGCTGGCGAAGAAGTCTTTCGGCGTAGTGATCCTCGACGAGGCGCATAAGGCGCGCGCTTTGCGGGAAACGCGCCGCGGTCACACCACGGCGACGCGCAACAATCTGCTGGATTTTTTGCACAAGGTCGCCCGCAACGCGACGAACGTGATCCTGGGCACGGCAACCCCGATCCAGCTTGATGCCGTGGAACTCTGGGACATCATCGCCACCCTCAGCCAAGGCGCGCCGCAAGTGCTTGGCACCCCGTTCGACGGGGGCGAATGGATGCGGGACGATTCGATCCGGCTGCTCACCGGGGAGCGTCCCTGGCCGCAAAGCGAGACGTCTCGCTGGGGCCTGTTCCGAAATCCGTTGCCGCCCGCTTCCGAACATTCGGTTTTTCGGGATGTACGGAACGATGCGCGCCTTCCGCCAAGGGAAGTTTTAGGGCCGCGCTTCGACGAACTCGGCCCTGATGTGCGGGGCGACTTTCTTCAGGATTTCGGCACGCTCGCGGAACAGCACAATCCGATCGTTCGCCGTGTGGTGCGCCGAACGCGCCCCATGCTTGAAGAGCGTGGGTTGCTGAAGCGGATCGGTGTCATCACCCATCCGCGGTCCGACGATGAACTTCCGACATTGTTGTTCGATGGCCAAGGCCTCGTTATGGGCCTTGCGTTCACCGCGGCCTATGAAGCGGCGGAAAACTTCAGCCGAATCTATGCCGCACGCCGGCCGGGTGCTGGGTTCTTGAAGACTATCCTCCTACGACGGATTGGTTCGTCGGCCCGCGCAGGATTGGAAACGGCACGCCATCTACTCGGCCGCATCGATACCGGGATCATTCCCGAAGATGAAATCGGCGATGAAGGAGCGCCAGTCGACGACACCCCGCCCGATCCACAAGAGATCCAGTTCCTGCGCGAAGTCGAACGCAACCTCGCTGCTGTGGTGGATGGCAGTGACGTTGATCCCAAGGTGCAGGTGATCCTGCATTATCTGCAGGACCGGCGCTGGCTTGAAACGAACGGCGCGATCATCTTTAGCCAGTATCGAACGACCGCCGAGTGGGTTCTGGAAGGCCTGTGCGCGGCATTCCCTGATGAACCTGTCGCTCTCTACGCCGGCGGCTCTGCATCGTTTGTCCAGCGCGGCAGCGACCGGCGTACAGCCGCGCGCGAACAGATCAAGGCGTCAATCCAAGCAGGCGACATTCGGCTTGTGTGTGCAACGGACGCCGCCTGCGAAGGCCTCAATCTTCAGCGACTGGGTGCGCAAGTGAACGTTGACCTTCCGTGGAACCCGTCGCGGCTTGAACAACGCAAGGGCCGCGTCCAACGAATCGGTCAAGCCCGCGACGACATTCACGTGCTGAACCTACGCTATGCGGGAACGGTTGAGGATGACGTGTACGCCGCTTTGTCCGATCGGTTTGGCGACATTTTCTCGGTGTTGGGCCAGCTGCCCGATGGCTTCGAAGACCAATGGATCGACGCCGTTCTGCACGATCGGCAAGCTGTGCGGAATTTCTCGCAACGTGTGGAGAAAGCACGACCGCCGATGGAACTGCGCTATCTTCGCGATGTGGCCGACGATCGCGGGTTGGATTGGGAATACACAGAGCGCGTTCTTTCCTCGCGCGATTTAGACGAATGGATGCGCCGGGGCTGGTAAAGAGGCGCCTCAGCGTATTTCGGCCGCAGGGCCCGCGCAGCGCCCATTCGTCATGTCGGATTACTTGCGTAGCGGTGCAGTACTGTTCATAGTGCGGGCGAGGGATTCCGGTCCAAGCCATCATGATCTTCGTCAAATATTAGAATTACGGATGAATCATAGTGTAATTAAATCCATCATATTTCTTCGTACAAGATTTAGGGAATGGCCGGTGGATGGGTATCACTTGGATCTATGAAGACAGCCAAGAGGCTGTTTATTCCAACACTCAAGAGGTCCCCCCTCCGGGCGGTCGGGCACTTGTCCATTTTTCCTGCCCGTTCTGTGATGCTTCCTTTTCAGATTTTCCCGCTATGCAGAGGCACGCATCGAGTGAGCACCCGTTGCAGCGGCCGACCCTCCTGTGGAACGGATATGAGGTTGGCATCGATCGCAAAATCGTTTCGCAGGGGGCGTTCGCCGTCACCAACTGCACGAGCGCATTCATTGCAATCGACGGCGCTGCCGAAAGGCCGATCCTGTCGAGCGAACTATCCCCCGTCCTGAATTCGGCGGTGGACTCACTTATTAGGGTCCGACTCGAGAATCGGCCCGATAAGAAAATGGCGCCCGCTATGTCGGCCTATCGTCTGGAATTTCGCATCGCCGATCAAAACTCGCTTTCTAGTGTTGAAGAGGCTTTTCGCCAGCACATTGTTCAGTCCACACCTACACCTGATACGATTCGGATATTCCTCGAAGATCCCCGCTGCGCGGGTGTGGCGAGCGAATATGCCGCAGGCCTCTATGCGTATGTCCATGCCCTTCTCTTGAAGGAACGGCTGAGCAACAACGGCCTATTCTCCGGGTACGCGATGCATTCGGAACGCTTCGGCGAGGCACTTCAAAAACTTGAGCAGGTGGACCGCAACCTCGCATCGATGATCTGCACGATCGTGCGGCTAATGCGCAACGACATCTCGGGCGACATTATTGGCTCTCCTGGAAACATTGCGATTGCGTACTCGATGTTGCGTGGTCCGCTGGAGACAGCGTCAATAAAGCAGCTCCACGGCTCGGTGCAGAATGAGCGTTTGTGTCCGGTCGACCACGGCACAAGTCGGATCGTTGCTTTGGCCTGGAGACTGGCGGCGGCTGAGCGCTGGAGCGACCTATTGGAGGACGAATGTCGGTCATCTGCGGCTAGCGATATTCTCCCCATGGATGATCGGCGAAAGGTGTTCGCATACTGGGCCGTGACCGCATTGCGACTTGGTCATCGGGAAGCTGCACGTTATCCGCTTCAGCAAATTGCCAACATCTATCCCTTCGATAAGTGGGCGGCAGGTGCGCTCGCAGAATATGAGCAGGAAGTCGAATGAGTGGAGATAAAATCGGGCCGAGCGGTCAGGGTAACCAGCGGGGCGAGCTACGCGACGGAAAACATCGTATGGCCCCCATCCCGGCGCGTGAAACGGAGGTGGTGAGAGAAAGAAATGCCACTTTCCAGCAAAGGGTAAGTCTGCCCAGCCCAAGCGATCTGGCATGGACAAACCAATCTCACCTGGAGGAGCCGCACCTTGGGAAAACTCTTCCGTCTGCCGACGACACGAAAACTGCGGATGGGCATGCCGAAAGGGATGCGGACGAGACGACGGTCGAGCCGAGATTGGAAGCATATTTTGGACCGGACACCGTTCAGGCTGCGACGTTCGCCAAAGCGCTGAAGAAGGCGAGGATTCGCAGGTTCGACCCGGATGATATCCTGGCAGCAGAGACAGCAATCGCTGAGAACGACAAGGCAGGCTCTCGGCTTTGGCAGCTTGTCGCCCACGCGTCGAGTTGGGGTCCGGTTTCCACGTGGGCCTGGCCGTTCATCCAGAAGCGCATCAACACATTAGTCGGTGCGCAGGTTGACCTCAGCCAGGAGCCCCCGTCTCGAATTTTGAGCCATGTCATCACAGCGATTTCCAATGCATTAACTGGGGAAAATCGAAACCAAGCGAAGCGAGCCGAAAATGATCTTCGACTGACAATTGCCTGGCTCATTGAGCGCCGCAACGCGGATGTCACAGATGTTGCCGCGCAGGTCCGCCACCTCTTCGTCGGTACCGACGGCGATGTGGAAGGGCACGTCCGCAGGGTAGTATCTACGGGCAGTAAGGCTGAACTTCAGACGGCTATCGCTGCCCTCTATCTCGTCGAGGAACAGATCCAGACGGCAAAGCGCGAACGCGACTTTGAGCGGCGTGAAAAATTTGATCTGAAGGGTGCTTTGGATGGCCTGCGTGAGAAGGAAGCGCGCGACACAGAGATGATCCGTCAGTTGGAGAGTGACAAGGCTGAACTAGAGCGGCAGCTCGAAGAAGAACGAACGAGGGCGGAAAGCGACAGGCGGCACCATGCACATTCTTCCTCCCAAAGACAGGCGGACGTCAGCACTTCTCTGCAGCGGATAAAAAGTCTCGTTGTCGAGGCTGGCGAGGCAGTCCAGATCGCTATGAAGCGAGCCGACGACGGAAGCCTGCGAGGACTTCAGGCAGCGGAGAGACGGATCTTTTCCGCGATTGACGCAATCACGGGGATGGGCAAATGAGCGGACAGATTTTCGGGATCGATTTTGGCACAACTAATAGTCTGGTAACGCTGATCGATGAGCAGGGCCGTCCGATCCCCTTAGTCGAAATAGAGACGAACAGGCCCCATCCGTCGGTCCTCTGGTATCGTGGCAGCGAAATCGTAGTCGGCCGCCAGGCGCGCCGCTACCTTGACATCACTTCTGAAGGCGCTCCTCCGGGTTTCGTCAGGTCACCTAAGATGGCCCTGCGCCACGACAGCGCTATTCACGTTGATGGCCTCGTCATCGATCCGTCTGACGCAATAGCCGAGGTATTGAAGTACCTCGTCTCAGACGCCACGAAAGAGCGTGGGGGCCGCGCTGGAGAGATTGTGTCGAAGGCCGTGATGACGATACCAGTCAATTTCGGCGGTCCGCAGCGAAGGGCCTTGCGAATGGCGGCAGCGAAGGCTGGGATTGGCGTCGTGCAGTTCGTCCATGAGCCGGTAGCAGCACTCTACGCTCATCTGCGATCGCAATCGAACCTGGATCGCGAGATAGCAAGGTACCAAGACCGCACGATGCTGGTCTTCGATTGGGGCGGCGGAACTCTCGATCTCACTTTGTGCAGGATCCGAGGCGGCATGATTCAGCAGATCGACAGTCTTGGTGACAACGAAGTTGGCGGCGATAGGTTCGACGAGAGGCTACGCAATCTTGTCCGTGAGAAGCATGGGAAGTCATGTAAATTAGCCGACGTAGTTGCGCTGGAGCGCCCTGGCATGGCAGCTCGGCTTCTGAATCAATGCGAAAATGCCAAGATCGATCTTTCCGATGCAGACAGGAACCGAACAGATTTCATCATAAACGGCTATTTGGAGATCGACGGTCCAGCCTCAGATCTCCTTGAAGACATCACGCGCGAAGAACTGGATTCCATATCACGTGATCTTGTTCTGCAGGGCCTCGGACGTATCGACGAAATTCTCGACAGGTCTGGCTTACAGACGAGAGACGTCGAGTTCTGCCTCGCCACGGGTGGAATGGTAAACATGCCAGCGATCCGTAACGCCCTTGCGGAGAAGTTTCCGGGGCGTTACCGAGCCCCTGCCAACGGCGACAGGATAATCTCGGAGGGTGCCGCGTGGATCGCTGCCGACGGCATGCGGCTCTGCCTCTCTAAACCAATCGAGATACTTAGTGCCGATAGCACTGGCCGTGGAACCTATCAGACTCTCGTCGCCGAAGGAACAACGTTACCGATTGAAAACGCTACTCATGCGGTGACCAACTCCCGACTTTACTGCCTGGATCCCAGAGAGGGCGTCGCTAGCATTGAATTCGCAAAGCCGCGGAATCCCGGGACGCCGCACCCCTCGGATAAGAGGACGACACTGCAAACTCTTATGGTATTGGTCGATCCGACGGCACGTCCCCTCATCGAGCGTATCATCTGCGACCTTACCATCGACCATGACTACGTCGCCAAGGCGAGCCTTCGATCAACGGCTAGAGGCGATGTTCGGGAAGCTGAGTTTCACGATCTCGATTTTGCACTTGCTCTTCCTCGCAATAAAAGCGATCCGGCTAGGCAAGCTGACAACAACACAGGGATGCCGATGCGGCCACCGGCTGGACCGGCCCTGACTGCGGCGGGCTCAATCAACGTTGTTCAGCGCACAAACATCGTGTTTTCACCTGGAGCAGATGATCGGATCGATGATTTCTGGAGGCTCGTCCCAGGCGATATCGTTGGCGAGTATCAGACCAGCTATTTTGATAACCGTAGTACACAGGCAACGGACAGGCAGCATGAGGAACGCGATTTCTATCAGCCGTGCGGTCCATGTGGGCGACTGTTGACGGAAATCAAAGCAGTTGGGCCTATCGAGGCCTGCCGCGGGAGACGGTGTGGAACATCGCTACCTCCATTGATAGAACCTTTGATCGGAATTTCTGTTAGCGGACGAACTGTCTGAGGCGGTGAACTGAGAGGACGTTACGCGGCGAACACCGCACCCGCCCTCTCGTCCTCGCCGTTTGGGGCGATGGAGGCGGGCGGAGAATACACGGCGATGGTGACGTGATCCCTTCCGCGCCAAGGTCTATTGCCGATAGCTAACCCTTGCCCCTTCATCAGCTATAAGGAAATGTTCTTGGTATCTTGGATCATACGGGTTTGGAAGAAGTGTGAAGGATGGCGATTTGGAAAGGGCGTTGCTGACCCTCAGGATGAGGAAAACTTCGGACGCCCTTTTCTTTTTCGTTCGTGCAACCTCGCGCGCCAGGCGGATCTCGGACGATCCGAGAGTGAAGTTGGTGGCCTCTCCATCACTGGACTTTATTTCGATGAAGTAGGTGCAGCCGTCCTGAGTAAACCAGATATCGCAGCCGCGCCCTTCATCAACTTTGGCTGCGTTGTCCGGATATGCCTTTGCGCTGTATGCAGAGACCCAATTCGAAGGTGAAACCGAGTCCGCACCATATCTCCGCTGGAGCCACCTAAACGCATGGATTTCGCCAGCTGCACCGACCAAGTCTTCCATGTTCTTGCTTTGCCGCTTCGGTGCCTTCGTCGGTTTGCCTTTTGGGTTGCGCCCTCCAGCGGTCGGCTTTTCGAATTTCCGCGGGATCGAAGGAGCCTGCGGATCGAAGCCCGGAAGAGCGCAGAGGTCTTCGTCCATTATTTGTTTTGCGATGTGGTCGAAGAGCGCCGACAGATTTGTTTCTGTGTTGTCAAACTCCGCCCCGCATACCCCAACCATGCGTTTGCGACGGGCAGCATCCTGGCGGACCTTCTCCAACTCATCGGCTGCCCCGTCCATTTGCTCGGGAGATACTCCCAAGGTTTCCGCAAGCGCCTCAAGGGACTGCGCATTTTCCACTCCATCGCGCAACGTCTGCGGCGCGGCGCTTGGCAAGCTTGCCGCGACGCATTCGATCGCTCGACGGTCGTTCCAGATACGCGCGTACAAAGTCCGATCTTGTTGGAGCGCCGGTTCCAGGGCCTCAGCCTTGAAGGCGGTTAGCCAGTCGGCGCTTTGCTCCGCCCCACTGCTAGCGTGCCATGCCGTCGCTATGAGTCGAAAATGCTCAAAGGCCGCGACCACTCGCTTGCGATTGTCCTTCGCCATTTCCAAAGGATCGGCACGAACGATCTGGCTGCTCCGATTTAACTCAATGGCAAGCTCATCGACCGTCGTTACTCGCTCCAGGATCGCACGGGTTTCATCAGCAAGGCCATATTTACCTAGCTCGTTGGTGAGAGTCCGGAGCATTTCAGCGAACGGAACTTGCCAGAACGAGTTTTCCAAAGCTTCGGTACAGTGAGTCTCGTCTACCCGCATCATTATCTCAGGAAAGGTTAGACCATTGGGCGAGTTTGCAGCCACTGTCGCCGCAATGCGCCTCAGAAAGGGAGCAGCGGCTTCCCGATGCGTCGCGAACTCTCGTTGAGCGCGCGGATTGACCAGTTGATGCTGCCCGGCCCGCACCAACTCCCGGTTCCATGCCGACATCTCCACCCGCTCTCCGAGCATCTTGCGCACTTCAGTCCCAAATTCAAAGACATCCCGCGCTTCCAGCGCGACCTTCATTACTCCCTCCGCCAGCACATCATCATTGAACATGTCTCGAAGTGGAGCTAACACAAGTTCGTGTTGATCAGCCTTCTGCAACCGGAGGGACTGATCAGGGCGCGAGAGCATCCACATCAGATGCGAAAGCCGTTCGATGGCGGGGCCCAGATCCCCGCGCCATAGTTCGAGCACCTCCCTATAATGCTCGAGCGAAAGATCCATCTGTCCCAGAATGCGAGCAAGCATTTCCTCGTGCAGCTCGGGCCAAACTTCGCTCAAGCCTTTCCGTATCTGGAATTTGAGGTCGTCTCTTTCGATAAGTTGGGTGAAAGCATCTGCCACAGCTTCGATGTCAGATGTCCATTCACTGTCCAGAAGAAGTACTTGCTCGCGCTCCAGCCATGCGGCCTTCTGCCGTCGTGGCGAAGACACTTGCTGGTCATCCACGACCGGGACCAAACCAAGATCTGGAACCTCGGCAACCTTAGCCATCCGAAGACGGTCCATGGACCGGTTGAAACTGGCCGAGGCTGTGCCCCGAGCATTCAGTCCGTGAAGCGCTGCTATTGTTAGGATGAACGGGATCGCTCCATCGAGATCCGCAAATTCAGTCAACAGGATGCGACCCTCAGCAGCCCATCGCGAATCTGCGGATAGCGCGGCCATTTGGAGTTCTGCCGCGTTGCGCACTCCCGCCGGATATGCCGCGCCAAATCCATCGGATAGGCGCGCAGCATCCACAGGCTCAATGGCAACCGCAGTCAGGTCGAAGTCTCGAAGTGACGATAATGTCGTGCGCGCGCTCGGTAAATACACCGGAGATTCAAATGTCGGAGTGATCGCAGAGAGGTTGCCATCTGGCTGATGCACGATGATTTTACTCGGAAAGTTCGCTGCAGATGTAGGAAAAAAGGCCTTCCAGGCGGTCCTGATCTGCCCAAGAAAGATATCCTTGTTTTGATAATTTCGGTGCTCTGCGCTCTGCGCGAGCCAGTTCAAAAGGCGCGGATCGTCCGATGGTTGTTCGGGCCTATAACGCGGCATACCTAACGCACTTAAAAAGGACACAAGTTCTTCATCTCGGTCTAAGCTCTCTGCCATCGCAGGGGGGAGCGGCCAGAGATGTTCAAGGGTCCACGCTCGCCCGCGAGCGAGCTGTTGGCTTGGCACATACCAGCGTTGGGATGCTGTACTCCAAGTCCAATCCCCTTCCTCGCTGTGTTCTGCAATCCAATCCAAAGCCACAAGTTCCATCAGAAGTGGCGATTGCAGGGTGAAAAAGTCAGATGAGCCCTCGACACGCGCGATTGCCACTGCCTTCCAGCTGGTTCCCCACAGCGTGGCGCTAGCCATCACAGCTTCAAAAAAATACGAGCGGGTATCGTCGTCAAACGAGGCGTAGCCTTCCAAACCTGGGATCCAGGCTATCTCGCCAATTTCGTATTTGCCGTAATTGTAGCGAGGCTGCGCCTCTTTACGCGCGAAATCACGGAACTTGCCCCAAGCAGGGCGATCTATAGGCTCTGGTGGATGTTCTGGCAGGGAAAAGTAGAATTTGGAGGCTTCAAACATGGATATCCAGTCCTTTGACCTGATTCGCATCAGTCGCAGGCCATCGTGAACGCCAGCTTCACGCAACAGCTGTGAGGCACTCCTCCCCAAACCAGTCCAATCGGGATGATCTGGCGCACGGAGGAGGCGCTCGCGCGCGGAACGGGCACTGGGAGTGCCACATCGCGTAAGATAGCGCTCTACGATGTTTCCGTGTGTTCCCGGCCAGCCGCCACCAAAACTTGTTGTTTCGAGATGAAACCATCCTCCCTTGCAGGGGACAGGAAGCCTAGCCACAGCCCTAAGGGCGCCTTGGCCTTCGCCTCTGACCTGCATCGACTGAACTAGTCGAATCCCATAAGATAACGCATCGCGACAAAGATCAGCCTCGGGGCCGCTGCGCTTGACCGGCAATGCAGGAAGGTTCGGGACAAGCACCTCGGAAAGCACGGATTCACGGCGAAACGGCGCGACCAGACCTGCAGCGATCAGTTTGCCATGGAGTTCGGTATTATGAAGTCGTCCCTGCCGGATTTCGCTGACGGGGACAGCAGGGTCGAGAATGGCGATCAAATGCCGCAAGGCCTGCGGAACCTGGTCGATTTCTGGCGCCCCTGGCCCATCATCTTCGTCCGGTCCGGCCTGCCTGGGTTTGAAGTAAATCGCGGCGCCGGAGACCCCTCCGGCGTGCAGTTCGCCGTCGGTACACAGTAAGACCTTCCGTGCCTTCAACGGCGATAGGTCATTGTCGAATATGTGCAATACGTCCTGCCAAAATCCCCCCCATTCAATGGAGCTACCGGCATGAAGGGTCTTGGCCGCGAATTCTATGGTTTCGGCCTGATCAACCGGAGAAGGCAATGCCTCAATTCCATGAGCGTCGGAGAGTGCCACGATAGCACTTGAGCGACTATCGAGGCCTGCTGCATAAGCCGGGAAAGTAGCATGCTGACGCATGATCTCAGCTGTCAACACTTCCGGCTTTGGTGGCACGGGAAGAAGCGACGCTTCGGAGAGCGTTGACCAACCTTTGTCGCTAAGAATCCAAGCGGCATTCTTGATTTGCACGCCCCTCGACTCCGCCGCGTATTGCAGATGCGCCTGCCAGCGCTTGTCTGAAATGTCGTCAGACGTATTGGGAGCCAGGAGATCCACGATGTCCGAGGCTTCAACAACAGATTTGCCTTGAAGATCCTCAACAATCGCCTCAATCGCGAGGTCAGCCGCTTCGCGAAGGAGATAATCATTGTAGATTGCATCTCCTTGCACGCCGCCTGTGGCGTCGCCGAAGTTAATCAGCGTGCGGCTCATGTCCCCGAAGAACGGGGCATTGATGTTTACAGCTGCACCAGACTCGAGTTTCGTCGGAAGAAAAATGCTGAGCTGGCCGGCCTCCGGCGAACAACTATTGCTGGTGGCCAAAGTAATTTCCACCTTCTTTATCTTAGGCCATTGACCCGGTAGTTCGAGAATCGAAGCGCGGACGGCTTCGGGCATATCCGCAACCATGATTTCTCGACGCCATGTTCGGAACCGTTGCACCTGTTCCGAGTTCTCAATTCGGATTTCGGCGTAATGGCGCGGGCCCACAGGGGGGCGCTCCGGACGTCTCCTGAAAGTCCGGTTGTCCCCATCAACGGAAAGTGTCAGTTGCTGCAAACAGTCAAGAAACAACAGTGAATCAGAGTTGATCTCTCGCAGCCGCTGCTTCACGAGTTCTGCGGAAGCCAAGGATTTTAGTGGCAAGGCGACGATCGTCGCAAACCCGCAGGCCTCAAGATCGTTGATGGCTTCAACACGTTCGGAAGCTTGCAGTGGCCAAGGCAACAGATATGGAGACAAATATCCAAGTTGGAGGCGCACCCATTCTTCTTTAGAGATTCCGGCAAAATCGGCCTGCCGATGGACGCTCGATCGGAATTTTTCCAAAAGGCCATGATCCCAGTCTACGATGCCACGGAGCCAATCTCCTGTCCCTGAAGGATCTTCGCTCTCGACCAGCCTCAAGACTGGCTCAAGTAGGGCTCGAATGAACTCGGGGTTGAAGCCAAAACAGTAGCCATCAAAGTGGTCGCTTGTCGTTGAGCGTCTCGACCAAATCTGCGGGCGGTCGCAGATCTCAAGCACACTCCGAAATCCGATGCCCTTGTTGCCGATTGAGGTTTCCGGACTTTTGTCACTCTGCCCGAGTTGCGACACGCTGACAAAGTTGCTTTCCGAGAACGGCGACCCGTCGTTGGCCACATAAAGTGTGCCAAATGCACGATCTGGGACCAAGCGAAGCTCGATCCTGCCCATGCCCCTGTCCGCCCGTGAAGCGCGCGCAAGGGCATCATAGGCGTTTTGAATCAGTTCGATTGCGAAACGGCCATGGTACTGATGCTGAACCTGCTCCGTAAGACTATGTACCGTCCGGTAGTTGGTCACGCCCTCAGCTAACTCATAAAGGAAGCTGCGAAGCTTACTTCCGGTCACGTCACTGACGGATTTAGCGAGACCGGACGAAACACCCTGGGCGACGAAATTCATGAGACTTGATCCATGATGGAGCGGCACCTCTAGATTGCCGACAAGGAAAATTTAGCCGAATATGGCCTTGATCGTTTCACCGTCACTGGGCCGTCGCCAGCTTTGTGGAACGCTGCAATTGCCTTGCTTCACAATCCCTTGCGACATTTGAGCTGCCAAATAAATGATCGCTCGAGTACAAGTCTGGATCGCTATGTGCGACGAGAACTCGTCACTGTCGCACTTTACGAAAGGGAAGCCCCCTCGCATCGCCCTTGATCCTTCACGGATGAGGAGGCCATCGCTCGAGGGACGGTCATAGGCTTTGGCTTTCCGCGGACCCATCACAAGCCAATCATTCGCCTGCATGCATATTTCCTCCTTGATAAGAGTAGTGCACACAGCGTGTTCAGCAGTCGCACCGCTCGACGTCTCGCATTTCTCTTTTTCATTGGAGAACCGGACGCCCTTCCCTGATCGCGGGGAAGATCGTGTTCCTCAGGCGCGCGACCAAATCCTTCCCGTTGCCCACATCGACGCTTGCTGTTTCGAGGACCGTCTCGTGGCCAGTGATCCGAAAATGAGCCTGAACGCCATCCTCGTCGCCGAGTCCCTCGTGATGAGGATAGAGCAGCGTCAGCCGGGGCGCCTTGTAGAGATTAGCGTAGGCCATCATTTGATACACATCGGCTTGGGATACACCCTGCTTCGGATCATCGATCCGCGCGGATATCCGTTTCCATTTGGTATCGATCACTTGGACGACCTCTCCGCCACGCCAGATGAGGATGTCAGGCTTCGTCTGAAAAACCCGCCGACCGTCGTCGTGTGCGGTTAGGCAATACTCTCGCCCGCCTTGCAAGCTGACGCGTAACTCCGTGCCCGCAAGGGCGCGCGACACCAGGCGACCAACGTACTCCTCGAAGAGACTGCTCATCTCGAACAGAAGCGCTGTGCCTTGCCCTGACCCGCTGCTGGTCGTCTGGTATCGGTTACGCAGGAACAGGCGTGCCAGACCAAACAATTCCTGCCACGCGCGGTTGGTCCGGTCGATGACGACGTCATCCCATTTCAGGGCCGGTGCCGGAACATCCGTGATATCGGCATAGACGAACGCGAGCTCGCGAAGGCGCTGCTGATTGGCTGCATTCCGCGACATTGTAGACAGATGCGCAATGGCTGCCTTCAAGATGCGGTTGAGCGCGATGTCTTCCGACAACTCGTCGAAGCGACAGGCCAACTGTCCCGGGTTGGCAGCATGTCGGGTGAATTGACGGGGTACATCAAGTGCACCGCGCAGAGTTGAAATATCATCCTCATGGGCGATGTAACGACGGGGCATCCCACGGCGGACCGCTTCGGTCAGTTTGTCGCAAAATATTCGGATCAGGATTTCGAGAAGCGTCTCGCGCTGCCAGGCCAGTTCGGTAATCCGTCCAGTCTCGATCTTCAGATCCAGCGCAACTGCGAGCATATGGACAAGGCGCTTGCGGATGGCCGCGTTCTGACGCTCGGGCCCTTCCTCCGGTGCGACGTCGATCTTTGGAAGAATTTCGAGGCCGCAGCCCTGTGCAGCGAGCACGCCCACCACACCGCGCGCCCGAAGCTCCTGCCGTCGATCCTCCAGCACCCCGCTGCCGCCCCGGCCAGCAAAAGGCGAAGTCTTGGCGAGCGCCACCAGCCGAGCTGCAAGATGCGATGGAATGCAGCCATTCCCCTCGCCATGGGGTAACGCCTCCCACTCGCGCAAGGTGTAGGATAGCATCAGGTCTGAAACTCCGAGAAATCGAACTGGTTCTTGACGCGCCAGCGCAGCTTTTCACCAGCGAAATCGGCCTCGGCTACGCCCTCCGGTGCGGCGAGCTGCCGGACCTCCAGAAACCGCGCCCGCCCCTGCCCGGTGTCACCAAGAACAACGGCAACCTTGGACCAATCCTCGTAGAAATATTCTGCGAGAAGCGGAATGACCTTGTGGCGTATGACCTCGTCGACACAGCCGCGCGTCTCGCAGCCGGTGAAGTAGGCGTGCCCGATCTGGTGATCGCGGTCGAAGAGATACTCGATGCGATCATTGATCGTGGTCAGGAGCTTTTGCAGGTTGATCCCATCCACGTCGGCGGGAAGGACCGAAGGATCAGGCATCAGTTCTTGGAACGTAAAGCGGCGCCGCAGCGCGGTATCGAGCAGGGCAATCGACCGGTCAGCCGTATTCATCGTGCCGATGATATGCAGGTTCGCGGGTACGCCGAACGGCTTCTTGGAATAGGGCAACATGAGCCGGATCTCGTTTGGCATGCCCAACCGCTTATCGGGTTCCAAAAGCGTAATCAGTTCGCCGAAGACCTTCGAGATGTTCGCGCGATTTATCTCGTCAATGATGAGCACATGATCTCGCGCCGAGCTGCTCGGGATTGGTCCCTCGTCGCCAAAGACAATTGTTTCCAGCTCGTCCCAGTCCACGAGTACCTGATTGAGCTTGTAAACTGAGTGCCTCCTGAAGGCATTCGGATAGAACCGACTGCGCTGTGTTCCCAAATCATCACGCCAGATCCACTCTACTTTGCGGCGATGCGGATGAAACGCGGCGTCTGGGTCGTAAAAGTAGTCACTGCTGATGCTACCGAATGCCTGAATCCGGTCACGTCCATCCGACACGACAACATAGTCGCCGATTTGCATGTCAGCTCTGAACGAGTAGGTGACGACGACATTGCCGTCATGCCCAGTTGCTTCGGGGTCTTTGAGGGCCCTCCACTCGCTGAGAATCTCGTTGAAATCGTCAAAGCGCTCCTCGGACCAGTCGATGTTGCCGCCCCAGCCGACATGGATCACCCCCTGGTCAAGACCAAAGCGTATCCTGTCATCCTCGATCTGCCGTTGTCCCAGCGCGACCTTGAACACACGCGCAGTTCGGTCAAGCCGTGAAGCTGTTCCATCATTTGCGCGATCGAGTCTGGCGCGTTCGCTGACGCGCTTGAAGACGCCATCGTGGGGTTTCAGACGGAAGCCGGCGCTGATTTTCCCCTCCTCAGGCCTCTCATCGGTATCATCACCAGTGCTTGGCCGTAGGCCCTCGACGAATTCCTCATAGGACATGGATTGGTGAAAGGTCACGAACTCTATTCTACCCTCGCCGACCAGCTCCCGATACTCGGCCATCAGAGCGTCACGATTCTCATCACCCTGAAGCGCCGCCGCCATCTGCTCGCCCAGACAAAGCCGAACTGCCTCCCATGCCGTTCTGTATGTTTTGCCCGTTCCTGGCGGACCATAGAGTATCAAGTTCGTTGCGAAAGGCGCTGGCGTCGATGTTGCTTCTGTCACGGTGTCCGCCTCTGTTTGCGATTCGAGCTTGTAGGTGAAGATGGTTGAGCTGCTTGGGTTTGGCTCGGTATGCGTTGGGGCTGGCACTCGGGCCAACTGCTGGAGCTTTTCGCCACCAAGCGCCTGGCAAACGTTTGGAAAAGCGTCCTTCAGCCCCATAGCTGCGGCGAGATCACCGGCGCGTATGGAAACCGCGGACGCGCCTCGTTCGCGCGCCGGTGCGATGAAGTAATTCAGCGCGCAGAGCCTTATGCGATCGGCACCGCCCACGAGGTGATCGTATCGTTCTGGCGGCGTGACAGGTTTGTCATCCTGATCCACGATAATGAAGCCCGCATTGTGAAGCCGGGCGGCCGCATCAGCTTTTTGCCCCCACCCCCCGTTAATTTCGGTTTTCTTGAGGATGAACCCGACGAGTGGCTTCGTCGGATAGACGCAATTGGCACGCGATCGCGTCGAGCGCACCCAATAGTCGCGAGGCTCTCCGAAACTATCAAATACCTCGCCATGTTCGTCGGATTTCCGATACTCGTCATAAGCATCCATCGCGACCTCGACGGCGCTACGAGTGAGAGCAAGATTTCCGCCAGGAGGACCTAAGAAGTGGGCCAAGGTTCCATCCGCTCGCTTCCGGGATTCAAATGCGACTTTTCGCTGTTCCACCGCTTCGGCAGCAGCATTTCGCTGACGTTGTCCACAAACAGCCTTAACTTCCTTGTGAGTTGCACCCTCAGGCCGCCGGCAATACATAACCCACGCAAGCCCAACCTTGGTTCGCGCCTGCGCACCAAGCTCCAGAGCCTGCTGGGCCTCGGCAGCACTAGGCATCGGCCCGGCCTCTATCGGCCAGCCTCTATCGATGATGTTTGCCCACGGTGCGAGGTGCCTGGGTAGCGCGTTCTCCGGATTATCTGGCATCGGGACCTCTCTTGGCAGCCGTGTAGGTTTGGCCTCGGATCTTGCCCTGGCAGGTCGGCAGCGCACAGAGCGTGTTAGCAAGTTGCATCTGCTCGACCGTATCGCACTTCGCTTCGCGCAAGCGAGGCGCGCCGAAGACCAGCGCAAGCCCCTTGGCACGCGACACTGCCACGTTGATACGATTGAGCGAGAACAGGAATTCCATCCCGCGCGAAGTTTCCTCGGCTGAGGAAGCTGTCATCGAGACCAGGCAGACGGGCGCTTCCTGGCCCTGGAACTTATCGACCGTGCCGACGCGGATGCCCTCGGGAAGAGCTTCGCGCAGCGCGTTCACCTGCGCGTTGTAGGGGGCAACGATGATGATGTCAGATTGCCGCAGCATGCGGGTGGTGCCGTATTCGTCGGTCCACCGGCCCGTCAGCAAATCGGCGCAGGTCGCTCGGATCGCTTCGACCTCTTCAACAGCAACCTGCGCGTTGCCCTCATGCGCGACCGGCACCCAGAAAGCGCCCGCCTCGGGGAAGGGCGTGCCCGTAACCGCCTGCCGCGCAGTATCGGGGTGGCTGACCAGCCGCCCTTCATAGACCTGCTCCGAGATGAAGCGATTGACGTCCGGGTGCATACGCCGGGTGGTGGCGAGGAAGATGCCGCGATCGGGCGGCACGGTTGCATGCTCGCCCAGCATCCAGTCGAGGCAGGAGAGATTGGCGGGGTCCGGATGTGCACCCTGGATCACCTGAGGCAGTTGGCGTGGATCGCCAACCAGCACGATGTTCTTCGCAGCCCGTCCCATCGCCGCCATATTGGCGAGGCCCACCTGCCCCGCCTCGTCCACGAACAGCCAGTCAAACGCCTGGATGTTTTCCTCGCGCGCAAAGAAGAAGGCGGTCCCACCCACCACGTGACCACCGCCCGAGGCTTCGGCATTGTCGGTGGTGCGGCGGACGGCGCATTCTTCCGGATAGCCGTCCTCGTCGCCCGAGACTTTGTGTACAAGATCCGGCGCAATCGGCAGCTCCACGTCATCGAGCGCCTTGAGGCATCCCATCAGCACGTTGCGGACTGCCTCGTGGCTGTTTGACGCGACGCCAACACGCGCGCCATCACGAACAAGCGACAGGATTGCGCGGGCGGTGACGTGGGTCTTGCCGGTTCCGGGCGGACCCTGAATGGGCAGAAGGGTCCCGTCCATACGATGGACGGCGGAGATGGTGCCGGCGACCGAGTCGTCGCCCACCATAATCGGTCCATCACCCGTCAGTCGCGGCGGCGCACGCGACAGAAGGTCATCGACCGCGCGATAGAGGCGCGGCCCGCACTGATCCATGATCACGTCCTGCAACGCGGCGGCGATGACGTCGGTGCCGATCGGCTTATCAGGGTGAAGCGTCAACATGTCGGTGAGCAGTTCCGCCTTGGCGCCGCCGATCTTGAGCGTGATTATCCGGCGTACGCGGTCGAATGCTTCAATACTGACGGAGGCCATACCATCCGGCGCGGGGATCGTGGCCTTCTTTCCCCCGCGCAGCTTGGTTTCCTGCGGCGGGAATCGATAGGTCCGCTGAACCGATCGCTTGACTGGATCGACCCGTCCGGTGGCGACAAGCCCGCCAAGCGCGTCGAGATCATCGATGAGATCATCTTCTTCCTTGCCGAGGCTGTCGAAGATTGACCACCAAGCCGGCTTTGCCTCGCGTTTGTGGAATTGACCGAGATTGAAAAGCATCGCCTGCCGGTCTTCAGGCAGATCCGATGCGGCGAGCTGCGCGCGAAGCAAGGTGGCTTCAGAATCCTCCTCGATCTCCTTCGCACCTGCATCCTCTCCCATCAGCGGCCAAGGGCGATCGGGGCGGATCGAGACCAGCCAATCGCGCAGCATCTCGGTCGAGAGGCAGTCGATGCGGTTGTAATCCTCGATCTCGTCGAGGATCTGTTGCTCGCCGGTTTCGCGCCAGTTTTCATAGGCGACCACCGACCCACCCGCGGTTTTGACCTCGCCCTCGCGCTTGAGACCGTAGAAGGCCTCGAGCGACTTGATCGAATAGTTGGGCTCCGACGCAATCAGCCCGCCGCGCACCACTGCATAGAGATCGACGAAGCGCCGTTCGCGCAGAAGTCGGTCGAGGAAGGCCTCGCCAATCCCATATTTGGCAGTTAGGCGCTTGAGCGCAGTGGTCTCGTAGGCTGCGTAGTGATAGATGCGGGCCTGTGGGTATTCGTCCAACCGCGCGCGGAAGAAGGCGAAAAGTTCCGCCAACGCCTGCCCCTCGGCTGCATGGTTGTGCGCCCAGAAAGAGCGGAACTGCCCGTCAAGCCAGACGCCGTGCAGATATTCGAGGCCGCCCTCGAAATGCGGATCACCTTCGATGTCGTAGAACAGATCGCCGGCCTGCGGTTCGGGCAGCAGGTCAAAACCCTTGCCCGATTTCGCTGGGCGCAACTCGTAATGCGGTGCGCCTGACTTCCGAGCGTGCTGCAATCGGGCCTGAGTGCGCAGCTTGCCAAGAGTATCGATCGCCATGCCGCGTACCGGACCATCACGTGCGGCAAGCGCCGCCATCGTCGTGATGCCCGCCGCCTCGAGTTTCTTTACCTGTCCCCTCGCAATGTTGGCCACGTTGAAGAGGCTGTCCTCAGCTTCCCCGACGCTATCGCAATGATCGGCCCAACGACATAGCCCGCAATCAGCACAGGGAATCGGCCGCGTCGGCTGTGGCGCAGCCACGAAACTTTCTAGCCGCGTCCGCGCCATCCGGGCATAGGCAGCATAGTCAGCCAATCGCAGCGTTGCACGACTGCCGTCGCCCAGCTCGACATGGGCAAATTCTGGTGCCACGGCCTGTATTTCGGTCAGGAGGTCAGAATAAAGCACGAGTTGCAGCACATGCTTGGGGTGTGGGCGGCGTTTGAGCTTGGTGTCCGCGACCTCGTAGCTGAAATTCCCGAGCGCCGAGGGACGCTCCACCCGCTCCAGGAAATCCGACCAGCCGCCCCAGTTACCCGAAAGGAACGCCCCCTGAAACACCACCTCCGCACCGGCTGCGAGTGCGGCACGGGTTGTCTCGGCATTCGCCGCCAAATTGCCTCGCGCGATTTCGACCACACTGCGACCTATCGTATGCAGCCGTGCCAGGTGGGCAGCTTCATGGGCGTCACCCTGTTTCTGCAAAAGCACCGCGTCTTCGCTATCCTCGCGAGGATCAGGTCCTCCGCCGCGAAGATGCGCCAAATCAAGCGTGGTCGCATGGGCACACCCCATGAACCGCATCAGATCCGACGCTGAAAAAAGGATGTCACCGCCAATATCCCGCATGCGCGCGTGCCCAATTGATCCGAACGCAAATCCGCAAGGGACAAGCCTCGACAGATCGCATTATCATCATCAATAGCTTAAGAGGGTGTCAATACTTGGCATGCCTAGGCATTGCCCGAGAAACAAGCGGCAATAACGAAAATGGGGACAGAATTGCCCCCACTTGAATTCTTTCATGTCAGGATGAGCTGTTGGACGACAATGTGCTGTCAGGCTCGCATCCCTGCAAGACCGCCAATTTATGCGCGGATAATATTCAGACTCCCTGGCGCTACAAGCGATGCTCGCTTGCCCTTGCCGACCATTCGCAGGGAAAAACCTTGTGACACGAGCTCCGCCGCCGCCTCCAATGTTTTCACATATACAGCATTCTTGGCATGATGTTTCACCGCCCCGAATTTCGGGTCGCCGAGGCAGTAACCCTTCGCGCTCAACTCGGGTTCTTCGTTGGCACCCTCGCGCGGCGCTGACCTTTCGATCCTGATAACTTTACCTATCATTTCAAACTCCTGATTCGTAAATGCGGTTAGACGCGACAACCGATCGGGTCCTGTAGAAATCCGCCTCGACAGGTCGCATAAGCATCGATAGGCTTCAAGGGTGTCAAACCCTGACACGCAAGTGCGTCAAGAGGCCCCGCATGTCCTTCTCCAAGGCGCAGGATCTGATCCGCCTCGCGAGACTGGCCGCCACCCGGCGCGAAGGAATCTCCCTCGAGGAAATCTGCGAGGAATTCGGGATCGCCCACAGGACGGCGCAGCGCATGACCGCTGCTCTGGAGGCGAGCTTCATCAACGCAGAGGCCATGGACGGGGCCGACCGCAAACGCCGTTGGCGGCTTACGGACCCGGTGCTTGAGCGGCTGCAGCTGCGCCAGGAAACGGCGATTGAGGCCTTAGAAATTGCCGGACGCGCCGCCGAGGCCGAGGGGCGGCTACGGCATGCCGGTGCACTAAGCGACCTTCGCGATAGCCTGCTCGCCCGCCTGGCGCCTAAGGAGGCGTTGCGGACGGAAACTGATGCCGAGGCCGTGCTGACGGCGATGGGATACGTCACGCGGCCCGGCCCGAAAGTGAACCTCCAGCCTGCCGTTTTGGATGCGGTAATTGAAGCCCTTCGCGGACCTTTCCGCCTGCGCCTTCGTTATGGCGGGCTCGATGCTCCCGAACGGGTAGTCGAGCCGCACGGCCTGCTCATGGGCCATCGCAGCTATCTTGTGGCCCGTCAGCCCGGCCGTGACGAAACCTTGCGCAACTTCCGAATGGACCGCATCCATGCGGCCGAGTCGATAGACGAGAGCTTTGCCTTCGCACCTGGATTCTCACTGCAGGATTATGCAGCACAGGCCTTCGGTGTCTATCAGGATCCTGCGCAATACGGTGAGGTAATCTGGCGGTTTGCGCCCGAGGCCGCCGCCCGCGCCGCCGAGTTTCGCTTTCATTCGACACAGGTTTTCGAGCATCAGGACGACGGAAGCCTGATCGTCCGGTTTCACGCGGCGGGGTGGCTAGAGATGGCTTGGCATCTCTATCAATGGGGCGACAAGGTCGAGGTCTTGGCGCCCGAGGGCCTGCGCGCGCTGGTCGAGGGGCACCGCAGAGCCGATTTCGATGCACTGCCGTGATGGCTTTTTGAGGGGGAGAGGGTGTCGGTGATGGATGGTCTGAGCTTCAAGGATTTGAAAGACAAGCAGCGGGCGATCCGCGCTGATTTTCCCGAAACCATGGGGCTGCGTGCCCATCGTGCAATCAGTTGGATCGGCCGGGCCGAGGCCTGCGGCGAGGACGATGATGCCCGGTTCATCTTCCTCTGGATCGCCTTCAATGCGGCCTACGCCGACGAGCGCGAATTCCAGTCAATCGCTCCCGGTGAGCGCGCGGCCTTCCTCGACTTTTTCGGACGGCTGGCCACGCTTGATGGTGACAAACGCATCTACAAGGCGATCTGGCAGCGGTTTTCGGGGCCGGTCAGGGTGCTGCTCGAGAACCGTTATGTCTTCAACCCGTTCTGGCAGCACCACAATGGCATCGATGGTTTCGACGATTGGGAGGAACGGTTCAAAGCATCGTCCCGCGCTTTCGGCCAAGCGTTCCAGGCGGGCGATACCGCGCGCGTATTGAGCTTCGTGTTTGATCGACTCTATGTCCTGCGCAACCAGCTGGTGCATGGCGGCGCCACCTGGAACAGCGGCGTAAACCGGGCGCAAGTGCGTGATGGCGCTGCCATACTCGCATTCCTGATGCCGGTGTTTGTCGACCTGATGATGGACAATTCCGGCGAGGACTGGGGCAAGCCGTTCTATCCTGTGGTCGCATGAATTCGCAAACCCTTTGGGGTGGCATCTTGCATCCTCCACACCGCAACCGACTGCTATAGCCTGTGAGGCCAGATGACGAAGTCAGTTCTAAAGGACGGAATTCTACCGGGGCTCCCAAATGACCTGATACGAGCTCAGTATGTCGCTGCTCCTGGCAAGGAATTTGAATCCGGCAAGTTTTTAAGCGAAGAATCCTCCGCATGCTTGGCTGCGAACACCTTCGGCTTCTTCCTCGACAAACCAGCCGCAATACCTTCGTTTCCAATCGAAGGCGATAACTTCTGGCCCCCGCATTCCGTCAGACTTGAGGTCGAGAACCGGTTCCCGTGGTCAGGCGGGCGACACTCTTGGCTCGATGCTGTCGTTGAATCTCAATCATTGGTCCTGGGCATCGAGAGCAAGCGTTACGAGCCGTTCCGGAGTAAACGCAAGGCCGAACTGTCTGAGGCTTACTGGCGTCCGGTATGGGGCGAGCATATGGACAGGTACTGCCGTCTACGTGATGATCTTCGTTCGAATGCTGTCGACTTCCATCGGCTCGATGTCGCTCAACTCATCAAACATGCCTTCGGCTTGCGAACGCGCGTACACCGAGATTCCGGCGCCCACGGTAAGAAACCCTTGCTCCTCTATCTCTACGCCGAACCAGTCTCCTGGCCCGATGGCCGCCCTATACCCGCGGCGCAAATCGCTGCTCATCGGAATGAGATAAATCTCTTTGCCGAGAGAGTTGCCGGCGATGAGGTGAGTTTTGCTGCGCTCTCCTACAGAGAATTGCTCAATGCCTGGAGAAACTCAAAAGACATGAATGTCCGCGCCCATGCTGATGTCATTATGGCCACGTTCAAACCCTGATTACTGCGAACGTCAGCTCAGCGCCCGAAGAGATGGTGCGAGGAGGTGGATGGTTTCATCTGCAAAGGCCTACCGGGCGACCTCGGATATCTCGTCACCCGCAATGACCTCATAAAATGCGCCATTCAGCGCGTCCTTGATCACTGGGCAATTCACAGGCAGATCAGCCGATCTATCTGCAAGCGCGATCTGTGGTGCAACCCGTTGCAACAGCGCGCCCTAGCCTCTGACCTGAGCCGTTGAAAGGATCAACACAAAGGGCGTACCGCCTGTCCCTGAAGCGCTGAAAAATCCGGGTGGAGGAATATTTCCCGAGAATGGCTTTTGCCCCCGTGTGCCTCTAGGAACGTTGCGCCCCTGTGCCAGCCCCCCTGAGCCATTTGAACCGCTCAGGGTCCTGGGAAAAGAGGAAGGCGGATATTTGCTTTCGTTCTTCCTTCGACACCCGTGCCAACACCGCTCGAATATCCTGATCGACCGAAAAGCGTTCCGCCCCACGCGCTTCAGCCTTGCAGTACCATGCGTGACCAGAGGTGAGGTCGCCAAGCTGCAATGATACCGCGCCGAGCAGTGTGCACGGGCGATAGTCGTCAGGTGTCAGATTATGAGCTTGTAATCCGAGGTCCTTCGCTTCCACGAACCGCTTGAGATCGCGGAGCGCGCCGCCTCGTGTCGTCATAAGAGCCGAGCGGATTTTCGGCAGGCTCTTGCGAGCATGTGCTGATGACGTAGCGGTAATGGCGACTGCCTGCTGCGGCTCGTTCGCCTTCCGCCAGTGCGCGCTTGCATTGATCGCCGCCCAAGCATCGCCAGTCTCGTTCCAATCCAGGGTCAGTGCCTCGGCCTCAATGCGGTGGTAAGCTACCTGCAGTTCGCCGGTCAAACAGTATTCGGCATGCGAGGATACCCAGGCAAAGTCCTCAGGGGAGATGCGCTTGCCGCTATCCAGGCGTTTGATGAATGTCATCACCCGTGGATAGTGTTCGGGCTCGACATAGCCGACGCCAAATTTCCTTCGGAGATCCCTTGCTTCCTGGCGGCGGCGTAGGACAGGATCACTCTCCATCTTCTCAAAGTTGGCCTTGCTGGCCGCCTCCAGATAGGCCGCCCGTTCTGCCAGTAGTGTTCTCTCTCGCTCAGCATCCGCCTTCGCCGTGATCTTGCGCCTCGAGCGCTCGTCGGCTGATCGGGTCCTAAATTCTTCAGGCGAGATCATGCCTATGGCGAGATCATACAAAGCTGCCAAACCGGCCTTCTGCAACCACGCAAGGGAGACTTCGGTTAGCGCTTCCCCGTCATTGATGCGCACGAGAATGCCATGCAACCGCGTGCCGGGCCGCGTCGCACCGGGAAGGTCATCAACTAAGTACTGCTCGGCCAGTGCTATTGGGGACGCCGTTCGCATCACCTTTCCTGTGCTTCACCAGATGCACCCATTTATGGACAATGACAGCGCCCGGCGCAATCCAAAGGCGCGCCCCTTTCAGGGGCTCCTATCAAAGCCGTCGGCCAGCAGTGAGCCACTATATAGGATATGATCGCCGCCAGCGCTCTGCGGCCTGTGCAGACCGCGCCGAAGTCAATTTGGCGTGGTGCCAAATGCTGCCATCTCCGCCTCCGACTGGACCACAAAAGTACCCCGAATGCACCAATCGACGATCCGGGAATCTTTCCCGCTAACTCTTGGCCGGTGCAACAACCGTTTGCTTTCATTGATAAATTTCTCTCACTTCAATCAAAGTGGGGCGCGGAGCTAATCGCAGACGCAATTCTGTCATTATGGAGCACTCTCACTTGACAGCGGAGAGGGGTGTGACAGTCTGCACGCATGGAGCGAGGAGTGGCGAATTGGCGATTAATTCCGAAACGTGTGAGGTGAAGGTCCGCGGAGAGTGGATCGAGCTGACGATCGAGGACGCTCTTCGATTGGACGCGTCCCGCACAAAGAGGTGCCCCGAATGCCACGGTCAGGTGCGCGCCCACACGAATGGCAGCAATGGAATGCGCGCGCATTTCGAGCATTTCCGTCGCCACGATGGGTGTTCGAGGAGCGACGCCTTTAAGGGTGCGCGAAAGCTTCACCCACGCGCTTTGTCGTGAGCCGGAGGCGCCGGTGATCAAGTTGGCTGGCGTGTTGTTCCATCACGTGAATTTTTGCAGAGGACAATGATGCTCGATCTCGATGAAGCTACTGCGCGAAGGATCATTGATGCAGTTGCCAATGCCATCGACGGCAAGGACGCTTCGGCCAAGACCTTCGGCGGCACACCGTTTGACCTCCTCTCCGAGTTTGATGCGTGGGGGCAAGGAAACAACAACAGCAAGAACGACACCACGCGAACCGATGCTCTAACGATTGCTTACCTGCTCTTCACTGGTGGCCGGATACCGTTGACCGGGATTCAGATGGACGGTGTGTGGTTTCGTCCTGACAAGTGGATCATTGGCGCCCTCGTGAAAAAGGGGCGCGCCATCATTGATGAGCAGAAGCAGGAGATCGCACTTACCGCCGCGGGGTGGTCCTGGGTAGCGGGCGTATTAGAGGCCCTAAGCAAGACCAACAGGAGCGCTCCATGACCGATCGCCTCCTCCTCGACAATGACGTTGAAGACGCACTTCAGGAAGCGGCCTTTCAGTTCGAGTTATCTCGCGAGGAGGTCATTGCCTGCATTTTGAGGTCTTGGCTCGAAGACAACCGGTATTTGGATCCTCAGAGCGAGGGCGATCAAGTTCCATCAACCGTCGATAATGCCAACGAGATGGAAGACGACGAAGAGTGGAACAGTCCCGAAGCCTTGGCTAAGTGGCGGACGCGCCACATACGAAACCTCAACGAGCGTGCCATAGCATTTCACAAGCTGTGGCGCGAATTGGAGGAGGAGCGCCGCGAAGGCGACTGACCTTTTCCCCAAGTTCTATCCAATTTTGAGTTCGATTCAGCGGTTTTGGGTTTCGTAACGAAGCGCCGCGCCTCGACCATGTGCGCGGCGTGCCCTACCCGCAACTTGTCAGAAAGACCGCTGATCTACATGGCACACTCGCCTCTTGCCGGAGCGGGTCAGCTTGTGGGTGGACGCTACTCAAGTATATTTTTGTGAAAGGGTGTCAGCAAGCCATGGACAAGGTGTCTTGGTCTAAGATACGCAACTAATCGTAGCATGCGGTTGGGGGACAAGGTTGATATCTCGGGTTGTGGCCACAGAATTTATGCGTCCCATGACAAATGGGAAAACCGCTCCGGCCCTCATTACCTGCCAGAAGCACAATGGCGAAGAGGTGGAAGTCGTCACCAAGTGTTCCGGTGGTTGCGAACAGAAGGAGGCAAGCCTCGCCGCCGAGGTGATCGGAGCTTGTCTGGCTGCAGATTTGGACCTTCCCATTCTAGAGCCGTTTTTGGTCGAACTGGACCCTGAGTTTGTCGCCTCCGTACCGAACGTGGAACATCGCGCCAAAATGAATGCGAGCAACTTTGTTGCATTCGGGTCAAAGCACATTACCGGCCAATATTCTGCATGGACAAATGGAAACCTTATTTCCGAAGCAGTTTTGCCGAGTGCTGCTGCAGTGTTCGCTTTCGATGGAATTATTCAAAATCCCGACAGACGAGACGGCAACCCAAACTGCTTGGTTCGAGGCGATGATTTTCGGATAATCGACCACGAACTGGCTTTCGCGCATGGGCTAATCTTGTTTTGGAAGGCTCCGTGGGTCGTTGGCGGACTTCAGAATTTTGAGACCCCGGGAAAGCACATCTTCCGTGCTGGACTGAAAGGAAAGCAAATTGACTTCAGTCCCATACGCGCCGCTTGGGCGGGCTTGTCAGATGCCCAAATTTCGGCGTATGGGACCGCCATTCCACCTGAGTGGGCGAACGCAACAAAATCCGTTGCCGCCGCGTTACAACTGATTAAGGATGCGCGTGATAACATTGACGCGTGCATTACGGAAATTCAACGGGTGCTGCAATGACATCAAAGCAGAGGTATACATACATAGTTCTACGCTATGTACACGATGTCGTGACCGGTGAGTTCGTCAACGTTGGAGTGTTGATGTACGCACCGAAAAGCAATCTGGTGAAGGTCGCGGTGCGGTCTTCTATCGGCCGCATCAAGCATATTTTTCCCGATCTGGATCGCCATGCCTTCTTGACCGCTGTTAGGGCGGCCGAACGTTCTCTGCGCAAAATCGGGAAAGACTTGGAAAACGGCGACCTGCTGGCTGAATTTGACGACGCGGGCTCCATCGCCCGCAAGGTGCTCGTGCCTGACGATAGTTCAATGCAGTGGTCACCTGTTTCCGGTGGGGTGACGGAAGACACTGAGAAGGCATTCGACCGAGTTTACCGCCGATATGTCAGTCGTTACGATGTCAAATCACCGCACAGACGCAGCGATGATGAAGTTTGGCGCCCCGTTCGTTTGCTGCTGGAAGAGAAGAACGTTCCGGTAGAATTTGACGAGAAGGTTATTGCTGGGACCTCCGACGAAATCGTGTTTAAACGCGCATGGCGCAATGGAGTGTGGCACGCTTACGAACCGCTCTCCTTTGATCTGGCGGACGCGGAAGGTATCAAAGATAAGGCTCGCCGCTGGCGCGGGCACCTCGAAGCCGTCCATGACGGGGTGAAGAGCGATCTGAAGCTGCATTTTGTGGTGGGCGCACCTCAAAACCCGGCACTTATGGCAGCTTACGAGAATGCGATTAAAATCTTGAGCGAGGCCGCCTTCAAGCCGGAAGTGTATGAAGAAGACGAAATTCCTCGGCTGGTTACCAAGATAGAAGACGAAGTGCGTGAGCATTTTTCGTCCCAGCATATGAGCTAGTTGACGTCATCGTACCAAGGGCGTCGCAGTCGAGGCGGCGCCTTGTCAGGCATACCGTGCCGAAGACAGATTGGCGCGGTGCCAACTGGTGCCAACTCAGCCCCCAATTGGGCCACAAACGCACCGCAAATGCACCGTTCGCACGATCCAAGCATCGCTCTTGATGACACTCATCCGGAGCCACAACCGGTTGTTTTTCTTGGAGAAATTATCACTCTTCAATCGAAACCCAGCTGAGAGTTGATGGCGGACGCAAGTTTGACATCGTAGGGGTCACAAGTTCGATCCTTGTCACGCCCACCATTCGAATTCCAAGGGCCTTTCGAGAAATCGAGAGGCCCTTTTCGTTTGTCCCGGGACGCGCCGGTTGGCGA
>Ga0209257_1000834_pt1 | contig 44456 bp, 67 predicted proteins | sample AraplaCvi_mCL_r2_FD_184277 | JGI IMG/M metagenome (GOLD analysis project Ga0209257, IMG submission 184277) | Arabidopsis root microbial communities from North Carolina, USA - plate scrape MF_Cvi_mCL_r2 (SPAdes) (version 2) | ecosystem: Host-associated > Plants > Roots > Endosphere | place: USA...
GCTTGCGGATATTATCCTGTTCATATCAAATTCCCACTCGAAGGCTCAAAGACAATGCAAGGGTCCGGGCAACCGGAACTGCCCGAATGAAAATCTTATCAATGTGTTGAAGGCGTCTGCCGGGGCCCTGTGACCTCATCCGCCGCTTTGCCTCCCGCTCGCGCGAACGCAACGGATCCGGCAAGGCCAATCATACGAAAAAATGCGGCCATTCCGAATCCCCAATGCGGCGAGAATGGGGTTTCGGGACCGTACCAGAAACGAAAATCCGTCTTTGAAGACGAGGGTCTACGGTTTGGTATAGATATCGTTACGACGCGAGCCTTTCCAAAGCGGCCCTAAAAGTCGTGGATATCGGAGCAGATGACAATAGATCTACCAAGGTGCGAAACCCTTCCTGCCAGTCACTGCTCCTTGAGCGAACATCCAATAAAAAGTCTTTGGAGAAGAGGCCTGGTACTTAGCTGATGTCGGACGCGTTTGGGGGAGTCGAGCGCGATCAGGAACCGCCGCGGATTTGCTCGCCGCATCCGTCAGCGATGTCATCGAAGTCAGGTTGGTTTGTAACGAAATACGACGCCATGAACGGCAGCTTGATTGACTTGGAAAGAAACCCGTGATTGCTGAACAGTAAAATGATGGAGGGAGCATCGTATGTTTGGATTCAAGAAATTTAAGTCGCGGCGGCAACCTGAACTTCGCAAACACACGGTAGGCGGCGTCGAGATACTTTTAACGCCAGATCACCAGCTTCCGAGATATCAATCCAAGCACGTTCTCTACGACCGTTTTCTGCCGATTTTGGCGGGTGTGTTACCGGACGACGGATCATGGATCGTCGATGTTGGTGCGAATGTCGGAGACACCGCTGTCGCTCTTGCGCAAAATTGCCGGAACCCCATCCTCTCCGTAGAAGGTGATCCAGAATTCTACTCTCTGCTGCAGCAGAACATTCAGCCACTCAAAGGACAGGTTAAGCCCGTTCAGGCGCTGGTAGGCACCGGCAGTATCGGAGGGAACCTCATCCAGGATGGCACCACGGCAAGAAGGAACGAAAGCGGCAACTCTTCAACCATAACTCTGGACGAAGTACTTAAAACGCACTCGCCAGGCGCTGTTTCCCTGCTGAAAACAGACACCGACGGGTATGATGCCGACATTCTCAAGTCCGCGCCCGAAATGCTGAAAGCTTCTCGTCCCCTTGTGTTTTGGGAAAATGAGTTCCAGTCCAAGGACCAGCTTGATGAGTTGGAGAGCGGTTATAGTTTTCTTGCCTCTCTCGGATACGAGAAGATTTGGATCTTCGACAACTTCGGCTTCCCAATTTTGACCGGCGTTGGGTTCGACACGCTTAAACAGATCAACAGCTATGTGTATGCGATGATGGTCATGAAGGCACCTCAGACCATTTTCTACACGGATATCCTGGCAGCGACGCCCGAAAACGAACATCTCGCTGTCAGGGCCATTGCCGAATATAGAAGTCTTCTGGGCAGCGCCTACAACCGCGAAGGCTAGGCCACTCCTCTGCAAGGGATACGGGCTATTCGCCGAGTTGTTCGTTCCCTTAAGGGTGTCGGACGAAGTGAGAAATTGACCCCCTAACGAAATGGAGAATTGCCCCCTCGTGTCAAACGAGGAGAGATGGATGACGAGTGAGATTTCGGCGCATCCTGCAACGTCACGAACGATGCAGGACGGGGATATGCTTCAGGCTGATGAGGTGGTGGCGATGTTGCGGCTGCATGATCTTGGCTGGGGCGCCAAACGCCTGTCGAAGGAGTTCGGCTGCGCGCGCAACACAGTGCGGCGATATTTACGGGAGGGCGGTGCTGCGCCGTTCAAAAAGCCGGTCCGCCGTACTGCTTTTGATGGGCTCGATGACTGGTTACGCGAACGCTTTTTCCGGCACGATGGCAATGCCGATGTGATCCGTCAGGAATTGGCCGCCGAGCACGGCATCAATATTGGTCTTCGGTCTGTAGAACTGAGAGTTCGTCAGTGGCGACGAGAGTTGAAGGCGCAGAAGCGGGCGACAGTTCGCTTTGAGACGGCTCCGGGTCATCAGATGCAGGTCGACTTTGGGGACACGAAGGTTTGGATCGGCGGTGAACGGGTTCGCATCCACGTGTTTGTCGGGACACTGAGTTATTCGCGGCGTTTGCACACGCGCGTATCGTTACGCGAGCGTCAGACGGATTGGTTCGAAGGGATGGAAGGCGCCTTCTTAAGGTTTGGCGGAGTAACGGCAGAAGTGCTGATCGATAATGCGAAAGCGCTGGTCGAGCACCATGATCCTGTGACCCGGGAGGTAAGATTCAACCCGCGTCTGCGTGCCTTCGCACGGTACTGGGGGTTCATGCCGCGGGCCTGCGCACCTTATCGGGCACGTACGAAAGGCAAGGACGAGCGGGGTGTCGGCTACGTCAAGAAGAACGCCATTGCCGGCCGCCGCTTTGAAAGCTGGTCTGCATTCGAGGCACATCTGGATCGGTGGACGCGTGAGGTTGCTGATCAGCGCGAGCACGGGACCACCGGCATAAAACCGGCGGATCGTTTTGCTGACGAAGCGAAGGCGTTACGTCCATTGGCCGGCCGGGCACCATTTGGACAGTTGCGCGATTTGGTCCGCAAGGTTCAATCGGATTGTGCAGTTGATCTCGATACAAACAGCTATTCAGTCCCTTGGCGCCTGATCGGTGAGAGTGTCCAGGTGGTGGTCTTGGCTGGCCGTGTCATTATACGGCATGCCGGCCAAGTGGTCGCCGACCACGCCGTTTGCGAGGGACGACGACAACGGATTGTAGACCGAGCGCATTTTGTGGGTGTTGCCGGCGCCGAGGGTCTCGTGCGAGCTGCTGCACCTATCGAGCTTTCGCCCTCCAGCCTCTTGCGTCCGCTTGCGGAGTACGAGGCGGTTGTTGGAGGGAGCTGGTGATGGCGAACGTTGATCATGACCTGTTGATCGCAACGCTCGATCGGTTGAAGCTTACGGCGATCCGCGACCAGCTCGACACTCTGCTGGATGAGGCGGCTCGTTCAAAGATGAACCTGCGTGAGGCGCTGGCTTTCCTTGTATCGCGCGAGATTGCCCGGCGCGACGAGCGGCGAATATCGATGTCGAGCAAACTGGCGCAATTCCCGTTCGTTCGCGAATTGGATGGCTTCGACTTTGAGGCGCAGCCATCACTGGATCAGGGCCAGCTCCGGGAGCTCGCGACCTGCCGATGGATCACCCATGGCGACACGGTGCTATTCCTTGGGCCGCCGGGCACAGGCAAGACCCACCTGGCCGTGAGCCTTGGCCGGGAAGCCATCCGTCAAAACTACAACGTCCAGTTTGTCACGGCGGCGACGCTGGTGGCGATGCTGGCAAAGGCCCATAGCGACGGCTCACTCGATAAGCAGTTGACCATCCTGTCGCGACCGAAGCTGCTGATCATCGACGAGCTGGGTTACTTGCCCTTCGAGGCCAACGCCGCACATCTGTTCTTCCAACTCGTGTCCCGCCGTTACGAAAAGGGCTCGATCCTGATCACCTCGAACCGTTCTGTCGGGGAATGGGGAACCGTATTTGGCGACCCTGTCGTGGCAACGGCAATATTGGACCGTCTGCTTCACCACTCGACCGTCATCACGATCCGCGGCGACAGCTATCGACTGCGCGAAAAGCGCCGCTCCGGCCTTCTGCAGAAGGCCGGAGCGGCGCTTGAAACCAATGAAACCGCAAATCAATGAGGGGGGTCAGTTCTTCAATTCGTCGAAGGGGTCAATTCTTCGCTTCGCTTGACAAAGGGAGAACTTCTGCTAGGGACGGCGTCATGCTGGCCAATCAAGAACGTCTGTATATTTCTGGCATCGACACCGCTGGGCACTTGCGGCGCTATCGGTCGTGTTTGCCTATTTGCTGTCGCCCAGCATGCCCGGGTTGACCAAGTTCGCCTTCACTGGTCATCCCGCAGTCATCGCATTTTTCGTCATCTGAGGATTCTGCATTCACTTCCCGTTCCGGGACGCGAAGCTATCTGCCGCTCTCTTTCTGAAGAAGCGATACACACGGATATTGATCCCCGCGGTAATAGAGTTCGTCTGGGCGCAGCTGGCCGGTATCCGTCCGTACAACCCCGTCGATGGCTATATTCTGTGGTCGGTGGTTTTTGAGATTATTTATTACTCGCTTTACCCAATCATCCTGCCAATCTCGCGGAAGATCGGCTGGCCAGTCATGATTCTGATCTCGATAGTCATCTCCTACGGGATCGTGCTGACATTGGGTTCCGACGAATATGGAAACGCACACATCTACGGCGCCGGCTTGAACTGGCTTGTGGCTTTGCCGGCGTGGTTGATGGCTGAGCATTACAGGCGCGGGTTCGCTATCGGGAATGTCTGGCTTTGGAGAGGTGCCACTGCCCTTGCTGCATCCGCGCTGAATTGGGCGACGATCAATACGCCGGTCGGATATTACCTGACCATGACGCCGTTCGCAGTTTTAGCTTGCGGCTGGGTCCTGGCAGAGGCGGTCAATGCCGAACGTGGTCATGCCAGCCCGACAATGGAGAAGATCGGGAAGGCTTGCTTCTCCATATATCTCATACATGCCATCGCCGCTTTTGAGCTCGAGCATCGCGGCATTCACTATCCGCTGCTCGTTTGCGGTCTGTCACTTTTGATCGTCTATCCCTTTTATCGATATGTGGAGAAGCCGGCGCACAACCTGTCCAGGAACCTGGGCAGAACGGTGATCGTTCCCACGACTTAAGCGAGCATGAACTTCTTCAGGCGTAGCAGTAATCGCGACCATCCTCCAAAGGGTGAGGAAGCTTATGAGCTCGCTGTTTTTTTGAGATCGCCAAAACATCTATGGAATGCCTGACGGGCTCAAACGCCTTTTCAAAAAAGCACGGACTTATGCAGCAGGTTTCCATAAGGCGTTCGCCCCCTGCCATCATCGGCCTTGAGCTTCCTCAGGCGGATTTCGCTTCATGAACGGCGAAACTGACATGGTAGGCCATATAAAACCGTGGCGACCCCTGCAGGACTCGAACCTGCGACCTGCTGCTTAGAAGGCAGCTGCTCGTTCGAATCATTGGCTAACGTAAGGAATCAATCCACAACATATTAGCCACTGAAATTACGACGTTTATTCCCTTTTGATTGATAGTGTTATTAACATTCGAAAACAGCGCCTAACGCTGATTTCTGTTACCCCAGTGTTACCCCGGGAATTCTCATGGCAAAGGTTCTGACGGCAAAGGCCGTCGACGCGATGAAGCCGATTGCAATCAGACAGGAAATCGCTGACGGCGGTTTGCCTGGGCTTTACTTGATCATCCAGCCAAAGCGAGAAAGGCACGGTAAAGAGCTTCCGCCCGTGATGAGTTGGGCAGTTCGCTACCGCTTCGACGGTAAACCAAAGAAGCACACTATCGGATCATATCCAGCCTATTCCTTGGCGCAGGCTAGGGAGGAAGCGGGAAAGGCACTACGGGCTGTCTCGGAGGTGCGTGATCCTGCAGTGGAGAAGGCCGCAAGGAAGGCGCGAAAGCTTGACCTCGTGGAGGACGCCATTGACGAATTTATCCAGCGTCATGTGGAGAAGGAAAACCGGCCGAACACGATCAGGGAGCGAAAGCGGCTCTTCGAGAAAGAGGTTAAGCCGAAATGGCGCGGTCGAAACATGCGGACCATCACCCGCCTGGAGATTATCCAATTTATAGATAAGACCGCCGATCGAGCGCCCGTGCTGGCGAACCGGCTTCTTGCATTGCTCCGGAAATTCTTTGCATGGGCTGTGGAGCGCGACATTCTCGAGGTGTCGCCTATGAATAAGAAAATCCGGCCTCCGGGTCAGGAGACCACAAGGGACCGGATTTTGACGGACGATGAAATTCGGTTGCTGCTTCTTGCCGCGGATAAGCAAGGGTATCCCTTCGGCCCTATGGTCAAGATGCTTCTCATCACCGGCCAGCGGCGCAGCGAGGTAGCAGACGCGGAATGGGCCGAAATGGAAATCGGCGGTAACGATCAGCTTTGGGTGATCCCTCCCGAGCGCTCGAAGAACCGGAAGGAACATTTCGTTCCGCTCGCGTCCTTGATGCTTTCGATCATCGAGGCCCTGCCCCGCATCAAGCCGTCTGATGACGACAAGACAAAGCCGGTCTACTTGTTCACCACAAGCGGCACCACGCCCGTATCTGGCTTCTCGAAGGCCAAGACACTCCTGGACGCGACTATCCTAGAGATTGCCAGAAAGGAAGCCACCGAGCGTGGCGAAGATCCAAAGACTGTAGAGATCGAACCTTGGACGTTCCATGACCTTAGGCGTACGGCAGCGAGCGGGATGGCCCGCCTCAGCGTGCCCGTCCACGTTGTCGAGGCAGTGCTTAATCATCGATCGGGATCGATAAAGGGAGTAGCCGCAGTCTATAACCGGTACGACTATGCGGAAGAGAAGCGAGCCGCGCTGACCGCATGGGCTGATGCGGTAGGTAAAATTGCGGTTGCATGAACGATGGGAAATTTATCGCTATTCGTTCCACTGCGCTTGAACGACGCCGTCGAGTGCCTCAATAGCCCGGCCCAACGCACGATGGTTGATCCTTTTGCCGACCCACCCGGCATGCTGAAAATATCTACCGGTTCTTGCCGCCTTATCGAGGTCTACCATGGACCAGCCGATGTCGCGACAGCGGTGGCGAACGTCGTCCAGGGCTGGAATACCCGTCAGCTTGTATGAAAACGTGGCTCGACGGAAACCATGGTATCGGGCTACTTGTTTAATGTTAGTCCAAGTGGAATGAGGAAACGCTATGCAGATTTCCTCACTGGAAGCCTTGGGATACATCCTCCGAAGCTTCGACACTTCGGCTGCGGACCAGACATGGACCGATCTCTGGAGTCCCATCTTGGCGCATTGCGAACGGATAGCGACACGAGATCTGTGCCTCAGGCGCTTGCGCATCGCATCGTAATCGCCTCGATGATCTAGCAAAATTTGACGTTCAGTGTCGTCCCAGAGCTTCTGACCTCTCATGTTTACACCTGCTCGCACCATTCTCCGGCGAGCGCGCTCCCCTGACGCAACATTTCTGGCATAGTAGGCAAATGACATGGCTCACCTCCGCTCCCGAAGTGAGCGAGGAAACCTGACAAGGCTGTGACGAGAGTGTGACTATCCCAGATTTCCACAGGCTGTTTTACCTGCGTGGCAAGGTCTCGTCGCGAGAGGAGAGCGTACCTATCTAGATCCCTCAGGTCAGATCATTGGAGATTTAGATGACAGCCGAATTCGGCCCATACATACAGATGCGCAAACTCGCTCAGCAGATGGCAATCCAATACCAGAAAGATCCGGACATCGACCTGGCGCCGCTTCTTGCTCATTTTATGGATGAGGTCGAAGTGAACGTGGCTTCCGATCGGTTCGATCATTCAGGGTTCATGGAAAAGATCAGGGCACCCTTGACGCTTGATGCTGAGGTGACATTAGACCACCGCCGCAAGGAATTCCTGAAGGCCGTCGCCGATGCCCTGCAAGAACGCCTTCAACGCGAAGCTGATGCTGCCACCCTTCCGGTGTCATAGGCCGCAGCCTCGAACAAAAGGTTCATCAACGACAGGAGGCGCGGTTTGTCTCTCTGTTAAATTCCCCCATTCTTGACTTCGATCAAGATGCGCGCCGCTCAGTCGCGCTACTTTGGGTCGAAAGAGGGATGGAATATGGAACGTCTAGTATTTGAGCGAGACATCTGCGGAAAAAACTATCGGGTTTGCGTGCGACCGAGGCCGCAGAACGATCCTATTTTTACTTATCAAGTCTTTCGCACCGTACGCGATCGAAATGTTTGGCAAGGTGTGCCCCCGTCATGGAGCGATATTAGATCAATGATGGACGAGGCATTTGCTTCAGACTTAGCATCTTTCCGCACCAGAACGGTCTAAGTCTCCTGATCTGGAACCATTCGTGCAGCCTGCGGTTTTATGGCTGTCGCGAGGGCAAATCCAGCATACCCCTCAAGTGATCGTTCGCTGCCCCACGAACACGCTCTCGCGACCCCTCGCCTCACGATGCGCCAATCCGCCACAGTTATTTAGCTTGCCCTCATTAAGACCGGAGCCCATACCGCCGCGCGTCGCGTTGCTGGATACTCTCCTATCCACGCGCCCGCTGCCCGGCGCGGTGATCACACGAGGCCTGCGCCGGGCTGCACTGCGGACTTCCACCGTTGAGCGACAGTTCAAAAAAGAAGGCCCGCCGGAGCGGGCTTAGTTTTGCACAGGGAACGAAAACGAGAGTTCAAGAAGACGGGAGCATATTTAGAGGTATTCTTGGCGCCCGACATTTGCTCGCTGTGTCCAACCGCTCAATCGCAAAACTGTTCCTGTGAAAGTTTTGGTCGAAGACCTGCAGACGAAGCGTGCCTCAGTTGCTTAGTTCCCGCTGACATCGAGGTCCGCTTTCGGCAGCCCGCAGAAATGCAGCCCGGGCTTCGGCTACGGGTCGGCTACCACTCATGACGTCCAGGAAGATTTCGCGAGCCCTGGAAAATTCATCCCCTGAGGTAACAGGCCACGAGGCTATCATGACGTCCGAGGCCTGCTCAGTGCTGCTTACCCTACGGCTCACGCCGTTCTCATCTTCGTAGACTACGGGTCGGCGCCAACGTTTTGGGTCGAGCATGATTTTAACTCCAATAGCCCAGCGCCTCCCAAACGTCCGCTATCGCAGCACGTTCCTTCATCCGCGAATTGTGAGAATAAAACGAAGCTGATCACGGCTCGGATGAATCTTTTCTTCTGCTAATTGACTCACCCCTGGATGAGAACATAATTAGAACATCAACGGCCGCATGGCGGTGGCCATCCACATATCATCCACAGCTTACGAACACGTTTCGGCGTGAAGGAGAAGTCATGTCCAGATGCGAGGCTCGTCAATGATCAGGTTTTCGTCCACCCAACAGTTGGCATCCGAGCCGGCAACGAAGCCGATCGCCTCCGTGGTTGCCGAGCCGCCGAAGGAGATCCCTGCTCCGGCCCTGGAGTTGACGGCGGAGCCGATCGCCAGAACGCCCACGAAAAGCTCCAAGCCGCGAGCCCTGAGGCGTAAGGCAGCAGGAGCATCCAAAGATGTGCCACAGCTTGCATTTGAGGAATGACGGAGATGGAAAGTTCAGACGACTTTGTGCCGGCCCCGCCAGCCGATCCGCTCATGACGCTGGCATACGCATGGTCTTTCGTGCGGCCGACTGACGACCCCAGCGGTGAATTGATCGCCGGGATTGCGGAACGTCCTGACCGCGACCGCTTCAGCTTCTTCAAGGCGGAAATCTGGGGCATGGAGGGGTACACCGACTGGCCAACGTCCTCATGGCTCGAAGTGGCGATTTCTCCTGACGGCGATTTCCGGGTGCTCTGGAAAAGCGGAATAGCCGACACGATTGAGCTGCCCTCGACCTTCCTCAGCGATTGGGACAATGCCCCTGATGCCGAAACCGCGCTGGAGAAGCTGACCAAACGCCTGGACGAGTCCGGCCGGCCGATGATCGGAGTTTGTGGCTCGGAACGTATTCAGGAAGCCAACGGGCGCTGGCGAGAGCGTCCGATCGTGTGGGGCTTCGATTTTGGAAAGAGTGACAAGTAATGACCGCGCAGCTCGAACAGGCGGCCCGCGAACCCGACGATGTCGGGGCCGTGCTGACCGCACATGACGGAGATGCCAGCGCCGCCATCACGGCGCTCATTGAGGAAATACGGCGCCTCCACCGGGAACTCGCTCTTGCCGAGTTCGCCGGCAGCCGAGGTTTCGCCCGTGGGTGGCGGCCCGCTTATGAGCGATGAACCGTGCCAGACATAGAGTGGAAGGGATCTGCGCACCCTTATCGGGAAAATCAGATCCCAAAGCTGACGGATGCCGAGTTCCTAGGGCAGTTCGTCAAGGTTACCTGCACCTGGTGCACTCCGAAAATTACTCGCTACTACCGCCCCATGGATATCTACAAGATTGTGGGACAGCAGCACATCTTGAAACTTCAGCGACGTTTTCGCTGCGAGAAGTGCGGCAGGAACGACTATATGGACGTCACCTTTAAGACAGTCATCGGAGGGGAGATCAAAGGTCTCGTGATCCGAGAACTGGTTGAAATCCGAATGGTGAAGCGGCCAATATGGCGAGACAAAAAGCTATAATGGAGGGACTATGTGCAATCTCTACAACGCGACGACAAGCCGCGAAGCCGTACTGCAGTTCACCAAGGCGTTTCGCGACAAGGCCGGCTGGAACCAGCCTTCGCTTGACATCTATCCCGGCTATCAGGCGCCGATCGTGCGTGTCGGCGAAGATGGTCAACGGGAGATTGCAAGCCTGACGTGGGGCATGCCCTCGCCGCCTGCCTTCGTGAAAAACTATGACCCGGGCGTCACCAACATTCGCAACGTCAGTTCTCCGCATTGGCGGCGCTGGCTTGGCCCGACAAGCCGATGCGTGGTTCCGTTCACATCCTTCGCCGAGCCGGACCCCGCCAGTAAAGTGATGGGCGGTCGAGTGCCGAACGCCTGGTTCTCCGGCAGCGAGGAACGCCCCCTAATGTTCTTCGCTGGATTCTGGACACCATGGAAAGGCATTCGCAAGGTTCGTGACGGCGAGCGCGAATATGAACTGTTCGGCTTCCTCACGACCTCGCCGAACGAAATCGTCTCGCCGATCCATCAGAAAGCGATGCCGGCGATCCTGACGACGCCGGAAGAAGTCGACCTATGGCTCACCGCACCATGGGAAGAGGCGAAGCACCTGCAGCGCCCCCTTCCCGGCAATATGCTTGTGATCGTGGATCCGCCGGTAAAGATCAATGAAGAGGAACCACCGCTTCTATGAGCGATGAACGGACATTTACCCATCCCGCAACCCCAGTGCATTTCGAGCACTGGTGCGAGCACCCAGGCTGCAAACAGTGGGGAGGCTTCGGCTTCGAGCGGGACAAGACGAGGACGGATTGGTTCTGCATGGAGCATCGACCGGAGACCTATCGGGGGATGCAAGTGCAGCGAGAAAGCGTTCAAACGCAAAAAAACCGCAGCCGGTTAGGGCCGCGGGGCGTCAGGTCCGCTCGATGATGTGCGCGAGTAACCTATCATGGAGATTGAAAACTGAAAATCGTTATCGCCTTTATCTGCTTGATCCTTACGGCCAAAGAGGGCCTCGCCATTGACCTATGCTCGGGCGGTAACCGTGCCGAGAGGAAAGTGACCTGCCTTGTCGACGGCGACACAGGCTGGGAGCGTGGCGTGAAATGGCGCCTTCTGGATATCGACACGCCGGAGACCTTTGAGGCGGAGTGCGATCGGGAAAAGCAGATCGGGGAGAAAGCGAAGCTGCGACTACAGGCGCTGATGGCCGGCGGGTACCGGCTGGCAGACAGCGGCGGGAAGGATCGGACTTCCGAACGCCGGTATCTGATGAGGGTTATCCTGTCAGACGGGAGAGACGCCGGGCAGGTATTGCTTCGCGAGGGCCTTGCGCAGCGTTGGCCCAACAAAGGAAACCGATGGTGCGGGCGGTGATCACTTCGCCGGCCTGAACTCTCTCTGCACCGCTAGGACTCCGTTTCGACGCAGCAGTCGGGAGCCTCGGCGCCAACGCGAAAACGACGGTCGTCAGCACCTCCCTTTGAAGGCTTGACACACATAGGGATTTGATTCGATCTTTGGAGGAACAACCAGTGGTTTGCGGAGGCCACTCACAATGGAGAGTAGTGATCTAGAGCTTCGTAGATTACAGCTTGATGAGAAAATTGCGGACCAAGATTATCAGTTGCGAATGAAGGAAATGGACCTTAGGCGCGCAGAAATCAAACGCGCCAGAATGTCCAGCCCGTTGATGCTCGGTGTTGTTGCTGCGTTGATTGCGGCCGTCGGAAACGGTGTAGTTTCATGGGTGCAGGGCACGAACCAACTTACCGTCGAGCAGACGAAGTTCTCGAATCAACAAGAATCTGATCGAAGAAAAACCGAGGACGATCGAATTTTTCAGGTTACAAAAGACGTGAATCGAGAAACTGCAGCGAGCAGGACAATGCTCCTTACCGAGCTCGGTCTAATTTCAGATCCGAACCGGCAAGCGGAATTGAAGAAATGGGCAATTTCTGCAGGTCAGAACGCCCCTAAGCCAATAGAAAAGCCAACTGTCACCGACTATTACGAATCTGGTTGGCTTGGCGGCGGGAATAATCAGACGGATCAATGCGCCATCGGTCGGGCCGTAATCGCTCAAAGGCATCCTGGCAAGACCATTTTGCTGCAGTCTTCTTCTGAACAGAGCAAGAAAGATTTTCTAGGCCGCGTTGAGTACAAGTACTTTTGCACCTTCGAAGTAAGTTAAAGGCCCAAACGCTCAGCCGATACCTCCTGAATGCCGAGTACATAGCCCAGGCGCGGAGGGACAACACATTGAGAGATGCGCGTGCTTGGTTCCCAAAGGAGGAGTTGATGGCGGTTCGGTGGGAGGCGAAATTTGAAGTTTTTGGGATGGGTTTGGCGAGCTGTCTTGTTGCCGATTTGGTATCTGTTTGTGACGATATGCACGATAGCTGGAAGTTATAACGACATACCCGCGATGTGGACGGACATCCGCCAGCGGGGATACATCGACATTTTTTTTGCCTTCGCGGTAACTATTTACGTGTTTTGCATGTCGAATTGGGCCGTCTTGAGCGTTTGTATGCTGTTTGTGGCCCTAATGTTCTATATATTCATCATTGAGCCCTATCGGTACGCCCGCAAAAAGGAGTCCGAGCTTCTGGCTGGACGAGAAGACCATGAGTGATACGACACTGATCATCACGGCTACCGCTGCAATCTCAGCGTATTTCATTTTGACGTTTTTCTTCCGGAGGGTTGCTGAAGTAGAGCGTCTGCACGCATTGTCTCTAGCGAAACAGCTTTTGGTTGGAGACGATACTCCCGATGAGATTAAGAGCTTTCTTTCCAAGGAAGATGTCATCAGTTCCAAGGGCATCGCTCCTTGGATTATCGTGGTTGTGCTTCCGTTCTTAGGAATCGCGTCACTGTTTTCGCGTGAAGACGATGCGATTTTGTATGCTGCTGATGATGCTGGGATTGTTGTCCGAGATAAATTCTACGGTTTCCTGGATTCGAGCGCCAAGAGCGCTATTCTTCGAAGCCCCTTGGCATGCCTGATCGTCGCGATCGAGTTACTAGTCCTTCTAATCCCAATTGGGCTGGCGCATTTGGTAATGCATAATGCCCAAAGCGGGGTTCGCTCGGCCTTTGCTTACCTTTTTCTGAAGCTGGACGACTTTCAGGAAAACGGCTTCTCGGGTCATCTGGGTAGGAGCTAACCGAACGAGTTGCTCCCCCTTAAGCTGCGTAACCCACCGTCGTCATTTTAGCGAATCCTGCCCTGCTGCCCTTTTTCCATGCGCTGTAGAATTTCCTTCATCACCTGCAGATCGGACCCGAATTTATTGAGACCTGCCTGGAGGTCTTTGATTGACGATGAAATCGTGACCGCCGACTGTTCCCCAACCGTGACCCGATAAGTGAGATTGTCGATCTTCCGGTCCACCTCGTTGCCGCGGACTTCTTCTGCGCGAAGGCGCTCGTTGAAGCTGGCTTCCCGCGCTCTCGTCTCGGCAAGCCGCTCCTTATGATATTCCTCGTGGGACAGGCGCCACTTCATCAGGTCTTCGATATCGCGGGTGGTATTCGCCCAGATATAGACCCCGCCGGCGAACATGCCGACGAGCGTCAACAGGTTCAGGATGGTGTTCAGATTCCACTCTAATTTCCCTTTGCGTGGCAATTGCATCTCTTCGTTCCCTGCCATCAGTCCCTTTGCCCTTTCAATGCGTCAGTCTGTACTTCGGCGTCGCCGCTGAAAATGTGAGAAACCTTCGATGGTCGAACGGGACCAGCAAACTAAGCAGAAACGTTCCAAGGCGCTGATCACGGTTTCGTCTGATAGCAATTTGGAGCCGTTTGAATTACGCTGACGCATCGGGGGAGTTTTGGGGTTGAACGAATGCTAACAAGGCACGTTCATGTGCTCGATCCCGTTGAGCCTGACGAACTGGCTATGCTGCAACGGGTCTTCGACCAGGCTTGCAAGGTTCGTGCTTTTCGAAAGCAAACACCGGAAGCGGTCGAGGTGGCGGGCCTTATCCTCTCCCTCTACCAGCACGGTATCCACGAAGAGCGGCAACTGATCGCGATGGTAATATAACCCCCCGCTGCAAAGACTGCCGTGAACGGATGGGTCAGCGAGGCCCATCAGCTGAAGCCATTTAGCGGACGCGCCACAGCGGTTCCAAACATGGTTCCGGGACGAAAGTGTCCTGAACGTCGGGAACAAACAGCGGGGTTTCGAGGATTGGTTGTTTTCGTGACAGGACGACAGCATGCCCAGATATTACTTCGACGTGATCAACGGCCACGGCCTCGAGCGTGACGACGAGGGGAAAGAACTGCCCTCGTCAGATGCCGTGAGATTCCACGTTGCTGAAATTGTGACAGCTATCGCAAGGGATGAGTTCCCAGAGAACACAGCAGTATCGATCAAGGTTGTCGTTAGGGACGATACCGACTTCGCCATCTTTTCGGGGAGTCTAACGTTTGAAGTTCAGTGGAACGATTAACTGACGCCCTACCTCAAAATAGCTATGTCCCTTTTCTTCAAAAGGGCGATCTCACCTCGACCAACCAACGGACTGCTGGGGGCTCGGACGGGAAAAACGGCCGGGCCTTCTTTTTTTATGCCGCACGATTATCTGACTTTGCAGTAGGCATCCCGGGTAGCGTTGTTGGCCCGAACTTGTACCTGCGTTTCCGGTGTGTCCCGGCTGGAATAGGTTGTCGGCTTCCACGCCCTGCAGACATCCGAGGCGACCGAGCCCACGGTCTTCGCCGCGTCAGTCCCGCCGGTAAGGGTCGAGAGGGTCGGGCTGCACGCTGCCAGAACGCACAGCATCGCCAGCAGAAACGGCAGCGTCCACGCGCTTCCGGTGAAGGTTTTCCAGCTCATTGAGCACTGCCTTTTCTATATCGATCCGTTCAGCCCGCCGGGCGACGTAGCCGGCGAGCTGCAGGATGATTTTGAGGACCGCCAGCCAGGTCATGCGGATGTCGGCTTGTTCGGAGGAAACCACCAGACGAAGAACGTGTTGACCGCGGCCAGCACGGCACCGGTGATCTGGGCAGTCGTGAAGCCGAAGACGGTGCAGATCTGATCGAGATCGGCAGTCGGGCCAGGAACGCACTCGGCGATGCCCTTGGTGCTGAGCCAGACGAGCAGGATGGCGACCGCGTTACCGATGACGGCAGCGGCAAGCTTGCTGTAATTTCCGAACATGGGATTTCCTTTCGAGGTTAGAGCTTGGATTGCACCATGGCGCGCATTTGATCGCCGATCGGGATCGCGCCTTGGATCGAGGTGTCGAAAGGCAGGCGGGCGATATCCCACTTACCCCTCTGGGTGATCTTGAGGGTGGTTTGCACTTCGGCGTGGCTGAGGACTGTCTTGCGATCAACCTTGATGCCGTAGCGCTTGCAGAGCTGGGCCAGGACGTAGACCAGCGCATTCCACTGCGTTCTGGTGATGGGCTGCTTGCCTGCGCTGAACGGGCTCTCGACGGCGCCTGCCATGCCGCAAAGCGAGACGCCGATCGAGCCGGTGTTGCAATTGAGAGTATGGGCCGCGTACCCGGCCTTGGCCTTCGGCTCAGTGTTCAGCGCGATCGACGGCTTGCCGCGGACGAGCTTGCCGTCTCCCTCGATCAGGATGTGGTAGTGATCCCGGTCGAGGTCGCTGGCTTTGTTCTGACCGGCTGTCCAATGAAAGATGATCCGGGAGATTTTCGCGTCGGGCAGCCAATCGGCGGGGATGATGCCGAGACTGGCGCGAGCTTCATCGGCTGTGGTTGCCCCGGTCCCTGGCGGGAAAAGGGGAGCCGTAGGCGGGGCTTCTGTTGAAAGTGGCGCCTTCAAGCCATTGACGCTTCGGAGCGTCGCCAGCTCGTCGAGGGCCTTGTTGACGGCGATGATGCTTTCGGAACCGAAGTCCCCGTCAGCGCCAAAATGAGGCAGCGGGTAGCCAAGCGCGATCAAGCGCCGCTGCAGAGCCTGCACGGTCGTGTTCATATTGATTATCCTTGTGAATATCCAGCTTCGCTCAAGTTAGCTCTTGCTAACTTAGAATCTCAAAAATCAAGGAGACGGGTAGCGTGAGTTACGAGTGGGACATTGAGCGGTATATTGCAGCCCAGGACAGGAGGCGTAGCGCGTCGATCACGCTGCTCCTCCTTCCGCTCATTTTCTATTTTCTGATGTTCTAATCAACCGTTGCAAAGATGCACTCGACTCCCGGGCAGCACGGTGTTTCACTCTGAAGCAGTGAGGCGTGAGGGGGCGAGTAATGGTTTACGAGTGGGATGCTCGACGAGCGAAACGTGCGTCTTTGATTAGGATGATCACAGCCTTATTGGCCGGTCTGATTGTTGCGGGTATCCCCGCCTGGATCGTAACCAAAGCTATCGAGCTTTAGATAATGCCGGGCCGCGCCCCGATCTTATTCGGCCGGAGCGTAGGTCAGGACTTCTGCTGGCGTCGCAGTGATTGCCGCGATACGCTGGTTGTTGACGATCGGATCGGCATCGACGATAGGCGCATTGGTGAAGTCTGCGGCGATGACCGAACCCGCATTCGGGATGGATGCCCAGATCCAATAGGGATTCCCAACCCCCGCAATGGCCTTGACATACTGGCCCTGATTGCCGTTGGCGGTCGTGACGACGCGAAGGCTTGTGACGCCCTGATAGGTGATGTTGCAGACCATTTTCATTGGTGTGGTTCCCATGGTTACAGTGCTCGCATGATGATGATGGAAATGCAGGCTGGGTCTGCTGGCGTTCCGGCCAGGTCAGTGGTTGTGACGGTGAAACCATCCACGCTGTAATCGTCTGGCTGCACGTAACAGCGGAAAAGACCGCCATCGAAGACGTTGACGATGTAATCGGTATCGGGCTGAGGGGTGCCGAAGAACATCAGGAACTTGCCAGTGTCGATCGCGAAGCCGCCGGCAATGGCGCTATCGGCAGCGAACCCTTCGACCAAGCCGTCATTGATCGAGAGCTTGGCGGACGCGATGGTCTGAGGCGTCCGGGTGACAGGCGGGATTCGTGAGGTGTCGATCGAGACAATGCTCATGCGCCTACTCCATCAGTAAGGTCCGCTTCGTTCACGACCCACCCCATTCTCTCCGATCGGTCGGGCGGAAGATCAGACTCGTCGATGATCTTGAAGGGTAGGCCCGTCGGCACCGCGATTGCGCCGATCTCCTCCATCGTGTGGGTTTCGTAAGCATGGGACGCAGGCCAGAAGACCGCCGCGAGGCCATCCGGTCGCCGATAGATAATCACTTGTGACATGAAATTAGCTCCTTACCAGAGGACCGCGAGCATGACGTAGTCGCAATCAACCTGGTTGTTGGTCCCTTGGGTGAGGCATTTGACCGAAAACCCTGCCGTAGTCGGCGCAACATCGATATGCGCGCTTCCGTTGTACGATGAAAAGGGTACGCACTGAGCGCTTGCCAGACTGGTTGACGCCGGCACGCGGCAGGTCGGGACTACGGCATAGTTCGCGTGAGGTGGGGCAACACTGAACACGGGAGCGTATTGACCGACGCCGTTGTCGGTCACACCGAGAATATCATTGCTTGCGCGAACAGCGAGGGTGCCGGTCCCGTTGAAGTTCACCCACGCCTGCACAGCGTCGGTAATGCCGAGGTTGGTTTTTGCTCCGGCCGCGGTAGAAGCGCCGGTCCCCCCATTGGCGACGGCGAGTGCTGTTCCAGACCAATTGCCGTTGTTGACGGTATTCAGCGTCGATAGCGTCCCAAGCCCCAGCCCCGTCCTCGCCGTCGCCTGCGTTGTCCCTCCCGTGCCTCCGTTCGCGACAGCGAGCGCTGTGCCGGACCAATCCGAATTATTGATAGTCGATTGGGTAGCGAGGGAGCCGAGCCCGAGGGTCGCCCTGACAGTTGCGGCGTCTGCGTCGTCGAGAATGGTGCGAGCGAATGCCGTGAGTGACGAAGTGGCATACGTATCCAACGCGGTGGTGTAAATCAGTTGGTTTGCAGCGGTCGTAAGACCAGCGATGGACTGGAGGCCCGCATCTTGAGCTTGCACGTTCGTACCAATCACGAGACCTAGAGTGGTCCGCGCCGCTGCGGCGTCAACATCATCGATGAGCGAGCGCCCGTAAGAGGTGATCGTCGTCACCGCCGCCGTGTCGACGCCGGTCGTGTAGATCATCCTATCGGCGACCGTGGTGAGCCCCGCGATCGACTGCAACAGAGCGTCCTGAGCCTGGACATCGGTTCCGATCACCAATCCGAGGTTTGTGCGCGCGCCACTTGCCGTCGTCGCACCGGTACCGCCGGCAGTGACCGGGCGTGCAGCATTCGCGTCGGCCGCGAAGTCGTCGAGCTGGGCGTTGTACGGCGCCGATTGGATCGTCGTGTTTGGCGTACCCTTCGACCCCGAAAGAAGCGAAAAGACGCCACCAGTTCTAGGCATTGCGTTCTCCTAATGTAGAGAAAGCCCCGCGATTGCGAGGCCTTTCAAGGATGTCGGCGGTTCGGATTCGACTCTTGCGGAGGTTGTGCGATGATCCTGGGAATGGAGGAAAAGCACATGTCCGAAGACGAACCGAGAGAAGCCAGATCGAATGACGTAGTTCTCACGAGCGGTAAGAAAATCGCCGTTGGCTCTGAGTGGTGGACCCTTGAAAACACCGACGTTGCCGTCGACTATGTCGATCTAATTACCGAGGCCCGCCAATTTAACGGGGTCGTACACCTTTCCCTGGGCGCAGGCGTTCGCGACGCCAATAATGCCGGTGTAGTCAGGGTCAGCACTCGCTTTCGGATGAATCTTCTGGTTGCTCAAGGTCTGCACAGTTTGCTCGGGAGCATGATTTCGGACGCGCTTAAGCCAGTTGACAAGTCTCAGGCCAATTGAGCTTTTCATCGTCTTCTCCTATGTTGCGGGCATGATCCGTGCCCTTCTCTTTATGATTGCTGTGGTGGTCTTAGTTTTCGGCCTATTCTGGTGGTCAGGAGCAAACCGAGCCGAAGCGTTCGGATACTGCGAGATGCGCCGAATGGAGCAATCCATTCCGATGCAAAACGCGAACATCTACATCGACCACTGCATGGCGTCGCGCGGATTCAACCGGCCTCCAGGTGGGTGCAGTTACGACCTCCCCGCCTATCCCTTCTGTTATGAGCCGGCGTGGGTCTTTTGGCGTTAGGTAACGCCAATTGCCCGGTTGCCCGAACTACGGTATTTCATTGCATATGCAGATCGACCACGACCCTAATGAACCATCGCGAAAGGCGCTGAAAATCATCGGCGTGTTGACCGCCGTGATTGTGCTTTCGGTTATGGTTCCTGTTGCCGGAGGCCTGCGCTGGACCGTTGACCAACTTCCCGAATGGCTAATCGGCGTTTTATTCGTCGGGTTCATGTGCTTTGCCGCCGGCTTTTATAGCGGCCGTTGGGATGCAAAGCGTCAGTTTCGGACGCCCGGAAGAGACGAATAACCTGCAAGTCCGCCCCCACGGGTCAGAGCCCTTACAGCCCCCTCGCGCTGTTGGTCGATTACGTTTCTCTGCCCGCGCTTCAGGATCGCCTCGACGATCTGGTCACGCGAAGTGCCCGTAGCAACACTGAGCTTGCCGATATCCTCCGCCAGCTTCCCGGCATTCGTTTCGGCATTGCCCTGAACCATCCGCTTGATGATCGACCGGGCGAGCCGCGCCGTTGTGCCGGCGAGAGTGGCGTCGGACGGGATCTCCTGGCCCTTGGCGACTTCGTCGAGGAACTGGTTGAACCGGGTTCCCATCGCCGTGTCCGAGCCGCGCGTCACGCGGTTGGCGGTATCACCGAAGACCGTTTCCCGGTCGATCGCATTCAAGACATTATCCGCCGGCTCCTGGCCGAACAGCATGCCGAGCTTTTCCCGGTTCCAATCGCCCTCACCCCGCACGGTATTGCGCAGCGCGGTCGTGTCATTCGCTTTTGTCCCGATCGCCCGATAAAGCTCGCCAAGCGCACTTTGACGCATCCGGGTTGGCACGGCTGACGGGCCGATCTGCATCCCCTGAGGCAATGCACCTTCCGTCAATGCCTCCTGAAGCTCAACGGGCCGCATCGCGCTCGCCTCGTTATTCAGGATCGGCCGGCCTGTCCCAAGCGCTTCCAACTGTCGCGATAGTTCGGAATAACCAGCGTCAACTTCCTTGATGCGCGGAACCGATGCCCTGAGCGCATCGTCGATCATCTGGCGGGCTTCGGTCAGCGCCGAAATGACTTTCGGATTCTGCTCCGTCGCCAAAACACCATCAATCGCCTGGCGAGTCTGAAAGGCAACGGAGGGATCGTTGGTTACGGCCTCCCCACCAAAGTCATTCAGCATGCCGCGGACGCGCTGAAGCTGGCGCTGTGCGTCCCCGCGCAACGTCGAAATAGAATGATCAAGGTCGTCGGTGATGGGCGTAAAATCGTATGGCACACGCTCCCGCATGACCGGGCCGTATCGCCGAGCCAACTGAGCGCGGCCGCCTTCAATCTCGCGCGCGATCTGAGAGGGAACCGGATCTGGGCCAAGATTGGTGGCGACATCGGCGCGCAGTCGGGTATTTGCCAGACCGGCGCGTTCATTCAGCGGGTCTACGATAATCCCGCGTGTCCCCGGTCGAGCTGCGGCACCGCGCGCAACGCCCAACCATTCCGGCGAAACGTCGGCGAGCATGGCCTCCGGGCCAAGGTTGTCGAGGGATGATCGATAGCGGGCAAGCTTGCCCGGGTCAGACAGCTCGTTGACGACATACTTTCGGCCCTGCTCTGACAGCGACGACAGGGCGTCATTGCTTTCGCCAAGGATTCGACGGGTGAGCGCGGATGCAAGCCTATTCGCACCGGCCGCCAGCGGTACAGTCGCCATTCCTGCGCCGATCCCGATCAACCCTTCTTTCATTCCTTGTTGAGCGCGAGCCGTCGCATCGCCCTCACCCGCTCCAAAGCCCTGAACCGCTCCAGTAGCCCCACCGGCAACACCACCTGAAATAAGCCGCGCTCCCGTGGAAACTCCGGTGTTCCCGAGAGCATAATTTCCGATCACCGGAGCGGCCTTCAGCAGAGCGCCGCCCGAACCCACGCCGCCTGCAATTTTCAGGCCTGTCGAGACATAGGGATGGTCGTTGTCGAACTCGTCGTCTTTCCGCCGCTGGATGCCAAGCGCCTGATCGTAGCGTTCGCCCCAAGTCGCGCCGGGAAGCTTCTCATATCCCCTATCCGGCAACATCGGGTCGATAAGCGGCGCCAGCGTTGCGTTTGTGGCAGCGTTCAGCTCGTCCAGATAAGAGCCAATACCGAGCGAACCGCGCGCGAGCGAACGGACGCCGCCCTCGATGCCGCCGGAGCGCTCTGGACGATTTCCGCGGCCGCCTGCAGCCATCTGTGTGGCAATCTCGTTGACGGTCGCCTCCTGATCCTCTGGAGAGAGGGTCTTGAAGCTATCATCAACCGTAATTTTGACGCCGTTGACGGTAAGGGTTGCCATTATTCAACGCTCCACTGGACGCCGGTCCTTGTCTTGAAGCCACCATTCGGCGTCGAGCCTTCCGGGACCTTATAGTCGGCCAGCGGGTTCTTGAGCTGACGGATCCGCTGACGCCCTTCGGCCGGCGTGATGGCCCTGTCAGCAACTGCATCGGCAATCTCGCCCATCTGCTGCTCATACTGCGCAATTCCGCGCATGGTCTGGAAGATGAGCTGGTTGCCTCCCGGCTGGTTGATGATGCGCGGCAGCGAAGCACGGAACATCTTGATATCGCCGTCGGACATCGTTCCCGATCCGGGAAGACGCTGTTCCGGAACCATCTTTTCGAGAAGAGCCGAGGCAGCCTGAATATCGCTGGTGCCTTCGCCGATCGGCACCCCCCAATCGCCCGCGAGCTTCTTGAACGCGCCCTCGGCGCCCTGTGGGACGTTGGCAAAGATGCTTTCCAGACGATCGATCTGCCCAAGTCGCCCTCTGGCCTGCATGCCGGCATCGGACATTGCGGCGAACGTTTCTGCGTTCTTCTTGTCGAGATTTTCGAAGAACTTGTCCCCCTCACCGCCGACGATGTTCGTCGTGTTGCTGGCTCCAGCCTTCTTGATTTCCTGCTGGTACTGCAGCCGACCGAGCGGGACACGGCCCGCGGCGCGCTCCTCGCTGGCATAGGTCTCATAATCCTGCATGTTTGCCGTCGGCTTGGGCGCGCTTTCATAGACCTTTTCCGGCGCACCACCGCGCGGATCGGTTCTTAGCACTGTTCCGTCCGGCAACGTTGTGTAGGTATATTTCGGGCCTTTAGCCTGATCTATCTGGATCTGGCCGAGCTGCAATTCCTGCTGATAACGCGGGTCACCCTGGCGCTGCTGGCGCTCGTAATCCTGCCGCGCCCGCCACGTCTGCTCTTCCTGCGCCGCGGCGGCTTCCTGCATCTGCTGTTGCATGACCATGCGCAGCGCGGCCTTCTGTCCGTCGTCGAGGAACGGGTTGCTGAGGAGCTTGAGCATTTCCGGATCGGGGCGATACGGCTGCACACGTGGCATCTGCGGCGGACCGGCCTGCGCGACTTGCTGCGGCGGAACAGATGCGACCGGCGGCGCGGCCGAGACATCGCGGCTCGGGAGCGGCGGAAGCGCGGTCCCCGTCTGCTGTGGCGGTAGAAATGCCTGCGGCTGCATGTCCGCGCCCATCTCGACCGCCGGGAGCACCTGACCACCTGAGGAAGCCGTTTCAGTCGTTGGCATAGCACCAGGATTCGGCGCGGTCGGGTTATAGTTCGGGGCGCTGACCTTAGGATCAACATACCCAGAGGCGGAAGCCTGACGCTCGATCGCTGCGGCGGCCGGAGGCATACCCACGGATGGGTCGAGGCTGGCGACTTCCTGCCCCTGCCCGGCGAAAGTCGGCAGATACGCGCTTGCATAGCTCCGCCGACGTGCTGCTTCGCCACCCGGCCGGTTATAGCCAGCAAACCGCCATGCATTGGCCATCAGGTCGGCCGCCTCCTCCGGGGATTTGGCGCTGTTGAGCTTCGCGACGAGCTGCGGATCCTCCTTCATGAAGAACTCGGCTTGCGTCTGGGGCGAGCCATTACCTTCCTCGCCCTTCGACGCGGCAAAGTTCCGGAGGTTCTGCAGCCGCTCGGCGCGCCAGGACATGACGCCGCCGGACGTGCCTTGCTCGCCGCTCTCGCTCGGATCGGCCCAGGAACCGCCGGCCTTCTTCGGAGACCAACCACTTTCGGCACGCCCGGTCGCGGCGACCGCTGCCAGCCCGTAGGGATTGGTCAGTCCGCCGGCCTTCACGGTGTCGATGAACGGTGAGAACGTCGAGCCGTTGTTCGACACGTCAGGAGGCGTCGAGGACGTCACCCGCATTGATCCATCGTCATTGACCTTCGGCATCATCGAACCGGTCGCGGTGGGCTGGCCGGTCGCAGCGGCGTTGCCGCCGCCGAGTATCCGCCCCAGGATGCTGTCGAACTGTGTGCTCGCAGCTGCCCTGCCCTCGCCCAGCGCCTTGTCGGCACGATACCGGCCGATGCCAGACGCAGCGCCCATCAGCAGCGCGCCGATGCCCTCTGGCACGTTCTTCGGCTGCATGCCCATTATGCGCTTGGCGAGCGCGTCTGCGGCCTCACGACGGGATTGCAGATCCTGGTAGGTCAGGCCGGTATTGCCGCCGAAAAGATATCCGACCATCAGTAGAGGCCTCCTTTGGGACCAAAGCCGAACAGCGCTCCAAGGTCCATGCTCTGCATCTTCGCCGTGCCGCCGGCAGCACCCGGCGCCGTCGGGAACTGGTTCTGCGGTCTATCCATGAAGCCGCGAAGGCCCATCCCTATGCCCGCTGCCAGTTGTCCTGCACCCTGGGGGACGCTCTGCGCCGGCTGGCCCATGATCTGTTGCGCGAGCTGCGCCGCCATCTGCTGGCGCCGAACGGCGGGGTCGGTCTGCCCCTGCTGCATGTAGCCGTAACGCTCAAAGCCGCCGTTCATCGCGCAGCTCCAGCGTTGAAGAGCGCGCCGTAATTCACACGGCGATAGCCATCGCGGCCTTTGCGGACGGCGTCGGGTCGGACCTTCTCGACTTCCTGGGCCATAACGCCGATCCGCTTCGGAGCGTTTTTCGGCTCACCCTTGTAGCGATACTCGTAGAGGCCGCCGACCTTCTTGATGTCCTTCTTGGCGTCTTCGTCCGACAGGCTGAACAGGCTGCCGATGCCGCCGAGGATGGACCCGAGGCCCGCCTGCTTCTGCTGATAGGCGGCAAGGTCATTCTGATATTTCTGGTTCACGAGGCCGGCATAATCGACGTTCGGCAGGCTTTGCCCCTGCGTCGGCACGAAGTTCGGGTTATCGACAGGCGCGCCGGCCAGCAGGGCGGAAATCTCGTTGATCGGCTGGCTGCGCTCGGCATAGGCCTCGTTCAGGTACTGAGACCGAGCAGCATTCTGAGCGTTGATGCGCGCCTGCTCGGCGTTGAACGTCTGATCCTGCAGCGCATTGTTGGCGCCGGTCGCGGTATTCTGGTTCTGGTACATCTGCTGATTGGCAGAGTTCGCCAGTTCGACGTTGCCCATATTCTGGGCATAGCCCTGTTGCTGCGCCGCGTTCTCGAAAGACGCCTTGTTTGCAGCCAGACCGGCAAGCCGTGACTGTTCCTGTCCTGCATTCAGGATCGCACCGTAACGAGCGTCGTTCTCCTGCCGGGTCGCAGCGTCGATAGCACGGTCGAAGGCAACGGAACCCGGCTGGAGGCCCTGGTTGATCAGTTTCGTTTCGAGCGCTTCTCGGCTCTGCGCCAGCTGCGGATTGATCCGCTGCATCAGCGCGTCTTCATATTTGCTCGTGTCGAAGTCGATGTCGTAGGTCTTCGTGATGTCGCCGGCGGGACCGGCGCTCGTCTGTAGCTGCGGACCGGCTCGGTATTGCTGATAGGTCGGCGCCGTGAGCGAGGAAGGGTCACCGGCTGCCGGAGCGCCGTCGAGCGAGAACGGGGTACCGAGCAGTGCGTCAAGCCGCCCGGACTGGTTGGCGGCAAGCGTGCCGAGGTTCAGGTTGGCTTTATCCTGCTGATCCTTGATCGCCTGCTGCGTCGGGGACAGGGTCTGCGTCACCGTCGTCGTCGGCACCTTGTAGGTCTGCCCCGTCGTCGGGTCATAGATGTCGCGGGACTCGCCATACTCATAGCTGAGCGTGCCATCCGGGGTGATCTGGTTGATGTTGCCCAGGTAGGAGTTTGCCGTGGCCGTGGCGACATTGGTCGCGGTCTGCGCTGCTGCCGTCTCGCGCGGGTCGGGAGCCTTCGGCGTCGATTTCTTACCCATGTGCCACCTTCCTGCGGTCCAGGCGTTCTTCCAGGCTGGTGTTGGCCTGGTGCTGCGCCCATGCATCATCTGTCAGCGTGAAAATGATCTCTGCTTCGTCCCGGCCATGAAGTCGGGGGATCTTGTAGGCGTTGAAGCCGAAGTCCTCGCAAATCTTCGCCATGCCGGTGTTGCTCTCGGCAACCCGGACAACGACCATCTGGCAACCAAGCTGCTTGAACGGATAATCGAACATCTCGCGGATGACGTTGCGGGTCAGCCAACGCTTGCTGATCGCCGCGACGGAGTATTCGATCACCCCGTGTTCGGGGAAATAGTTGTTGTAGACGACGGCCGCGATCAGCCTGTCTTTGTGGATCACCCCGAAGGAAACGAAATCCCCGAAGCCGCGCTGACAGCCGGGAATAAGGTTCATGACGAACTGCCCAAGCGCCGCGTTCAGCTCCGGCGTCTTCTGGCTCGCCCAAACAACCTCGATCATACGCTCTGTTCACCCGTCGTGATTTGAAGGTTGCCGAGATCAAGCGCCACCCGCAGCGCAACCGGGCCGCCGGAAACGATCACCGCGCCGATCGCGAGAGTGTCGCCGCTGGCGCGCACGTTCTGCCGATACTCGAATCGCTGCATTGAGCTCGGGTTGTCCCAGACCGCGACGTCCCATAGGCCCACATCCCATTCCGACGATCCGGCATCGCCGACGGAGACGACATTGAACGTCGGGATGGAGGTATCCCCATTGGCCCGGGCGAACAGCAGAAGCTCCGGCTTTTCCCGGGCCTTGATATACATCTGGCCGATCGTCGCTTCCTTGCGTTGGCCGAAGGCGCCGACCGCACGGAACTGCGACAGGTAGGACGCGATGAACGGCAAGCCGTCGTCTGTGCCATTGGTGTCGCCCTGCCATACCGATCCGGCGAGCGAGCCGAAGAAGATGCTGCCCTGAATGCTGCCATAGCAGGTGGCTTTCCAGTTGGTGACCACCGACCAGGCCCAGGTCACTACATTCAGGACAAAGGTCGTGTCGGGAACGACGATGTTGTTGGGGAAGGACACAATGACCAGCTTCTGTTCCGGCCAATAGGTCATCGACCAGCCGGTCGGCGCCGCGGTGGCTGCAGTGCTCCAGTCGTCCTCGATCGGGCGCGAGCGAGAGAACGAGGACAGGGCATCACCGTTTCTCTGGACAGCCTGCGACATCGGGATCAGCCCGGATACAGTCGCGATCAGGACGTCACCGCCGGCTTTGATGAAGGCGTTTTTCCCGAGCGGCTTGCCGATCTGATAGACGCCCTGAACTGTGAAGTTCCCGGCCACGTCAGGATCATCACCCTGAAAAACCGCGACCTCGCCCTCAGTCGTGACGAAGACGCAATATTCGTTCGGGCCGGTCCCGCTTTCGATCGACCAGTTGAAGCCCATCAGCAACGAGCCGCCGTTTTTCAGAGTTCCGCCGAGTGGGAAGACCTTCGCGGCACCGGAGATAGCAGCCGCCGGCAAATAGTAGGCGTCCATCGTCCCGGCTTTGACGAAAAACTCGCGGTTCTTGAACAGCCAGCCTTGCGAGAGCTGCGCCATCGTCGTCGAATCCGTGAACGTGATTGCCGGCGTGGTCCAGCTCGTACCGTCAAACACCCGGCGAGAGTCCGCACCGTTGGTGGCGATCAGATAAGCGCCGCCGGTGTTCGAATGCTGGAACGTGGACCAATCGCCGCCCGTCAGGCCGGTCACCACCGCCGCCGTGTTTGTCGGAGGCGCGGCCGGCGAGGTCATGTCATAGATCGCGTTCACCGTCGCCATGAACAGCTTCTCGGCGCCGCCGTATTTGTAGGTGAAGGCACTGACGAAATCGGCGCCGCTGGCAATGACGGCCTTCTTGATCGACCCGCCACGGATGCGGGCGCCGGTCAGCGTCGGAAGCCAATTCTTCAACACCGCCGCGGCGCCCGGCAGATCATCCGAAAGCGTCGTCGTGGTATAGAGGCCCTTCACGGGCGCCGGCAGCGTCAAGGGCGCCGATGCCTGCGGCGGGACGGCCTTCACCGGACCTCTGTTCGACTGCATCAATCGAGACGGGCGGAGCTTCATCCGCGGTCCTCCTCGGTCGCCGTGGCAAGGGCAGCCTCGAACTCGGCAAGCGGATCGTCGTAGTTCAGGCCCTTTTGCCGCTTCCACCGCCAGATGAGGTTCAGGACCAGCAGACGTTCGGGGAAGACAACGACATCATCGTCTGCGGTCCAGTCTGCTTTTTCGGTCCCGGTGCTGCCCAGGATCCAGTTCTTGGAGACATACGTGACCAGGGCACCGACAGCGGCAGCGGCCGGCGAGAACGCAATGGCCGCGGTGGACAGGTAATAATAGGGCTGCACCGACGGCACCTGCAGGACGACCGCCCACTGCGACGGGCTCTTGACGGGGCGTGCGAATTCACCGGCCGCCGTGAAGACTGCTCCGCCCTCAATCAGCCGGTCGTAGTCCGCCGGAAATGGGAATGGCGATGCCGACGCCGTGTCGGAGCGCTGGAGGGCCTTCCATGCAAACCGCTCTGCAATCTCCTGGCCGGCGAGCTTGGCAAGTTCAAGCATGGTCTGGGCGGCCGGATTGTTCGAGCCGTAGACGCTCGTGAAGCGGTCGAGCGAAACGACATCGCAAACGTCATTGATCGCTGTCAGGACCGTCATGGGGTCACCCCGCTCAAGGTGACCTGACCGTTGCCCCAGCGCGCCCGGTTATCAGCGAGCGTCAGGCCGGCCATAGCGTTTTCCTTCAACGGCCGCGCGCCGCCGACCAGTTCGCCGTTCTTGGCCCAGATGCCGATTTCCTCGACGAGTGCGTAGAGATAGGCGTCCGGCGCCTTCTCCAGCAGCCAGTTGGTCGGGCTCGTCGGCGTCAGCGGCGGGATCTTCGCATAGTAAGTCATGGTAAGGTTGCCGGTCGTCGTCGGCCGCGCCATGATCGTCGTGCCCACCACCGCATAACCCTGCGGATAGCCGCCATAGTTCCGGTAACGGTTCGTCAGCGCCTGGAGAGACCATGCGCCAATCGTGTATCCATCAGGGGTCAGCACCTCGCGCGCTTCGAGGAAGTCGGCGGGCAAGGTACCGTTGCCGTTCGTAAGCGCGACCGTTGCCACCGTCTCCATGTCGGCAATCCGCAGGACACGGTTCATCTTGGCTTCCGCCAGCGCCACGAAGCGAGGGAATAGATGCGCGACGTCATCGCGGCCGGAATACTCGCCCGCGTCGATCAGCAGCGAGGCGTAATCTGAAATACCGGCCATCAGGCGACCTTCCATCCCGTTGCTTGTTGATACATGCGGTTCCGATCGGAGAGCCGTGCCATCTCTTCGGTCACCCGGCGGATTTCATCAGACGCGTACTGATAGCCGCGGGGATCGTCCTCGATCGACGGTCGGCCGGCTTCCAAATCATGGAGTTGCTGTCGGAGCTGCGCCCACGTAACGGTCACACCCGACCCTCGAATGACCGCCAGGCGCGATTGTCGCTATCGTTCAGCCACCGGCTCACATAGGCGTCATCGCCTTCGCTATGGGCACGGACAAGGTTGGCGTGGTGGGCGTGGTTCGCCGGGACAGAGGCGATTTTCACCCAATCGCCGAACTTGTTGCCAGAGGTGGCATTCCGGGTGAACTCGTTTTCGCGGACGATGTTATCGACGGGCGTATCAATACGGAAAACGTATTCCTGCCCATCGAAATAACGCCAGACCGAACGGCCAGTGGCAAAGTCATAGTCGTGAAGTTCCCACTGGCCGTCACGGATCGTCATGGTCAGTCGTCCTCGCCGAGCGGGATTTCCGCCTTGCCTTGGCCGATAAGCTGCTTTGCCTTGCTCACCGGCACTTCGACGACTTCGCCAGCGGACTTGCGCTCGCCTTCTTCCGGCCAGTAGTCGAACTTGAGGCGAACCTCGACCATCTTTTCCTTTACCTTTTTCGGCTTCGGATCGGCGATGATAGAGGTGGGCGACGGCCCAGGCGTGATGCCTTCCACTTCCGGCGGAGCAGCATCATCAGGCAGGATAGGAGCCTGTTCCGTGGTCGAGGCCTGCCCCGGGTCAAGCGGTTTGTTTTTCGAGTCTGTCATGGCTTTCCTCCTTCAAGGAAAGAGGCGGCTCATCACCGCCCCCGTTTCGGATTAGACGGCCGCCGAGAACGGCGTGACTTCGGTACCCGTGCCGGAGCAGATCATCTGCACCTGCCAGGTATTGGCCGCGACGTCCTTCAGCTTGATCCGGTCACCCTTGATGCCGCCCTTGGTGGAGCCGTTCATGGTGATCGTGTCGGTGTCGACCGCGGTCTCGAAGCCGGCGACGGTATCGCCGGCATCCTGGGTCATCAGGCAGGCGCCGGTCATGATGTCGGCCGACCGGGAAACCTGAATGATGACGTTGTTCGACGTGACGGTGGTCCCGATCACGATGTCGAACTCGGCACCGGAGCCGGATGCATCCGGCAGGGTGAGCGTCGACCCGGCGGCACGGTTGACGACAACAGTCGCCGGTGTGCCATAGGTCGATGCATTGAGGGCGAGCGTTGCCGCCGTCAGGTTGAAGGGCAGATAGGTAGGCATGGGTTCGCTCTCCTTAGCTCGATGCAGTGAGGCCGAAGAGGTCTGCGGCGATGCCGAGGCCTTTTTCGTTGCTGACCTTCAGCGTGCCTTCGCCGATGATCACGCCCTTGTCGGCGTCACCGGTCTTCGCGACCTTCGTGTCTTCCTGGATCTTGCGGAGCCAGAGGAATTCAAGAAAGTCGGTGTCGAGGAAGAAGGCATTGCGGGCGAGCGCCGCCGTCGACTGGATCGTGCTCGGATGCACCAGCACCTTGCCGAACGGGCCTTCGTAAAAGTCCGCCGTTGCGATGATGGTGTTGCGCTGCCCCTTCGACTCGACCGAGTAGCGGAACGGAGCGACGTTCGCGTCCGACATGAAGGTCACGAAGACCGACTTGACGTAGGCGGAACCGACGACGTGCTTGAACTTGGCGCCGTTGTTGAAGCCCTGCTGCATCACACCGTCCATGATGGCCTTGGTGAATGCGCGCTGGGTGCCGTTCGTGGCCGCGACGGTGAAGCCGGAGACAAAGCCGCCGTTGGCGCCACCGGCACCGCGGGAGACGTTGCTGGTGATCCAGCTCGGAAGACCGCCCAGGCGACGGATCGCGCCGCCGACGGAGCCCTGGTTGGACACGATGGCGAATTCGGTATCCTTGCGGATCTCGACGCCCTTCTTGGCCTTCTGATACTTCCGCTTCTGGACCTTGCCGGCTTCGTCCACTTCTTCCTGCGTGCCGGAGATAATCCAGCTCTTGCGCAGGATCTGCGTGTAGTTTCCGACGCGGGCCGGAGCATCGACCTTATCGAAGTCGTACTCCTCACCTTCTTCGCGGGCGTTGTCGCCCGGTGCGGCAAGGTCGTCGGTTTCCCATTCGGGGTGAACGGACTTGGCCTTGCCCTTTTCGATCATGGAATAGATCGGGGTGTCTTCCGGCGTGATGCGGGACACCACGTCGGACAGTTCTTCTCGGTTACCGACCGCGTTCGTCGTGCGGACGGTGTTGGTGATGACAGCCATAATAGCCCTCTATGTTAAGGGGTCAGGGATGGACCGTCGGACGGTGAAATCGATCAGAAATCGATGTTCATCGCATCCTTGAGCGATCCGGTTCTGGTCAACCGAGCCATCGCATCCTGATTTTTCCGGGCCTGCTGGGCGTTCTGTCCACGGGCCTTGCCTGGCGGCACGGCGGGAGGAGCATTCGTCACCTTCTCAAGCGCCTTCTTCTTCGCCCGCTCCGCTTGCATGCCGAGGCGCGCATAGTGAGCCAGCTTGAAGTAGCGATGATCGGTAACATCCCGCATTTCCTCATCGGTCCAGCCGAGTTCGCGAGCGGTGGCGAATGCATCCTGGAAGAATGCTTCGCGGCCGTCATCGGTGGCGGTCTGAGGGAAGGCTTCGGCGAGCTTTGCGCTTTCCGTCGCGAGGAGGGATTCGCGTTGCTCGTTCGTCAGAGCTCCTGAAACCTGCTTCGGCACATTCGCCATTTCGAGGATCTGGTTGACGCGCTGAGCCGCAACGTCAAAGACCGCCTTCTGGCGCGTGTATTCGGCAGGGTTCTGCATCGCCAACATGTGCGAAGGCTCTGCAGGCATCTGACTGATCAGGAAGTTTGCAATTGCAGTGGCCGTTCCGACCACACGGTTGGACATCTCTTCCAGGCCGCGGCTTTTGTTCGCCGTTTCCTGGGTCTTGAGGCGGTAGTCGCGCTCACGCATGTAACCGAGCTTCAGTTCCTTCACAGGAACCTGCTCGCCGCCCTTGAGCGTCACGAGGGTTTCGTCGAGCTTGTCGTCGGCCGTCGGTTCCCCGTCGCCGTCTTCATCGCTGTCAGCATCCTCGTCTGCGGAGCCGTCGGACTCTTGGCCGTCGTCATCGTTCTGATCGTCGGCCGCATCCGTCTCGTCTGCGATCCCGTCTCCACCTTGTGCCGGGTTGGCCTGTTCTTCTTCAGGCTCCCAGAAGTTCAGCGTTTCGGGGTTGTCGATGTCCGAGGGTTCAACGGTTTTGCTCCCGCCGAGGTCCGGCAGGTTGGCACTTTCGTTTATGGTCATGGTTTTCCCTTGAGGGCTTGGCGCCGGCGTTATGCGGGCGCTCGATTTGCACCAGCCTTGGCTTCCTCCGAGAGGTGGTTGAGCTTGCTGCGCAAATTTCGGATGGCGCGAACCTCTGCCGCGTGGGCAGCGCGCGCCTCATGATCTGTCGCCTTTGCATTCACGCAGGCGTTGATGGCGGCTGTCTCGATCTCGTCGAGCAACAGCGTGAATAGCGGATTGTCGCGAAGCGCGCGGGCAAGAGCGACCTTCTCAGCGTCCCTCATCCTGGCATCCCTCCGAGCTGCGTCGGCATGATGTGACCACCTGAGAGAACTTCCGCCATGTTCTGGCGCTGCTTCAGGGCAATCTCCTGATCGATCTGGTAGCGTTTGAGGCGTTCCTCCTGCTGGAGCCGCGCCATGGCGATACGCTCCTCGCTCTCGATCTTCATCTTGTCAGCGGCCGCATCGGATTGGATTTTTGCCTGCTGCAGCTTCAGCTTCTCCATTTCCGGATTCGGCTTTGCCGCCTCAGCATCCATCATCTTCTTGATCTTGGCCTCGTCCGGTTCGGTGAAATACTGATCGACGGATCGCAGGCCTGAAGCTTCGACGAGCTTGGTCAGAGCGTTGTAGACGTTCTTCGGCGTGACGAACGGGTTATCGACGGCACCGAGCTGGGCCAGAAGCTTCTCCTGAAGCCCGGTGATCATCTGCATCATCATCATGTCGCGCTCACGGGTGCCCGCACCGAGGCCGGTGTTGACCGTGACGTCCATGTCGCCGTTCCATGGGCGAGGATCGAAGGTCACCCATTTCTTGCGCAGCCGCACCGTGCGCGGGCGGTCCTGGTGCTTGATGGTGAGCTTGAGCAGCCCCTTGAACACCCTGACCAGGCCGCGGGCGATGGTGCGCGCCATAAGCTCGGTCTGTCCGATACCTGCCTGTTCGAACATTGCGGACGCCTTCGCCGTCATGTTCTGCAGCGCGTCCGGCGCAAGCCCGCTCGATGCGTCGGAAATGCCGGTCACGTCCGACATCTCGCGATCGAAATAATCCATCATCTGGAACGAGCTGGCGGCAACGAAAGGCACCTGCGTGAAGCCGAGCGCCGCACGGACATCAACGCCCGCGTTCACCCGGATTGGCTTGCCGAACGCCGGGTTCAGCACTGCTTCGGGGTTTACCACCGCTGTTTCATCCACGATCGGCTGCGGCTTGTTCTGCCAATAGATGTTGTCCAGGCTCTCCCGAAGCAGGACCGTCTTGACCTTCTGGCCTTCCATCGTGTCATCGGAGATCGACGTGCCTTCGCGCTGATGCGGCCGGCGCTCCGAGATGATGTCGGCGAACGGGACCTCGTCCCATTCCTCGTTTTCGAGCAGATAGTCTTCCTTGATACCGCCGGCGTAGACCATGCGGCGCAGCTCGGCGATTCCGTCGTCGTCCTGGTCGATACGGACATAAAGCTCGTAGTATTCGATCTCCTGCAGCGACTTCGCGAGCGTGCTGGAGTCGTCGTTGATCAGATCACGGCGCCGGGTGTCTTCCTCGTCGTCCTGATCGATCGTCGAGCCGGCAATCGGCAGGTTCTCGATCGTGTCCCTGTCGTAACCGAGCGCGACCAGTTCCGACCGACGGAGCCGCATGTTGATGCCGGTCAACGGGCTTTCGACGATATCCAGCGCGTCGGGATGAACAAGCAACTGCTCCGGCGGCACCGCGCCAAGGCGGGTTCGGCCCTTTTCGCACCGCTTGCGGATCTTCACGTCATACACGGTCTGTGGCTGCGGCGGCTGGCCGTCACCGGCATCCATCATCTCGACGCGCGTTTCCTGCTCCAGCACCGTCACGTCGTCGTCTGCGACCAGTTGCACCAGCGACATTTCGTCGAGGCCCGTGTGCTTCGTGACCGAGACGAAAGCCTTCTTCTCGAACCACCAGCGAATGATACCATTGCGGAGCTTCAGCGCGTCGTGGATCGCATCCTCAACCGCCTCGTATCCATCGCTCTCCGGGAATACCACGTTGCTGATGTAGTCGGTCGCCTGCTCTGCAAACGGTTCGTCGCCCTCGGCAACCGGCTGATACTCGGCAATTCTGTCATTGCCCAGGATCGTGCGGACCAGCGACGGCAGCACCTTCTTCACATGGGCGCGCACGTCACGGCTGACGACTTTGGAGCGGCCGTCTGTGACCGGAACATCATCCATCTGGCCGTCAAAATATTCTGTCGCCTTGTCGCGATCGATCGACAACTGCTCGCGATAGCTTTCGCACTCCTTGACCAGGTTCGCGATTGTCGGGGTCAGATTGTCTTTCTCGGTCTCAGCCATCAAACAACCTTCTGCGGTGTGAAGTCCCATGAGCCGGCGGTCGGCTTTACGATGGCCTTGCGCAGCATCATGAGCGCGTACCGAGACGCGGAAATTGTATCGTCACGCTCTTTGACGACCTTGCCGTCCTTACGATGGTAAAGGCGACGTTCCTCAAGCCAGGCGCCACAGGTGCGGAACACCTTGAACCGGCCAGTCTGCATTCGATCGAGCATGTCCATCAGGCCCGCCTCTACGCTGTTCGAGCCGTCCAGAAACGTTGCGCGCTCCGGCAGCATCTTCAGGCCCTGCGCCCTGTATTGTGTCGCGAGGTTCTCGCCGGCAGCCGTGTCATTGTTCCCGTCATGCGGCCAGGCCCACGGCATCCATATGCCCCAAGGCTTCAGCGCCGCGGCATGCAAGATCGGTGTAGCCTGCCTCTGGCGATAATCCCGCGTCAGGTAGACGATGTCGCTGTCCCGGTCCCAGGCTAGACTTGCTGCCGCCGTTGGGTGGTCCCATCCGAAGTCCAGTCCGCCGATCTGCGGCCAGTGCTTCGGGATGAGGAACGGATCAACGACAATGTCCTCTTCCAGGATCGGGAAGATCAGACCGGAGCCGAGCGTCGGAACGCCCTTCGTTCGCGCGTCGCGCTCGTGCGCCGGATAGCTGGCAATGATGCGCTTTCTGTCCTCTGGCGTGTAATGCTCGGCGTCCTCGATCGTCATGGTGATCACCCGACGATGCTCCGATGCCTCCAGCAGATACCGGGCGACGACCGCGCTCATCCCCTTGAGCGGCGTGAACGTGACGGCGATCAACCCGCCCGTTGCGTTCGTTCTCGTGATCCCCTCAAAGTACACGTCTTCCGGTGGCTCCTCGTCAAACCAGACGTAATCGACCGTGTTGGCCTGCCATTTGCCGCGGCCCTGCTCATAGGCCTTGAAGAGCAGCGTCGATGATCCACCCGACGCATGCCGAACGGTGACGCTATCGAGTGCGCCAGAAACGCCCGACCGGCGCGTGGTGGCGATGATGTCAGCCTTTGGGATGTAGCCGGTGCCCCACTCCTCCTCGTTCATCGGAGGGCCGATGAGCAGCCGCTGCACACCGTCGCGCGTCAGTTCGTAGGACTCGGAGCCGGCCAGCATCACGATCGGCTTGTTGAACCGCTTGCCGTTCCACCCTTCCGGATATCGGCCCGTCAGGTGCATCGCGGCTTCGGCAGCACCGGCCAGCGTCTTACCAAGCTGGTTGCCGGCCATGAACAGGCGCTCGCGATAGGCAGCGCCGGCTAGGTGGAATTCCTTCTGCTTTGCGTACGGCCTGTAGGAAGCGAGGCGATTAGTGCGCCGTCTCCGGTCCATCTCTGCCAGTAGCTCGGCCTGCTCCCTCAGCATCAAGGAAAGGTCGGATCGCGGCATCAAGGGTCCGGATGCGCTCAAGGAGCTGCTCATCCGTCAGGTCATCCATCTGGTTGATGTTTACGTTCAGGTCCTTCGGCATCAGAGACGCCACGACCTTCAAGAAATCCTGCGGGCGCTTCTCGATCACCGTCTGGATTGCCGCCGGCCCCTGGCTCTCCCAGGCGGCCAGCAGATCCTCTATAAAGGCCTCGCCCAGCTTGCTACGGGCACCCTTGGGCCTCCCCGGGTTACCAGGCTTGAACTGGTACTCGACGGGCGGCTTTCCCTTACCCGTTTCCTTCCCGTTTTTTCGGGGATCGTCAGCCACTTGGGCCTCTCAATTCGCGAGGGGGTGCGGATATCTCATGGTTGCTCCCCGATAGACATGCAACCTAATTTGTGGTGATCTACCCGGACAACCATGGGGGAATCTGATGAAGTATACGACTTTCGTCCTCGGTGCCTTGGCAGCCGTTGCAATTCAGTTTTCAGCATCCGCGGCGGATCTCACTCCACCCCGCGCCAAAGAGTCATCCGACGGTATTAGCAAAGCGCGTACCGGGGTTTGTAATCCGCCGGCCAGATACAAAGAATGCAAAGGCAAAGGGTTCAGCAGCAACGTAACGGAATGCTGCCGAAATACCGATACCTGCGGATACGGGGCTTCGGGTTATCCAATCTGCATGCCGTGACATTGTCGGCTTGATCATCGTCGCTCAGGAGGGCGGAATGAACGATAATACAGATGCAGTGAACGAGCTATCTTTAGGGGGCGTCGGAGGAATTCCTAAGCGCCCTCAACTCATCACCAGCTACGTGCCCGGCCCCGCTGGCGACGGAAAGGCAACTCTGTACATAGGCGGCTCGACAATCAAAGTCACTGGCATCACTAGCGTCGACGTTTTCCAATTCTCGGAGCACGACCGGCGCCTTTGGTTAAACATCCAGTCGAGAGATGGCAACGGAGGCGAATATATCCTCGGTAGCGACGACAGTTGTCACTTTGGGATGGCCCGTTCGGTTCCGCTGTAGGCGTTGGTTCAACAATGAAGCGAAGCATGAGGCTCACTTCATCCGTGGCCATGTGCGGACTTCTCATGCCGGGCGTTGTTCAGGACAGGCATGGGCTAACCTTAGGAGGAAGACAACATGCGAATGCGAGTAACCATCAGAGACACGAAGAATCCCGACAGATCCGTGGTGCTGGAATTTTCGGCATCCGAGGAGAGGGATATAGCCGCGAACGTCAAAGCCGCCGGTGACAATTTCCGTATGGAATACCCAGACGTGCCATTCGACGACAAGATGATCTCTCTCGACAAAGCGTGATATGAACTGCCGAACCGGGCCTTCGCCCGGCACACCTTATCGGGTATGAGGGAGCATTACAGACTCACGCCGCTAAACATTCGGCGGCGGAGGTACAGTAATTTGCTCCGCGGTTGCGGCGGCGCTCTGTGGACTACTGTGGGCATCTTATTCCCTATTGCCGAATCAGCCGTGCAAGTGGTTGCGTGTCCTCCCAACTGGAGGAGATGTAACGATGTGGCTCGCGCTTATTTCGATCACCGGCACCAACATGTTTGTGAATATCAACCGGGTTGGCGGAATTTGGGAACAATCAGATAGGAGCGCCAAGCTTCTGATCGATGGAGAAGAGGTTTACGTCCGCGACAACTATTCAACAATCGTTGCCGCGATTAAGACCGCTCAGCCTTTTCTTAACCCATATTCCGCCAATCACGAGAGCTGAGCCGGGCCGCAAAGCCCGGCTCCATTGGTGAGTGTTGAACGCCTGACATGCATCACCTTTGCCGGTCTGTGCGGCCGTGGCAATCTACGTGTGACAACAGATAGGGGTGGCCCGTATGCCGATGCAATCTCGCTGGCAGGCCCCGGTTAGCATCTAAGCCAAGCTCTTTCGGCGAAGACCGACACAATCGACGGGATCGAAATATGTGAGCGCTTGAATAACTAAAGTCTTCGTCTCATCTAAGACTGCGCTTTCGCCAAAAGGGCGTCAAAGCCCGGCCAAATGGAGGATCAACATGGCAATCACCCCGGTTCGGCTCACGGTAAAGTCACCATTCCAAAGAGATGGGCACGCGATCGATGCTGCCGACTATGCCGGGCGAGAAATTTCTCGTCCTGATGTTAACTCCTCTGGCGGCCTAAAGACAACCTACCTGTTAAACGCCGTGGTACCAGTTCGGCAAGACACAGCCATCAGCAACATGGGTTTAGAACTGGACGTCACCGATCTTGTCGATTCCGGCCAAATCGAGGTGCTTTGACCGCGCCGCTCCGCTGCTTAGAGGCTTCGCCTTTTCATTGAGGACGAGTGCCACTGGCGCGCGCCCAATTCCGGCCGGCGGGAAGGCAATGTGTCATCAGCCATCAGAACCTAAGCTTGAATTCTACCATCTTCGCGCTGTCGACTTACGACAGATTCCGTTGCAAACTTTGAACCTTAAAAAGGGAGCTTCAAATATCGTGACCCTTATTCATCTAATTTGGCTCCTCGGCCACGCCGTTGCGATTTATGGATTGGGCACAATGATCATCCAGTCGCTTTACGATGTTGGCCTAGCCTCTCCAGACATCTATGCGCCATTGCAGAAGTGGACAGGGGCTTTCTTGGCAGCCGCGTCTATAATATTGGTGTCGGTCTCGATTTATTTCGAGAGAGACTGGCGCCCTCCGCCAAGTTCCTTCTCGCGGACAAGAACTGCGCCACTATTTATTTTTGTTGGCATCATCTATCTTGCCGTTTTTCTCTTTAGCAAGGGATCAATCAGTTCCTCTTATGCTGATGGTTTGAGTGCCATTGCGCTAGGGGGATCACTAATCCGTCTTACTGGCGTTCCTTACGGCTATGAAAACAGAAGTGATATCTGACATAGAGACTGCACGTTGGTAATCGGCCCGCGACCGACCCGGCTATAGTCACGCAGCCAATTTTGGGCGCATTTCTGGATTGGTAGGAAAGCAACTAGCTTTCCCGTGGCCCCGTGGGTGACATATCGCCCCCAACAGAAAAGACAGGCCCGCAAATCAGTTGCGCACAATCTATGCCACAAGCCTCAGATTTGCAATGCTCAGCTCGATTTCCTGCAGGCCTTCGAGGTTTTCAACCACAGCTTTGACGGCCTTCTTGCCTTTCGGCCTGACGACGTTGGCGTAATAGCCAGCGAGCGGGCCGCTCTCGATCAGAACGCGTGAGTTCGGCTTGAGCTGCGTGATGGTCGGCGGACGCATGACATCGAAGTCGCCGCGGTTCTGCGCCTCGCACATTTCCAGCACATTCGCCGTGGGGATCGGGATCGGCCCTTGGTTTCCGCCCAGGATGGCGATGACGTTGTCCATTGCCCGCAGGCAATCGAAATCAACGTCATCGTTCAGGGCGGCGAAGATGTACTGACTGAAGATCGGAAATCTTCGCATCATCCATTTTTTCGTCTGAAAATGCTTGATCTCTTTCCGCATGACCGGCGCTATCACATCGAGCCCGATAGCTTCCAGCTCCTCGATCGCCATGGCCTGACGACCTGGAGCCGTCCTTAGAACATACCACATTTTGAACCTCGACCGTCCCGTTATGATCTAACGTTACGCATAGCACATTCTTGGAATCATTGCACTATTGGGACATGACGCGGCGGTATTCTTCCGACAGATAATCACCGATTTCCTCGGACCGTCCCGGGACAGTCACATGACTTATGCCCATCATCGATAGCTCGTCCGCCCGCTCGTTACCGACGATCCCGCTATGGCCTTTGCACCATGTCAGTTTCAGGGGATAGATCGTCAACACCTCGTCGAGGGACCGCCACGGCGCCGGGTTCTTGATCTCCTCCTTGCCGCGCTTCCAGCCCTTGGCCCTCCACTTGTGCCGCCAGTCGTTGCAGCCATCGACGACATACCGGCTATCCGAGTATAAAGCCGCCTCCCGGCCTGCGCAGTTCACGACCATCCAAGTCAGAGCCCGCAGCGCGCCTTCCAGTTCCATACGGTTGTTCGTGGTCTCGGGATCGCCACCGAAATCGCTGTGGATCTCAGCGCCGTTCTCATAGGCGACGAAACCCCAGCCGCCTGGGCCAGGGTTCGGTTCGCATGCGCCGTCGCAATAGACTTCGATCATTGGGCGTTCGGTTCCTCGTCGAGCAGGATTTGCCGGTCCCAGCCCTTCCAGGCGCGTTCGCGCATGTAAGACACTTGCCGAGCAGCGACGATATCGCAGACGCCGCCGACGCATCGGGCGGCGGTGCTGTTGGCGCTTTCGATCGTGGGGAATATCCCTTCGCCCCACACCTTCCAACCGCCCGCGCCATTCGGTACGACGATAGCGAAGCCGTTTCGGACGTTCTGCCCGTAGCGATCGAGAACTCGCAAGTCGAAGAGCTTGTCCACCTTGTCCCTGATTTCGATAGATCTCAGAACCACCAGCCCCGCGCCTCCTGTGCGCGGCGCTTCAGGAGCGCCCGCCGTTCCGGCGTCAGGTGGACATAGGCCGGACGCCAGTTCATCGGAACCGGATAAACCCGCTCTGGAGGATCCAGCCGATACCAGCAGCCGTCATGGTCGAGGAAATAGTGTCTATCCTCGGTTTCGAAGTGCCCCGCCATGTCGTCGAAAAGCAGATCGCAGATGAGGCCTCCGGGCTTCGCCGTGTGCATCGGCCGCCATGGATTTTCCTTGTCCCGGGCTTCCCGGGCTTGGCGTTCAGCGATGGTCATGCTGCACCTCCAGGACTGCTTTTCTCGGAAACCTTCGGGCGCCAGGTAGAGCCGAGTTTTCGGCATTCTTCATATATCGAGAATATGTAGTCCGATTGTTCCAGATCGATTTCTGCGTCCGGGATAGAGGCGTTCTGCATTTGCCGTTCATGGGCGCTAAGTGCGCGAGACAGGATGTGTTCAGCCTCGCGACCGCTCCGGGACTTCGACAACTGATCTGCTATTTTTCGGGCATGTCCGGAGCGTCGTTTCGACGGGAACGGGATGATCAAGGTCATGCTGCTTCCTCTCTATCGAACTCAGTTTCGATAAGCCGGTAGGCTCGCCCAAGTATCGGATCCCCTTGGTGGTGGTCTTCGCCGCCGCCCTCGTGGATTTCTTCGAGCCGGCGGCGGATGTCCTCCGCAAGGCCGCGGCTGAAACGCCGGCCGGCACTGACTTCCCTGTCGAGGGAACCGAGGAACCCGTAATCTTCACGGGTTGCGAGGATACGACGACCGACCGCGTCGTCCTCTTCTATTTTTGCTTCAGAGTGAAGCCTAGATAGGGATGCGTCGTCTTCCGATTTTTCGGAAGTGACGCCGACCCGGAACATGGGTTTTTTCCCAGAGTTCGGCTCCGAGAGTTTGGGTGCAGTTTCCTGCGCCAGACTAGGTGCAGTTTCCTGCGCCAAGTAGGTGCAATTTTCCGCGCCCAATTTTTTGCTCAATCTCTCTTTTCGCTGAGTTGAGGTTACGACCGCGACCCTACTCTTAGCTTTCCCTTCATATTCGGAAACCACCTCGCTCAACCGTTTCCAAATAATCTCATAGGAACTGCTTTCATTCTTTCGCAGCTTCCTGGACACAACACCGAGCTCAACGAGTTGCTGAACTGCGGTCTGAATTGTTCTACGGGAAAATCCCGTCTCGTCGCGCAGCCTTGCTTGCCCCGGATCACAGCGACCAGTCGTCGCATTGGCATGCCAGATAAGCCAAGCCCCGACAGTTCGTGAAGCCGGCGCGAGCTTCGGCATCCAATGCAGCGCATAGAGGGCCTGCATCTTCTGCCCCTTGGCTGGAGCCTTAGCCATTCAGCTTCCCTCCCGAACGGAGCTCTTGCGCCAGCTTGCAGACCTCACAGCTCTGGAGAGCCGTGAGGCTGAATTTCTGCCGGATGGTGTTGATCGGATTGGACGGCGCTACCGTCTGTTCTGAGAGCCAGCGCGCCGCAGCGCTGACCCGGCCGTTGTCGTGAGATCCGTCCATCAGACAGTCGCCCCCGTGTTATCTTCGAGGATTTCGACCTTGGAATGGAGCTTGTATCTCGCGTGGGTCCCCGAAAACGTGCCGCCGTGCTTCTCGTGGACCGTCTCGATGGTAAAACCCATCTTCTTCCGCAGGAGGTACGTGTAATGACTCCAGCGCGGGCCAGGATGGTCAATCGGCGTACAACCATGTTCGCCAGCGGCGATCAGGTTTTTGAGAGCCCACGCCGCCCGACCAGAAGCTGTGATCGGTAGGCCACTAACCTCGTTATTGTCGTCCAGGCACTGGACTCGAAGCGAGTATTGCTGCTTAGCTGGTTTTGCCATCGATGATCCTCGTATCGTTGATGGAGGGGAGTGCCGCGGCTCGCCGCGGTTGACGCTCGATATGGGCAGTAGGGGATGTGCTTGCCGGCTCGGACCCTGCTGCCTTTCCTGTTTTGAGGCGCATCATGCGGCCCCCTTGAAGCGCCGCCGCTCCCACGCAATGATCTCATTTTCGTTGAACAGCCGTCGTTTGTTGATGACGAGCGGCCGAGGGAATTCAAGCTTGTCGTCCTTCAGCCAACGGTGAAGAGACATTTGGCAGATCTGGTATCGCTCTAAGACCTGCTTGGCAGTCAAATAGGCCATGTATTTAGAACTCCCTTTCTTGACGGCGAACATTTCGCCACTTGCGATACCGATTTATAACACTTCGGAAGAATCGCTTTGGCCTTTGCGGTCCTTAATCCACAGGCAAGTTTGTTCTTTATTTGTTTCATTTTATTCCTAGACTGCTGTCAACAGCCTCGTAGATTATTTTTCTCCTCCAGCGTCCGTCGCGGCAAGGAGCACATCGCGAATCCAGTCGCTCAGCGTGGCTGCACCAGCCGCCTGCCAGGCGTCCTGCAATCGCTCCATCTCATTTTCCGACACTAAGACGACGATCCTTTTGTCCCGGCGCTTCTCGCGCCTCAGATGCTCCGGCACTGGCGGACGACCCATGGAACTACCCTCGTTGTTAGCTCGTCCTCCATAACTGACAACAGTTTTAATTGCAATATTTATGTGCGCGTCTATTGACGGCTATTAACTATGGTTGTTAATATGTGTGCGTTAACTGATTGAGGAGACCATAATGCTCACCAACGCAAGCGGAACGAAGATCCTCATCCCGACAGGACGCGGAAGCTATGTGTTCTTCGGCGAGAAGACGCTGGAGAAGCTGCTGGCCTCGTTCGATCGGGCGCACCCGGAACATACTGTCATGACCAAGGAGGAAGTCATTGCCGCCTATCGAGCGGCGGAAAAGCAGGCAGCAAAATAAGAGCGGATCAGGAAGGGAGTCCAGCCCCTCCCCGATCCAGTCAAACCCGAAACCCTCGTAAGGAAACGGACATGAACAAGATGACGACTACCACAATCGCCGCAACTACGGAACAGGCTTTGAGCCGCCGGCAAATGCTCATTGGCCTTGCTGCAGCCTCTACCGCCGCCGCGACCGCCGTCATGCCCTCTCCTGCCCTGCCCGCCCAGGTCATGGAGAATCCTAAGCTTATCCGTCTTGGTGACGATCTGCCGAAGCATATTGCTGCATTTGAGACTGCACGGAACGATCGACTGGCAATCATAAGGGCATGGAAGCACAAATGGCCCCTGGCGCCGGACAGTATCACCGAAATCCCAGATTTCGACACTCCTTTCCATTCCGGGAAAGAGCTGGATATGTTCGGAGCGCCGTTCAAGCGTCCGGGGGAAAAGCATCCTCGCTTGATATCGTCGGGATGGCGTATCGAGAGCAGCGTCAAGTCGGCGAGGCGCGCGCTGCGGTCCAAGAAGATGGCGCAATCCGGCCATGTTCAGGGCATGCCCTACGAGCAATGGGAAGATATCCTGAAAGAGGCGCTGGCGGTCGAAAAAGCCCACAACGAATACACGACGGCGGTTGAGGATTTCTATTTCCTCTCAGGCTACAAGGCCGCTCACGCCGCTTTCAACGAAGCAGCCGAACGCCTCGTTGCACACGTCAACGCTATTCTTCGCCAGCAGGATTACTCGATGGAAGGCATTCTGGTTAAGGCGCAGGCGATACGCCTTCAAGCCGACCCGGATCTGACGTTGAGGTCGATCGTAGCCGAGGGCGGCGGGTTGAGCTCGTGGGCCGCGTCTCTTGGTGAATCCATCCTGCGGCTTGCAGGCGAAGGGAGGGCATGACATGGAAACCAGCAACCCCACGCTCACCAACCGCGAATCGACGACAAAACAACGGCTCAACCACCTAGTCGAGAAGTTCCTCGCTGACGCGAAGGAAATCGATCCCACGATCGACGGAGTATATATTGGCTATGACGGGCCGGCGTTCGATCGGCCATTCATCGTGAGTCTTGTTATCAATCTTGAACGAGCCGATGGGTGGAAACTGAGGGAGCACCAACCGTCATAATTTCCATCCAATCCGTGCGTTGCCCGCTTCACAAATGGAGCGGGCATTGTTATGCCGCCGTTACCCCAAACGTTACCCGGGAATTGGCGCAAAACCTTTGATAGTCGCTATCTTGTTGAAATCGTTGGCGACCCCTGCAGGACTCGAACCTGCGACCTGCTGCTTAGAAGGCAGCTGCTCTATCCAGTTGAGCTAAGGGGCCGATCTCGGCTGCGGCGCCCGGAGGACCCGGGCGGCGGAACGTCAATGCGT
>Ga0209257_1000836_pt1 | contig 44366 bp, 43 predicted proteins | sample AraplaCvi_mCL_r2_FD_184277 | JGI IMG/M metagenome (GOLD analysis project Ga0209257, IMG submission 184277) | Arabidopsis root microbial communities from North Carolina, USA - plate scrape MF_Cvi_mCL_r2 (SPAdes) (version 2) | ecosystem: Host-associated > Plants > Roots > Endosphere | place: USA...
ACTGTTTGCACGCTGAGCCTTCGCGTTGCGCATTTGTCCCCCTCCTCCAGTGGCGCGGGAGTTCAGTAATCCCTCTTGGAAGGTGATTGTGTCGGCCTCACGTGGCCAATACCTTAAGCCGGGCTCTTTGGGCCCGGCTTTTTTTCTGTCAAATCAGCCTTCGCCCTCCGCGTGTATTGACAGTTCCGCGCCAACCCAGCATCATTTGCAAATGATCACGAAGTCGTGCGCAATCTCGTTCGAGGCCGTTGCCTCGAAAAAAGGCCCCCATGCCGGGGCCTCGGATTTTTGCGCGCACTAGCTAAAGCTTCGTCATCGCTGCAAATCTTCGAAAACCCCGCCGCCTGGACGGGGTTTTTTCATGTGCCCTCCGTCTCAGGCTTTTTTCCCGAGAAGGAGATGGAAACATGACTGGTCTACAGGAACAACTGCACGGGCTGTGGCTGCCGCTGGTGACGCCGTTTCGCGATGGGGCGCTCGACGAGCGCTCACTGCGGCGGCTGACACGGCACTACTGCAGCCAGGCTGTCGACGGCTTCATCCTGGGGGCGACCTCCGGTGAAGGCATGACGCTGCGCGAGCCCGAGCTCGAACGTCTCGTTGCCGTCGTGCGCGACGAGATGGCAGCGGGCCGCCGCAACGTTCCGGTCTGCCTCGGGCTATCCGGCGCGGACACCGCGCGGTTGAAGGAACGTCTCGACGAGACCGCGGACTGGCCGATCGAGGGTTATCTGATCGCCAGTCCATATTATGTGCGGCCCTCGCAGCGCGGGCTGCTGGCGCATTTCGAGACGCTCGCCGATCACGCCGCCTGGCCGCTCGCGCTCTACAACATTCCCTATCGCACCGCCGTGAACATCACCAACCAGACCATGCTGCGGCTCGCCGAGCACAAGAACATCGTCGGCCTGAAGGATTGCGGCGCGAGCCGCGAGCAATCGATCGCGCTGCTGCGCGACCGGCCGAAGGACTTTCGCGTGCTCACCGGCGAGGACGCGAACTATTTGGAGGCGCTCGGCGACGGCGCCGACGGCGGCATCGTGCTGTCGGCCCATGTCGAGACCGCGACGTTCGCGGCCGTGTATGCCGAGATGAAGCGCGGCAATCCCGACGCGGCGCAGGCGCGCTGGCAGGAAGTCGCCGAGCTCACGCGGCTCTTGTTCACCGAACCGAGCCCGGCGCCGGCGAAGTACTGGCTGTGGCGATGCGGCCTGATCGATAGTCCGGAAGTGCGCCTGCCGATGGTGGAGGTCAGCAGCGAGCTCGCGGCCACGATCGACCGCGAGATCGAGCGGCGCATGCAGGTCGCGGCTTGAAACTTCCTCTCCACGTACGCGCGGCCCCTTCTCCCCTTGTGGGAGAAGGTGGCGCGAAGCGCCGGATGAGGGGTCTGTATCCGCGCGCAAGACTATCCGTGAGGAGAGAACCCCTCACCCGCCTCGCCGCTTTGCGGCGAGCCACCCTCTCCCACAAGGGGAGAGGGTTGAGAGCGCGCACCCTTGGTTAACCGCGCCCCAACGCCCTTCGCGTCCGCCGCATGGCGCATCCACGCCTCGTTTACGCTTCTGTCCCTATCGTTGTCCTGCAAAGCTTCTCACAGGGGGAATGACCATGGGGCATCGCACCCGGCCTACGGCCGCGAGCCAGTTCGCGCCCACCGATCTCTTGCAGGGAATTCTCGTCGTATCGTCGTTCGGGTTCTGGGCGGTGATGCTCGGCCTGATGCCGGTGCTGCTGTTTCGGGTCTGGCTCGCCTGAGGCCGCGGCCCGCGCGGATGGTTAAACGGCGCTCACAAATGCGCGCAAAATGCGAGCGGGATTGCAAGCCGGAATTTTAAAACATCGCAGCTATCATTCACGCCCATAAGCGAAGAAATCGCGGGGGCATTTGTGAATAGTCATCATGAGATGGCGTCGCATTACGACGCCGGACAGCAGAGCTTTACCACCGAGGACATTCTCTGGGCCGTCGGCATCTGGTCGGTGATCCTGACGCTGTCGCCGGTCATCGTGTTCTACATGCTGATGGTGGCGTAAGCTTCGAGGGAGACCCGGAAACGCAAAACGCGCGGACATCCGCGCGTTTTTCGTCCGGGGAATGATTTAAAGAATTATGCCGCCTGCTTGTGCATTGCGCCGGATGCCGACGCCGTGCCGCGAATAGCCTTCACTGAACGCTCGATCGCCGCCCACAGCCTTGCGATTTCCTGCGCCGCACGGCTCTCGGCCTGGTACTCCCGCGCGCCCTCGCCATGGCTCAGCGCCATCAGCAGATCCGAACGGTTGGTGATCTGGCCGCCCCACACCGGAGCACGGAATTTGGCCAGCGCTTCGCGGGCGATGGTGACGATCGGGCTTTCGGCTTCGTCGCGCTTGGCCGGCGCACCGTTGAGCACGACCGCATAGGGCTTGCGCGCCGCGCGGCACATCTGGATGGTTTCCTGCACCGCGTTGACGTCGAACACGCCGGGACGGGCGGGAATCACCACCATGGTGGCGTTCTTGATCGCGTCGTCGACCACGGCCGACAGGTTCGGCGGCGTGTCGATCAACACCCATTCATAGCCGTCACGCTTGGCAGCGGAGACGATGCCGCTGACGGAGTTCACGGCCGACTTGATCGGCGGTTCGTTGGTGCCACGCAGCTTGTGCCACAGCGTGAGCGAGCCTTGCGGGTCCGCGTCCACGAGCATGACCTGCTTGCTCGCCTTGATCTGCGCGGCGAGATGTGCGGCTAGGGTACTCTTGCCCGAGCCGCCTTTACGCGATGCAAAAACAATAACGTTCATACCTTCGGCCTCCAGATTGACCCCAGGCCGCGAAAATGAATCACCGCGCTGATTCGTGAAAGATAAATTTATCGAGAGTTGCGTTACAGCCACGAAATAACAAAGCGTGCTGGCTTTTGAGTCACACTGCGATGTGCGGGGCGCGACAAGTCTGCAATGAAACGCCGTGTGCGTGAGCGTATGTGCGTTTTTTGAGCAGTCGTTCGGGACAAAACGGAATGCAACCTCGCCGCGCAAACCCGCATCCGACTCTTTTCCGTCGTGCTGGCCCGGCGTCGTCGCAAGCTTCACGCCAGCTTCGCGAACAAAAGGAGTCCGTCACCTGACGAAGTTTCGAAATGGGAACGCGGGCCGCCCGCGCTAGCCGTCGCTGGTCTTTTTCTTCTTCGTCGCCGGCTTGCTGCTCTTCTTCGCGGTTTTGGGCGCGATGTTGGTCGGCCTGCCGGCGCGCTGCTCGGCCGGCTCGGGTCCGCGGCGGAAGAACACCGCGCATTGCGGCGAGAGCTGCGTCTTCTTCTTGATCATGCAGGCGGTGATGGCATCGACGTTCGGCACGAACTCGCTGCACAGCCGCATCGCATCCGGCGTGCAGGCCTGCTGCTCTTCCGGGGTGTAGGCGAAGCCGGCACCGGGCTGGATCAGCACGGCCAGGGCCATCCCGAGGGTGGCAGCGGCCAAGGACGTCTTGAAGCGAAGCGCCGGCATCGAATCCCCCAAATGTCGAGTCACGGAGAATAGTGGGTGAACCGCGGTTCGTTGGCAACCGAGGGGGGATGCGAAAGGTCTGAGCTGTGCGGTCTCGGCAACAGGCGGGTGAAGGTCCGGTGCGCCATGCGGAGTCGTTCCAACCCGCAGCTGTCATCGCCGCCTACGCGGGGGATGACAGCTGTGTGCGAGGGAACAGCGCCCCCCGCCACCAAAAAATGCGAAAACAACCCCATGCACAGTAGCAAGCCACGGTAATCGCTGAACATTTTTCGCCTTAGGATTAAGCGAAACGCGGTTTGACTTGTCGGGCGAAACAGGGGCATCATGTCACATCCAACAAGATGCGCGTGGGGTGGTCGGCCTGTCTCCTGCGCTGGTCGAAAAGCGCACGGAGGAATGATCGCATGGAAGGCAATGACGCGGAGCTGCCGCTCTCGGGCGTCACGGTGGTCTCGCTCGAGCAGGCGATCGCGGCGCCGCTGGCCAGCCGTCATCTGGCGGACTGGGGCGCGCGGGTCATCAAGATCGAGCGGCCGGGCGCGGGGGATTTCTGCCGGGACTACGACCACGTGATGAACGGGATGTCGAGCCAGTTCGTCTGGACCAACCGCTCCAAGGAGAGCCTGGCCATCGACATCAAGAGCGAGGACGGCCGCAAGGTGCTCGACGCCCTGCTGCCGCAGGCCGACGTGTTCATCCAGAACCTCGCGCCGGGCGCCGCGGAGCGGCTCGGACTCGACGCGGCGTCGCTGCTGAAGAAGCATCCCCGCATCATCGCCTGCGACGTCTCGGGCTATGGGACCGGTGGTCCCTACAGCGACAAGAAGGCCTATGACCTGCTGGTGCAGTGCGAGGCCGGCGTGCTCGCCATCAACGGCACGGAGGCGGAGCCGGCCAAGGTGGGACTGTCCGTGGTCGATATCGCCACCGGCATGTACATCCTCAACGGCGTGTTGATGGCGCTGTACCGCCGGGAGCGGACCGGCAAGGGCACGGCCTTCCAGGCCTCGCTGTTCGACAGCATCACGGACTGGATGAGCTATCCCGCCTTCTACACGCAGAGTACCGGCCGGCCGCTGCCGCGCACCGGCGCAAGGCACGCCACGATCGCGCCCTACGGCCCGTTCCGGGTCGGCGACGGCGCGACCGTCTTCTTCGGCATCCAGAACGACCGGGAATGGCGCTCGCTCTGCCGCATCGTGCTCGGCGATGCCGCATTTGCCGACGACCTGCGCTTCCGCACCAATCCGCTGCGCATGCAGAACCGCGACGAGCTGCAGGCGCATATCGAGCAGCGCTTCGCTGCCATGACCGGCGAAGAGGTGCTGCGTCTGCTGGACGAAGCCTCCATTGCCAACGCGCATCTCAATTCGGTCGAGGCCTTCCTGGCGCATGAGCAGCTGCATGCGCGCTCGCGCGTGCAGAGCGTCGGCTCGCCGTGCGGGCCGGTGATGAGCTTCCTGCCCGCGCTGACCATTCCCGGAATGACGCCGCGGATGGATCCAGTGCCGGATGTGGGAGAGCATAACCAGGCCATCCTCGGCGAACTCGGTCTGACGAAGGAGGCGTGACGATGGCGCATCAGCGGCCCACGCGGGCCTATCTTGCCGTCCCCGCGCATCGCGCCCGTCTCGTCGCCAAGGCGGCGGCCTCCGCGGCGGATGCGGTGTTCATGGATCTCGAGGACGCGGTGCCACCGTCCGAGAAGGGCCTTGCGCTGAGCGAAGCCGTGCAATCCCTCGCCGCGCTCGACTGGGGCAACAAGCGCGTCACGGTGCGGATCAACGCCGCCGACAGCCCGTTCATCGCTGAGGAGCTGCGCGCGCTGGCGGCGCTTCCGCGGCTCGATGCCTTGATCGTGCCGAAGGCGGAGCGCCCGAGCGACATCGCTGCGATCGCCGATCAGCTGCGGGCGGCCGCGCCCGAACGCGCCGCGCCGGTCGCGCTGGACTTGCTGATCGAGACCGCGCTCGGCCTCGTCAATGTCGACGCGCTCGCCGCGTGCCACAACGGCGTCGCCGCTCTGCATCTCGGCGTCGGCGATTTCGCGGCGTCGATCGGCGCGCGTTCCTCCGACATCGGCGTCTCGCCGGACGGCTACCGCCATGTCGGGTCCGCGCAAACCGGCTACGCCGCCGCGCCGCTCGACCTGTTCGCCTATCCCATGATGCGCCTGCTGGTCGCTGCACGGGCGTTTGGCCTCCTCGCCATCGACGGCCCCTGCGGAGCGTTCCGCGATGCCAGGTTGACGGAAGCCAGCGCGCAGAAGGCCGCCGCGATGGGCTTTGACGGCAAGCAAATCATCCACCCCGACCAGATCGAGCCGACGCTGCGCGCCTTCATGCCGCAGGACGCCGAACTGGCCCAGGCGCGGCGGATCGTCGAGGCCATGGAACAGGCGGAGGCGAACGGCCAGGGCGCGGTGACGCTGGACGGCAAGATGATCGACTATGCCAATGTGCGCATGGCGCGCCGCATCATCGGACTGGGATCGTAGCGGCGATTGAAAGCCGTTCCCGATGCCGATCCTCCAAAGGCCGGTGGTTCAGGGCCCGCGCAACACGAGCCGGCCAAGCAGCGCCGCGAGTTCGCTCTGCCTGGATATGCCAAGCTTCTGAAATACGCGCTTCAGCACATTGCGCGCCGTCTCTTCGGCAATCCCGAGCCGCCCCGCAGCTTGTTTCGGCGGAACGCCAGAGCCCACCAGCGAGGCGATCCTGGCTTCCCCGAGCGTCAAGCCCAGGATGTCCCGCACGATGGCCGGATCCGGCGGCTCGGCAGATTTCAGCTCGATCGCGAGCACGATCGCTCGCGTGCGGGTCAGAAAATGACTGTCCGAGTGTGCGCTGGCGGTGATCGGCAGGAGATAGATGACGAAACGCCGGCCAGTTGCGCTCGCCTCGACGAGAATGGGTCTCGGCTCGGCCAGCAGATCACGCGCCTCGGCGCGAAGCGTTTGCGTCATCGCGGTCTCGAACGGCGCCCGGCTCGCCGCCATGCGAACACGCAGACGATCGTTCACAAGGTCGAACACCTCGCCGAGAAGGTTCTCCCCGACCGGGTTGGCGAACAGCACGCGGGCCGAGGAGTCCAGCGCGAACACGCCGATGCCGATCCGCGCGAGGGCGTCGCCAAGGCCCAGATTGGCCAGTTCGGTATCAAGTAGCCGGATCGACAGCCGCAACGATTTTTCGGCATGGCGCCCGAGCGTCGCGATCAGGTCCAGTTCGGCGTCGGAGAATTGCGGCTTGGCGAAGGCCCGCTGCACGCTGAGCGCCACGAGAATCCGTGGGTCGGGTGACACTCCGATCGATCCGAACCAGCCCAAACCGTGCCTTGCAAGGAATTCCCTGCTGAAGGGATGGTTGAGGTAGGCGTCATCGACCGGGCCGATGTGTCGATCGGTGAAGGGCTCGCCGCTGACGTAAAGGCCGGACGAGACGCAACGTTCCGCCTTGAAATCTTGCTGCGCCCAACGCGCCCCATAGTCGGCGAGCGCAGGCGCGAGGCGTTCGGAGGCGATGGCTCCGAACGCCCCGTCATCCCTTCGCCATTGCAGGATCGCCCCGGTGTCATCGAAGCAGTCGGCGATCTTGCCAAGAGCGGATGGCCAGAACGATGGACTCGCTGCCGCATCGTAGATCGCTTCGATGGCAGGGAGGAGACGGTCGGCGGCAAGGGCCATGGGTTCCCAATCGATCAGAGAATATATTAGGTTAAATGAAGCTGCAGGTTACACGAGATCGCCTTTCGGCAATTGCCATTCGGCTGCTCGTCCGAAACTTCCAAGGGATTTCTGGCATGAAGGCGATGACGGTGGCGGTGCACAAAATTGTCTTTGGTCAGCCTTGGCGCTACTTTGCACTCGCTGTGCGGGAATTCTTGTGAACGCTCACCATCGTCGAGCACTGCCAGCGTCATCAGCGGCGGTGACGCTGGAAGGCAGGATGATCACCTATCCCGATCTGCGGATGGCGCGCAGGATCATGGAACGGGGATCGTAGGCGCACATGGCCACGCTGTTGATCGTCGCGCCGGTGTTTGCGCTGATCGCCGCCGGCTATGCCGCGGTGCTGTTTCGCTTCGTCTCGGAGAGCGCTCACAAGGGCATCAGCGAATTCGCCTTCAGCATCGCGATCCCTGCCCTGCTGTTCCGCACCATCGTCGTCTCGGAATTCCCCGACGTCAGCCCCTACCGAATGTGGGGCGCCTATTACGGCGCGCTCGCGCTGACCTGGATCGCGGCGCTGACGATCTCGGCGCTGCTCCGCGCGCGGCGCGAGGACCGCGAAGACGGCGTCGTGTTCGCGATCGGCTCGGTCTACGGCAACATCGTGATGCTCGGCATTCCCCTGGTGCTCTCCGCGCTCGGCAACGAGGCGGCGGGGCCGATGGCGCTGATCCTGTCGGTGAACACGCCGCTGCTCTGGCTCTGCGGCATTTTGCAGATGGAGCTGGTCAGCCGCAAACGCACCGGCTCGGCGCTCTCGGTGATCCGCCCCGTGCTCACTGATCTCGCGCGCAACCCCCTGATGCTCGCAATCGGCTTCGGCGTGGTCTGGCGCTTCACCGGCCTTGGCCTCACCCCCGTCATCGACCGCACCATCGAGCTGCTGGCGCAGGCGGGCTCGCCGACGGCGCTGATCGCGCTCGGCATCAATTTGTTCCGCTTCGAAGTCAAGGGCGAGAAGCTGAGCATCTTTGTGATGTGCGCGCTGAAGCTCGCAGCGATGCCGGCCGCGGCGTTCGTGCTGGCAAGCCTGCTCGACCTGCCGCCGATCGCTGCCGGTGTCGTCGTGCTGTTCGCGGCGATGCCGACCGGTGCGAATGCGTACATCTTTGCAGTGCAGTATCAGCGGCTGGTGAACCCGGTGTCGGGCGCGGTGGCGCTGGGCACGCTGCTGGCGGCGGTGACGCTGCCGGTGGTGGTGTGGGTGGTGGCGGGAGGCGTGAAATAATTCGGCCGCATGCGTGTGGCAGACCACCATGGACGGAGCGTGTCATGGCACAGAACATCTACGACAATCCCGAGTTCTTTTCGGGCTACAGCCAGCTTCCACGCCAAGTGCATGGCCTTGCCGGCGCGCCCGAATGGCCGGCGTTGCGCGCCATGTTTCCCGACGTCGCCGGCCGGCGCGCAATCGATCTCGGCTGCGGCTTCGGCTGGGTGTCACGCTGGCTGCGTGAGAATGGTGCTGGCGAAGTTCTCGGCGTCGACCTCTCCGAGAGCATGATCGCCCGGGCGCGGCAGACCACCGCCGATGCCGCCATCGCGTATCGCATTGCGGACCTCGAGACGCTCGAGCTTCCCGAAGCGGCGTTCGATTTCGCCTTCAGCTCGCTGACCTTCCACTATATCCGCGACTTCGACCGGCTCACGCGCATGATCCATCGCGCCCTCACGCCGGGCAGCCATCTCGTCTTCTCGATCGAGCATCCAATCTTCATGGCTGCCGAGCGTCCCCACTGGATCGAGGATGAGAACGGACGCAAGACATGGCCCGTCAGTCGCTATGCGATCGAAGGCGAGCGACGCACCGATTGGTTCGCGAAAGACGTGGTGAAGTATCACCGCAGGATCGCAACGACGCTCGGCGCGCTGATGCGCGCCGGATTCACCATCGAAGCCCTCGACGAATTCGCTCCGTCGGCGCAACAGATCAGGGACAACCCGGCGCTCGAGCAAGAGCTGGAACGGCCAATGATGCTGCTGGTGTCGGCGCGGCGGTAGAGGTCGTAGGCGCCGGCATCGCGGAGTTCAGTATTCGGTCAGCGAAGGCCCAGGAAGGACAGCACCGCACCGATCACGACGACGAGTCCGACCAGATAGATAATCCCGTTCATGTCTCAGCTCCCTTGCTTCATCCTGCCGCAGCTACAAACACCGGAGGGACCGAAAAGGTTCGCCGAGGCCGGCCGCTGTTTTCTGCCGAGAGCGCGGAACGAAAACGAGTAATCCCGCCGGGGCCCTCGCGTCATCATCCCGCGATTTTGCCATTGCACGCAAAAGTAGCTACAATGCCTTGATACCTGTTGCAGGGAGGGTGACATGGCAAGCCGCGAAGACATGCTCGCATTGATCAGGGACGCCTACGCCGCGCGCGACGGCGCCGACACCGACAGCCTGATGACGGCTTTTCACCCCGAGGGCGCGTTCGCCCTGATGGGTGACAAAAGCGCGCTCGAATTGACGGGACGCATGGAGGGCCACCCGACCCTGCACGCCGCCTTCACTCAACTGACCGCCGGCTTCGGCTTCGAGGGCCGCGAGATCCTGGCCGAACTGGTCGACGGCGATCGCGTCGCCGTCCACTCCCGCGTCAACGTGCGGTACAATCCGACGGGGAAGACGGTCAGCACGGAGATTTTGGACCTGTTCAGATTTCAGGACGGGAAGATCGCGGAGCTGATCGAGTTTGCGGACACGGCTCAGATCAAGGCGATGATGGGGTGAGGCGCGGGCCCGCGCGCACTGTCGCCGAAATTCTGCTGACTGCCGAAAGCACTATTGAGTGTGCCGGCCCACGCGCCAGCCCATCTCCCAGAAGTCCGCCTCGAGCCGGGTGGCTTCCCTGAAGATCGCGATCAGCTCGGCCTCGCGAGCCGGCGGGGCGTAGAGATGTGCGAGATGATCCAGATGCGCCCGCGCCTTGGCAGCGACCTCCTGGTAGGGCGCGCCGGCGTACTCGGCGATCCAGACGCGATAGGCGTTCGTCGCAGCGTCAGCACCGGGCCGCGCGGCGAGCCGCGTTGCGATCTCCGCGTACCCGATCACGCAAGGCGCAAGCGCCACCTTGAGCGCCAGCAGATCACCGCGCATTCCCGCATCGAGCACGTAGCGCGTATAGGCCAGCATCTCGGCCGCCGGAGGCGCCTGTTCAAGGTCGGCCGGCGACAGACCCCAATCGGCACAGAGTTTGACATGCAGGTTCATCTCGACATCGAGGATGGCCGACAGGCCGGCCGCGGCCTCACGCATGTCGTCAAGCGTGGGCGACTTGTAGACCGCAAGCGCGTAAGCGCGCGCAAACTCGATGAGAAACAGGTAATCCTGAACGAGGTAGTGACGAAACGCGGCTTCAGGGAGCGATCCGTCCGCGAGCCCGGTCGTGAAGGGATGCTCGGTGTAGGCCCGCCACTCAGCGGATGCTGCTGTCTTGAGACGTTCGAAGAAGGTCACGATGGTTTCGGCCTGGGTTGGTTGTGTGTGAACGTATTGGGTGCGCTAGCGATAGCGTATTGCGAATGGAGGGGCTACGGCGACAGTGCACAAAACTGACTTTGAGCAGGCGTTGCGGTTAGCGCCCTCTCCGCGTCGAAACTTTCGTGTACTGTTACCGTAATTCCAAGGTTGCCTGGAATCGCTTTTCCAAAGCTACGCGTATCTGATCGGCATCTTCCTGGGCGCGGTCCATTAGTTGTCCGATTTCCGCGAGCTTCTTCCAGTACCCGTCCCACAGCTCACTGCCCGCGGCCTGCCGCATTTCGTCCGCTGTAAGCGACGGCTTGTCGACGGTTCTAGCAAACGCCGCTAGTAATGCGATCCGCTCGGCGGTGCCCGGCTTGTTCTTTCGAGTCGGTGAATTTTTGGCTGTGGTGCTCTCCATCCAAACTCGCCAGTCAGATGCACCTTTGGACTGATTGCACGGACCACACGAGGGCACAATGTTCTCCGCAGTGTGAAAGTAGCCGGAAGGTCGACTACCACTCACGATCGCTCGAAAATGATCTTGGTCAGTCGCCGCTGAACCGCAGTAAACGCATGCCTTTGGATCAATGTTAAAGCGGTCGTAGAGCGCAGCCTGCGCATCCTTGTCTACTTTTCTCGGAATGATGGCCTGAACAAATACTGCCGCCAGGGACGACATTCGATTGCGGATTTTTGGTCGGCCCATTGCTGAATCTCTTCCCGTTAACGCGCTAACTCTTCCTGTACCCTCACTACGCTCGCATCAACGCGTGCTTTCAGCTTGTCGGCATCGAGCCCGATGTTCCGCACCTGATCCATCGCGACCTCCTCGATATCCTTCGCGAGTTGGTCGAAGAATTGCTGATCGGCAAGCAAATCCTCGAACACAGCAGCGCGCCGCTTGACTGATATTGCCTCTTGCCCGCGCTCGCGCCAAAAATCGTGCGCGAGATAGTTGCGCCGTCGCAGCGCGTCGTCGACCCGCTTCCCTAGCGCGGACTTGAGGGTGATGAAATCTTTGACGCCGCCCTTGGCCTTAATCAACTGGCCCATGGTCTTTTCGTGCTGTTCGGCGAGAAAATCGTCGAGCATGCGCCCCATCGTGTACGCGTCGTACTTCGGTCCCCCGTTTGCTTTCGCTTCTTCGCGCATCCGCTTTATGAAGTCTGCAGTCAGGATCAAGTTGGACAGGACGCCCTCGACATTGACGCCAAACGAGAACGTCTGCCCGAACTGGGCATAGACATCCTTCATTTCTAGCTCGTCATCCATCCGCGACCAGTCCATGTCGCCGGGCCATGAACGTAACCAACCCAAAAGACGTCGAAGCATTGCGACGATCCGGCAAGCGTGAAAGCGACGGAAAATTACACCAGAGCGCGAGCGGCGAAAATGCACAGTTACGGAAACAGGTCCGACACGCGCGCGAGCGTTACACCGTGCTCGACTGCTTTACGGGCTTTTCGGCGAAGCACCTCCGGCAGGGGGAGCCGCCGCTCTAATGACTCGCTCAGGTCCCGTCCGTCCAAACAGATTACCTTCCGTGCCCGGCCGAATGCAACAATGCCCTGATCGGTGAACCCGGTGTAGCTGACGAAAAGGCCGCGCCCCCACGCTGCACGCTGATCGAGCTTTCCGTGGAAGGCATGTAGGTCGGCAGCGCCGGTCCGCTCGTTGTGCCATTTGGCCTCCACGAGATAGGTGTCGCGGTCCAACAAAAAGGAGCCGTCAATCTGCTCGCCCGTGAGCCGGAACGGCCGCTCAGCCTCCAGCCCGAAGGCATCGAACAACTTTTTCAGAAATTTCTCGAACTGGTATCCGCGCTCGTGCGGCGGCCGCTCGGTAAGCGACATCAGCGCCCTCTGGATGACGTCGAATTTCACATGATCGAAATTTACGGAATTCGTCGCAGAGGTTACGGGCTGGACTGATGAATCGCCAAGGTATGTCAGGACTTCCGCGAGCCTGTTCTTAGCGTCCGGCACTTCCTCTTCAATCCGCTGGCGCTTGCGGAATACCTCCCGGTGCTCCCACAGCCCCTTCAAAGCCCGCACCGCGATCGACGTTTCGACTGTGCGCAGAAAATACCGGAGCCGCTTCCCTTTTGAGCCCCCCTCTACCGACCACTTCGGATCATCAATATCGATATCGAGTTCCTCGCGAAAAAATTGCGCAAACGTTCTGTCGCTGAATGCCGTTTGACCCTGCGAAAATCTCAGTACGTAGCCGTCGCGAATGAACAGATCCTCGACCGTCATCATGTCGCGGGCGCGCAAGGTCGGCACCGTACGAGTCTCGGACATCGGAAGGAACTCTCCCTTGAGGCAGAGAAAAATGTGGTTCCAGAATGTTGCAGTAGATAGGACTTATTGGCAGGGTTTCCACTCGTTCATTATTTTTGTTCTCTGGCGAGACGATCGAGGAGGCTTGGTGTCGCGAATACCGCGCCCTGCCCGATAGCGCCTTGTTCGATATCTGAGAAACCCAGAGTACGATGTGCGCGCAATGATTGGAGAGGACTGGTACAGTTGGGTGGGCTCGAACCACCGACCTCCTGTTCCACAGCCACATCCGATCTTTGATCAGGGCTACTCATCCTTACTCATCCTCGCATTAATTATAGTTTACGGTTCAATGACTTAGCGTCCACATGCTATCCATCTTTGATCGCGGCTGATCGCGGCTAATCACCCGGTTTGCCTCCGCTAAGCCTCCGCTAGATCGAGGATGGAGATGCCGAAGAAACGCCTCACCGAAGAGGCCTGCAATCGCCTGAAGCCGACCGCTGGAAAGCAGATCGAATACCTCGATGCCGTGCTCCCAGGCCTAATGCTGCGGGTGAGTTACGGCGGCGCCAAGACTTTCGTCGCCATCTACTACGTCAATCACCGGACGAAGACCTTCAAGCTCGGCCGCTACCATCCAGAGGGCGCTGACGAGTTTCCAGACCCCGAGAGCGGAGAGGAATGGCCCCGCGACCTGACCCTCGCCGGGGCTCGCGACGCGGCGCGGAAATTCTTCGCCAAGCCCTCCGCCTTCCTGAGCCCGAAGAGTCACAGCCTTGCCAAGGCCTCCTTCAAAGTCGTGGCCGAGGCCTACCTTGAGCGCCATGCTGCCGGCTTCCGGTCCAGGTCGGAGCTGGAACGCTGCCTCAAGAAGTACGTGTACCCGGAACTCGGAGAGAAGCCCTTCAAGGGCATCAAGCGATCCGAGGTCATTACCCTCCGCTCGGATATCGCTGAGAACCACGGCGCCCGGATGGCCGATACCGTCTTTGGTATCGTCAGGGGAGTCATGCGCTGGTTCGAGGCCGAGGGCGATGACGACGACTATGTCTGCCCGATCAAAGCCCGAAAGCAGAAGGCAGGCCCGAAGAGCCGCCGCAAGCGGATCCTCACCCCGGAAGAGATCAAGCTCGTCTGGGAGGCGGCCGGCCAGCTCGGCCCTTATGGCAGCCTCGTCAAGCTGCTCCTGCTGACGGCCCAGCGCCGCGACAAGGTCGTCACCATGCGGTGGGCTGATATCGAGGAGGACGTGTGGACGATCCCCAGCGAAGAGCGAGAGAAAGGCAATGCCGGCAAGCTCCGCCTACCGCCTCTTGCCGTCGCCGTCCTTAAGAACACCCCCAAGATTGCAGAGTGCTCCTATGTCTTCGCTGGCCGGTATGGCGACAAGCCGCTCAATTCTTTCAGCCAGGGTGCGGAAGAAATCCGGAAGCTGCTGCCGGCGACAATGCCCCGCTGGACTCTCCATGACCTCCGGCGGACAGCCCGCACGCTGATGACTGATTTGCGGATCGACGATAGAATTGCTGAGCAAGTGCTCGGTCATGCGATTGAAGGTGTCGAGGGCGTTTACAATCTTTCGCTCTATTTCGAGCAGAAAGCCGAGGCTCTTGCGCGCGTTGCGGGATATATCCAGCAACTTGTCGAGCCGGCGCCGGCAAATGTGGTCGCGCTAGCGGCCCGCAAGGCGCGGGGAGCGGAAGCCGCTTCCGCTCAATAAGCAGCTCCGACATCGCGTCTCCAAGTTTCCGCTAGGTGAGCAGCGCAAAAATTTCAGCGAATGACGGAGCTGGAAAATCGATTTGAGCGCCATTACCCAGATTTGATCTTTTCGATTGAGCAATGATAAAATGCGGCCAGCCAATGATGGAGGCAATGTCACTTCCCGGCTCAGCCCTGAAAGCTGAGCTGAGTTGAGAGAATAAGCAGAAGCTGAGACCAGAGAGTCCAAGGCGACGCCTTCGAGCCCGCAAGCTTCTACCGCTCGTGCTCAAACTACGAAGTGACACGGCCGATCGGAGCTGCTGAGCTGAGACCAGCAGGCCAGATCCTCTAGCCAGCGACGAACTTCGGTTCGGCGCGCAGAAGGACTGTGCCCATGTCTAACAAAACCTCCACTAGCTCAACTATTGGCCGCGTCCGCGCGGAAGCAATCCCCGAAGACCGACTGCTGTTTACGCGGAAGCAGGTCATGCGGATGCTCGGAGGCATCTCATACCCGACCGTTATCCGCCTCGAGCAGTCAGGCAAGCTGCAGCCCGTAAAACTAAAGCCCGGCAAGACTTGCAAGGCCTTCTATCGGCGCGCGGACGTCATGGCTCTTGTCCTACCGGCTGACACAGCCGTCGTCTAGGGAGGAGCATCATGACCGATATCGATGACCGAGGCTTCGTTAGCGACGAGCTGATGGAAAGTATGTTCAAAATCATGATCCGAGCCGACGAGTTCAAACGCACGCTACCCGCCTGGAAATTTGAAAAGATGATTGAGGCGGCTACCGAGCTTCGTGATGATGGCCACGCGATGAACAACTCAGGCCTCTCAGTAATTCAGCGAGAAGCCATGAACGCACGAGCTGTCAGACGCTTTGTCGACCGTATCGCAGAGATCATCAGCAGCAACCAACACTGATAGCCAAGGGGCGCATCCTCCACCACAAAGGATGCGCCCCATCGTCGCGCCGGCCCCTCGCCAGCGCTCTCCAACACCGCTCCATGAAAGCGATGCCATGCCGAAAGATAAATCGAAACTTCCCTCAAGAGCTACCCCGCCGCTCGACACGATTAGAAGCTCGTCCGCATCGGTGAAGCTGATCCGGCCCGCCGATCCAGCAGTTCCGACCGCTGAAGCGCCGGACGAGCCGCTGATCGCGAAAGTCGAGGCCTACATCGACACGCTTGAACTCACCTACCCTCGCCGGCCCAAAGGCCTGCTTGCTGAGGCGAGAGCCATTCTGGGCCGGCCAGTTTGGTTCAAGGACATCAGCGACGCTGAAGGCAATAGATGGGGCGTTCGCCTCCACCTCCATCAGGCGACGCCAGAACTGCTTATGGCACTCGACAAATACGGCGGCAGCCTCAGCCGCTTCGATATCGCCTTCGATCTGTTCCCATTCGACATGTCAACCGAGCTGATGGCCAAGGTCATCCGCGAGTGCGCCATCCTGCGCTGGCGCCGCCCGCAGGCCATGCTCGAATTCGAGAGCACCCTCTATTGGACCGAGTGGCACCTTGGCCACATCAGACCCGACCGCAATCTCGCAGAATACCATGACCTACCGAGCAAGATCGACGGCCGTCAGACAGTGCATCTGGAGCTGCGCTTCCAAACCTCCGACGCGGCCAAGGCTCAAAATCTCCACCGACCTTCGCAGCTAGTTCGGCTGAACCCCAGAGCGCTATTCGACAAGCACATCCGCATCCTCGACTTCCAGCAGCACATTGCAGATGACATCAATAGCAGCGCCAACCCAGGCCGCATTCGCGGCTTCTATGAGCGCAATTATCAGCGACGCGTGCAGCTCTTCAAAGATCGGCAGCCACACCTCATCAAGCTCTTGGAGCCGCGGAATAGCCGCTTCGCCGTCAAGGATCACCTGACATGGGGAGCGGTGTCTGGGTCTAAGGACGCATTCACTTGGCTAACGCGTGATCAGCAGCCTCAGCATTCAGATCAGTCCAAGCATCCATCTTCGGCTCTTATCATGCAGCCGGCCAACCCGGAGGACACGCCATGAGCGACGACGACAGACTCGACTATCGCCAGATGTTCCCCGTCGGAGGACGCAATCGGAAGCGATACGCCGAGAACCCACGCAAGCCAAAGGAACCAGTAAAGCCCTATGGCTTCTTTACCCGCCCAACCTCGGACACGAGCAAAAAGCCGATCCAGCCCACTCGACGCGACAATGGCAAGCGCTATGACTATGACAGCCGCCCCTTACCGAGCATGGCGATGCAGATCAGGACGCTTGTCGCGAAGGATCTCGACCGATCCGTCAAAAGCATAGCGGCCGAGCTGGATGCAATGGGCTATGATGCGGCACCCCAGACCGTCGGCGCAATCCGCCAAGACATGATGGCGACTCTTCGGCTTTGCCAGAAGCACGGAAGCATCATCATTCCAGCCTGGGAAGACTGAGAGAACCGACTCGATATGCCCGCACCAGCAAATCCTCTCAGGCGCGATTTCTTCGTCTATATCTTTCGCGCCGACGGATACCCCTTCTATGTCGGCATCGGACGCGATAAGCGAGCATCCGACCGCCTAAGGTACATCCGATCTCTGACGCCTGCGCAGCTCGCTGAGAAAACCCTGAAGGATCGAGTAATGGCGGCATTAGATCGCCAGACAATCATCACCTTCTCTCGGACACGACTTCCGCTCAATAGGAAGCAGGCGCTAGCCATCGAGAAGCTGAAAATTCAACAACTGCTCCGGAAGGGATACCATCTGACAAACGAGCAGCACAATCCGCATTGGGATGGCGACGGGCGCAAGGCACTGCGCGCTATCCTCGGCAAGAAATTGCGACCGAGCGATCACTTAATCTGAAGTATTCGCCACGCTGAATTTGGGCACTGAGAGACAAAGACGACGATTGAATATTTTTGCTCGGATGAGCGAGTGCCGCACATTTTCTGATTTGCGACCAGAAGGTCGACAGCGGCATACCTCCTTAGAAAGGCAGCCTTCCAGCACGGGGTTGCAATTAGCGGAGATATAGACCCAGCTTGCGCAAAATCTCGAAGCATCTGGAATGCAGATGGCTGCAAGCAAGCAACTCACTCAGCGAAAGACTAAAGCACGATCGCGCGTCACGAACGGCAAAAGTCTATTTCCGAAAGAAGTGGACCAGCGCACTCAATACTATCGAAGATTTCGCGATCTCATCGATTTGCTTTCGGCTGATCTTGGCGGCGCCGATCGTCTCAGCACGAGCGAAATGGCGCTTGTGCGGACCGCGTCCACCCACATGACGGCGCTGGAGCAACTGGAGATGAAGTTTGCTCTCGCTGAGGGCAAGACATCGAATGATGACCTAATGCTTTACCAGACGCTCTCGAATTCGCTGCGCCGACTTCTCAAAGAACTTGGCATCAAGCGGAAGCCGCGCGACGTGACCCCGGCCAGCCCTCGCGATTATCTGCGCAGCCGCATGATCGATGACGACGGTCCGCATCGACTGAATGGCAGCCATCGAGTGAGGGCTGCATGATCCAGAGGTATCGGGCTTCCGCTGAACAAAGGAAGCCCATACCTCGTCTCCGATCTAGGCAGGACGGCTCGATTATCGACTGCATCCATGACCCGCAGCTCTTTTCGTCGTGGTTCGAGGATGATTGGCGGAGCTGGCAGCCATGGCTCGCGTTTCTCTGCGCCCTATTCGCCCTTCCGATGGATGCGGACCAGCTCGACATCTACCGCGAATGCACGTCCCGCAATGATGCGCCAAGTGAGACCGCCAGAGAGGCATGGCTTGTCTGCGGTCGCCGTGCCGGCAAGAGCTTCATCCTCGCCCTGGTCGCGGTCTTTCTAGCCGCCTTCTTCGACTATCAACCTTATCTGGCTCCCGGCGAACGCGGCACCATCCTCGTCATCGCGGCCGACCGGAAGCAGAGCCGCGTCATCCTTCGTTACATCGCCGCGCTGCTCAAGGGCGTGCCGATGCTGGCTCATCTCATCACCCGAGAGACGGCTGAGGGCTTCGACCTAGCCAACTCGGTCTCAATCGAGGTCGCGACTTGCTCTTTCCGCTCGGTACGCGGCTATACCTTGGTTGCCGCCCTTCTGGACGAAGTCGCCTTCTGGAGAGCCGAGGACAGCACTGAACCTGACTATGAGGTGCTGAATGCGCTGCGTCCGGGGATGAGCACGATCCCGAATTCCATGTTGCTATGCGCTAGCTCGCCCTATGCTCGGCGCGGCGTGCTCTATGAGGCGCATCGGGCGCATTTCGGCCGCGAGCATGATCCGGTCCTTGTCTGGCAAGCGGCGACCCGCCGGATGAACCCAAGCGTGCCGCAGAGCTTCATCGACACCGAGATGGAGCGCGATGCTGCATCAGCTCGCGCCGAGTATCTGGCGCTCTTCAGGGCGGATATTGAAGCCTTCATCACGCGCGAAGCCGTCGAAGCCTGCATCTCCAAGAATGTCTATGAGCGCGGCCGGATCGAAAAGGTCAGATATTCCGCCTTCTGCGACCCGTCTGGCGGCTCTGCCGACTCTATGACCTTGGCGATCGCTTCCAAGCAAAACGGCATCGCGACGCTCGACGCTTTGCGGGAGCGCAAGCCGCCCTTCTCTCCGGAGCAGGTCGTCTCCGAATTCGCCGCGCTACTCAAATCCTATGGCGTTACAAAAGTGCTCGGGGATCGTTATGCCGGCGAGTGGGTCAAAGAGCCCTTCCGTGCTCATGGCATCACCTATGAGAGCGCCGCCAAGCCGAAGTCCGATCTCTATCGCGATTTCTTGCCGCTCGTGAATTCACGCAAAGTCGATCTGCTCGACCACCCTAAGCTCTTGCAGCAGCTAGTCGGTCTAGAGCGCCGCGTGGCGCGCTCCGGCAAGGACAGCATAGATCATTCGCCCGGTGCTCACGACGACATCGCCAACGCGGTAGCCGGCGCGCTCACAAGCGTCGGCGTGCGCAAGTACGCCTACGACTCGTCACTGGCTTGGGTCGGCACCGGCCACATCGACGACAACACGGATTTCCGAGCCGGGCGGATCACCCGGTATCTCTTCTCCGGAGGACTGATCAGATGAACAGCGAAGTTTTCGACAAGGACGGCGAGCGGATCACGCTAGCCGGCAATGTAATTCCGGACGGCGCCACGCTTCGGGTGCCGCAGATGATCATGGACGCCGCGCCGGCCCCGCTTCACCGCCCCGGATCGCTGCCGCTCGCCGACGCCGACCGTGACGCGAGAGAAGCGGCATACCTCCAACGCAAGCGAGCCGTCGCAGACCGGTGGCGGCACCCGGCGCCTGCTCAGCCCCCGTCCGTCGCCAGACCGCCCCAGACGAAGCCATCAGCACCCGTGGCGGGCGTGTCTGACGCCGATGCTCGATACGCCCAGCGATGCGCGGCTCTCGAAACAGCATGGCGGAGGGCCTGACATGCCCCAATTGCCAACCTTAGCCCAAGTGAAATTGGACCGGCTCGACACGCAAGCTATGGAGCTGCATGACGCCCTCGGCTCAGTCGCGCGTCGAGCATCCGAGCTTTCCAAAGCGCGGAGCACCGCTCCCGACTCCGAGCTGGCGTCCATGGATCAAGAGATAACACGCCTTCAAGGTCGGCTTAGCGATCTTCAAGAGCGGCACCGATCGTTGGCGAACCTCGTCGCCAACGTAAAGCACTGGGTCGCGAGCGCGGCGGGCAACTACGAGATGGCCAAGCCGAGCCGCGCCACGCCTGCCGCGATGAAGTCGAGCCCGGCCGAAGCCGTGTCAAATCTACGCGCGCAAATCAAGGCGCTCGCTTCAGAGCGCGTAAGAGTTTCACGAGCGGCGCTGCCCGTCGCCGATATCAAAAAGCAGGCATCGGCTTGGGTTGCTGCTCAGCGCGAGCGCGGCCGACCGAAGCTCACCTTTGATCACGGGCGCCCCTTCCAAGCTCAATTTGAGGCGTCGGTGGAGGGTGCTTGGACAGCAAAGCTAGACATCGGCGCTGTACTCGCTTGGCTCGACCCGGGCGCTTTCGAGAAGAGGCTGCACGAAGATATCGACAAGTTGCCGCAGCCGCCGCTTGCGTTGTCGGCAGATGAGCGCGCGGCCAGGCTGCTGGAGCTGGAGGCAGAGCTGCTGGCCCGCGAGCGCGATGAGGAAGCGCTGATTGAATTCGCCGAAGAGCAAGCACTCTCTCTCGCTCGCCGACTGGACGCGGACCCGCGTGCAGTGCTCGGCATTGCGATCCCGAGCGCCAAGAAGCCGAAGCCGGAGCGGATCAGAGCAGCTTAGCGAATACTCTCCCGATTGCCGTCGAGTCGGGAGGGCATGCCGGCTGGTCCTTGGTCTTTCATTCCAGCCGGGGCGCGCAGTGTGCAGGTCGTGCCATCCAACAACAGCACACAGCTTGCGGCCCCTTCTCCTTTCCGGGCGCGGCAGGCAGAGCGAGCCGCCGCCTCCCCTGTCCGGCGTCCCGGCGGAGGCTCGCTTTTATCCGTAGAACTACGGGCACGAAATTTGTTGACTATGTAGGTGCCTATAGCTACATAACTCACATTGACAACTCAATGGAGGTGCCTATGCAGCTTACCCCTCAGACTACCGACAATATTCTCGTACTCCTCGGAGACGTCCGCGCCAACCTCGATCGTATTGAAGCAATGCTTCGGCCGGCCGGTGCGGAAGCCGAAGAGGATCTTGATCCCAAAAACCCGCTCAACAAGAACGGGGTCAATCTGAGCTCGCGCGGCATCGAGGTAGCGTACCGGATGTATGATGCCGGCAAGACCCGCTACGCCGTCGCGGAAGCGCTGGGCATCAGTTACGGATCGGCGACTCATCGCTTGCACGCGTGGGAGAAGGCAGGTGGCAAGCAGCGGCAGAAGCAGCCGCTGGAGTAAGCGGACTTCCGTGACGGATCATCTAAAGGCCCGGAGCAATCCGGGCCTTATTCATTTTGTGACTCGACTTCATGTTCTTCATTTGTTCTAGTATTCGCCATGGGCAAAGAACGCATGGCGGGCTGGCGGATGTACTCTCGGAAGCAAATCGACCAGTTAGTCGAGCGCGCAAAGCCCCAGCCCATGCCCTCGGCACCCGCCCCCGCTCCTTCTGCCCCGATCCCAGAGGCCCTTTGGCAATCCCTGCTTGACGACCCGCGCGCGGCCGGCAAGGCTAAGGTGCCGATCCAGCAATGCCGCCTCGCGGACATCCAACGCCATATGCTCCGCATCGAATGCTCGCGCTGCTCCCGCATCGTCGAGATGCAGAAGGCGGAAGCAATCCGCTATTTTGGTGCTGACGCGATCTGGAAGACTGTCGGCCAGCGCTTGCTAGACCAAACCTGCACAAATCGCACCGGCCGGTACGAGGAAGATGGCTGCTGGCCCAACTGGACAGCATAAGCTGTTAGTGATGGCGTTTGCGGGAATTGTAAAGCGTCACGCAAAGCAGTATCGCTTGCTCAAGCAGGAGAGCGAAGTGGCGGACATCGTATCACCGGAGAAACGGTCGTCGATGATGGCCGCGGTCCGGCGTCAGAACACTAAGCCGGAGATGAACCTTCGAAGAGCCCTGCATAAGTCTGGCCTCCGCTTTCGCCTTCATCGCCGCGATCTACCCGGCAGCCCTGATCTCGTCTTCCCTGGCGCGCGTGTAGCGATTTTTGTAAATGGGTGTTTTTGGCATCGACACGAAGGCTGCTCCAAAGCTACGACACCTTCTACGCGTACAGATTTTTGGCTTCTCAAATTCGAGAACAATGTCGCGAGAGATCGCAGAGCAAAAGCCGCGTTGGAAGCAGCAGGCTGGAAAGTAATTGTCGTTTGGGAATGCGAAGTTCCCACTCTTCAAGCCGCGGTGGCGATGGCCAAGCCGATTGGCGCGTCAGTAAAAAAGCACTCGAGCTAGAGCAATGAACGTGCTACACGACCGGCGCTACGGGGTGACACATGCGGGTCGTTAGTCTTTTCAGCGGTATTGGTGGCTTCGAGCTAGGCCTATCTCAAGCTGGCCATGAGACAGTGCTCATGTGCGAGAATGATGACCTCGCAAGAGCAGTCCTTCACCATCGCTTTCCCGGCGTTACCGTTCGCAAAGATGTTCGCTCGCTGAAGCGGCTGCCGGCGTGCGATATTTTAACCGCAGGTTGGCCTTGCCAGGATTTGAGCCAAGCGGGAAGAACGGCGGGGCTTCGGGGGCACAGCTCCGGACTGATCTCTGAAGTCTTTAGGATCGTCGAAGCCAGCACGCATAAGCCTGATTACATCTTGCTGGAAAATGTTGCATTCGCCTTGCACCTCCACGGCGGCGCTGCGCTGAAGTACGTGACCACAAATTTGGAACGTCTCGGGTATCGCTGGGCTTATCGCATCTTAGACAGCCGGCAGTTCGGCGTTCCGCAGCGAAGGCGTAGGGTTTTCATTCTAGGCTCGCGGCAGGTGTCGCCCCAATCTATATTGTTTAGGGGCTCAGCCAAATCGGAGGCCGCGGAAGAGCTTGGCGCTGATATGTTTGGCTTCTATTGGACTGAAGGCAATACCGGCCTCGGTTGGTCCCCAGGAGCGGTCCCGCCGTTGAAGGGAGGATCGTCGCTCTCCATTCCGTCGCCACCAGCCATTTGGGACAAACGATCGCGATCATTTCTGACGCCTGGGATTTCTGATGCTGAGCGAATGCAGGGTTTCCCTTCAGGCTGGACAGCCGTAGGCGCGCTCAAAGGCAAGAAGAAGCGGGGCAGATGGAAGCTCGTTGGCAATGCTGTAAGCGTGCCAGTCGTCGAGTGGATCGGCCGCGGCATCTCAGAGTGCTCAGAGGCGGAATACGAAGCGCCGGTGAGCCGCGTATTTACAAAATCGGCGAATGCGGCATTCGGTGAGAGGGGCAAGCCGCAATCTTACTTCTGTTTCGGTCATGAAGGGTCAGATGCACCCGAAATTGGAAGCCTGGAAAACTTCGACTTGCAAGATGCGACGGAACTCTCAGCTCGTGCTGCTTCGGGATTTCTGTCTCGAATTGAAAAGAGCAATCTAAAAACGCATCCGAGCTTCATTCCCGATTTGAGGAATTTTGTCAGCTGATATAAGAGCGGCTGGTCTCATACCGCTGCATCATCCTTATGTACGAACACATAAACGATCGAATACGATCCAGCTTGTCGGAAATATCATCGACTGAATAATTTCCCCCGATGACTTCGAATGTTTCTTCACCGTGAGCCAGCTCGTTTCTTGCGTTCTTCACGATCGCCAAATCAGAGCCGCCCAAAGTCCTGCTAGGGGGTCGCCAGCGTCGCTCGCCGATCTCGCGAGCGAATTTGATAAGCTTGGTGTGATCGATGTTGCCGGGAAAAGGCACAACCTCTTCCTTTTGTAGCCAGCTCACTTTACCAGGCACAAATTGCACGAACTCTTGCAGGAGAGCGCCGTGATTTACTCCATCCTGCAATTTCTTTTTGAAATGTGTGTGCACGATATCCTGCTGCCAATAGGAAACGAGCTCAGCAAAGGAACTCGTGTCGTTTTGCATGCGTTTTCTTACGCTAACAATGGTCTCGCGGGTCGCGAACTCTACACAGTTGTAGATCATGATAAATGACGCCGCACGCGATGCCGCCAACGTCGCAGTTGCTCGATAGAACCCGCGACCTGGGGTGCGGTGCGATGCTTCCAGCTCTCGAAGAGAACGCAAGTAGTATGAGACAGCGGCAATTCGCGCCCGGAAAGCTGTTTCGGTCATTTGTGCTATGCCAGCAGTTTGTTCTTCACAAATTCGATGCGATCGCGCAATCGTGGTCCGCTGTTGCTGGCGTGCGTTCTGACCAACGCGTTCAACTCATCGCCAAAAACCCAATCAGGATCAATCGTCAAAGTAAGGTCTGGCTTTTGACGAAGCGCCAAGCAGGTACCGACCGCAATGGCCTCGAACCGAACGCGAGGAAGCGTTCCACCTTTTCCGCCGCGATAGAAAGCCTTTGGGTAGTTTCCAGCGATGAATTTCATGGTGCGCGTGAATTCGTCCCGCATCTTTTGCAGCTCGGCAGCGGCAGCCGTCTTATTCAAACGAATAACGGCTAAATCCAAGAACCGGCGGACATCGTGTTTGAATTCTGCATAATGATCCGCGTAGACGAAGAAGCGAGTGACCAATTCTTGTCGCTCGCTTTCCGGATCGGCAGCCTTTGAAATCTTGGGCGATAGCTCCTTGAATAGGTCAGTAGCTGCGCACTCCAATATCAAGTCAAGGAATGGACCGCGAAAGGCCCCCTTCCGGATTTCCGCATCGTGGAGTGTTTTCCCGGTAGTGTTCAGCCGTCTAAACAGCTCAATGCGGGTGCTCTCATCCGTACCCTCGTCCAAAACGAACGAGCGGATTGGAGTATTGAATAAACGTTTGCGGATCGTCGGTGGAAAATCCGAATACTTGAAGCCCGACAAGATATCGAGCTTCTCAAGTTCGCCCAGTGCAAACTCGTTATTTACAAATCTCGCCAGCGTTCGAACCCGTTGCGACCCATCCACGATCTCTAGGCGACCTTTGACATCGTAGAAGAAGATCGGGGGCACCGGGATCCTCAGTATTACGCTTTCGATGAAATAAGACTGCGCTTGCTCGGACCATCGGAGCTTTCGCTGGTACTCCGGAATATAGATGTCGCCCTCTTGCTCGGGCTCTTCTTTAAATTTCTGTACGAGGAGTTCGACTGGATAGTCTGTCACGAGGTAGCGGACATCCCTGCGTGCGGCCTCGATGACCGAAATGATTTCCTCTTCGGACGGCATGAAGCTGGCGCCCGTGATAATTTCGTATTCGCTCATTGAAGATCCCCAAGCCGCGCCATCCAATCGCAACTTTTACGCGAGGGCAAGCCTACCAACGCCTAAGCTGGCTTACGCTGTCGTCATATCGTGGCGACGTCGCTCGGCCTCCGCTATGGCCTCCGCTAAGCGCGGAAGGCGGCAGCAGGGAAATTCGATAACACATTGAAATCTTTGGTACAGTTGGGTGGGCTCGAACCACCGACCTCCTGTTCCACAGACAGGCGCTCTAACCAACTGAGCTACAACTGCATCCTTGCGAGCCGCCCTGAAGGGGTGCCTGAAAAGGCCGACGACCTAGGGGGCTGGACGGGGCGGAAACTAGGTGCAACGGCCCGGTTTGGCAAGGCCGCAATGGGGTGAAAAACCGGGTGAAATCACGCTCCGCGCAACGAAATCCGGCCTGATGGCGAGTATCGGGGCGTTGCGCTCGCGCTGCCGCCAACTGAGGCACTCCCCGGGCTGAGAGAAGCCCTCACCCGTCGCCCTCCGGCCTCTCCCAAGCGCGGGAGAGGCGAAGAAAAAACCCGGGCGTTTCGGCCCGGGTTTCCTAAAGTTCAAACCTGCCTCAGCGCTCAGGCGGCGGGCATGTACTTCGAGGCAGAGGCCTTGATCGGCTCGGCGGTCTCGGCGGCGACGCGCTGGGTGAGCTCGACCAGCTCCTTGGCCTGGGACTGCAGGGTCTCGAACTGCTTGCGGGTGTGGCCGGTCCACAGCTCCAGCGCCTCCGTCGGCGACTTCAGGCCGAACAGCTGCTGGGCGAAGTCGAGCTGGGCGCTGGTGTTGGCCTTCATGAACTCCACCAGCTTGGCGGTGTACTCGCTCGCGCCCTTGGAGGCGGAGGTGAAAACGGCCTCGACGGTGCCGTTGTGGGTTTCGGCGGCGTCCTTGAACTTGGCGTAGCTCTCGCGGGCCTGCGCCGCGCCCTTTTCGGCGAACGCACGCATCTGCTCGGGAACCTCGAACGGAATGATCGAGGCAGAAAACGGATCAGTCGCACCTGTCATGGTTGTCCCTCACGCTAATTGAAAAAATGGAGTGAGCCTTCTGGCGCGCCCGCCGGCCAACCGGGGCCTTGTCTCTGCTTTGAGCTGGCGGGAACGAAGACTGGAACGCGAAACAAACAAGATGGCTCGCCCAGTGCCCAGTATTATGGCTGCCTATCATGTCAACATTGTGCAGCGCAACGCGCCAAGCGGGTGCGCTGCGAAATTTAATCTCGGTGAGGGCGAGGTTCCGGTAAGGGGGAACCGGGGGTTGAGATTGCGGGGGCCGAGTTCTTACCCTCCCGTGGAGGTCCGGGACGAGCGCAGCTCGCCCGTGGGTCGGCTCGCAGCGCGCCAGCGATGTGAGCCGGGGCGGGGTGATCTCTCCACTCCGGCACCGCCAGCGTGGAGAGACTGTCACCCCACCTCGGTTCGCATTGCGCTTCGCTTCATGCGAACCGATCCTCCCCCTCAAGGGGAGGATGGGCACCGCGGACGCCGGGCGAGCTGTGCCTGCCTTTCCGGTCGAATCCCTTGGATGAAACGGGCAGCCGCTTGCGGGGGTGGGCGGATTAAGGTTATCGCGGCTTTGGGGTACCTCCGAGGGGCCGGGGCCGTGGACCTGCCGGTGCCCGCGGGCGATACTAACCCTTTCTTAAGGCTGTCATTCCGGCAGCCGCCAGCTTCACGCGTGAGACTAAAGCCGGTCGGATGACGAGTTCGGATTTCCAGTTGCGAGGGGTGGGCGATCCGCGGCTGGCCGTGCATGCGACCTCACCCCTGCCCGCCTGGCTGTGGTCGATCGACGGGACGCGCGTGCTGTGGGCCAATCCGGTCGGCGCAAATCTGTTCGGCGCCGCGAACAGTGCGGCGCTCGCGGGCAGGATCTTCGGCCCGGCGGACAGCCATCGCCGCCAGGTCGCCCGCCTCGCCCGGCAGCTGCCGGCGAACGGCGCCGTGCGGCTCGAACGCCTGCGCGGTTTCGGCGCGCGGCTTGGCACGCTGATGACCTGCGCCTGCGCGCGGCTCGATTTTGCCGATGGCGGCCATGCGGTGCTCGTCACCGCGATGGACCCGGGCTTGCGCGCCATGCCGCTGATCGAGCGGCTGCATCGGCTGGTCGAAGGGGCTGACACGCCGATGGCGGCGTTCGCGCCCGACGGCCTGTTCGCCGGCGCCAGCGAAGCCGCACGCGCCCTGCTCGGCTTCCGCGATCTGTTCGAGGGCGGCCTCGAGCGGGCGCGCAACGATGCGCTGCGCGAAGGCCGCGCCGAAACGCCGATCGGGATTGGCCAGATGGTGCTGCAGCGGGTCGGCACCGGCGCCGATGTCGGCCTGGTCGCGCTGATCGAGCCGGCCGCCGCCGCGCAAGCTGCGCCTGTCGAGGCCGTGCCTTCCGAGTCCGCGCCTGCCGAGGCCGTGCGCGAGCGCGCAGCAAACGAGGCGCCGGCCGACATCGCGCAGGCGCCCGCGGCGACGCCCAGCGAGCCGCCGCCATCGCACGGCTCGCCTGGCGGCATCGCCTTGTTCGACGCCTTCGCCGAGCCGGTCGAGGCGCCCACGACCCACGAGGCGATCACGTCCGAACCGCCGCAAGCCGCAATGGCTCAGGACGCGGCCGAAACTCCGGTTGAAAACCCAGCCGAAGCCATCGTGTCGCCGCAGGCCGCGCCGATCACATCAGGCATGAATGAGCCGTCGTCGGGCCAAGACTCTTCAGGTCGGGACTCGTCAGGTCGAGACTCTTCGGACCGAGATCCGCCCGCACCGCGTCAGCATCCGCTGCGCTTTCTCTGGCAGATGGATGCAGAGGGCCGCTTTGTGCTTCTCTCCGACGAATTCATCCGCCTGATCGGCGCGCGCACGGCCGCAGGCTTCGGCCGCCCCTGGCGCGAGATCGCCGACGAATTCTCGCTCGACCCTGATGGGCGCGTCGCCCAGGCGCTGGCGAGCCACGACACTTGGGCCGGGATCACCGTGAACTGGCCGACCGACGGCGGCGCGCCTCTGCCGGTCGAGCTCGCGGGCCTGCCGACTTACGACAGCCAGCGCAATTTCTCCGGCTTCAAGGGCTTTGGCGTCTGCCGCGATCTCGACGCCCTCAACCGGCTCGATGCCGCGAGGCGCTTCGAGCTGTTGGCCGAACCGCCGCCTCCGCCGATCGAGCCGCCCGAGCCCGAGCCGATACCCGACCCCGAACTGCCAGACCCCACAAGCGACGCGAATTCACATCCAACCGATCCGGACACGCCCGTGGAGACTCCCTTGGAAACGCCTCCCAATGTCGTGCCGTTCCGCCCGCACGGCGAAGCCAGGTCACAAGGTGACCAGAGATCGCCGACGCTGACGCCGGTCGAGAACAGCGCGTTCAACGAGCTCGCGCGGCAATTGTCCGAACGGCTCGAACGCGAGCGCGAGACGATCGCGGCCGATAGCCCCGAGCCTGTCGCGGAGATCAGCGCCGAACCACCGGCGCCGGAGCCCGAGTCGCCGCACAAGCCAGCCGAATGGCTGACCGAGCCCGCGCCGCCGCCACGCGGCGCCAGCGCGCGCGACCGCACGCTGCTCGACCTGTTGCCGACGGGCATCCTGATCTACCGGCTCGACCGCCTGCTCTATGCCAACCCAGCGTTTCTGACGCGCATCGGCTATGCCAGCCTCCATGCGCTGGAGGATGCCGGCGGGCTGGATGCGCTCTATGTCGAGCCCGGCGTGTCCTCGGCCAGCAGCACCTCGCAGGCCGGCACGCCCGTCACGATCAGCGCGACGGTTGCGAACGGCGAAGCGCCGCTTGCGACCACCGAAGCGCATCTGCACACGATCGACTGGGACGGCGAGAGCGCGCATGCGCTGATCTGCGCGCTGCCGCAGGCTGCGCCCGTCGTCACCGCTCCCGGCATTGCCGAGCCCGTCGTCACCGAGGCGGTCGCCGCCGAGACCGTTGTCCCGGAATCCTTCCCCTACGCTCCCGAGCCCGAGCCCGCGGCCGGCGAAGCCGAGGCCGAAGATCTCGCCGCGATCCTCGACACCACGGCCGAGGGCATCGTGATGTTCGATGCCGAAGGCAACATCCATGCCTGCAACCGCAGCGCCGAGGCGCTGTTCGGCTATGACGGCACGGCCCTGCTGGAGCAAAATCTGGTGACGCTGTTCGCGCCCGAGAGCCAGCAGATCGTCGCCGATTATTTCGAGAGCCTGAAGAGCCAGGACATCGCGAGCCTGCTCGACCACGGCCGCGAGGTGCTGGGCCGCGAGAAGAAGGGCGGCGTCATTCCGCTCGCGATGATCATGGGCCGCACGCGGCCCGACGGCCCGAACTTCTTCGCCGTGTTCCGCGACCTCTCCCAGAGCAAGAAGGGCGAGAGCGAGCTGACGCAGGCCCGCCGCCTGGTCCACAGCGCGGCGAACGCGAAAGCCGACATGCTGGCGCGGATCAGCCACGAGATCCGCACGCCGCTCAACGCCATCATCGGCTTTGCCGAGGTGATGATCTCCGAACGTTTCGGCACGCTCGGCAACGAGCGTTACGGCGAATACATGAAGGACATCCGCGCCTCCGGCGAGCGCGTCATCGCCATCATCGACGATTTGCTGGAGCTGTCGCGGATCGAGACCGGCAAGCTCGATCTCAACTTCGCCAATCTCAACCTCAACGATCTCGTCGAAGCCTGTGTCACCGTGATGCAGCCGCAGGCCAATCGCGAGCGCATCATCATCCGCACCTCGCTCGCCCATGCGCTGCCGCAGGTGACGGTGGACGCGCGCGCGATGCGGCAGATCACCATGAATCTGATCTCGAACTCGATAAGGCTCGCCAGCGCCGGCGGCCAGGTCATCGTCTCGACCGCGCTGTCCGACCGCGGCGAGATTTGCTTGCGCATCCGCGACACCGGCCACGGCCTGTCGGAGCGCGAAGTCGCCGCCGCGATGGAGCCGTTCCGCACGCCGCCGCCCGGCGACGCCGCGGACAATGCGGCGCTGAACCTGTCGCTGACCAAGGCCCTGGTCGAAGCCAATCGCGCCCGCTTCAACATCAAGAGCGCCGGCCACGGCACGCTGATCGAAGTGGTGTTCGCGCCTGTCGTGGCGGGGGCGTAGGGGACGTCGCGCACAAGCCGTTTATGCCGCGCGCACCGTCTCCAGAAATCGGCTCACTTCGATCTTCAGGCGGCTGCTGTCGTTCGACAGCGACTGCGCCGCCGAGAGGACTTGCGAGGAGGCAGAGCCGGTCTCGGTCGCGCCCTGGCGCACGCTGCTAATGTTGGCGCTGACCTGCGTGGTGCCGGCGGCGGCGTTCTGGACGTTGCGCGAGATCTCGCTGGTCGCAGCGCCCTGCTCCTCCACCGCGGCGGCGATGGTAGAGGAAATCTCCGACAGCCGTTCGATGGTGCCGCCGATGGTCTTGATGGCGCCGACCGAATCCTCCGTCGCAACCTGGATGCTCGAGATCTGATGACCGATGTCGCCGGTCGCCTTCGCGGTCTGCTCGGCGAGCGCCTTCACCTCCGAGGCCACTACGGCAAAGCCGCGGCCGGCTTCGCCGGCGCGCGCGGCCTCGATGGTGGCGTTCAGTGCCAACAGATTGGTCTGGCCCGCGATGGCGTTGATGAGCTCGATCACGTCACCGATGCGCGCGGCCGCCTTCGACAATTCGCCGACACGGTCGTTGGTCTGCCCGGCCTGGCTGACGGCTTCGCCGGCCATGCGCGCGGAGGCCTGCACCTGGCGGCTGATCTCGTTGACGGAGGCGGTGAGCTCCTCCGCGGCCGACGCAACCGACTGCACGTTGGTCGCGGCCTCCTCGGAGGCGGCCTCCACCAGCGTGGCGAGTTCGGTCGACCGGCTGGCGGTGGTGGTCAGGGACGTCGCCGAGGCCTCGAGCTCGTTGGCTGCCGACGACACCGTCTCGACGATCTCGCCGATCGCGCCCTCGAAATCGTCGGCCATCCTGATCATGTCGGCGCGGCGGCGCTCGGCGGCGAGCTTGTCCTGCCTGATCTTCTCCTCGGCTTCTTCCTGCGCCTTCCGCTCGGCGTTGATCTTGAACGTCTCGACGGCCTGCGCGATCTCGCCGATCTCGTCGGGACGGCCGAGCCCCGGCAGGACGACGGAGAAATTGCCGTTGGCGAGCTCGATCATCGCCGCGCGCATCGCCGACAGCGGCTTGGAGACCGAGCGCCCGATGAACACGCCAAGGCCGAGCACGGCGGACGCGATCAGCGCGATGGCGGCGCCGATCCACCATTGAATGCCGTCGCGTTCGACATCGTTGAGCCGGTCAGCTTCGCTGCGGATCCCGTCGACCGATTTCGACACCTGCTCGATGACCGGCTCGACGGCGGAGAAGGCCTCCGACATCGCCTTCTGCCGGGCCGCGAGCGTGAGCGCTGCGTCCATCCAGGCGGAGAAATCGCGCTGATAATCGGCGAGCTTCGCGCGCAGCTCCGTCTTGGCGGCATCGGACATATCGGCGGCATCGACCCCCGACAGGAATTCGCCCGCGCGCTTCTTCATCTCCTCGCCATAGCGGGCGTCTCGGCGCAGCATGAAATCCTTCTCGTGACGGCGCATCATCAGCATGGCGATGCGCAGCTGCGCATTCTGCAGCTGGTCGACCCTGGCTTCGATGCCGTGCACGGAGCCGCGCAGGCGACCCTCCAGGCCGGACGTCTCGTCGAGGCCCAGCTTCTGCTTGGTATCGACCACGGCGGTGAAATGCGCCTGGTAATCCCCGAGCGAAGCAGTCATCGCGTCGATCTGGCGCGCCAGCTCCGGCTTGCCGAGCGCGGCGATCCGGCCGCGCAGCTTCCCGATGTCGCCGGCGACCTCCTTGCCGATCTCGACCTGCCGCTGCGCCTTGGCAGCGTCATTGCGCTGCAGAAAATCCTTCTCGGCGCGACGGGCTTCGAGCAGCTCGATCGCGATCCTGCTGTTCAGCTCCTGGATCGTGCGCGCGTTCTCGGCGGCGTCGCGATAGACGGCCATCGCGCGCTCGCCATAGAGGTGAATGCCGCCGATCAGGACGACGCCGACGACGCCGATCACGCCGATGGCCGTGATCTTGTGAGTGAGACGAAGGGAGAAGAGCCGCATCAGGATGCCCGGGATGGAGATGGCCGATGCGGTTTATGAAGCGCTAATGCGTCAAAGCTTCCGTTAATTCCACGATACGTATTAATACGTGCGTCTCATAAAATTACACGTCGATGTGCACGGTGAGGTGCACAAGCGGGCGCCACGACGGAGACGCGGCGCCTGTCGCGGCACATTCTCTTGCGCTCGAGGCGCCGCACGAGCCCGGCCTTTTTAAGAAAACGCCCCCGCATGAATACGGATCCGGCCGCGGCGGCGGCACTTTTGCGACCGCGGATTTGCAGAGTTCCGATAGCGATTTTAGCGCCACCTTCAAGAATCGCCCCGGGCACAACACCTCGGCACCGGCGCGCGGCTTCAGCCGTCGCTGTCAGGTTAATCGCCGCAACGGAAAGCGGCTGCAGTGTGTTCGATCGGACAAACAAACTGATAATTTGATTTAGATACCTCTCCCGCCAGCTTCGACGGCGCTGCCAATGCTTGCAGCCGCTCGCATCCAGGCAGCTCTGCAATCAACAGGACAAGAGGTAGGCGACATGTTTGGCCGCAGAAATCGTGATGACGTGAAGGCACAGATCGACGCGATCGGCCGCTCGCAAGCGGTGATCGAATTCGCGATGGACGGAACGATCATCACGGCCAACCAGAACTTCCTCGACACGCTCGGTTATGCGATCGAGGAGATTCGCGGCAGGAATCATTCCATGTTCGTGACGGCCGACCAGCATGGCGGCGCAGAATACAGGGATTTCTGGGCCGCACTGAAGCGTGGAGAGTTTCAGGCCGGCGAGTTCATGCGCATCGCCAAGGGTGGTCACGAGATCTGGATCGAGGCGTCCTACAATCCGGTGATCGGCAGCGACGGCAACCCGGTCAAGGTCATCAAGATCGCGACCGAGATCACCGCGAAGAAGCTGCGCGGCATGGCCGACGCATCGAAGCTCGCCGCCATCGACCGAGCGCAGGCCATGATCGAATTCAAACTCGACGGCACGATTGTGAACGCCAACGAGAATTTCCTGAACGCGCTTGGCTATAGTCTCGCCGAGATCGAGGGCAAGCACCACAGCATGTTCATGCCGCAGGCCGATCGCGACAGCGTGGACTATCGCGAGTTCTGGGCCGCGCTCCGCCGCGGCGAGTACCAGGCCGGCGAATTCAAGCGCATCGGCAAGGGCGGCAGGGAGGTCTGGATCCTCGCCTCCTACAATCCCGTGATGGACGACACCGGCAAGCCCATCGGCGTGGTCAAATTCGCGACCGACGTCACCGCGAGCAAGGTCAGAAATGCCGACCTCGCCGGGCAGATCGAGGCGATCGGCAAGTCCCAGGCGGTGATTGAATTCAACATGGACGGCACCATCATCACCGCCAACGCCAATTTCCTCGGTGCGCTCGGCTATTCTCTCGCCGAGATCAAGGGCCATCATCACAGCATGTTCGTCGAACCCAGCGAGCGCGACGGCACGGCCTATCGCGAGTTCTGGGACGCGCTCAACCGCGGTCAGTACCAGGCGGCCGAATACAAGCGCATCGGCAAGGGCGGCAAGGAGGTCTACATCCAGGCCTCCTACAACCCGATCCTCGATCTCAACGTCAAGCCGTTCAAGGTCGTGAAATATGCGACCGACGTCACGCGGCAGGTGCTGGTCCGCCTGGGCAACGAACGGGTCCGCGGCATGATGGAGTCGGTTGCCGCAGGTTCGGAAGAGCTCAACGCCTCGGTGCGGGAGATCTCCGAGGCAATGACCAAATCCCGCGAGACCGCGATGGGCGCGGTCGAACAGGTCTCGACCGCCGACGCGCAGGCCCAACGCCTCACCGAGGCCGCGCATGCGATGAGCGGCATTGTCGAGCTGATCAACAACATCACCGGCCAGATCAACCTGCTCGCGCTGAACGCCACCATCGAATCCGCTCGCGCCGGCGAAGCCGGCCGCGGCTTTGCCGTGGTGGCCTCCGAGGTCAAGAGCCTCGCCAACCAGGCCAAGCAGGCCACCGACAAGATCGGCCAGGAGATCGGCAGCCTCAACAGCATCTCCGGCGACGTCGTTAGCGCGCTCGGCTCGATCAAGCAGGCGATCTACAATGTCAGCGAATACGTGACATCCACGGCCGCCGCAGTCGAGGAGCAGAGCACGGTGACGAACGAGATGTCGAACAGCATGCAGCGGGCGGCAGCGGAAGCCGCCGCCATGGCGAGCCAGGCCTGATCCCCAAACAAAAAGGCCTCACCCCAAACAAAAAGGCACGGCGCTTGCGGCGCCGTGCCTTCTCAAATCCTGCAGCCTCGGTCAGCTATAGATTTCGAACAGGCCGGCGCCACCCTGGCCGCCGCCGATGCACATCGTCACCACGCCCCACTTGGCCTTGCGGCGCGCGCCTTCCTGCAGCAGATGGCCGGTGAGACGGGCGCCGGTCATGCCGAAGGGATGGCCGATCGCGATCGAGCCGCCGTTGACGTTGTACTTGGCGGGATCGATGCCGAGCTGGTCGCGGCAATACAGGCACTGGCTGGCGAAGGCTTCATTGAGCTCCCACAGATCGATGTCGTCGACCTTGAGGCCCGTGCGCTTGAGCAGCTTCGGAATCGCGAACACCGGACCGATGCCCATCTCGTCGGGCTCGCAGCCGGCGGTGGCCCAGGCGACGAAACGGCCGAGCGGCTTGAGGCCGCGCTTCTCGGCGTCCTTGGCTTCCATCAGCACCACGGCGGCGGCGCCGTCCGAAAGCTGGCTGGCATTGCCGGCGGTGACGAACTTGCCGGGGCCCTTCACCGGCTCGAGTTTTGCCAATCCTTCCAGCGTGGTCTCGGGGCGATTGCATTCGTCGCGGTCGACGACGTAATCGACGATCGACTCCGCCTTGGTCGCCTTGTCGACGACCTTCATCTTGGTCTTCATCGGGACGATCTCGTCCTTGTACTTGCCCGCCTGCTGCGACGCCGCCATGCGGCGCTGCGATTCCAGCGAGAACTCGTCCTGATATTCGCGGCTGAGCTTGTAGCGCTCGGCGACGATGTCGGCGGTGTCGATCATCGCCATGAAGATGTCGGGCGCGACCTTGAGCAGTTCAGGATCGATCGATTCCTTCGGCGTGCCGCCGCCCGGCATCGAGATGCTCTCGACGCCGCCGGCGACGATGCAGTCGGCGCCGTCGGAACGGATCGAGTTGGCGGCCATCGCGATGGTCTGCAGCCCCGAGGAGCAGAACCGGTTCACCGAGACGCCGGCGGTGGTCTTCGGCAGGCCGGCGAGCAGCGCCGCCTGGCGGCCGATGTTCGGCGCACCATGGGCGCAATTGCCGAGATAGCAGTCCTCGACATAATCCTTCTCGACGCCGGCGCGGTCGACCGCGTGATGAATGGCGTGTGCCGCGAGCGACATCGGCGGCGTGATGTTGAACCCGCCGCGGCCGGATTTTGCGAGGCCCGTGCGCGCATAGGAAACGATGACGGCTTCACGCATGTGTTTCTCCCTTGTCGAACGATTTTGAACGGAGCGTCCTGACGCCATTGGTACACAAAGTTTGACGAGCACGGGAAAGAAAAACGCCGCCTCCGGCGAAGGAGACGGCGTTGTTCCGCGGGTCGGAATATCAATGCGAGCGTCACTCTATCCATACGTCATGCCCGGGCTTGTCCCGGGCATCCACGTTCTTGGTCATGCGTTGGGAAGGCGTGGATGGCCGGGTCAAGCCCGGCCATGACGACGGTGGAAGCGTGACTTAGAACGTCAGCGCCTTGGCCTGCTTGACCTGCGGCAGCGCCTGCACCTTGGCGAGCAGGTCCGCCGGCACCGCGCCGTCGACCTCGACGAGGGCGATGGCATCGCTGCCGGGCGCGACGCGGCCGAGATGGAAGGTGGCGATGTTGAGCTTGGCATCGCCGAGCAGGCTCGCGAACCTGCCGATGAAGCCCGGCTTGTCCTCGTTGGTGATGTAGATCATCGACTTGCCGAATTCGGCGTCGACCCGGATGCCCTTGATGTCGACGAGGCGCGGCTTGCCGTCGGCATAGACGGTGCCCGAGACCGACCGCTCCTGCCGCTCGGTGGTGACGGTGACGGTGATCAGGCTTTCATAATCGCTCTGGGCGGCGCGGACGATCTCGTCCACCACCATGCCGCGCTCCTTGGCGACGACGGGTGCGGAGACGACGTTGACCTCGCCCAGCATCGGCCGCAGCAGGCCCGACAGCACGGCGGAGGTGATCGCCTTGATCTTCATCTCGGCGACGTGGCCCTCATAGGTGATCTCGACCTTGAGGATGCCGCTCTCGGTGAGCTGGCCGGCGAACGAGCCGAGCTTCTCGGCGAGCGAGATGAACGGCTTCAGCTTCGGCGCTTCTTCGGCCGTGATCGAGGGGAAGTTGACCGCGTTCGAGATCGCGCCGGTGAGCAGATAATCCGACATCTGCTCGGCGACCTGCAGCGCGACGTTCTCCTGCGCTTCGGTGGTGGAGGCGCCGAGATGCGGCGTGCAGATCACGTTGGGATGGCCGAACAGCACGTTCTTGTTCGCGGGCTCCTCGACGAAGACGTCGAAGGCGGCGCCGGCGATGTGCTTGGAATTGAGCGCGTCGACCACGGCCTGCTCGTCGACCAGACCGCCGCGGGCGCAGTTGATCAGGCGCACGCCCTTCTTCATCTTGGCGATCGCGGCCGCGTCGATGATGTTCTTGGTCTTCTCGGTCAGCGGCGTGTGCAGTGTGATGAAGTCGGCGCGCTTGAGCAGATCGTCGAGCTCGACCTTCTCGACGCCGATGTCCTTGGCGCGCTCCGGCGACAGGAACGGATCGAACGCGATCACCTTCATGCGCAGGCCGAGCGCGCGGTCGGCCACGATCGAGCCGATATTGCCGCAGCCCACGACGCCCAGCACCTTGCCGGTGATCTCGACGCCCATGAAGCGGTTCTTCTCCCACTTGCCGGCCTGGGTCGAGGCGTCGGCCTGCGGGATCTCGCGGGCGAGCGCCAGCATCAGCGTGATGGCATGCTCGGCGGTCGTGATCGAATTGCCGAACGGCGTGTTCATCACGATGATGCCCTTGGCCGTGGCGGCGGGGATCTCGACATTGTCGACGCCGATGCCGGCGCGGCCGATCACCTTGAGGTTGGTCGCCTTCTCCAGGATCTTGGCGGTCGCCTTGGTCGCCGAACGGATCGCAAGGCCGTCGTAATTGCCGATGATCTCGGCGAGCTTGTCCTTGTCCTTGCCGAGGTTGGGCTGGAAGTCGACCTCGACGCCGCGGTCTTTGAAGATCTGCACGGCGGCGGGAGAGAGCGCGTCGGAAATGAGAACTTTGGGTTTGGTCATCTGAGCTATCCGCTGATGAGATGTGTTCAGCTCGTCACCCGCGGGCTTGACCCGCGGGTCCATCTTTCATGATGGATGGATGGCCGGGTCAAGCCCGGCCATGACGAGAATGAGTTGAACGAACTACTACGCCGCCTTGGCGAGCGCGGCCTTGGTTTCGGCGAAGGCCCAGTCGATCCACTGCGTCAGCAGCTCGACGTCCTTGGCTTCGACGGTGGCGCCGCACCAGATACGCAGGCCCGCCGGGGCATCGCGGTAATAGGCGAAGTCATAACCGGCGCCTTCCTTCTCGATCAGCGCAACCAGCTTCTTGGAGAAGTCGGCCTGCGCATCCTCGGACAGCGAGGTGATCGCGGGATCGGTGAACTTGAGGCACACCGAGGTGTTGGAGCGGATCGCCGCGTCCTTGGCCAGGAAGTCGATCCAGGGCGTTTTCGCCTTCCAGTCGGCGAGCACCTTGGTGTTGGCGTCGGCACGCGCGATCAGCGCCTTGAGGCCGCCGATCGACTTGGCCCAGTTCAGCGCATCGAGATAGTCCTCGACGCAGAGCATCGACGGCGTGTTGATGGTCTCGCCGACGAAGATGCCCTCGTTGATCTTGCCGCCCTTGGTCATGCGGAAGATCTTCGGCAGCGGCCAGGCCGGCTTGTAGGTCTCGAGCCGTTCCACCGCACGCGGCGACAGGATGAGCATGCCGTGGGCGGCCTCGCCGCCGAGCGCCTTCTGCCAGGAGAAGGTGACGACGTCGAGCTTGGCCCAGTCGAGCGGCTGCGCAAACGCTGCGGAGGTCGCGTCGCAGATGGTCAGGCCTTCGCGGGTCGCGCTGATCCAGTTGGCATCAGGCACGCGCACGCCAGAAGTGGTGCCGTTCCAGGTGAAGACGACGTCGCTCTTCGGATCGACCTTGGAGAGATCGGGGATTTCACCGTAAGGAGCGTTCAGCTTGGTGACGTCCTTGAGCTTCAATTCCTTGACGATGTCGCTGACCCAGCCCTCGCCGAAGGATTCCCAGGCGAGCGTGGTGACCGGCCGCGCACCGAGCAGCGACCACAGTGCCATCTCGACCGCGCCGGTATCGGAGGCCGGCACGATGCCGATGCGATAATCGGCGGGCACTTCGAGCACTTCGCGCGTCAGGTCGATCGCGAGCTTGAGCTTGGTCTTGCCGACCTTCGCGCGATGCGAGCGGCCGAGCGCTGCGTCCTTGAGATTTTGGGCGTTCCAGCCGGGGCGCTTGGCGCAGGGGCCGGAGGAGAAATGCGGCACGTTCGGCCGCGAAGCGGGCTTCGCTACGGTCATGATATCTACCCTTCCAGATAGTCAGCCTCCCGTTGGGGGGAGGTGTCCCGCCGCGGCTGATACGGGAATCGGGTAGTTCAGTCAAGGAAGTTCCGGGGCCTCACGCGCGAGTGATGGCGGCTCAGGTGCGAGATCGGGGGATTCGACGACGGCAAGCGCGTTCAGCAAGTCCGTGGCATCGCTGATCAATTGCGCGGCCCGGCGACGGCTGCCGACTTTCAAAATGCATTTGTCGTTGGCCTGCACGACATAATCGTTGCCGACCTTGATCATGGAATAGCTTGTCATCGAAATCCCCGAACCGACCGAGCCCGGTTTCTGACGCTGCCTAGCACCGTTCGTTCCTGCGGGAACGTGAACGAAGAACGGTTAGTTTATCAGGCCTTAAGATGAACGAACGCGCGATCCGATTCCGCTGATCAAGCAACGCGTGGGCCGCGCTGGCTCAAAAGCGGACAGTCATACCGACGTGACTGCCTGTGAATCCAAGCCGCTTGTAGAAGCGCTGTGCGTCAACTCTGCTCGCATGCGTCAGTAGCTCGACCAGATTGCAACCGCGCGCTTTCGCTTCCGTTACCGCCCATTGCACCAATTGCTCGCCGATGCCGCGGCTGCGGCAATCGGTGGCAACGCGCACGTCTTCGAGCAATCCGCGAATGCCGCCTTGCGAGCTGATGCCCGAGAGAACGGCGAGCTGCAGGCAACCGACCACCCTGCCCTCGATCTCGGCCACCACGAGCGTCAGATTCGGATCGCGCTCGACCCGTTCGAACGCCTCATAATAGACCGCCGGAAGCGGATCCTCGACGCGCTCGCGGGCGCGGCCGAGATGATCGTCGGCGAGCATCGTCACGATCGCGGGAACGTCGTCGCGGCGCGCGCGGCGAATGGAAACGGATTCGGCGCTCATGTCGAAAACTCCAACTCAGCGCGCTGGTGGAAGGCCGAGAAATGCTTCGACTTCGCCGATCCAGCGGCGGATGGAAGCATGGCGGCCGAGATCGAAGCCGCCCTCATGCGCGACGCGGGTGTAGGCGAGCAGCGAGACATCGGCGAGCGAAACCTCCTCGCCGGCGAAGAAGCGGCTGCGGGCCAGATGCTGCTCCATGCGGTCGAGCGCCGCATAGCCACGCTTGACCTTCTCGGGGTCGAGCTCGGAGGCGTCCTTGCCGAGATAGACGATGACGAAGCGGCACACCGCGATATAGGGCTCGTGGCTGTACTGCTCCCAGAACAGCCATTCGTCCATCTTGGCCGCGGCAAAGGCGTCGCGCGGAACGAGCGCGCTGTCGCGGGCGAGATAGCGGATGATGGCGTTGGACTGCGCCAGCGTGCGGCCGTCGTCGAAGGCGACGGCGGGCACCTGGCCGGCGCCGTTCATCGCGAGGAATTGCGGCGTGCGCGTCTCGCCCTTGCGCGTGTCGACCTCGATCCACTGGTAGGGAAATGCGAGATGATCGCAGACCCACTTCACCTTCAGACAGTTTCCGGAATTGCTGTCGCCGTAGATCTTCATCCCTGCCGCCCCGCTTTGGAGCGACAGAGCATCAGGATGGAGAGGAGCTGTCAACTGCGACGCGGCGAAGCCGCGTCAGAACTTGTAGCCGACCCCGAGGCGCGCATTGTTCAGCGTCACCACGGTGTTCATCACAGGCGAGAATCTCACATACTCGTATTCCACGCGCGCGAACAGGCCGTCCCAGATGCAGTATTCGAGGCCGAGACCGGCAGTCCAGCCCACCGCGAACGCGTTCGTCCGACGCTGAGTCTGCGTCTGCGACTGAGCCGGAATGGGTTGCGGCGCTCCGAACGTGGTCGTCGTCAACGTGACGCCGCCGACGATGACGGTATTCGTCACATCCTGACGCAAATCCACGATGCTCGTCACCGAGCGGGACACGTCCATTCGACCGACTGCAGCGCCCATGAAGGCATACGGCATGAAGTCGCCGCCGTCCCAACCCACCCGGCCCCGCAGCGTGATCATGTCCTTGATCTTCGCCGTGGCGGTGCCGGTCAGCGTCACGTCATAATTGTTGGTGACGTTCGCGGGTCGGGTCTCACCGGACGGGTTGACGATCGTGAGCGAGTTGCTGCCCGAGGTGAACGTCGAGAGGTTGTTGAAGTAGCTGTAGCTACCTTCGAGGCTGAGAATGGCGTCGTACCATTGCCAGTTGCGGCCGATGAAGCCGCCGAAATTTGTGCTTTGGGTGTTGGTCCTGTTCAGCAATGACCAGTTCGCGGTCGGCTGCTGCAGCACGCTGTCGCGGAAGATATAGTTGGTCAGGCCGACCACGCTCTGGCTGAAATCGGTTGCGTCGGCCGTGTAGCCGCCATGACCGCCGACATAGAAGCCATCCCAATTATGGCTCGTCTTCGACAGACCGTCGGTGAAGCCGCCGCGCAGGATCGGCAGGTCAGGCATGTCGGCCGCGTGCGCGGCAGACACCGTCCCCAACATCGCTGCCGCCAACAAAAGCCCACGCATCGCAACGCTCCATCGAACTCGAACTTTCGCTGGTGATCATGGCTCGTTAACCTTAACCAATGGTTGCGCCAGACACTTTCGTCGCTGCGAAGCGATGAAAAATACGCAAAGCAAAACGGCGCGGGATGAACCCGCGCCGTTAAGAAGTCCTAACCGATGAGTTGGCTTATCAGCCCTTGGTGACCAGCGGCGGCGGCGGCATGTAGGCCGGAGGGCTGTTGAGATCCCAGCGCACGCCGAGCTTGATGTCGTGCGAGGTGATCTCCTTGACCTTGATCGAGGTGGGGCCCGAGGCGCTGTTGTCGAACAAACGGTAGTTGCCGGGCGCGCCGTCGCCGAGGTTCATGTAGCTGTAGGCGAGTTCGACGGTGAACCCGGGATTGACCTTGTAGGCGAGACCGGCGTGAGCGGCCCAGGCAAGGTTCCACTTTCCGTTGTCGGCGAAGTAGGCGACGCTGTTGTTGAGCAGCGGGTTGTACGACACGCCGTCGTCGCGGAAGCCGCTGATCTTGTTGTAGGAGCCGCCGACACCGGCGCCGATGAACGGGGTGATGCACCACCAGGTGCCGAGATCGACATAGGCGTTGGCCATGACGACCCACTCGGACTTGCTGCCGCTGTAATTGTTGACGCCGACAAAGCCGGGGCCGACGACGTTGTCGCTGCCGTGCAGATTGGATTTGCCACGGTACTGGCCGATCACGTCGGCGCGGAACCAGTTGTTGAAGCGATAGCCGACGCCGAGATCGAACAGCCCGGCCGAGTCGAAGCCGAGGCCTTCGGTCGTCTTGGAGAAGCCGGCCGGGAGGGCGCTCTCAATGCGCTTGGCGCTCTGGTTGGTCATGCCGATATCGCCGCGGAGATACCAGCCGCCAAAGTCGGCGGGCGGAGCCGGCGGCGCGTACATGGGAGGGGGCGCCGCGATCGGCATATCGGCGGCGAACGCCATCGACGAGATCAGGGTTGCCGCACCCGCGGCAAGGAGAGACTTAACGCTACGCATTGGCTTCGTCCTTATGGCCGGTGAGGCTCAATACGGGCGCCTCACGTTCTGGAAACTCACGAAGCGGACGATGCCAGCAAATGTTTAAGCGCCACTTAACCCTAATTTTTAAGGTTGATTTTTTCTCACCCCACACGCGGATGCGGCTGGAGCGTTGCAAAAATGCGGCGGTCGCGCGCGCAATTGCTAACGATTGATGAAGCCGCAATGCGGCGAAGCAAGATTTGTTAACTTGTGTGCCGCGGCAGCTTGGGCAGGAACACCGCGAGCAGGCCGATCGCCGGCAGATAGGCGCAGACCTGATAGACGAACTCGATCGAGGTGTGATCGGCGAGCTTGCCGAGCACGGCGGCTCCGAGGCCCCCGATCCCGAAAGCGACGCCGAAGAACACACCGGAGATCATGCCGAATCTGTGCGGCACCAGTTCCTGCGCGAACACGATGATGGACGACGTCGTCGAGGAGATGATCAGGCCGATGACGACGCTCAGCACGGCGCTCGCATAGAGCCCGGCATAGGGCAGCGCCAGCGTGAACGGCAGTGCGCCGAGGATCGAAATCCAGATCACGATCTTGCGGCCGAAGCGATCGCCGAGGGGACCGCCCAGAAACGCGCCGACCGCGTTCGCTGCGAGGAAGATGAAGAGATAGATCTGCGCGGCCTGCGTCGACACGCCGAAACGATCGATCAAATAGAAGATGTAGTAGCTCGACAGGCTCGAGACGTAGAGCTGCTTCGAGAACAGCAACGCGACCAGCACGAGCAGCGCGACGGCGACGCGGCGCGAGCTCGGCGCGTCGGGATGGGCCTGAACCGCGACGGCCTTCCTGGCCTTGATCTGCGGCGCGTACCAGCGGCCGATGCGCCAGAGGATGAGAATGGCGAGGAACGCGATCGAGGAGAACCAGGCGATGCTGCCCTGCCCGAACGGCACCACGATCAGCGCCGCCAGCACCGGCCCCATCGAGGTGCCGAAGCTGCCGCCGAGCTGAAACACCGATTGCGCAAAACCGTAGCGGCCGCCGGAGGCAAGCCGCGCGATGCGCGCGGACTCCGGGTGAAACACCGCCGAGCCGAGACCGACCAGCGCGGCAGCGACGAGGATGACGAGATATTGCTGCGCGGCGCTGAGCAGCAACAGGCCGAAGAAGGTCGAGGCCATGCCGATCGCCAGCGAGTAAGGCTGCGCCTTCTTGTCGGTGTAGTGCCCGACCACCGGCTGCAGCAGCGAGGCGGTGAACTGAAAGGCCAGCGTGATCATGCCGATCTGCGCGAAGTCGAGCGCGTAGGCGTCCTTCAGGATCGGATACACCGAGGCGATCAGCGACTGCATGGTGTCGTTGAGGAAGTGCGAGACGCTGATGCCGGCGAGCACGACATAGGCAGGCCCGGCGGCCTTCGCAGCAACAGGCGCCACATCGTCGACAACGACGGGCTCGGTCAGCGTTTCCTCGGAGACGACGACGGATTTGTTCACTGCAGCATCCCGGCGCGGCAGATTGCCGCGACCTCGTAGGTACGATGCAACGTGCGGAGGAGCCAGCGCAAATCGCAAATGGCTGGGATGCGCGGGTGCCTTTCCCTCTCCCCTTGTGGGTGTTCAGACCGGGGAGATGGTGGACGGGTGTTCGGAGACATCGTGGACACTTTCGACAGCTCAGTAAGGAGGCTGTCGGATGCCGTTCCGCGAGGTATCTCGGATGGACGCGAGATTGGAGTTT
>Ga0209257_1000837_pt1 | contig 44348 bp, 40 predicted proteins | sample AraplaCvi_mCL_r2_FD_184277 | JGI IMG/M metagenome (GOLD analysis project Ga0209257, IMG submission 184277) | Arabidopsis root microbial communities from North Carolina, USA - plate scrape MF_Cvi_mCL_r2 (SPAdes) (version 2) | ecosystem: Host-associated > Plants > Roots > Endosphere | place: USA...
GTGTGCACCAACAACCGTCGCCAGGGCCTGACCATCGGCTGCTCGCGCAACGTGAAGGTGTACGACAGCGAGTTCAGCAACTCCAACGGCATCGCGCCGCAGTGCGGCATCGACATCGAGCCGGACGTCAACGACCTGCGCACCACCGACAGCGTGCACATCCAGAACTGCCTGATGCGCGGCAACAAGGGCAACGGCGTGCTGGTGTACAAGCGCGTCACCAACGTCACCGTCAAGTCGTGCACGATGGAATACAACGGCGGCTACGGCTTGCTGACGGTGGGCGCCGCGACGGGTTATGTGGCGCAGAACCGCTTCCTGCACAACTCGCTGTGCGGTTTGATGTTCAGCTCCACGTCCGACAACTACCAGGCCAGCGGCAACGTGTTCCGCAACAACTACACCAAGACCATTGGCCTCAATACCGTCGACAAGCCGCTGGTCACGATGGTCGGCATCCTTCCCGGCCAGATGCCCAAGGGCAACGATCCGCACGTGCAGAAGTCGACCACCGCGACGAACATCCGCGTGACGACGAACCAGTACGCGAGCTGATCAGCGTGGCGATGCCGCACCGTCGTCGGGGGGCGACGGTGCGCATCCGGTCCCGGCGCATCGTTGCGAATGCCGGACCCATGTAAACGCGCGGGGCGAACAGCCTCGCGCGTTTCGTGTTTTCGAGGCTTACTTCGCCGACGAAGGCTTCTTCCCGCCTGCCTTCTTCGACGTGTTCAACGCCACCGCCGCGCGGATCAGCGCCTTCAACGCGGCCTCGTCGATCTCGTCGCCTTCGTGCAGGTCGATCGCGCGGCGCGTGTTGCCGTCCAGGCTCGAATTGAACAGGCCGGTGGGGTCGTCCAGCGATGCGCCCTTGGCAAACGTCATCTTGACGTGGTTCTTGTACGTCTCGCCCGTGCAGACGATGCCGTCGTGCGACCACACCGGAACGCCGCGCCATTTCACTTCCTCGACCACGTCCGGATCGGCCTGGTGGATCAGCTTGCGCACGCGCGCCAGCATCTTGCCGCGCCAATCGCCAAGTTCGGCGATGCGTGTGTCGATGCGTTGCGAGGCGTTCCCGGTGCTCGCTTCCGTGCTGTCGTTGCCGTTGATCTTCTTCATGTGTGATCGCCTGGTTTCGGGAGTCGCCGCGGCGGTTACATCTTCTCGCCGGGCAGCTTGTTGGCCTGCTTGAGCCATTTCACGAACTGCGTTTCATCGACGTCGTCTTCTTCGTGGAGGTCGAGGTAGCGCACGTGCGCCATCTTCGATTCGCCCGGCGGCATCGGCTTGAGCGATGCGCCGCGGAAGAACGAGACCTTGATGTAACGCGTGAAGCAATGCACGCCGAGGAACCATCCCTCGTCGCCATGCGCGCCGTAAAGCGGCGAATTCCACTTCACTGCCTTGCGAACGTTGGGAAGGGTGTCTTCGATGAGCGTGTCGAGGTTGCGCCAGGCATCGCGCTTCCAGCCGGGCATCGCAGCGATGTAGGCCTGGACCGGCTCGTTGCCGTAGCCTTTGGGAATCTGCGGATTGCCGCCGGAGAGCAGGACAGGGCCACTCTTCTTCGCGCTTGCGGCCTTGCGCGGAACCGAGGCTTTCGTCGCGGCCTTCTTTGCGACCGTCTTGCGCGTCGCCTTCTTCGCAGCGGGCTTCTTCGCCACGCCTGCCGCCTTCCTGGGGGTCGTCGTACCGGGCATCACGGCGCGTCCTGTCATCGTCGGGAGGACGCGATGGGGCGTCGTCCCTGCCTGCGGGGTTCGCGCCGGAGGATAGCACCGTAAACAAAGGCGCCGTCCTGGGGACGGCGCCGGAGGTATCAGCTGGGAACACGCCGCTCAGGAAAGCGCCAGCGCCTCTCTCCCTGCGAGGGCGCTTTCCCGAGCCGGCTCGTCGGCGAAGGCTCCAATGACGAACGGCGCGTTGCAGGCGTAGCCCTGCAGGATGCCGTCGCGGCTGACCACGTCGAAGCCGACCGCCAGACGCTCCTGCCACAACGCGTTTCGTTCTGCCGACTTCTCCATCTCCTGCCCCTCAAGCGTATGAGGTGCGGAATCTGTGGGAAGCGCGGTGAGGAGGCGGTGAAGTCCGCAACGCATGCGCCCCGATCCCGCCGGAGCCTCATACAGGATCGCCGGGCCCACGCACGCGACTGGCGCGGTGCGCATGTGCCTACGTGAGCGACGCCTCAGTCCTGGTCGTCTTCGTCCTGCATCGCCATCGGGTCGCACGGCAGGCGCAGTTCGAACGTGGAGCCTTCGCGCAGCCCCGCACTGAACGCGGAAAGCGTGCCGCCGTGCAGGCGCGTGAGGCTGCGCGCCAGTGCGAGGCCGACGCCGAGGCCGCCTTCGTGCCGTTGCGGTGTGGTTTGCGCCTGCGCGAACAGCTCGAACACCCGCGACAGCAGCGCCGTTTCAATGCCGATACCGTTGTCGCGCACACGCAGCACGACCTCGCTGCCGTGCGATTCGATCTCCAGCGCGACCGTCCCGTTCGGCGGCGTGTACTTCGCCGCATTGTTCAAAAGGTTCGACAGGATCTGCGTCAGGCGCGAGGGATCGGCCATGAGCTCCACATCGACGGTGCGGTCGGACAGGCTGAACCGATGGCCGCGCTTGGTCATCAGCGGCATCGTCTGTTCGATGGCCGCTTCCACGATCGCCGACAACCGCACGCGCCGGCGTTTGAGGACCGTGAGCCCGCGCGTCACGCGCGACACGTCCATCAGGTCCTCCACCAGGTTGCCCATGTGGATGGCCTGGCGGTCGATGATCTCGCTCGCCTGCAGTACGTTCGGCACGCTGTCGGGCGCCATCTTCAGCAACTGCGCCGCGGTGGCGATGGGAGCGAGCGGGTTGCGCAGTTCGTGCGCAAGCATCGCCAGGAAGTGGTCCTTCTGGCGATCGGCGGTGCGCAGCGCTTCCTGGCTGCGTTCGAGCATTTCCTGCACGCCCTTCTGGTCCTGGATGTCGGTGCAGGTGCCCATCCAGCGCGCGATCTGGCCAGCCCCGTCGCGGATCGGCAGCGCGCGACCGAGCACCCAGCGGTACTCGCCCGTGTGGAAGCGCAGCCGGTACTCGATGTCGTACGGCTCGCCGGTGGCGACGCTGCGACGCCACAACGTCCAAGCACGGTCCCGGTCGTCCGGATGCAGCGCGACATCCCACTCGTGCCCGCGCGTGGCGCCTTCGGGCAGGCCGGTGAAGTCGTACCAGCGCTGGTTGCAGTAATCGACTTCGCCGTTCGCGCGCGCCGACCACACCATCTGTGGAACGAGGTTGGCGATGGTGCGAAAACGCCCCTCGCTTTCGCGTAGCGCCGACAACGCGGCTTCGCGCCCGGTGACGTCCGCGCCCTGCACGAAGATGCCTTCGACATGACCGTGCGAATCGCGGATCGGCTGGTAGATGAAATCGACGAAGATCGTCCGGTCGTCGCCGTCGCCGGGTCGCAGCTTCACCGGCATGCCCCGGCCGACGAAGGGATTGCCCGTGTCCCGTACCTGGTCGAGCAGCTCGAAGAAGCCCTGGTCGTTGAGCTCGGGCAACACGTCGCGCAGCGGCATGCCGATGAAACCGCTGCGCCCGATCAGTCGCTCGTACGCCTGGTTCGCCAGGTCGAACACGTTGTCCGGACCACGCAGCACCGCCATGAAACCCGGCGCCTGTTCGAACAGGTCCGTGAGGAATGCCTGCCGCGCCGACAGCCGCACGTTGTCGCGCTGCACCGCGGCCGCGCGCGAGAGCACGCCTTCGGACATCTGCTCGGCGGTGAGCCCGGTGGCTTCGCGCGCGCGACGCACTTCCTCGCGCAGGCGATGCACTTCGGTGACGTCGGTGGTGTGCTGCATCACCGCGATCACGTCGCCGTCTTCGTTGCGCAGCGGGGTATGCGTGGCGCTCCAGTAGCGCATGTCGACCACGCGACCTTCCGGCGTGTCGGACGCTATCGCGTAGGGAATCAGCGCCAGCACGTCGCGCTCGCCCGTCGCGAAGGCGCGTTCCAGGGATGAGCGCACGACGTCGGCCTGCGGGCTGCCGTCGTCGTTGGTGGCGCCGGGGAACACGTCGAACAGCGCACGCCCCAGCAGCTGCCCACGCGGCAGGCCGGTGAGCAGTTCGTAGGCGTGGTTCACCTCGACAAAGCGCATCTGCCGGTCCAGCACCATGTAGGCGTTCGGCGAGTGCTGGAAGAGGCGGTCGAACTGGATGGACACGCGCGGCCTCCCTGGGGTGTGCCCAGTATCCACTACTGGTGTGCCGGGGCGCCGCCGCGGCTAGGATGACGCGATGGACCCCACCGCCCGGCGCCTCATCGACCAGATGCAACTGTCGCCGCATCCCGAAGGCGGCCATTACCGGCGTGTGCATGAGTCGTCGGTGTCGGTCGAGCACGGCGGCCATCGGCGTCCGGCGCTGACGGCGATCCAGTTCCTGCTGGCGCAGGGCGAGGCGAGCCGCTGGCATCGGGTCGATGCCGACGAGACCTGGCACTGGCAGGACGGCGGGCCGCTGGCGTTGCAGGAGTTCGACGCCGACACGGGCGAACTGGCGACGGTTCGGCTGGACAGCGCCGCGCGCGGCGGCCCCGCGATGCACGTGGTGCGGGCAGGGCGCTGGCAGGCCGCGCGGCCACTGGCTGCGTATACGCTGGTCGCGTGCACGGTGGCGCCGGGATTCGTCTGGGAGGGCTTCGCGATGCTCGATCCGTCCAGCGACATCGCACATGCGTTGCGCCGCGCCGGCGCGTGGCCGCCCGACTGAACGGAACTCGCGCTCGTACGCGACGGTCACACCCGCGCAGCGCGCCACGTCGTTCAGCCAGGCGCGTCCGCTCGCGCCATTCAGACCAGGAGTGCAGATGCATCGTCGAAGCACCACGGCATGGTTGTCCGGATTGTTCGCGATGGTGGCCATCAGCGGTGTCGTCCCGGCGCAGCCTGCGCCGCCCGCATCCGATGCGTCGCTTCCGCCGATCCGCGACCTCGAACCGCTGGTGGTCAGCGGCATCCAGCCCGGGCCCGGCCTGTGGAAGGTGCGCAAGGGCGACCACACACTGTGGGTGCTGGGGACCGTGTCGCCGTTGCCGCGCCGCATGGAATGGGAATCGCGCGAGGTCGAGCAAGCCATCGCGCAATCGCAGGAAGTGATCGAACCGCCGGGCGTGCGTATCGACACGAACCTGGGATTCTTCGGCACGCTCGCGCTCGCGCCGAAGGGCTTCGCCGCGCGCAAGAACCCCGACGGCCAGACGCTGCAGCAGGTGGTGCCGCCGGAGTTGTATGCGCGGTGGCTCGTGCTCAAGGGCAAGTACATCGGCAGCGACCGCGGCGTGGAGAGCTACCGGCCCATCCTCGCGGCGATGGAGCTGTACCAGGAGGCGATCGAGGACGTCGGCCTGCGCCAGGGGGGCGTGGTGTGGCCGGTGGTCGAAAAGCTCGCCAAGCGCCACCAGGTGCCGCGCAGCGAGACCACGGTGACGGTGATGATCGAAGACCCGAAGGTCGCGCTGAAGGAACTGCGCGCCTCGCAGCTCGACGATCTGGATTGTTTCGCCAAGACGCTGCAGCGGCTGGAGTCGGACCTTGGCACGATGCGCGAGCGCGCAAACGCGTGGGCCGTCGGCGACCTGGAATCGCTCAAGGCATTGCCCTACACCGACCAGAACGAAGCCTGTGTGCGCGCCGCCGCGCAGTCGGGCGTGCTGCGCAAGCGCACCGGCGACATCGAAGCGCAGGCGGCCACGCGCTGGCTGGGCGTGGCCGAAGCGGCGCTGGCGAAGAACACGAGCACCTTCGCCGTGCTGCCGATGCGCGAAGTGACGCGGCCGGAGGGTTTCCTGGCGCGGTTGAAGGCCCGGGGGTACGTGGTGGAGGAACCGGCGCCTCCAGGCGCGCAGGATGCGCCTGTCGGCACGCAAACGCCCTGAGCGCTGAGGCCTGAAGCGTCGGCGCTGGCGAAGAATGCGTCATGCACGACGCTTTCCTCATTGCCTGCTGGTGAAAAAAGCGCCAGCGATGGCACTTCAAGTGCAGCGCGCGAGGCTTTTCGCGTCGTCGGTAGCGAAAAGAACATCACGCATGCCGCTTTTCACATCGCCTGCTGTTGAAGAAAGCGCGAGCGATGGCGCTTGAAGTACCGGTGGTGGCGCTTGTTTCGTCACCCGCGCCGGTGGTTCCGGCGCAGACGGCGCTTCGACCCGGGCGCGGCCTCGGCCTCGCCCGGGCTACGGAAACGCGTGTCGTTGTTCGTGCCGACTGCGGGCGGTTGTAGCCCGGGTAAGCGAAGCGCACCCGGGGAACGAACGTGGAAACGGACGGGCGGGCGCTCAGCCCGCCGCGCTCACCGCGACATTCGGCCGTCCCAGTTCCGGCCAGCGCTTCAGCACCGCCGCGCGGATGCCCGCCACATCAAGGCCCGACTCGGCCAGCAGCTGTTCGCGGCTCGCGTGATGCTGGAACTCGTCGGGCAGGCCCAGGTGCAGTATCGGCAGGGCGATGCCTTCGGCATTGAGCAGTTCGGCCACGCCCGAACCCGCACCGCCCGCGACCACGTTGTCTTCGATGGTCACCAAGCCCGCATGCGAACGGGCGAGGTCGAGCAGCAGCGCGCGGTCCAGCGGCTTCACGAAGCGCATGTTGACCGCCGTGAAGCCCAGTTCCGCAGCCACCGCTTCCGCGGCGGCGGTGACCGAACCGAACGCCAGCAGCGCGATCTTCGAACCCTGGCGACGCACGTCGGCGCGGCCGATCGGCAACGTGTCGAGCGATTCCAGCACCGCTACGCCGGGGCCGGTGCCGCGCGGATAACGCACCGCCGCCGGACCTTCGTAGTGATAGCCCGTGCTGAGCATCTGCCGGCATTCGTTCTCGTCGGCCGGCGCCATCACCACCATGTTCGGCACGCAGCGCAGGTAGCTCAGGTCGAGGTTGCCCGCATGCGTCGCGCCGTCCGGGCCGACCACGCCACCGCGGTCGATCGCGAAGGTCACATCGAGGTTCTGGATGGCGACGTCGTGCACGAGCTGGTCGTAGCCGCGCTGCAGGAAGGTCGAATAGATCGCCACGACCGGCTTGGCGCCTTCGCACGCCATGCCGGCGGCCAGCGTCACGGCGTGCTGCTCGGCGATGGCGACGTCGAAGTAACGCTGCGGATATTCCTTGCTGAAACGCACCAGGCCGGAGCCTTCGCGCATCGCCGGCGTGATGCCCAGCAGCTTCGGCTCGACGGCGGCCATGTCGCACAGCCAGTCGCCGAAGACGTCGGTGTAGGTCGGCTTCTTCGCGCCGGGCTTGCTGATGAGGCCCTTCTCCGGATCGAACGGGCCAACCGCGTGGTAACCGATCTGGTCGCCTTCGGCGAGCTCGTAGCCCTTGCCCTTCGTTGTGATGATGTGCAGCAGTTGCGGGCCCTTCAGGCCCTTGAGCGTCTTCAGCGCGGAGAGCAGGGCGGGCAGGTCGTGGCCGTCGATGGGGCCGGTGTAGTGGAAGCCCATTTCCTCGAACAGCGTGGACGGCACGAACATGCCCTTCCAGTGTTCTTCCCAGCGCTTGACGAACTTCGCCGCCGGCTTGTTCTTGTCGCCGAGCAGGCGCTTGCCGCCTTCGCGGATGGCATTGAGCGTGCGGCTGCCGGTGAGGCGCCCCAGCATCTGCGTGAGGCCGCCGACGTTCTCGGAAATCGACATCTGGTTGTCGTTGAGCACCACCAGCAGGTTCGGCTCCGGGTCCATGCCGCCGCCGTGGTTCAACGCTTCGAACGCCATGCCCGCGGTCATCGCGCCATCGCCGATGACGGCCACGACCTTGCGGTCGTCGCCCTGCTGCTGCAGCGCGATCGCCATGCCCAGCGCGGCGGAGATCGACGTGGACGAATGGCCCACGCCGAAGGTGTCGTATTCGCTTTCCTCGCGCTTGGGGAACGGCGCGACGCCACCGGCCTGTTTGACCGTGTGGATGTTGTCGCGGCGGCCGGTGAGGATCTTGTGCGGGTAGGTCTGGTGGCCGACGTCCCACACCAGGCGGTCCACCGGCGTCTCGTACAGCCAGTGCAGCGCGACGGTGAGTTCGATCACGCCAAGGCCCGCGCCGAAGTGGCCGCCAACGAGGGCGACCTGTTCGATCAGGTAAGCGCGCAGCTCGTCGGCGATCGCGGGCAGTTCCTCTTCGGAGAACTGGCGCAGGTCGGCGGGGACCTGGATGCGGGACAGGCGCGGATAACGTTGCGGGTCGATCATCACGACGGGGTCAGGCGACAAGTTCTCCATTGTCCCGCCGTCGTCGAAAGCGGGCAAGGATCGACCCCAGCCGCGTCATGACGCCCTGTTCAGTCGCCGGCGCGACGAGCGCCGGCGGGTGGATCAACGGCCGCGCAGGCGGCCGAACAGGCCGCTGCCGGCCTTGCCCGGATCGACCGGCTCCGGCTCGCGCTCGGGTTCGGCGAAACCGGTGGCCAGGTTGGCGTTGATGAAATCGGCGACTTCTGCCTGCGTGACGCCACTGGCTTCGGCGATTTCGGCCACGAGCGCCGGCCCCTTCATCATCACCGTGGCGATGCGGAAGTGCTTGGGGTACTCGCGCTCGGTCTGCGGCCACTTGACCATCAGGTAGCGGCGGGACGGATCGTGTTCGGAGGCCAGCGCGCCCTTGCCGGCGAGCAGGTTGCCGAACCACACCAGTCGGGACAGCGGCATCGCGGCGCCCAGGCGCGCGCTCTCGCTCGCCCAGGTGGCGGCGTCGACGGGCACGAATTCGCTGGACTCCAGCTTCCCTTCGAAATGCGTCGCCAGCGGCTTGAGCGCCGCAGGGCCGTGGTACGTGCGCTGGTCGAGGTCGAGCAGCACGCCGTCGGGCGCGCTGCGCAGGCGCACGCGACCCTTCAGGCGATCGTTGACGATCCAGTCGAGCAGCGAGCCTTCGACGATGGACGACACCGGCGCCGCGATGGCAACCGGTTCGGCGGCGACCGGGGCCTCGACGACGGGTTTCGGGGCGACCGGTGCGGGTGCCGGTGCGGCGGCGACAGGCGCCGGAGCAGGTTCCGGCTTCGGCGCAGGCGCAGGTGCAGGTGCAGGTGCAGCAACAACCGGCGCCGGTGCGACCGGCGCAGGCGCCGCCGGTGCGGGCGTCGGCTTGGGTTCCGGAGCGGCCGGCGCGTCGAAGGTCATGCCGGCCTGCGTTGCGATCTCGCGCAGCAGGTTGCCCACGCTGTTGGAGTCGAACGGCTGGCCCAGGCGGAAGTCGGCCTGCGTGCGCTGCGCGGCGGTCAGCGCGACCACGCTCTTGCCGGCCGCATGCAGGCGCAGCCAGCTCATCGGGCCGTACATGCTGTCCATGTCGACGATGACGTAGTCGGCATCGGCGTCGGGCACGAGGCTCCACGCGTTGCCCATCCGGCTGTTGGCCGCCTGTATGGCCGCCTGGAGGGCGGACTCCGTGGTGGGATCCATGCCGGTCAAGCCGAGGGTCAAGCGCATCGTGAATCCGTCATGAATTTGCAAAATAGGTGCGGAGTGTTGCGGACGCCCTTACGGTCGTCAACGCGCGCAATGCGTCGCATCTGAACCTTTTAGGTCAGCTGGCCCGCGACAGGAAGTGGGATCCGGTAAAAGCGCGAACCACATCACGCACAAGTCACGCCTGCATGCGTGTGTTCTTCGGAAGGTGATTGCGCAGGAACGCCATCTGGTCGGCGAGGATGTTGCGGTTGGACAGGATCAGGTGTTCGACCCAGCTCGGCCGGTAGGGCACGGCCAGCAGCGGCATGCCCGCCTGCTGCGGCGTGCGGTTGCCCTTGCGCGAATTGCAGTGGAAGCAGGCCGCGACCACGTTCTCCCACAGATCGCGACCGCCCTTGGACACCGGGATGACGTGGTCGCGTGTCAGGTGCGGGCGGTGGAAATCGTGTCCGCAATACATGCACAGGTAGCCATCGCGCGCGAACAGCGCGGCGTTGGTCAGGGCAGGGGTGGGATCGAGCGCATGCGCACGTGCGTGGCTGCGCGCGGCGACGATGGGATGCAGTTCGATCATGCTCTGCTCGCCGGTGAAGCGGCTGGTGCCGCCATGCACCTGCAGGCAGGGATCGCCCAGCGTCCAGGCGACCGCACCTCGCACGTAGAGGCAGGTCGCGTCCTGCCAGCTCATCCAGTCGAGAACGCGGCCATGCGCGTCGAGGGAGAGCAATCGGACCGAATTCAACCGGTCGATCGCGCCGCGAGGCACGAAGGGAGTGGACGCCGGATCCAGATCGGTTCCAGTTCGGACCAGGCGTAGCTTCGCTCTATCGGTCTCCATTGGGAAACCAGCTTATACGCCATTGTTTACGTTTTGTGTACATGCGACCTGCGCGCTTTGTCAGCGCGCAGGTCGCAGCCGGTTCAGACCGGCTCGGCGGCGAGTTCCGGCAGCCCGGCGACGCCGCTCTCGATCGCGGCCGCATGCGTCAGCGTGCGGGGCAGGACGCGTGCGAAGAAGAACCGCGCGGTCGCGCGCTTGTCGTCCTTGAACGACTGCGGATGCGTCGATGCATCGGCCGCCACCACCGCGCGCGCCCACCAGTAGGCGAGCACCGCGTAGCCCGAATACATCAGATAATCGTAGGAGGCCGCGCCGATCTCGTCAGCGTTGCCGGCCGCGCGCTGGCCGATCTGCACCGTCAGCTGCTGCCAGCGCGATGCGGTATCGCGCAGCGGGCCGACGAACTCGGCCAGCGCTTCATTGCCCGCGTTCTCCTCGCAAAAGCCCTGCGCGCGCGCGAGGAACGCCTTCAATCCCGCGCCCTTCATGCCGATGATCTTGCGACCCAGCAGGTCCAGCGCCTGGATGCCGGTCGTGCCTTCGTACAACGTGGTGATGCGGGCATCGCGCGCAAGCTGCTCCATGCCGTGCTCGGCGATGTAGCCGTGGCCGCCGAAACATTGCAGCGCGTTATAGGTGCACTCCACGCCCCATTCGGTCAGGCACGCCTTGACGATAGGGGTGAGGAAACCGGCCTGCGCATCGGCCTGTTCGCGCTCGGCGGCGTCGGTGGAACTGGCGGCGATATCGCCCTGCATCGCGGCGTCGTAACCCATCAGGCGGCCGCCTTCGATCAGCGCCTTGCACGTCAGCAGCATGCGGCGCACATCGGGGTGCACGATGATCGGGTCGGCCGGCTTGTCCGGGAACTTCGCACCGGAAAGCGCGCGCATCTGCAGGCGCTCACGCGAGTAGCGCAGCGCGTTCTGCAACGCGCGCTCCGACAGTCCCAGGCCCTGCAGGCCGACTCCAAGACGCGCGGAGTTCATCATGGTGAACATCCCCATGAGTCCCTTGTGCGGCGCACCGACCAGATAGCCCTGGGCGCCGTCGAAGTTCATCACGCACGTGGCCGAACCGTGGATGCCCATCTTGTGTTCGAGGCTGCCACAGCGCACCGCGTTGCGTTCGCCGATGGAGCCGTCCTGCGCCACGCGCTCGCGCGGCACGACGAACAACGAAATGCCCTTGCTGCCGGCCGGTGCATCGGGAAGGCGCGCCAGCACCAGGTGCACGATGTTGTCGGTGAAATCGTGCTCGCCGGCGGTGATGAAGATCTTCGTGCCGGTGATCGAGAAGCTGCCGTCCGCGTTCGGTTCGGCACGCGTTTTCAGCAGGCCCAAATCGCTGCCGCAATGCGGTTCGGTCAGGCACATCGTGCCCGTCCAGCGGCCTTCCACCAGCGGCTTGAGGAACGCTTCCTGCTGCCAGCTTTCGCCGTGGTGCAGCAGCGCTTCGATCGCACCGTGCGACAGCAGCGGGAAGTTGCCCCACGCCAGGTTCGCCGCGTCGATCATTTCCTTCAGCGGCACGCCGACCAGCTGCGGCAGGCCCTGGCCGCCGAATTCCGTCGGCGAGGTCAGGCCTGCCCAGCCGCCATCGACGAACTGCGCATACGCCTGCTTGAAGCCCGCCGGCGTCGTTACATCGCCGGTGGCGTTGTCGAGCTTGCAGCCTTCGCGATCGCCCACCGGGTTGAGCGGCGCCAGCACGGTTTCGGTGAAACGCGCGGCTTCGTCGAGCACGGCGTCGAGCACGTCGCGCGTGGCGTCGGTGAAGCCCAGTCGCTGGAATTGCGCCTCGGCGCCGAGGACGTCGAACAGGGCGAAACGCATGTCGCCCAGAGGCGCTTTGTAACTGCTCATGGAAGATTCCGTGCGGGACGCGCGCAGTGGCGGTCGAAGAGGAGGTCGGGAAAGGGAAGGGCTATCAGCGCAGCACGCCGGGCAGGCCCGGTGCGGGGCTGAGCACGCCGTTGCGCCCATCGAGGTTGAAGCTGCGCTGCTTGCCTTCTTCCGGCGTGGCGTCGATGCGCCCGCTGAGCGAATAGGCGAGGCTGTGGCCGGAAGCCAGCGCGTCGGCCGCGGCGAACTTTCCGGCGGCGTCGGGCGTCATGTTGACGGTGATGACATCGGCCGACTCCGGGCCGATGGACAGCATCGGCTGGGCGCGAATGCGGCCGGTTTCGGCATCGCCGACCTTGACGCCCAGGTCGATGTTCTCGAACCGCATCGGGATGCTGCTGAAGTTCTCGATGCGCAGTTCCGCCGACCAGCTGCCGTCGGCGCGGACTGTCACCTGCTGGATGCGCGCGGACGGCTCGGAGACGCGTCGGACGGGGCCGCTGGAGCATCCGGCCAGCAGCAGCGCAACCAAGGCCAATGCAGTCCAACGTCTCCAGTGCATCGCCTTCATGCCGCCGCTCCGTCTGATGGGACGGCGAGCATACTACGGCGCACGGTGCCGCCCGCTAGGGGTGGGCGTGCGTCATCGTCCCGCGTTGGTCGGCGGGTGCGAGGAGCGTAGGAATACCGGATGGGGCGGGGTGGGACGCGGGCGGGTAGGTCCGGCGATCAGGTCGCTGCGGCGGGCGCGATGACCTGGGCCAGCAGGGCCAGCGCCGCGACCGCGCTCCAGACGAAGACGTAACGCATCGCCGCGCGACGGGCGCGCTTGCGGCGGAACTCACGGTGCACATCGGGCGCGGACGAGGTGGTCGCGCCATTCGCGTAGGAATTCCGCGAGGAACCGCTGGCGTAAGTCCTTTCCACCTGGGTGTCCTTGGACGGATGTCCGTTGTCTGGCTGAAAAGAAAGAGCGCCCCGGCCCAGCAAGCTCACCCGCTCACGGTGACGGCCTGATTCCATTGCAGAGCAGCTTCCTTGCTTGCGCATTGACCGGGCTGCCGGGGCAGGACACAGAATCGTGCCTGAACCAGCCGTGATGCCATCGGGCGAGTGCGCTTCGCAGAGTAGGAATTTTCCTACACGCCGCTCGGCGCGCTTTTGTCGAGGTTGGATCGATTTTCCCTTTCGGGAGAGAAGGTTGCGTGACGGGCGCCCGGGCGCGGATCGCAACCGGAAGTCGGCAGTTGGCCCCCGGGAGGCTGCGACTTTCTCTGATTGATGGGGCGGACGGGGCGCCAGCAGACTCGTCGAACGGAGTCCAAAAACTCCCCCGTACAGCGGTACCCACCTCCGTAAACCTGGTGGGTTTTTTGTGCCTGAAGACTTCATGGCACAGCCGGCGTGCTTCTTCGCCGGGAGGGCGGCTAATACAACACCTCGAAAGAGGAAATATGCCCACCGTCTGTACGCGGTTTTGGCCTCCCGGCACTCCGCCCGCGCACCCGCGCGGGCGGCACTCATCCAAAGGAAGGAAACACCGCATGGCTACACAGCACGACCCCTCATCGACCGGCGAGCCGATGTTCCACATGCCCGAAGCGGCATACGAACGCCTGCTCGCAGTCCGCGACCAACTGCGCCTGCTTGCAACGCTGATCCAGCCCCATACCCGCGCTGAGGAAAGCACCCTCCGCGAAGTGCCACCGACGCCATTAGCCCAGGGCATCTCCCTCGTAGCCGGCCAACTCGACGACGTTCTTGAGTCGATGGAGTAGGTCGCCGGCAAGCCAGACGTCAACCCGGGTTCGGTTTCTGCAGTCGGCCCTCAGAGATTGCCGAAGTGACGGGTCAAGTCATTCCGGGTATGGCGCAGGTGCCTGCTTGCAGATGGTCAACTCGTCAGCCCACCAGTTGCCGCGTTCCAACGAACAAACCAGCACGTGATCATCCGCGGACGCGATCCTCAGTATCTGGTCGTCAGCGGCGATGTACTCCATCTTGATCTCTTTGCCGATCAAACCGACCCACATTCGTGAGTGCGAAACATCGTAGTCGGCGAGCGAGGCATCGGGCCTGAAGTGGGATCTTCCACCGATGCCTACGGCGTACTGCACGGGCTCGCTCGTCCATGAAATGAAGCTTCTCAAGCCATCATGGAATGTCAGCGCGAGCTCACCGCCGAAGTCGTGTGTCTCGGCGATGTGCGCCGCATCAATGGCCTGCTGCTCATGCTCGAAGAGTCTGTAGTGGACCGCGGCAAGCCTCGGCATGACACAAAACCCCTTGGTGGATAAATCGTTGGAGGCAACCACGCGAGATGAATGACTGCCTCGGGAGCTGATGGTGCAACCTGGGGGCAACGAGCGTGGCCCGGTTAGCGCAGCGCAATCGGGGAACAAGTCAGTATTCGACCCGGAATCCTACGCGCAGGCCCAAAACAAAAACCCCGCGAAGTCACCTTCGCGGGGTTTTGAATTTGAATGGTGGCCGGGGAGGGAATCGAACCCCCGACACGGGGATTTTCAATCCTCATGAATCTGTCCATGGTTGGCTACCAGTGGTCACGACGCGGGGATTCGGCGCATAACATGTTGATAAGTGGTCCATGGCCGTCTACGCTTGGCTACACCAAGCCACCCAGAAACGGTCACCAGGCGGTCACCAGAATGCGCAGTTCCCTGCTCACCACCGCAGCACTGGCGGCGCTTAAGCCCGGCGAGTGGGCCATAGAACCGGCCGCTCGTGGCGAAGGTCGGTTGGAGGCACGCCGGTTATCGAACGGCACGACCTCGTTCTACTTCCGATACGCCAACGCCGACGGCGGACGCGAGCGGGTGCCCCTCGGTACGGGCACCTTGAAGGAGGCGAGGGCGCAGGCTGGTGAGCTTCGCCGTCGATACCAGGCTGGCGAGCGCGACCTGCGCGGGGCTTTGAAGGCCGAAGCCCGCGAAGTGAAGCGCGAACGTGAGGTCGTGCTTGCCGCTGAGGCAGCCGCTCGCGTTCGTGCAGAGGCAACGTTAGGCGCCTTGTGCGAGGCATACGCAGATGACCTCACTGCCCGCGGAAAGGACAGCGCGGCCAAGGTCCGTGCCTGCTTTCATCGGCACGTGCGGGACCCGTGGCCGAGGTTGTGGGCAAAGCCGGTTGCCGAAATCACGCCTGATGACCTGCTTCATCCGGTTGCGCGCTTGGCGCAGTCCGGTTACGCGCGCGAACCGGACAAGCTGCGAAGCTATCTTGGGTCCGCGTTCGCATCCGGCATGAAGGCCCGTTTGAATGCTCGCGCGTCGGAGGCGCAACGCGCGCTGCAAGTGCAAGCCAACCCCGCAGCGATCCTGCCGACGGTCGGACAAGGCGGCACCAGGGAGCGCGCACTCGAGCTGGCAGAACTGCGCGCGTACTGGCGGCGAGTGCAGGCGCTTCCTGATCCGGATCGGTCGTTGCTAGCGTTCCATCTGCTAACCGGTGGACAGCGCATCGAGCAACTGTCCCGGCTCACGATGCAGGACTTAAGCGACGGCATGATCACGATTCGCGACGGCAAAGGTCGACGCAACAAGCCGCGGCTTCATTACGTGCCGCTGACGCCGCTCGCGCAGCAGGCCATGCGGGCGATGCGCGCCGATGCGTTGGGTCCGTACCTGTTCACGCTCACCGGTGGGCTCTCGGCCGCCAACTACGGCAACGTGCAATCGCGCATTCGCAAAATCGCCAACGAGATGGAAGCGGCGGGTGAGCTGGTGGGGCCCGTCTTCACTCCGGGCGATCTGCGCCGTACCTGCGAAACGCGCCTGGCCGCCGCCAAGATCTCAAAGGATGACCGGGCCCACTTGCAAAGCCATGGATTGGGCGGCCTGCAGGATCGCGTCTACGACAAGTACGAGCGCGGGAGCGAGAAACTTTTGGCATTGCAGACCTTGGAAAGGTTGATCACCGGCAAGGCCGGCAGCGTCACGCTGATCAGGAAGGGGGCGCGATGAGCGACACAAAGATCTCTCCCGCGGACGTTTACTTCGCCGCCCTGGATCGGCTTGTACCGGACGAGCATCGCCACTATTCCGCCATCGCATTGTTGCGCGACCTCCAGGCCGCGGCGAGTGAAGCGGACGCGTTGTCGATGATCCAGCTGCGTGACAAGCTGCGTGATCGCTGGATTGCGATGCAGCGCCTGCAGCAACCAAAGACGGATCATCGTCGAAACCGTTTGCTCGACCAGGCGCTTGAACTGGAGGGCGTGTCATTCGATGACGCTGCGCTGTGGCTGGCGAAAGCTACGGCCGTCGAGGCGGCCAACATTGCTTTTGTCGAGGCAATGCAGGCGTTGCCGGACGAGAGTAGCGTTCCCCGCCCTGCACGCGCTCGCGACATCCTGGCCGCCCACGATCGCGCGCTTGCGATGGCGGCCGATCCCGACGTGGACGCCGTTGACAACGCCGCTGCGTCGTTGCATCAGGCCAGGCTGCGCAAGAAGAAGTCGCAAAAGGACTAAGAATTGCTTGAGGTATGCATTATTCGATGCATACATGACGTGCCCGAAGGCGAGGCATAGCGTAGGTATCCAACGCGGGCCATCCCGGGCGCGCTTCGGATACCGCCATGCATCGGCAGCCACACGGTTCCCAGCCCAGTCAGTCGGCCAATCGCGCCGAAGTCGATCCGGTCCGCCCGCTCGCCTATCGCGTCCCGGTAGCCGCCAAGGTGCTGGGGTTCTCGCGAGCCAAGCTCTATCTGGAAGCCGCCGCTGGTCGCATCGAGATCAAGAAGCTCGGCGCAGTAGCGGTGGTCACGCACGCCGAATGCGAGCGCTATCTGGCCGCCGCTCCGGCGAAAGCGGTGGCGGCATGAAGACCTCAAAGCTGGTTACGGCAATCGAGATGGAGGCGCTTCTGGAGGGTTCGCCGGCGTCGCTGGATGCCTGCCGTCGGATCAAGGCCGCTTACAACACGTTGAGCGATACTGAAGTCGAGTGCCGAGTGCAGGCTGATGTCGGTTGTGACGTTGGCGGCGACACGGGTGGTGGCCTCGACGACGATCTCGATGGCATCGATACCATCGATCACCATACGGGCCGAGTCCGCAAGCAGGCCGACATTCTGATCGACATCGGTCGGCGCCATCGTCTATTCCACGGCGACGACGGCACCACGTATGCCCGCGCGGGAAAGGCGGTCTATCCGATCGACTCGCCCGGCTACCGGGAAAGACTGGCCGCGGCTTACCTTCAACTGGTGGGCAAGGGATGCAACCGTAACGCCCAAGGCGATGCCGTCACCACGCTGTCCGCACTTGCCAAGTTCAACGGCAAGGAACACCGCGTATGGCTGCGCACCGCGATGGTCGGCGATGTGATCTACATCGACCCGGGCTGGCCGGACTGGCGCCTCATCGAGATCGGCGCTTACGGCTGGCGCATCGTCAGCGACGGCCCGATGTTCCGGCGCCCCGGCGCGTTCAAGGCGATGGCGATGCCAAGCACCACGCCAGACTTCAACCGGCTGTGGCAGCACGTGGCGATCCCGCAGGAGCATCGTGTGTTGATCGCCGCCTGGCTGCTGGCCTCGCTGCGACCTGGCTATCCCTGTCCCATCTTACTGTTCAGCGGCGAACAGGGCACCGGAAAAAGCACCACGGCGCGGATGCTGCGCCGGTTGGTCGATCCAAGCGCATCGCCGCTGCGTTCGCCGCCGAAGGACGTGCGCGACCTGCTGGTCGGCGGCATTAATGGCTGGGTGTTGAGCTTGGACAACTTGTCGCACCTTAACGCCGAGTTGTCGGATGCGCTGTGCCGAATCTGCACCGGCGGCGCGATCAACGAACGCCAGCTGTACACGAACACCGACGAGGTGCTGGTGCAGTTACAACGGCCGATCATTGCCAATGGCATTGATGACATCGCGACACGTCCTGACCTAATCGAGCGATGCGTTCACATACCGTTGGAACCATTGGCCCAGCGCGCTCCAGAACGCACGTTGCTGGACGCCTTTGAGCGTGATGTTCCGCATATCTTCTCGGGGTTGCTCTCCGCTTTGTCTGCTGCGTTGCGCGACTACAACAGCATCACCGAAGGCTTGCCCAGGATGGCCGACTTCGCGCAGTTCGCCGCCGCTGGCGTCCCCGCGTTGGGCTTTAGTCCTGATGAGTTCCTTACGGCGTCGGAGTCCAACCTGGACGATGGCCTGGCCGCTAGCGTGGACATCAGCCCGCTGGCCCAGGCGGTGCTGGGATTCATGGACAGTCGCAAGTACTGGAAGGGTTCGGCGTCTGCGCTTCTGGAAATTCTAAAGAAAGGTCTCGAACCGAGCCTGTTGCGCCACCAGGCGTGGCCGAAGACCGCACACGGCCTGTCTGGCATCCTGCGTCGTCTCGCTCCGGCAATGCGTCGGAACGGTGTAGACGTGACGATCTCGCGAACCAATCGGACTCGCACGGTTACGCTGTGCAAGCCTGGAGATACAGCGTCACTAGCGTCACTGTTCCGCACGTCGGCATCTGTGTTCAGTCCCCGCGGCGCACCTGGTCCCGACGCTGGTGACGCTGGTGACGCTGAAAAACCCACGCTGCACGATGCATGGGCGGCGCCCCGTCCTATCTTGCACTACCGCTTACCTGGCGACCCGCCGAACGCCTGGGCCACCTATCTGGGCGAGGCAGGCCAGTCTCCCTGGGACCTTTATCAGTCGCTGGTGACCAGATGGCCCGCTGCCGAGGTCCGTCCGTACAGCGTTTGAACGGTGGTTCATGAGGGACCCGAAAGGGACCCGCATACCGGTCGACTGCGACTCGGCATAGGGGGTACCAGATGGGACGTCCGGAGAAAAACGAAAGAGCTACGAGGCGGGCGCTGTATCAGTCCGAGCGTTGGCGGCGTGAGCGTCGAGAGTATTTGGCCGTGCATTCCTGGTGCTTGCACTGCGGCGAGCGCGCAACAGTCGTCGATCACGTGTATGGGCACGGCCGCGACTGGCACGCGCGCTTCTGGGACAAGCGCGGCTGGCAGCCGCTATGTGCTACTTGCCATAGTCGAAAGACAATGACAGTCGATGTCTTGATCAATGGATCGCTTCAGCGTGCGGTGCGTAATGGTTTTACCGTGTCGCCAGGGCAGCGGCGGCGTCTGCTGCAGGTGCCCGGCGTGCCCACAGGGGGGAGCGGCAAGAGGTTGTGCGGCACTGACCACAACCACGGGCCCATCCAGGAAAAACATTCTGGAGCCTGTTTTGCCCAGCGGCTGCCCGCTGATAGCGCTCAGTTCCTGGCGGCCCGCTACCTAACCAGTGACGACGAGAAGTAAGCCCATGACCAAGCTCAATGGGCGGCGCCGAGCGCTGCGCGCAGTCAAGACCGCTGCCATTACTGCTCTGCCCGTTTCCCCACCGCCCGGCTTCCCGGCGGAGATGCTTGGCGAGTTCAAGGCACTGGTCGCGCTACTGCAATCGCGCGCCGCGTGGAATCCGGCATTGGTCCACTCGGTCGAGCACTACCTGGGAACGTTATCGATTTACCGTTGCGCGATGGCAGAGGTAGTCAAGAACGGAGCCTTTGCGGAAGACGGAAAAGCCACCGACGCGTTGAAGATCGCACTGCAGGCCGCCAGCGTTCTGAAGGCCGGCGCTGCCGCGCTGGGTCTGACAGGCATGGCGCGCGTAACGGGTGGGAAACCGCCGGCACCAGGTGAGGTCGGACACTACGGTTCTCCATGGGAGGCGCGTTGACCCCTATGACGACGAAACCGGGCAAGTACCAGTCTGTGCGACATCCGCGACATTCTGCGCCAGCGTCCTCTCCAGAATCCACGCAGAACCCGAACTGGTGGAAGGCCAGCGACGCCAGTGGGTTGATCCCTCGGACGTTGGATCCGCATGGCCGTGGCGAGCGCATGGTGCGTTTGGTCGGCAACTTCCTCCTTACTCAGGGGGAGTTTGCTGGGCTTCGTCTGGGCGTCGTGATGCTACCGTGGCAGCGCGCGTATCTGCGGACGCTGTTTGGCATGACCGACGAACACGGCCACCGCCGCGTCCGCCGCAGCTTCTTAAAGATCGGAAAGGGCAGCAGCAAGACCGTGCTGTGCGCGGCCGTCGCATTGGGCTTCGTCATGGACTGCGTTCAGCGCGGCGTCGGAACACGTGGATTGGTGGTGATCCTGTCACCGTCGGTGAGCACATCCAACATCATGTTTGGCCATATCGAGGCCGCTATCCTTAATGATCCACACCTTAGCGATCAGTTTCGCAGCAAGTCGATCAACCGCACATTGACGCACGTCGCCAGTGGCATCGAGATCTGTGTGCGCGTGGCGAGCTTGGAGCAAACGGTCAGTCTGCGCCCACTGCTGGTCCTAATCGACGAACTGCACCTGCTGGCGTTGGAATGCGCCCGTGCCGACGTGGTGCTCGACCAGCTGCGTAAGGGCATGGCAAACGCCGGGCATGAGGCTCTCGAGATCGCTATTAGCACCGCGCCACCGATCACGGCGACCGGCGTCTATCAGCGGACTCTCGATTACGCGCGCAAGGTGCGTGATGGTGTGATCGCCGACGAAAGCTACCTGCCGGTACTGTTCGAGCCTCCACTACAGCAGTTCCCCGACTTGGACCTGTCCGACTCAACGAACTGGTGGTGGTCGATGCCGTCGCTGCAGATGCCCGGTTCCAATATCGGTACGATGCCGGTATCCGAGCTGCGACGTGAATGGGACGACGTGCGGCGCACAGGCGATCCAGGGGCGATGGCGCTGCTACTGAGCCAGCGCCACGGCATCGAGCCAGCCGACCGCCAGAATGTCGGCCAGTTGATAGTGCAGGAACGCTGGGCAAGCTTCGCAACCTGCGAGCGTCAGCCGCGGACCGCTTCAGAGGTCATCACCATGGCCTTCGATCCCAGCAGTGGCGTCGACGACCCATTCGCGGTGGCCACTTGCTGGCAGGAGGATGGACAAATGTGTTTCGTGGTGATGCAGCACCTGACCCGACTGGGCTACGACCGCGCGCGCAGTGGCTTGCGGATGGTCTATGACGCTGCGATTGCGGTTGGTGAGCTGGTTATCCACGATACTGCCGAAGCGATGGTTGGACGCGTCTGCCAGGACGCTATTGCCCTACGCGACGCGCGCACGAGCGCAGTGCACTTTGGCGGCGACCAGCACGGCCTAGGCGGTTTTTTGAATACATTTACTGCCGCGACCGGCGCCGAGTTCATGCCCATCAAACAGGGTTGGCCGCTTTTGGCTTCGCTGAACGACCTTGAGGCGCTGGCCGCCGACATGCGCATCGCACACGTGCACACGCCCTTGCTACGCGCAAACATCGCGAACCTAACCACACAGGACGGTGCCTATGGCCGTCGCTTCGCCAAGTGCGACAGCGATACTAGTGGCATGGGTCAGCTCAAGATCGACGGCGCGATGGCATTGCTGTCCGCCCTTGCGCTGTACGAAATGCGCGCGCATGAGACGTTGGACGTCCGCGCGCTGATTGGCTGAGGTAACGTCTAGTGCGACGGCCGCGTAGCCCTTACGCGAGAAGGGCCGTTAAGCAGAGTCGAAGGCGTCGATTACAACGTCGGCATGCTCGCGCATGCCATCGCGTACACCTTTTCCAAGGGTAACCAGAATTAGCTGAGCTCCCTCGCGCCTTGCAAACTTCATGGCAGGGATAAAGTCGCTATCTGCGGTGGCGAGGACGATGACTTGGACATGCTTCTTGAGGGTTAGGCTGGCAATGTCCAGACCGATGCGCATGTCTACACCCTTCTGCCGGATGATTGGCTTGAGATGCTTCGCCTCGAGCTGCAGTGGCCCCGCCTTCCCCTTCGATCTGGTGAAGAAGTTCTTCTTGATGCCCCAGCCTTCCTGGTAAAGCTCGCCAAAACGCATGCTGACGTAAGGCAGCTTGGCCACATGCGCGTGCAGACTCCTGTTATGCGAGGCGGTCTCGCTTGCGCCGAAGTCGACGATTGACCCATCGAGCGGATTGACGTCAGAACCATCCAATGGTTTCGAGTCATAGAAGTACGTTCGATGAAGACGCATGCCGGAGAGCTCCTTCAGAGCTACGACTTTTGCAACGAACTCTTCGATGTCTTGTGCGTCGGCGGGCTCGTCTTTCTTACCGAGCTGATAGCGCAAGAAGCCCGCATCCAAGAGGAGCGCAAAACAGAGAGACATCTTCCCATATCCCCTGCAGAAAAATGGCCACTAGATGGGTGGGGGAGCTAGTCCCCTCTTATATGGCACCCATCCAGCAGCCGGTTGTTCGCCTCTAGTGTTGCAACGAGGTGTCGCGAAACGCAAGTGTGCGGCGTCGTTCGTGCCGGTGATGAACGTCTAAGGCTATGATAACAAAGGAGAATCAAGGCTATGGTGCCTCGCGGCACGGTGCTGCGGACAAGAAGACTAACAAGCGCCATGCGATGCGAGCTCGTAGGGGCATCTAAGTGCAAACCGAGGATGGGTTTGGACACCCAGGCCTCAGTCCCCCGCTGGGTCAGCCATGGGTGCCAACCCGATCTCGGATCTCATCATGAAATGTCTCGCGCGTGCGGCTTGAGACCTTCGAAAACTCAACTCACTCTTCGCCAACCGAAGGATGTCATCGACGAACCTGTGCTGTTCCTCCGGATACCAAATGGCCGTTATGCCCAATCTCGATAGCTCGCTGTTGCGGTTGATCAGATCGGCCAATCTTGCGGGAGCCTGTTCGATGGAGAAATGTTGGGGAAACAGCTCGTCGCCGGCGGCCAACTTGGTGGCACGAAAGACTTGAAGGGTGCGATCATTCCGCAGGTTGCAGCCGAGAAATAGCAGACTGTAACTTCGGTAGTAGCGACCAAGGATCTTGGGCACGGGGCGCTGCAGATCTAGCGCACCTTCTCCGTACGCCGCGTCGTATTGCGCCTTGCCCAATATGCAATGCGCCGGATCCTGAAAATCCCCGTGAATCTTGATGATGGATATCTTGGCGGGATCTGGCAATTCCAGCGCCGACCTGCCATGGATCACCTTCACGCGACCTGTGCCGTCGGTGTCATACACCTGCTCTAGGAGACGATCGTAGTTCGTAGTGATTAGAGTGTCGTTGAACAGTGCAGAAATAGTCAGCGTAATGTCTTGGATGCTGCCACGCTTACCGAACACATCGCGAATCTCCTGTGCAAAGACATCGCGGCCATGCTGCTGCTCTATGTGTGCGATGACTTCTTCATACTGGCCCTCCGCCAACCAAGCCTCGACCTGCTCGACTGCAATGCCAGCCGTACGTCCTTGCTGACGAAGGTGGTTTGCCCAAGTTGGAAAGCCGCCGCCGGCCGAGATCCCGGCTCCAATGAAGGGGACCACTCCCTGTGCACCGAGACAATCCACTAGTTGGTCAAATCGTTGCTCGTTTCGCTCGAACCAGTGCAGGCCATCATCTGCGCCATAGGTCTCGACCATATGATCAAGGCTCAGCACCTCGTGGCGACGAACCGACCGGTATGCCTGCAATGCTTGCTCATAAGCCTCGCGATCACCTGCAAAGAAGGCGCGGCTTGGGTTTGAAAGGCCGACCTGATTGAGTCCGCGTAGGAGTGGCAGATCGAGCCCGAAGCTGCCCTCATCGATCCACGCGTTAAAATCTTCGAAAAGCTCGTAGTCCGCATGGCCGTCGGTTTTACACCAGGTCTCGATCTGCGTTCTCATCAAGCCTCCAACGCCTTCTCGGTAATGGCATCGGCCGCGTGCAGCAAGATGGTTCTGGAATCACTCAGACGCAATCGGAGCTCGCGGCAAATCGCGAAAAGCTCATCAACCTTCGCAGCAATTCTGCGCTGCTCGGCTGGAGGGGGGAGCACAATCGTGAAGAGTGCCTGCTTCGTGATACTGACCTGGTTCCGGGTGGTTTGCTGCATCACCGCCGCCGCCTGCTGATACCATGCGGGGGAGGAAAAGAAGAAGTACAAGTATCGCGAGTCAATGCACGAGCCATTGATCCGGTAGAGGGTAACGGATGTTCCAAGGAGGAAATCTTTCTCCGGCGGGTCGGTAGCAATCGCGGTCTTTCCAACCGTCGCATTGTGGGTGAAGTAAACATCGCCACGTTGGGACCAGCCCTTCGACAGCTTCTCTGCGTACTCACTGCTGAGTCGCTGGCAATCATCCCAAGCAATTCTTCCGTCATCCGCAATCTGTGCTGCAGTCAAGAAGATGACGCCCTCTTCTGCGAAGTCAGTCGCCCGTGGATACAAGCTTCCGTGGTTTCCATCCTCGTAGTCGAGGAGGTGTTTGGATAGATAGAGTTGATCTACGGTCCTATGCGTCCAGCTCGTAGGTAGCGGCGGTAGGCGAGCCTTGACTATAGCTCCATCGTTTTTGATCTTTTGCTTATTTGAACGGGTGTACCCAACAGGTAGTTCTAAGGCCTTTGCATACACCTTGAAGGCCGGTTCGTCGCTAGAGTCCTGCGGGACCAGCTTTCCCATCACGGCTAGCTGCAATACTGCGTGCATCAACCTATCAATGCTGTCCTCGTTAGAAAACAGACTGTCGAAGTGCTCGCTAATGCATCGCCACGCGCTGGCAAACTGCAGGTGATCGGTAGCATTGGCGAGCGCCCCTAGAAGAGCGTCAACTAGGGTCTGATGTGTGCCAAGACTGGTCTCACTCTGTTGCTCAAGCTGATCACAGAGCCTCATCAGTTCGTCGACTCTGTCGACAATTCGATGCTGTTCGGCGAGCGGCGGGAAAGCGATAACGGATTCGGCGATCTGCCCGCCAGAGAGGTGGTCTACAGTCGTGTACGCCTTGATTCCCTGCAAGGCCAATAGGCGGAGCTGGAGAGCCTCAGCTACAAATCTCTGGGCAGAGTTCTTGCCATGGAAAAGAAGCCTGCTGACTCGCTGATTAAGAAGCGCGTCAGGCCCCTTCCATGGAGCTACCCGGAAGTTTCCGTCCATGCTAATCAGATAGTCGCCGTTTCTGACTAGAAACTCTTCCCGATAGCTTCCGTTGTAGTAGGTGCCGGAGAACGGTTGCCCAACATCGCGAATTCGAATCAACGGAAGCCCTTCGTCGGCCTCATTGAACGCATTAGATTTGAAGGCAAATCCTGCTTGTGGGAACGCTATGTCAGTTAGACGACACCACGACCAGCCAGCGGGCAAGCGAAAGGGCTTCTCCACGTCACTGATCTGTGGCAGCGGCTTCTCTTTCTTGAGCTTGCCCTCTTTGATCAGAGAAGCCTTCTCAACAGAAATCTTTCTAAGCAACTCACTTGCGGGTTCATCACGCGGGTCCTGCGGGACGAGTAGGCCACGGATGGCTAGTTCTTGAATGAGCGCACGCAGTTTCTTAACGCCGTAGAACTCAACTTTGCTTGATGAGCCTCTAGCCGAGCCAGGCTTGCGCTTGATCGCGTTGGTCCACAGGTCGAGGTGGTCGGAGATCATCTTCTTCACGGCGGTGATGCTCAGCGAGGGTCAGTCAATGCGGCTGAGAGGATCGCCCTCAGCTGGTCGCGCAAGAGCTGAATCTCTTTCTGCTGATGCGTGTACTGTGTTAGTAGCGCTTGGGGGTCGTGGCTGATCTGCTCGCCGACGTGGGGGTTCTTGAAGTCGAGGTTGTAGTTGCGCGCGGAGATATCCGCGATGCTTACCTTCCAGGCATTCGGAGTCTCGACGCGGGTCCTAAAGCCCTCGATCTCGTTGCCCCACCACGCGCACTCGGTTGCGAACTCTTCGACCTGCATCGGGCGACTCTTGTTGTAGCTGGTCACGCCCTCCGGATATGGATGTTCGTAGAACCAGACCTCTCTGGTAGCCGGCCATTCAATCTCGGGCCTCTTCGTGAAGAACAGAATGTTGGTCTTGATGCCGGTGTAGGGATTAAAGACGCCGTTCGGCAAGCGAACGATGGTGTGCAAGTGACATTGCTCAAGGAGCATCTGCTTCAGACGGGTTTTCATGCCTTCCCCAAAGAGGAAGCCGTCAGGAAGCACCACGGCGGCGCGGCCCTGAGTTTTTAGCAGCTTGATGACAAGCGCCATGAAAAGATCTGCAGTCTCGCGGGTTCGCAAGGTTGCAGGGAACTGATTCTCCACGCCGTCTTCTTCCATGCCTCCAAACGGAGGGTTTGTGACGATGACGTTCACCCGATCGGCGTCGCCATAATCTTTGTATGCACGGCGGCTCAGCATGTTGTCATGCTCGATCTGTGTCGGCGTATCGATGCCATGCAGAATCATGTTAGTGATACAGAGCATGTGAGGCAGGGCCTTCTTCTCGACCCCGTGAATGCTAGCGACGAGTGCTACTTCGTCAGCCGCATTCTGGACGTATCTGCTGCGCTTATGATCGATGGCGCAGGCCAGGAAGCCACCTGTGCCGCAGGCGGGGTCCAGAACGCTTTCATGCAACGTGGGGTCGACGCGGTCAACTATGAAGCTGGTGACGGCCCGCGGCGTGTAAAACTCGCCGGCGTTGCCTGCACTTTGCAGGTCCTTGAGAATCTGCTCATAGATACTGCCAAAGGTGTGGCGGTCAACTGTATTGTTGAAGTCGATCTCGCAGATCTTGTTTATGACCTGCCGCAGCAAGGTGCCCGACTTCATGTAGTTGTAGGCATCCTCGAAGACATTCCGGATGACCTTGGCGCGTTCCCCCGCCGGGCCACTGATAGCGAGCTTTCCCTTAAGCGTAGGGAAGAGTTTGAGGTTGATGAAGTCGCTTAGCTCGTCGCCTGTCATGCCCTCAGGGTCGACGGCCCAGTTGCGCCACCGCAACTCCTCAGGAAGTGGTGACTTGTAGGCATCTTCCAGCAGTTCGATTTCAGCTTCGCGATCATCATAGATCTTGAGAAAGAACATCCAAACCAACTGGCTGATGCGCTGAGCATCGCCGTCGACGCCGACATCCTTGCGCATGATGTCTTGAATGGACTTGATAATTCCGCTGACGTTTCTCATTAGATCTCAGATCCGTTTGCAACTTTGCTTGCTTGTCTAAAGAGCTCGGTCTCGAGCTCGTGGATCGCGCTTTCGTATTGAGCCCTGCCGCCGAAAACGCCATTGATGATTTCTACTGGCGTGCCAAGTCGTTTGAATGGGTCAAGCTTTAAGACATTGTTATTCTCAATGCTTGCCACGCCTTCGGAAGCGTACTTATCCAGTAAAGCCTCCAGCACGGCGCGAGCCTTATCGCCGTACTTAGTGAAGTAATTGTTCCTTTTGACGTTGCTGGCTCGTTCGCTGCGAGTTAGTGGTGGTTGGTCGAAAGCTATGTGGCAGATAAGGTCAAAGTCGCCGTAGTCCTTGCCGACCTCGTCGGCCAGTTTCTGCAACTCAATGCCATATTCGGCCAGTGCATCGATGATGGCGACCTTCTTCTTGGTGCCATTCCACTTCCGTAGGAACTCGTCTAGTGATGCGAACTCCTTGCGGATACTCTTGCGGCTGTAGTCACGATAGCTTTCGGTCACCATCTGGCCGTCTTCGCCAAGGAATTCGACGCGCTCGGATCGGATGCGGACCTCGACTCCGCTGACGACAAACTTCCTCGGCGTGTCACCGTCGTCTACGTCATCCTCTTTGCCGTCGTCCTCACCTGGAGGCGGGTCAGGGGGCACGGGGTCGTCATTGTCATCAGGTTCGTAGACCACCACGGGTTCGCCATCAAATTCGGGATCCTTGAAGAGCTCGGTAGCCTTCTTGAAATCCATGATGGTGAAGAAGTACTTGTTCTGCGACTCGTCAATTCGCGTGCCGCGCCCGACGATCTGTTTGAATGTCGTCATTGAATTGATCGTTTTATCGAGCACGATCAGCTTGCAGGTTTTCGCGTCGACGCCAGTCGTGAGTAGCTCTGATGTAGTGGCGATGACCGGGTATTTGCTCTCCGGGTCAATGAAGTTGTCCAGCTCTGCCTTGCCCTCGATACTGTCGCCGGTAATTCGCATGACGTACTTGCTGCTATCTCTGGCGAGGGGCCCTGCGGCATTGACAATGGCTTTGCGCATCCGCTCGGCATGGTCAATGTCCTCGCAGAAGATGATGGTCTTTTGGAATGGGTCTGTGGCGTTGAGTAGCTTCATGACCCGCTCGGCCACTAGCTTGGTGCGCTGATTGAGAATCAGAGCGCGGTCCATGTCTAATTGATTGTAGAGGCGGTTCTCAATCTCGTTGCCGAGGTCGTCCTTCATGCCCGGTGAGGGCGTCCAACCTTCCATGTCCTTATCAATGTCAATGCGCACCACTTTGTACGGTGCCAAGAAACCGTCTTGGATTCCCTGCTTAAGCGAATAGGTGTAAACGGGTTCTCCGAAGTAGTTGATGTTGGAGGCGTACTTTGTCTCCTTAGGCGTCGCAGTGAGGCCCAGCTGAATAGCGCTGTCGAAGTATTCGAGGATCTCTTTCCAAGCTGAGTCTTCGTTAGCGCTGCCACGATGGCACTCGTCAATGACGATTAAGTCGAAGAAGTCCCGCTTTACAGACCTGAAGATCTTGTCTTCATCATCCGGACCGGTCAGCGACTGATACAGGCCGAGATATATTTCGTAGGACGGGTCGATCTTGCGATTGCGAATCTTGGTCATGACGGAGCCGAACGGCTTGAAGTCATTCACCAACGTCTGGTCGGCCAGGATGTTTCGATCAACCAGGAATAAGACGCGTTTGACCCTCTTCGCCTTCCAAAGGCGATAGATGATCTGGAAAGTGGTGTACGTCTTGCCAGTCCCAGTGGCCATGACGAGAAGCAGTCGCTTGTCGCCTCGCGCTACCCTTTCGACGACGCGGTTAATTGCTTCGGCTTGATAATAGCGGGGCTCCTTCTTGCTGCCATCGTCGTAGTAGGGCTCGGTGACCAGAGGCTCCTGTGTGTCCTGGATGCCACGAAAGATTTTATAGCGACGCCATAGTTCGTCCGGGCCGGGAAATGCACCCATTTCTAACTCGGTTTCAGTGTCCTCGGTTGCAGCAGCCACCTTGTTGTGACTAGCGAAGCCATCACCGTTTGAGCTGAAAGCGCTGGGGACCTCGAGAAGGTCGGCATAACCAAGCGCCTGCTGCATCCCCTCGCTGATTGAGCACTTGTTGTCCTTGGCTTCGACAACGGCGATCGGGACGCCCTTCTCCTTCTGTAGGACGTAATCAGCAAACTTCTTCTTCTTCTTGTTTCTTGACGAGAGGTTGCCACGAACGATAACTGGCCCGGGGGTCAGCGCGACCTCACGGCGGACCTGCGTCATCTCATCCCAGCCGGCCTTAACGATTGCGGGCGTGATGAACTTCGCTTTGATATCCGCCTCGCTGAGTTCCTTCTTCTCTTTCGGATTCATATGCCCCCCAACAGTGCGACCAGCGTAACAAACTGGACTCGTCTGGAAGGGTGGGTGAGGCAGGCGAAGTCGCTGTAGCTACTCGGTGGGTGCGCACATGGGTAACCGCTACGGGATTCGATTTCGACCGCGCTAACGTCGCCCACGCGGCCGCGATCTTCGCGGAATTCCTTCTGGAGGGCGCAGTACGCCAAACGGTCACCGAACGGTCACCAGGTAGGCTGTGGCGCCGATTGCGCCCACAAACGACAAGCCCCGCAACGCCGGAGGGCCTTGCGGGGCTTGATTTTCGAATGGTGGCCGGGGAGGGAATCGAACCCCCGACACGGGGATTTTCAATCCCCTGCTCTACCAACTGAGCTACCCGGCCATTCCGCAACGGGCTGACCGTGCGAGAAGCGGAATGATACGGACGGGCGCGAGGCAGTGCAAGCCGGATGTGTGCTGAACGGGTCGGGGCAGGGCATCTGGCGGACGCGGCGGGCGGGTGCATGATGGGGCCGACGGTCCACGCCGCAGCCGCGACGGCTGCAAGGAAAACCCCATGAAAGCGCTTGTTTTCGCGGTCCTGGCAACCCTGTCCTTCACCGCAGCCGCAAGCGATGCGCGCGTCAGCGATGCCGATCGCCTCGCGCTCTATCGCGCCAACGCCGGGCAGCCGGTCGCCAACTTCCAGTACTTCGGCCGGCTCGATGGCTGGACGCCGCTGGGCGATGCCGCGCTCGCGATCTGGACCAGGCCGAACACGGCATACCTGCTGGAACTCAAAGGCAAGTGCCTGGACCTGGACTTCGCCCAGGCCATCACCGTGACCAACCAGTCCGGGCGCGTGTACTCGAACTTCGACAAGGTGATCGTGCTCGGTCGCGGGCCGAACCAGATGCCGTGCTGGATCAAGGAAATGCGCCCGATCGACGTCAAGGCGCTCAAGGCGGCCGAGCAGGAAAAGCGCCAGGCGCAGACGGCCGAGCGCGAGAAGGGCGCTTAGCTTTCGCTTTCCGGCACGTAGCCGGCGGGTTTGGCTGCGTCGCCGCCGAAGAGGAACTTCTCCATCTCGCCTTCCAGGAACGCGCGATGCTGCGGGTTCATCGGCGAGAGGCGGTTTTCGTTGATCAGCATGGTCTGGTGCGCCAGCCACGCCGCCCACGCGGCCTTGCCGATGTGGGCGAACACACGCTTGCCCAACTCGCCGGGCCAGGGCACGAAGTCGAGCCCTTGCGTTTCGCGTTTCTCGTACTCGCAGTAGACGGTGCGGGGCATGTCAGGCGCCAAGGTTGGTGAGCAGTTTGCGGATGGGCGCGGGAATGCCGAGCGATGCCAGTTCCTCGCGCGCGACCCAGCGCAGGTCGTCATTGTCGCCGATCTTCCCGCGCGCCTGCGCGAGCACGCGCAGGGGCTGCAACTGAAGTCTGTAGTGACTGAAGGCGTGGTCGATCGGCGGCAACACCTGTGCGCGGGTGTAATCGCCATGCAGGTGTTCGTCGAACCAGCCGCGCGCGGCGTCGGCGTCATCGGCTTGCGGCAGCGTCCACAACGACGCCCAGATGCCGGTCGGCGGGCGACGGAGCATCAGGATGCGGCCCTGCGCGTCTTCGGCCCACAGCACGTGCGCGTACTTCTGCGGCGGCGTCTTGCCGGGCTTGGGCGTCGGCAGTTCGGCGACGCGGCCTTCGCGACGCGCAACGCAGTCGTCCTGTAGCGGGCACAGCACGCATGCGGGGTCGCTGCGCGTGCACAGGGTAGCGCCCAGGTCCATCTGCGCCTGCGTGTAGTCGGCCAGTCGTTTGTCGGGCAGTTCGTCGCTTGCGACGTGCGCATCGACCAGCGCCCACAGCTTCTTCTCGACCGCGGGCAGGCCGGGGTACCCGTCGATGCCGTGATAGCGGCTCATCACGCGCTTCACGTTGCCATCGAGGATCGCGTGCCGGTCGTTCCACGCCTGCGACGCGATCGCCGCCGCGGTGCTGCGTCCCACGCCGGGCAGCGCGGTGAGCGCTTGCAGATCGCGCGGCAGATCGCCGCCGTGCAGTTCGACGCACTGCTTCGCCGCTGCATGCAGGTTGCGCGCGCGGGCGTAGTAGCCAAGGCCTGACCACAGCGCGAGCACGTCGTCGAGCGGCGCGGCCGCAAGGTCGCGCAACGTTGGCAATGCGTCCACGAATCGCTGGAAGTACGGCGTCGCGGTTTTCACCTGCGTCTGCTGCAGCATGATTTCCGACAGCCATACGCGGTACGGCGTGCGCGGATGCTGCCAGGGAAGGTCGTGGCGGCCGCTGACGTCGAACCAGGCGAGCAGTCGTGCGGCGAGATCGCGGGTCATTTCGTGATGCGTCATGGTGCGGGGTCCCCGAAATCGATCTCCACGCCTTCGAGCGTGGCGCCGGCGATTTCGAGCCTGGGCGTGGTCAGGCGGCCGTCGAGTGGCGGCAACGGCGAGCCGCGATCGATGAAGTCGAGCCAGCGAAGGAAGGCCGGCAAATGAAAGCGCGCGTCGAACCGCGTCTGGTCGCGTTGCAGGCGCAGCGCCGTGGTGTCGGACAGGTCGGCGCGGCCGCGGTAGTCGAGCGTGAAGGGCAGGGGCGAGGTCGACGCGATCAACGGCGCCGGCAGCGCCGGCCACGCGCGCGGCCACGACGACATCGCGCCGTCCAGGCGCAGCGCCAATACATCGCCGAACGAGAACGCGCCGGCCGCCTGGAAACTGGGCACGACGCCGGTGCCATACACCACCGCGCCAAGCGGCGCGACGCGCAGTTCGCCGCCGATAATCCTCGCCGGCCCGGCAAGGCCATAGGTGAGGTCGATGTCCGTTTCCCCGTTGCGATAGCTCGCATCGGCGCCCAGCCGCATGTCGTCCAGGCCGATGCCGTCGTCGCCGTTGTGAAGCCTGCCCGACAGCCGCGCACGCATCGGCATCGTCCACGGGGGCGACAGCACGCTGACGTTGCCGACTACGCCGAGCCCGGCGCCTGCGGCGGCGCGCGTCAGTGCGGCGCGCACGTCGAACGGCACACGCAACTCGCCCGTCGCCAAACGCCCCAGCAACCGGGCGCGCACCTTGCGATCAGCGTGGAATGAAGGCACGTCCGCGTCGATGGCTTCCACGCGCCAGCCATCGCCCATTACGCGGCCGCGCACGATGCGCAGGCCGTCGGTCAGCGTCGGAATGCGCGGTTCTTTCGTGGGCGGACGCGTGGCCAGCCAGCGCTGCAACGCGGGCAGGTCCAGGTCCGGTGCGTCCACTTCGATGCGGCGCACGGTGAGGTCGCGGCCGAGCGCACGGATCGTCGCCCACGGCAGTTCAAGGCGGATGCGGTCCGCGCGCAGCAGCGGCGTCGCATCGCCCGGCATGCGCGCCACGACATCGCGGATGGTGAGCATCGGCGTGCCGCGCAGGCGGTATTCGCTGGCGCCGCTGGCAGTGATCTGCAATCCAAGCGCACTGCCGGACTGCGCGAGGATCAACCGTGCCACGCGATCCGGCCGCGACACCCAATGCAATGCGAGGGCCAGCGCCGCCAGCGCGATCAGCAGCACCAACAGCCCGATGCGGCGCCGGCGTGGCGGGGGAGTGTGCGGTTCCGGCGCGGCCATTGAGTGCCGGCGCGGCGTCAGGCGCCCAGCGCTTCGGGCAGCAGCGCGTCGACGAAGGCCTCGGCGTCGAACACGCGCAGGTCTTCCGGACGCTCGCCGATGCCGGCGAAACGGATCGGAATGCCGAACTCGCGCGCGAGTGCGAACACCACGCCGCCCTTCGCCGTGCCGTCGAGCTTGGTCACGACCAGGCCCGTCACGCCAACCGCGGCGTGGAACTGGCGCAGCTGCGACAACGCGTTCTGGCCGGTGGTGCCGTCGATCACCATCAGCACTTCATGCGGCGCGGTCGTATCGATCTTCTGCAGTACCCGCTTGATCTTGCCAAGCTCGGCCATCAGGCCCTGCTGCGTGTGCAGGCGGCCGGCGGTGTCGGCGATCAGCACCTGCGTGCCGCGCGCCTTCGCGGCCTGCAGTGCGTCGAAGGCGACCGATGCGGCATCGGCGTTCTGCCCCTGCGCCACGACCGGCACGCCATTGCGATCGCCCCATGCCTGCAGCTGCGCGACGGCCGCGGCGCGGAAGGTGTCGCCGGCGGCGAGCATCAGCGGGCGGTTTTCGTCCTTGAAACGCTTGGCGAGCTTGCCGATGGTCGTGGTCTTGCCAACGCCGTTGACGCCGACGGTCAGCAGTACGAAAGGCTTGGCTTGCGTGTCGATCTGCAGCGGCTGCGCGACCGGCTTGAGCATCGCGATGAGGTCGGCGCGCAGCGCGGTGAGCAGCGCGCCGGCATCGGCGAACTCGCGCGCCTTCATGCGCCTGCGCAGCGATTCGACCAGCCCCGTCGTCGCGCTGACGCCGACGTCGGCGGTGATCAGCGCGGTTTCGATTTCATCGAGCAGGTCGTCGTCCAGGCGCGGGTGGCGCGAGAACAGGCCGCTGAAGCTGCGGGCGAAGGCCGAGCCGCGCAGGCGTTCGCGCCAGCCCGGCTTGCCGGGGGCGGCGGGTTCGGCGATCGGATGTGCGGGCGCCGCGATATCTGCGTCGGCCGCGACGGCGACCGGCTCGACTTCGAGGGCCGCGGCGATCACTTCGGCGGGGACGGGTTCGGGTTCGACGACGGGATGGGCGGGTTCGACGACCGGCTGGGCCGCGCGAGGCGCTTCGACTTCGACCGGCGCCGGCTCGACCGTTTCGGCGACATCGGCAACAGGCTCGTGCGACGGAAACGCCGCGGCCAGTTCCTCGATGCTGTAACGCTCCTGCGCGCCCTCGGGCTTTGCGGCATCGGTCGGGGTCTGGTCTTTCTTGCGACGGAAAAAGTCGAACATCGAGGCGGCGTGGGGGAATGCGCGAGAATGCGCACATGCTAGCACCGGCCCTCGCCTGCCCCTGATGAATACCTGCCGATGAACAAAGTGCCCCGACGCCCCTCTGGCGCGGCCTCGACGCCCGCCAGCGTTGGCAGGGTCCGCATCATCGGCGGCCGCTGGCGCGGCACGAAGCTGGCCGTGCCCGATGTCGCTGGCCTTCGGCCGACGTCCGACCGCGTGCGCGAAACCTTGTTCAACTGGCTCATGCCGATGCTCCCCGGCGCGCGCGTGCTGGACCTGTTCGCCGGCAGCGGGGCGCTGGGCCTGGAAGCCCTTTCGCGTGGCGCCGCTTCGGCCGTACTGGTCGAACGCGATCCGGCGCTGGCCGCGGCATTGCGCGCCACCGCCGCGCGCCTGCCCGGCGGCCAGGCCGCCGAAATCGCGCAGGCCGATGCGCTGGCCTGGCTCGTCTCGCAGCCGCAGGGCGCGTTCGACCTGGCCTTCCTCGATCCGCCGTTCGCGGCCGGTTTGTGGGATGCCGTGCTTCCCGGCGTCACGCGGCTGGTGAAGCCCGCGGGCTGGCTGTACGTGGAAGCGCCGCACGACGCCGATTTCGCGATGCCGGCGCAGTGGCGTCCGCATCGCGAAGGCCGCACCCGAGAGGTCCGCTACGCGCTCTATCGGAGGGTGCCGGACGTCGTCGCCGCCCCCGGGCGCGCGCCCGGCGCGGCCACTGCTACACTGCCGGCCGCGCCGGCCAGCCCGGATTCCGGCGCCCATGCCTGACCTTCGAATGACCGCGGCCCGAAACCGAATCGCCGTCTACCCCGGCACCTTCGACCCGATCACCAACGGCCACATCGACCTGGTCGACCGCGCCGCTCCGTTGTTCGAACGCCTGATCATCGGCGTTGCCGAAAGCCCGGCCAAGGGCCCGGCGCTTCCGCTGGCGTTGCGTGCCGAACTGGCGCGCAAGGCCGTCGCCCACCACGACAACGTGGAAGTGCAGGGCTTCGACTGCCTGCTGGCGCATTTCGTCGCCCAGGTCGGCGCCGGCGTCCTGCTGCGCGGCCTGCGCGCGGTGTCGGACTTCGAATACGAATTCCAGTTGGCGAGCATGAACCGCCATCTGATCCCTGACGTGGAGACGTTGTTCCTTACCCCCGCGGAACAGTACGGCTTCATTTCATCCTCGCTTGTGCGCGAGATCTCCCGCCTCGGCGGCGATGTCTCCGGCTTCGTGCCGCCGGCAGTCGATGCCGCGCTCCAGGCGCAGTGGCAACGCGCTCCACGCTGATCCGGATCGCCGGAACAGATAGCCTTATCACCACCAACACCCGGAACAAACCGAGGGGAACCCGATGAAGACCACGACCCGTTTGCTGTTGATCGCCTGCCTTTCAATGCCGCTGCTGGCCGCCTGCAACAAGCAGGAAGACAAGTCCGCCGCCGTCGCGCAGGCCCCGCTGGCCGCGCCGACCACCAACGACAGCACGGCGTGGGACACCTACCTGACCAAGGTCGTCACGCAGAAGATCGAAGGCGCGACCAACGTCTACCTGTACACGCTGCCGGATCCGGCCGGCGCCGACTTCCAGGGCGAGTACGACCGCCAGCTGGAAAAGGCGCAGACCGACGTCGCCCGCGGTGGCGTCGACGGCACGCTGCTGGCGTTCGGCTCGCAGAACTCGGCCAAGTCGGCCGACCTCGCCATCGCCTCCTTCGCCCAGGCCCAGCCGGGCACGATGAAGGGCGTGCGCGTGATGTTCATCGGCGCGCAGGCCGACGCCGACCGCGTCAAGGCCGCCGTCGAGCCGTCGGGCGCGAAGTTCGAGTTCGTCGAAGCCAAGTGACGATTCCACGCGGCGCCGCGTAGGGGCGTCGCCTTTGTGGAATCGTCATCCCGGCGGAAGCCGGGATCCAGCACGGGCGCGCGAAAGCGGGCCCGTTGCTTTTCTGCTCCTCCCCCTGCTCGCAGGGAGAGGGTGGGAGGGGGGCGCGAAGCGCCGACGCCCCGGCTGTCACGTCACCCCTCTCCAGCAAGCGCGGAGGGAGCAGAAGCCGGTACCGGAACACAGCGTCCATTCGCGCAAGGTCTCCTTCCGCCCCTGCGTGCGACAATCTCCGCATGTCCTTGAAGATCAACGAGCTCTGCGTCAATTGCGACGTCTGCGAACCGGCCTGCCCGAACCAGGCCATTTCGCAGGGCGAGACGATCTACGTGATCGACCCGGCGCGCTGCACCGAATGTGTCGGCCATTTCGACGAACCGCAGTGCGTGGTCGTCTGTCCCGTCGAGTGCATCGATCCCGACGCGGAACACCCCGAAACCCAAGAGCAGTTGCTGGCCAAGCTGGCCCGGCTGCAGCAGGAGAACCCCTGATGCGGAATACGTTGCGCGTGCTGGCCAGTCGAGCCTTCCTGACCGCAAGCCTGTTGTTCCTCGCGACGTCTCCGCTCCAGGCCGCTCCCAAATCCGCCGCGCCGGCCAAGACCGCCTCGCATCCGCCGGGCGCCGCCATCGCCAGCGCGCACGCATTGGCCACCGACGCGGGCATGGAAATGATCCGCCAGGGTGGCAACGCGTTCGACGCGGCCGTCGCGGTGTCGGCGATGCTGTCGGTGGTCGAGCCGATCAGCTCCGGCATCGGCGGCGGTGGTTTCTTCCTGCTGCACGATGCAAAGAGCGGCAAGGACGTCTTCGTCGACGCCCGTGAAACCTCGCCCGAGTCCGCCACGCCACAGGCCTTCCTCACGCCGGACGGCCAGCTCGACAACGATCGCGCGACCAACGGCCCCTGGTCGGCCGGCATCCCCGGCTTGCCTGCCGCGCTGGTGCATGTTTCGCAGAAGTACGGCCGCCTGCCGCTGAAGACCGCGCTGGCGCCGGCGATTCGCGTGGCGCGCGAGGGCTTCGAAATCTACCCGCGCCTGGAACGTGGCTACGCCAGCCGTCGCGACGTGATGGAACGTTATCGCGGCACGCGTGAGGTGTTCCTCGCCGATGGCACGCCGCCGAAGGCCGGTGAAATCCTGAAGCAGCCGGACCTGGCGAACACGCTGCAACTGCTGGCCGACAAGGGTTTCGACGGTTTCTACAAGGGCGAAGTCGCCAGCAAGCTGCTCGCCGCGGTGAAGGAAGAGGGCGGCCACTGGCGCGCCGAGGAACTCAGCAGCTACCGCGTGAAGGAACGCGAGCCGCTGCATCTCAAGTATCGCGGCTGGGACATCACCACCGCGCCGCCGCCGTCATCGGGCGGCGTGGCGATCGCGCAGATGCTGCAGATTCTCGCGGGCTGGGACCTGGCCAAGCTGGATGAAGCCACGCGCACGCACCTGATCGTCGAGTCGATGCGCCGCGCGTTCCGCGATCGCACGATTTACCTGGGCGATCCGGACTTCGTGAAGATGCCGGTCGCTCGCCTGACCAGCGCCGATTACGCGGCCGGCCAGCGCGCGAGCATCCATCCGTCGAAGGCCACGCCGAGCGAACTGCTCTCGGGCCAGCCGGCGCCGCTGGAAGACGACGAGACGACGCATTACTCGATCATCGATGCGCAGGGCAACCGGGTTTCCACCACGCAGACGGTGAACCTGCTGTACGGGTCGGGCCTGGTCGCACCCGGCACCGGCGTCCTGCTTAACGATGAGATGGACGACTTCGCGCTGCGTCCGGGCACGCCCAATGCGTTCGGCGTCATGGGCTTCGAAGCCAATGCGCCGAAGCCGGGCAAGCGCATGCTCAGTTCGATGACGCCCAGCTTCATCGAGTCGAAGGATGAACTCGCCGTGCTGGGTGCGCCGGGCGGCAGCCGCATCATCACCGAGGTGCTCATCGGCATCCTCGGCTACGACGAAGGCCTGGGCGCGCAGCAGGTCGCCGCGAAGCCGCGCATCCACCACCAGTGGATGCCCGATGTGATCTCCGCCGAGCAGGGCGCGCTGTCGCCTGAAACGGTGAAGGCGCTGGAAGCGATGGGCCACAAGGTCAACGCGGGCGAGAAGCCGTGGGGCAACCTGCAGACGGTGTCGTGGGACAAGCGCAACAACACGCTGGAAGGCGGTACGGATCCGCGCAATCCGGTGGGCAAGGCGGAAGTGCTTGTGAAGTGACGTTCCGCTGCGTGTCGCCGGCGTGACGGCCTTGGCCCCGGCTTTCGCCGGATCGTCCGAGCGGGCCCAAAGTTGGCGCTAAAATCGAGCCGTAACGACGTAACGGTGATGCCATGAAACTCTGGTCCATCCTCGGCAACAGCCAGAAGCTCGACGGCGGTGCGATGTTCGGCAACGCGCCGCGCGCGATGTGGGCGCGTTGGGCTTCGCCCGACGACGAGAACCGCATCGACCTGGCCTGCCGCGCACTGCTCGCATCGCCCCTCGACGGCAAGACGGTGCTGTTCGAAACCGGCATCGGTGCGTTCTTCGAACCCAAGCTGCGCGAACGCTACGGCGTGGTGGAAGACCGCCACGTGCTGGTCGAGTCGCTCGCCGCGGCGGGCTTCAAGCCCGAAGACATCGATGTCGTCGTGCTCTCGCACCTGCATTTCGACCACGCCGGTGGCTTGCTCGCGTCGTGGAGCGAAGGCCAGTCGCCGACGCTGCTGTTCCCCAATGCGACCTACATCGTCGGCCGTCGCCATTACGAACGCGCGCTGGAACCGCATGCGCGCGACCGTGCCAGCTTCATCCCCGAACTGCCCGTGCTGCTGGAAGCCACCGGCCGGCTGGAGCTGGTCGATGGCGAACATTCGAAGGCGCTCGGTGACACCGTGCGCTTCCACTACAGCGACGGCCACACGCCGGGGCTGATGCTGGCGGAAATCGTGGGGCCCGACCGCGTGGACGGCGAGACGCACGGCGGCGTGGTGTTCTGCGCCGATCTCATCCCGGGCCGCCCTTGGGTGCACGTGCCGATCACGATGGGCTACGACCGCAACGCCGAACTGCTGATCGACGAGAAGAAGGCGTTCCTCGCCGACAAGCTGCGTCGCAACGTGCATCTGTTCTTCACCCACGATCCGCAGTGCGCGCTGGCGCAGGTCGTGCGCGATGAGAAGGGCAAGTTCGGCACCGCGCATGAAGTGCCGGCCCTGCACGCGAGGGCGTTGGCGGCATGAGGTGGCTCCCGGCGGCGTTCGCGCTGTCGCTGTCGTTCGCGCTGACCACGGGCGCCGCGTTCGCGCAGGCCGACGCCGTGGAGGAGCCAATCGGCGTGCCGCAGTCCGGCTACGGTCTGCGCGATCGCGATTTCGGCGTGGTGACGCACCAGTTCGGCCTGGATCGCCGGGTCGAGATGTACCAGTGGCGCGCCAGCGGCGAGGGCTACACGCAGGTGTGGAACGCCGCGCCGATCGATTCGCGCCACTTCGCGCCGGGTCATGAAAACCCGCCGAAACTGCCGCTGGAAAGTCGTCGCTGGTGGGCGCAGGACGCCACGCTCGACGAGCATCCCATCGACCAGAGCGTGTTGCAGACGCTGGGGCAATGGCGCGTGTTCCGGCCGAATTTCTCGCGACTGCCGGCCAACCTTGCGGCGTCGTTCCAGCCCGAGGGTGACGGCCTGGGCAGTGCGGAGAATCCGCTGGAACCGCGCGTGGGCGACCTGCGCATCCTGTGGCGCGAACTCCAGCTGCCACCGCTGGAAGGCAAGATCGAACTGCGCGATGGCCGCTGGCAACTCGCGCCCGGCGCCGCGCAGGCGGCGCTCAGCGCGGCGGTTACGTCCAATGCTGTGGAATTGCCCGACGACCAGGATCGCGCGCTGTTGCCGTGGTTGCTGGGCGGTGCGACGGTGGTCGTGATCGCAGGGCTGATCTGGCGTCGCGTTCGCAGGCGTCGCGAGTAGGGGTTCCGCCAGGACCTGCGGCTGTAGCCCGGGTAAGCGAAGCGCACCCGGGTGTCTGGTCGCGTCGAATGGCTTGAGGCTTCGTCGCCCCGGTGCGGCCTGCGGCCTTGCCCGGGCTATGAAAGCGCGGGCTCAGCGCGTGCCGGTGCGCACGTTGTCGCCGTGCAGGTGCAACAGCGATTCCATCAGCGCCTCGTCGGCGCTCGAACACACGCCCAGCAGCACCACTTCCTCGCAGCCGTCGGCGGCGATGTACGCGTGACCCATGTTCGAATCGATGTACACCGACTGCCCGGCTTCCAGCACGATCGGGTCGTAGAACTCGGTGTGGACCTCCGCGCGGCCTTCCAGCACGTGGATGTATTCCTCGCCGGAGTGGTGCACCAGCTCGCCGAACTCCTCGATGGTCTTCGCGCGCACGCGGGTGATCACCGGGATCATGCGCTTGCGGCGCAATTCGGGGCACAGATAGAAGTAATCGTAATTGGGCGTGGTGACGCGCACGGCGTCCTCGATGCGCCCGATGCTGCGACGCGCCGTGACCGGCGGTTCCGGCGTGCTGTCGTCCTCGGCGAACAACTCCGACATGCGGATGTTCAACCGCTGGCTGATCTGCTGGAGCTTGTCGTAGGTGAGGGTGAGGCGGTCGTTTTCCACTTTCGACAGCGTCGACAGCGGAATCCCGCAGCGCTGGCTCATTTCCTTGAGCGTCCAATCGTTGCGGGCGCGCAGGGCGCGCAGGAGGCTGCCGATGGTCGGGTGCTGCTGTGTCATGCCGATGGTTGCTCCTGCAGGGCCGGCTGTGAGGATGGCCGGCGTCCGGTGGCCCGGGAAGAGCCGCTTTGACGCAATTCTAGGTGACGTCCGGACTCGGTTGACAATTTTCCAATCAGGATCATTATCTCCAACGGGGTTGGTTGGTGTCAGACCGTGCCTGCCGCACGGAGCTGTTTTCACTGGGTGGGGAGTGTTTCCTTGAAGAAGAGTCCGATCAGTGCCGCGCTGCTGTCGCTGGCCATGCTTTCGTCGGGAATGGTGATGTCCGCATTCGCGGCGCAGCCTCCGGGCCAGGCGCCGGTGCCGCCGAAGGCAGAACCGGCGCTGCCGCTGCCGGCAGGCGATGCCACCGCGGTCTCGGTTCCCGTGCCGGCCAGCAACGAACGCCTGAACGCGGCGGACGTGGAAGCCTGGGTCGACGGCTTCATGCCGTACGCGCTGGAGCAGACCGACGTCGCAGGTTCGGTCGTGGTCGTCGTGAAGGACGGCAAGGTGCTGTTCCAGAAGGGCTACGGCTATTCGGACCTCGCCACGCGCAAGCCGGTCGATCCGGCGCAGACGCTGTTCCGCCCGGGCTCGGTGTCCAAGCTGTTCACCTGGACGGCGGTGATGCAGCTGGTGGAGCAGGGCAAGCTCGATCTCGACAAGGACATCAACACCTACCTCGACTTCAAGGTTCCGCCGTACGACGGCAAGCCGGTCACGCTGCGCAACATCATGACCCACACCTCGGGCATGGAAGAGGTGATCCGCGGCCTCATCGCGAACAACGAGAAGGAAATCGCGCCGCTCGATTCCACGCTCAAGCACTGGATCCCCGAGCGCATCTACGAGCCGGGCAGCACGCCGGCGTATTCGAACTACGCGACCGCGCTGGCCGGCTACATCGTGCAGCGCGTGTCGGGCGAGCCGTTCGAGAAGTACATCGCGAACCACATCTTCGCCCCGCTGCAGATGCGCCACTCCAGCTTCTCCCAGCCGCTGGAGAAGGACCTGCAGCCGCTGGTCTCGAAGGGTTACAAGTCCGCGTCCGACGGCAAGCCGCAGCCGTACGAGTACATCAACCTCGCGCCGGCCGGCAGCCTCGCTTCGACCGGTGCGGACATGGGCAACTTCATGATCGCGCACCTGAACAATGGCGCGTTCGGCGAGTCGCGGATCCTGAGTGAAGCCACCGCGCGCCAGATGCACGAGACCGGCCAGGATTCGATCAAGCCGCTCAACCGCATGATGCTCGGCTTCTACGAAACCACGACGAACGGCCACCGCGCCATCGCGCACGGCGGCGACACGCAGTGGTTCCACAGCGACCTGCAGCTGTTCCCGGACGACGGCATCGGCATCTACGTGTCGACCAACAGCTCGGGCAAGGAAGGCAGCGCACGCCTGATCCGCGACGGCCTGGTCACCGGATTCGCCAACCGCTACCTGCCGGGCCCGTCGAACGCCGCCAAGGGCATCGACGAGGCGACCGCAAAGGAACACGCGCAGCTGATGGCCGGCTCGTACAACAGCAGCCGCCGCGCCGATTCGAACTTCATGAACCTGGTCTACATGCTGGGCCAGACGAAGGTGACCGCGAACGAAGACGGCACCATCAGCGTGCCGATGCTTGCCGGCTACAGCGGCGCGCCGAAGAAGTGGCGCGAGATCTCGCCGTTCGTGTGGCAGGACACCGGCAGTGGCGACCGCCTCGCGGCGGAAGTCGTCGACGGACGCGTGGTGCGTTTCAGCGCCGAGCCGATCGCCGCGATCATGGTGTTCCAGCGCGCTTCCTGGTGGCAGACGCCGGGCGTGTTCCTGACGATGCTGTTCGGAAGCCTCGCCGCGCTGCTGTTCACCGTGCTCGCATGGCCGGTTTCGGCGATGGTGCGTCGCCACTACGGCGCGCGTTACCCGCTGTCGGGACAGGATGCGCGCGCGCATCGCTGGGTCCGCATCGCCTCTCTCGCCGTGCTGGTGTCGATGGGCGCGATGATCGGCATGGTCTTCGCGATGATGTCGGACCTGTCGATGATGTCGCCGGCCAGCGACGTGTACGTCATCGCGCTGCGACTGCTGCTGACGATCGTGTTGCCGCTCGGCGCACTGATCGCACTGTGGAACGCATGGATGGTGCTGCGCAGCCCGCGCTCGTGGTGGGCGAAGCTGTGGAGCATCGTGCTTGCGGCCTCGTGCCTGTCGCTGCTGTGGATCGGCTTCGCCACGCACCTGATCGGCTTCGGCGCCAACTACTGATCGAACCCACCTGCGCGGCGGCTGACGTCGCCGCGAACTCCAGGGAGCATTGCCGTGAACAACACCGACCGCGTCCAGCTTGGACTGCGGAACGAGGACTTGCGCCTGTCCGCACCGTTCCGTATCTCCGGACATGTCTTCGAAGTATCGCCGGTGACGCTGGTCACCCTGCGCAAGGGCGAGTGCACCGGGCGCGGCGAAGCCGCCGGCGTGTACTACACGCAGGACACGCCGGCGAAGATGTTGCCGGCCATCGAATACCTGCGCGATGTACTGCAGGGCGGCGTCAGCCGGCACGAACTTCGCTCGCTGCTGCCGCCGGGCGGCGCTCGCAACGCGGTGGATTGCGCGTTGTGGGAGCTCGAGGCCGCCATCGTCGGCGTACCCGCGTGGCAACTGGCGGGAATGGGCCAGCCGAAGCCGCTGCTCACCACCTTCACCGTCGGCGCGGACGACCCCGGCGTGATGGCCGAACGCGCCCGTGCCTACACGCATGCGCGTGCGATCAAGCTCAAGCTGACCGGCGAAGCGGACCTCGACATCGAACGCCTGCGCGCGGTGCGCGCGGCGCGCCCGGACGCCTGGATCGGGGTGGACGCGAACCAGGGTTACGTGCCCGACACGCTTTCGCGACTGCTGCCCGCGCTGGTCGATGAAGGCGTATCGCTGCTCGAACAGCCGTGCCGTCGCGGTCACGAAGCCGAACTCGGCGGCGTCGATCGCACCGTGCCGATCGCCGCGGACGAAAGCATCCTCGACCTGGAGGAACTGGAAGAACGCGCGCACCTGTTCGACGTGGTCAACATCAAGCTCGACAAGTGCGGCGGCCTCACCGAAGGCCTGCTGATGGCGCAACGCGCGCGCGAACTCGGCAAGCGCGTGATGGTCGGCAACATGGTCGGCACGAGCCTGGCGATGGCGCCGGCGTTCCTGCTCGGCCAGTTCTGCGACATCGTCGATCTCGACGGCCCGCTGTTCCTCGACCACGACCGCAAACCCGGCGTGGTCTACGCCGACGGCCACGTCGATTGCCCCGCGAACGTGTGGGGCACGCCGGACGCGGTGATCGCATGAACGCCGCCACCGCGCCGCGCCACACCGCGGGAGCGCGGTGGTTCTTCAACCAGCCGCCGGGACTGGCGATCCTGTTCCTCACGCAGATGTGGGAGACCTTCTCCTACTTCGGCAT
>Ga0209257_1000840_pt1 | contig 44107 bp, 46 predicted proteins | sample AraplaCvi_mCL_r2_FD_184277 | JGI IMG/M metagenome (GOLD analysis project Ga0209257, IMG submission 184277) | Arabidopsis root microbial communities from North Carolina, USA - plate scrape MF_Cvi_mCL_r2 (SPAdes) (version 2) | ecosystem: Host-associated > Plants > Roots > Endosphere | place: USA...
GTCAAGCCGGCTTGCCCCCGTCCTTCTTCGAGGCGGTCGCGCCGATCAAGCCGGTTCCGGCCAACCGTTCGAGGCGCGGCTCGCACGCATGAGCGACGAGGATCAGCGCACGACTGGACGCCGGGCGCCCGGGCGTGGGGCGACCAGATCCTAACGGGTCGGTTGCGGCGACGTCCCGGAAGGTTTGGTGCTATCGAGCGTGCGAATATAGGCCGTCAGGGCGGCGATCTCGGGGGAGGTCAGCATCTTGGGCGGCATTCGGTAGTGACCCACCTGCGAAATGGTCTCCAACTCCCAGTCCAGCCGGTAGTTGCGATAGCGTTCGGCGACGCTCGAAAAGGACGGGGCGCCGGTGGCCGGAGCGCCGCCCCCCGCGCCCACCGCGTGGCAGGCCGAGCATTCGCCGACGGCAAGGGCTCTTCCGGATTCGACCAAGGGGAGGTCGGGGCCGGGATATAGGGGCTCCAGAGCAGCGCAGCCGGCCAAGACGCTGGAAGCGGCCACCGCGAGGCCCCAAAAGAACCGCCCGAGGCTGGCGGTTGGCGGATCGCCGGCGCGCGTGCTCATAGCGTCGCCAGGGTTTGGGGCCATAGCGAGCGCAGGGGCAGGGGCAGTTGCCGTAGCACCTTGGCCAGCAGGTCATGGTCCATGAGATCGGCGAGGCCTCGAAGGACGCCGCGCGCCAGGCTCTCGGTCTCCATCGGAAAGTCGGGCGGCAAGGCCCCCTCGATCCGGGCGAGGAAGGCGTCCACGTCCCGTTCCAGGGTCGGGGTCTGGCTGGGCCGCCAGCCCTCGGTGAACAGGCCCCGCAGCAGCATCGGCAACTGGGCGGCGAAGTTCATCGCCGGGTCGGGCGCGAGGCGGTCACGTAGGGCGTGCAGCGTCGCGCGCGCCCCCAGATAGGCTTGGTGGCGATCGCAGGGCTCGAGCTCATGGGCGATCGCTTTCAGCCACGCGTTGGTCTCTTGGACGGTGGTGTCGAAAACCGGAAGACTGCTGCTCATGGGACCCTCCAGGATCATGGCCGACAGTCTTGGCGCGGCGCATCACGACCGTGTTGACAAGGATCAAACCGGAGACGGCCGTTCGCACTACCAAGGGGGGCGAGACACTGGAGAGACCGCGATGCGCGCCAGAGTATGGGGCCTGACCTTGATCATCGCCCTGGCCGTGGCGGCGACCGGCGCCGGCCGGCCACCGACCAGGATCGTCGATCCCCCGCCGCGCGAAGCTGTCGCGCTGGGAGAGTCCATCGCCAAGCGTGATTGTGGCGGGTGTCACGCCGTGGGCCCCTCGGACGAAAGCCGATTGCCTGAGGCCCCTCGGCTGCGTGACCTTCACCGTCGCTATCCGGTCGAGCAGCTTGGCGAGGCCCTCGCTGAAGGCATCGTCGTTGGGCACGGGCCAATGCCGCAATGGGTCTTCGAGCCTCACGAGATCGAGGCTCTCATTGTCTATCTGAAGAGCTTGGAGCCGGACGCTCCGGCGCAACGCCACCGGCCGTGAAGCGGGTTGTGGGGCTTCCGTCGAAGTCACGAGAGGCTCGATCAACGAGACCGGTGCGTTCGTGATGCGGGCCGAGAAGATCGAGACCGGCGCCCCGCTGTCGCGCATCGTGCGGATGGTCCTCGACGCCCAACGCGGCAGCGCGCCGATCCAGCGCATGGCCGACCAGGCTTCGGGGCTGGTTCGTGCCGGCGGTGATCGCCGCCGCCGCGGTCGCCTTTGCTGCCTGGGCGCTGGTCGGCCCCGAGCCGCGACTCTCCTTCGCCCTAGCTAGTCCGCGCCGGTCTCGACGAGTTCCTCGATGAACAGGGCCATGAGCGCCGCGTGGGAGCGCACGCCGGCCTTGGCGTAAACCCTCGCCAGTTGCGCGCGGACCGTGCCGGCGGCCGCCTCGCGCAGGGCGGCGATCTCGGCGACGTCGCAGCCCTTGAGGGCGAACAGGGCGACGTCGGCCTCGGCCGCCGTGAGCCGCCAGTCGGAAAAACGCAGGCGCACGAGGTCGGCCAAGGCCCCGGTGGCGGTGGCGACGGCCGCCTCGTCTTGCCGCGCGCGCAGGACCAGCCACCGCACCTGGGCCGCGCCGAACAACACGCCGACCAACAGGGCCACCGCCGCCGCGCCCTCGGCCAGAAGGTGCGAGCCCAGGCCGTCGACGCGCGCGTCGCCAGTGAAATCGACCAGGAAGAAGATCGTGGCGACGAGCTGCAGGATTACGATGACGGTCATCACCGCAGTCCTGCGCTCAAGGGCGTGACGTCGCTGGATCATCTCGGAAAACTAGCGTCCTTCAGGAAGCATCGCCATGACGATTCGCCGCCCGCTGCGCCGCGTCTCGAAGACGACACCGGCGATGTGCAGCACGATCAGGACATAGAGCAGGTTGACCGCGATCTCGTGGACCTCGACCACAGGGTCTTCCTCTTCCCCGCCTTCACCGTCTTCGCGGTCCTGCGTCTCGCCGGCCTCCTCGTTGTGCGCGACGAGCCCGGAGGCCGCCGCCGCCGTTGCTTCGGCGTCGCGGTGAGGCGAGCCAGGGATTCCGGCCATCAGGACACCGGTGACGACGATGACGGCCAGTGTGCTCCAGATCGCATAGACCATCAGAGCGCCCAGCGGATTGTGCGAGGCGTGCTCTGTCTTTTTTCCCGCCGCGATCGCGCGGACGTGCGCCAAGGCGCGACCGGGGCTGGGCGGGAAGGCCGCGAAGCGGGCCTCGGCCGGGCCGACGAAACCCCAGATCAGGCGCAGCGCCAGGGTGGCGGCCAGGGTGTAGCCGACCCAAACGTGGGCATCAGAGCCTTCTTCGGCGATCAGGGTGTTGGCGATGACCGCCGCGACGACGATCCAGTGGGTCAGCTTGACCACCGGATCCCAGCGGCGCGCGTGCGTCTTAGTCGCGGTCATGGCGACGCTCCTGGTCGTGCTTTGAACCGTGTTCGGCCACGTGCTTCTTGGGGCGCGGTTCGCAACGTTTATCGTGTTCGCGCTCCTCGCCCTGGATCTTCGGGGCGGACGTCGGTTGCGGGAGGGGCCTGGCCTGTTCAGCCAAGGCCGGAGTGGCGAAGGACAACAGCAGCAAGCCCGTGCCCAGGGCGGCGGATAGGGTTTTCATCGGCGTTCTCCGTGCTTGAGGCGCGACAGGAAAGCGTCGGGACGCCGAGCACATCCATCGCCGGACCGCTTATCCGGGACCGGATAAGCGGCCGCTTACGAGATATGGGCCCCCGATCCGGCAGCTTCGGCCACTCCAAGCCGGCCGCTTGGTTGGGGGACTTGCGCCTTGGTGTCCTCTCAGAGCCTTGCAGCAGAAATCTTTGAGGCGCTCTGACCGGCATGGCGTCGTTGGGCCATGCGCATCGGATTTCTCTTCAACCACGATCAGATTCATCAGGTGGCCCATAGCCTGCCGATCGCGCTGGCCCTGGCCCGCGGCGGCGGCGATCTGGAGATCGTGGTCGCCACCACCAGCCGACGACTGACCGCCGAGGTGATCCGGCTAAGTGGTGGCGTGGTCGGCCATGGCGTCGGCTTGGTCGAACTGGGCCTGACCCGGCGCGCCTCCAAGCTCCTGGCGGCTACGGCCGAGGCGATGCTGCCGGCGACCAAGCTGCTGGTCTATGGCGACAATCTCGACTTCTTCCGGTCGCTCGACATCCTCGTGGTCGCCGAGAAGACCTCGCTGATCCTCAAGACACGCCACGGCCTGCGGGACCTCAAGATCGTCCACACCCGCCACGGCGCCGGTGATCGCGCGATCGGTTTCGACCGGGCCAGCGCCGGATTCGACCACGTGCTGGTCTCCGGCCGCAAGATCCGCGACCGGCTGGTGCGTGAGACGGGTGTCGATCCCGGCAAGATTTCGATCGTTGGCTATCCCAAGTTCGATCTGACGCCGGCGCGGGGGGCGATCCATCCGCTGCTCGACGACGGCCGACCGGTGGTGCTCTACAATCCGCACGTCTCGCCGCATCTGTCGTCCTGGTACAAGGCGGGGCGTCAGGTGCTGGACTGGTTCGCCGAGCACGACGACTACACCCTGATCTTCGCGCCGCACGTGATGCTGTTCGAACGTCCTTTCGTGGCGACGATCGATAAGTTGCGGGTTGACCGCGCCGGCCGGATCGAGGCGCGCTATCTGCGCGCGCCCAACATCCACATCGACCTCGGCAGCCGGCTCTCGACGACCATGGCCTACACTCAGCGCGCCGATGTCTATCTCGGCGACGTCAGCAGCCAGGTCTACGAGTTCATGCTCAAGCCCCGGCCGTGCGTCTTCCTCAACAGTCACCGCTTCGCCTGGGCGGGCGATCCCAACTTCGGCCATTGGCGGGCGGGACCGGTGATCGACGACGTCGCCGACCTGGGCTCCGCCTTGGAGCGGTCCCGCCGGGAGCACGAGGCCGTCTGGGGGCCGGTGCAGGAGGCTCTCTTCAACCAGAGCTTCGACCTGACCGACGAGCCCTCGGCCGAGCGCGCCGCCAGGGCCGTGGCGCGGGTCGCCGGACAGACCTGGCCGGACCCGCCGACCGTCGGCCTCGACGATGCGGCCTTCACCCGAACGGGGACGTTCTGATGCGGATCTTCTACATCATCAATTCCCTCGAGGGCGGGGGAGCGGCGTTGCCCGTGCCGGCGGTGGCCAAGGTGCTCGCGGCTCAGGGCGCCAAGGTCCAAGTCCTGGCCCTGACACGGCGCGACGGCCGGGCGCTGCCGCCGATGATCAGGGAGGGCCTGGACGTTCGTGTCCGGCCGGGCGGTGAGAAGGATCATCTCGACGCCCTGGCCTGGCTGGACGGGCTGGTCGCCGAGGGGCGGCCCGATCTATTGTGGACGTCCCTGACTCGCGCCACCCTGCTGGGCCAGATCGTCGGCCTGCGCCGCGGCGTGCCGGTGGTCAGCTGGCAGCACAATGCGTTTTTGAAGCCCGCCAACCGTCTGCTGCTACGCGCTACACGGCGGCTGTCGAGTCTCTGGATCGGCGATTCCCACAGCGTTACGGCCTTGACGGCTTCGCGCCTTAGGGTGAAGGCCGACCGCCTGGCCACCTGGCCCCTTTTCGCCGCCGACCCGGCCGCGCCCCAGGCCAGGCCCTGGCGGCCTGGCCAGACTCTGCAGCTGGGCGCGCTCGGGCGCTTGCATACCGCCAAGGGCTATGACGTGCTGATCAAGGCCCTGGCGCATCTGCGCGCCACGGGCTTCAAGCCTCCCGCGCCGTTCGAGGTCCGGATCGCCGGGGAGGGCGCGCAACGGGAACGGCTGCAGGCGATGATCGACCAAGCCGGCCTGGACAACGTCTTCCTCACTGGGTTCTGCGACACGCCGCGCGCGTTCCTGGCCGGGCTGCACCTGTATCTCCAGCCCTCACGGCGCGAAGGCCTGTGCATCGCGGTGCACGAGGCGATGCAGGCCGGTCTTCCGACCCTGGTGACCGCCGTGGGCGAAATGCCCTACAGCGTGGTGGATGGTTTGATGGGGCGGGTCGTGCCGCCTTGCGACTCCGAAGAGCTGGCCAAGGCCCTGAAGTGGTTTCTGCGCGCGCCTTACAAGCTGGCGAGAATGGGCGAGGTCGCCCGGTCACGGGTGCTGGATCGGTTCGGCCAGGCGCACTTCGCCGCCACGGGCGCCGAAATCTTCGCCCAGCTGCCGGTGCGGCGCGACGCCGTGTTTCCAGCCGCCACGAGCCCGGCCGCGTGAACCGTCCCGCCAGCACGCCCTCGAGACGGGCGGTCTCTAAGCCCTTGTCGTCCGTTCATCGGCGCAGGCTGCTGCAGGGGCTGGCCGCCAGCGCCGCCTGGCCCGCGGGCGCCGTCGCGGCCGACCACGAGGCGCTTAACTTCGTGGCCTTCGGCGATTGGGGACGGGAGGGCCAACGATCGCAAGGCGTCGTCGCCGAGGCGATGGGCGCCGCCGCGGCGGAGATCGCCAGCCGCTTCGTCATCTCGGCCGGCGACAACTTCTATCCGGCGGGCGTCCGGTCCGTGACCGACCCTCATTGGCGGCGCTCTTTCGAGGACATCTATACGGCCGCCGCCCTGCAAACGCCCTGGTACGCCGCGCTCGGAAACCACGACTATCGTGGCGTCGCCCAGGCCCAGGTCGACTACACCCGCCTGAGTTCCCGCTGGCGGATGCCGAGCCGCTACTACAAGGTCGCTGGCCAGGCTCTTGGGGCGAGCGTCCTGGATCTCTTCGTGCTCGACACCTCGCCCCTGGTCGATCGCGGCAACTATGACGAAATGCTGCAGCAGCTGGCGCATGGGCATCTGGAAGCCCATGACGGCGCCCGTCAGATCGCCTGGCTCGAGGACGAACTCCGCCGATCGAGCGCGCCTTGGAAGATCGTGGTCGGACACCATCCGATCTATTCGGGAGACCACGGCGACTCGGCCGCGCTGGTCGCTCAGGTGGCGCCGCTGCTCGAAGCCCACGGCGTCCAGGTCTACATCAACGGCCACGACCACAATCTGCAGCACATCCGGCGCGGCCGCGTCGACTACGTCTGCACCGGCGCGGGCGCGGACGCCGCCGGAAGCGTGGAGCCGGTGAAGGGCACCCGCTACTGCCTGTCTCGACCGGGCTTCGCGATGTTCGGACTGGATCGCGACACGCTTCGACTGGAATTCCGCGATCTTACGGGGCGCACGCTCTATCAGGCGCGGCGGCGACGCGTAGATTGATCCTGGGGGCGGGGAAATCCATCGACTCTGCTCAAGGCCGCCGCCTTCACGGCCCTCCAGGAGATCAGATGACTAGCGCCGATCGTGACGCAGCCAGCAAGGTTCCAGCGGTGACCCTGGGCTTTTGGGTCATCAAGATCCTGGCGACGACTCTCGGCGAGACCGGGGGCGATACGCTCAGCATGACCCTGAAACTGGGCTATCTCGTCAGTTCGGCGATTCTCCTGGCCGTTCTCGTCGCGTTCGTCGCGGGGCAGATCGCAGCGAAGCGCTTCATCCCGTCCTTGTATTGGGCGACCATCGTGGCCTCGACCATGGCCGGCGCCACGATGGCCGACTTCGCCACGCGTTCGCTCGGGATAGGATATTCAGGCGGTTCGCTGTTGCTGGGGATCTGCGTCCTGGTGTCGTTGGGCGCGTGGCGAGCGGCCGTGGGAAGGGTGGACGCCGACAACATTTCCTCGCCCAGGGCGGAGCTGTTCTACTGGCTGACCATCACGTTCTCCCAGACGCTTGGCACCGCTCTGGGGGACTGGACCGCGGACACCGCGTCGCTGGGCTATTTCGGCGCCGCGCTGATCTTCGCCGCGCTGCTCGCGGCGGTCGGGGCCCTCTATTTCTGGACGTCCTTCAACCGCATCGCCCTGTTCTGGAGCGCCTTCATCCTGACGCGGCCGTTGGGGGCGGCGGTCGGCGACTTTCTCGACAAGCCGCTCGACCACGGCGGGTTGGCGCTGAGCCGTCCGATCGCGACGGCCGCACTGACCGCGCTCATCGTCATTCTGGTCGTTCTGTCGCTTCGAGGGAGCGGCCGCCATCGGGCCGGCGCGGAGCGCTAGTCCGGGGCTGGCCCGGGAAGCGGCGCTTCCGCAATAAGCCTTGAGGGAGGCGCGCCATCTCGTCGTCGTTGGAGCAGGAGGACGTTTCCATGGCCCCAGCCCCCGACCCCGTCTCTGAAAAGGCTCTGCTCAATCTGACGGCCCGATCCATCGGTCTCGCGGCCGGTCGTGTGGGTCCGACGGACCTGCTCGACGAACTCGAGATCTCCAGCAACGATTTTCTCGCTCTGGTCGCCGCGCTGGAGGATCGGTGCGAGATCGTCTTGCCCGACTGCGAGCTAGCCCGTTGCGAGACGCTGGGCGACCTGATCGCCCGCGTGCGGGCGCGATTGGTCCTCGACGCCGTGCCGGCGCTAGATCGCCGTGCCGACCAAACGGCCGACGCCGGCCGTCACGATCATGGCCAGCGCGCCCCAGAAGGCGACCCTCGCCGCCGCGCGCCCGGGAGGCGCTCCACCCGCCTTCGCCCCGGCCACGCCGAGCAGCGCCAGGCAAGCTAGCGCCACCAGCACGACGCTGGATACGATCGCCTGGGCCGGCGCCAGCGCGGCGACGATCAGGGGCGGGGCCGCCCCGACCGTGAAGCTGGCCGCCGAGGCCAGGGCGGCCTGCACCGGCCGCGCCGCAGTCGCCAGCGAGATGCCCAGCTCATCGCGGGCGTGGGCGTCCAGCGCGTCCTTGGCCATCAGCTGCTGGGCCACGGCCTTGGCGGTCTCGGGCTCGAGGCCTCGCTGGACATAAATCCGAGCCAGTTCGGCGTGCTCGGCTTCGCCGTCGCTTTTCAGTTCCTGGGTTTCGCGCGCGATGTCGGCCTTCTCGGTGTCGGACTGCGAGCTGACCGAGACGTATTCCCCGGCCGCCATCGACATGGCCCCGGCCACCAGGGCGGCCACCCCCGCGACCAGCACCTCGCCGGATTTAGCCGAGGCGGCGGCGACCCCCACGATCAGGCTGGCGGTCGAGACCAGACCGTCGTTGGCGCCCAGGACAGCGGCGCGCAGCCAGCCGATCCGGGAAACCAGGTGGCCTTCGGCGTGTCGATAGGACCTGGGCATGGCGATAGCCTTCCTGAATGCGCGAACCCGCCACCTAGTAGGAGACGCGGACGCTGAGGGAGAGGGTGCGGGGGCGAAGCGGTGTCACCTGATCGGTAGATCTCAGCGAGAAGGGGTTGCCGTAGGCGAAGGTGTCGCCGCGCGCGTTGGTCGGATTGTCCAGGGCCAGCGTCGTTCGCCAGCGCGGGGCAGCCAGACCCACGGCCAGGCGGCCGGTCGCATAGTCGCCCATCAGGGGCGCGGTCGTGGCGTCGAAGGTGAGGTGGGAGTGGCCGACATAGGCGTAGCGCCCGTCCAGCTCCAGGGTCAGGTCCGGGCCCAGCGGGCGGTCGTAGTGGACCGTCACGCCGCCGGCGCGATGGGGCACGCCGGCTAGGCTGACGTCCTTGCGGACCGGGAAGGCGGGATTGGCCTTCTCCAGTTCGGGGGCGTTGAACAGGAGGTTTGCGCCAAGCTGAAGGGGCCCTAGGCGATAGCCGCCTTCGACCTCCAGACCCAGGTTGCGTCCGTTGCCAATGTTGGCGGTGAAGGGCAGGCCGGAGGGCAGCAACTGGTCGCTCTGGATGTCTTTCCAGCTGGCCTGGAAGGCCGCGGCCCGCAGACGCAGACGGCCGTCGAGCAGCGAGACCTTGCCGCCGGCCTCCAGGCTCCAGAGCTCGTCGCCGTCATAGCGGCGGCGCGGCTCGGCCTCGTCGCTGGGCGAGAACACCTGGCCGGGCGGTCCGGTCGTGTTGAAACCCCCGGCCCGGTACCCTTCGGCGGCCTGAACATAGAACAGGGCGGCGGGCGAAAGAGTGTAGGCCAGCACCACCTTCGGCGCGAAGCCGGAGCTTTCCAGCGCGCCGGAAAATGACGTGGTCGGCCCCGCCGGGGTCATGGTGCGGCTGGTCACCCGCGTCTTGGATTTGAACAACCGGGCGCCCAGCGTGGCGCTGAAGGATCGACCGAAGGGCAAGGTCGCCTCCCCGTAAAGCGCGGCCTCGTCCAGCATGTCGCGCCGCATCTCCGCCAGGGCATGAACGGGCGCGTCGGCCAGTCGCGTCAGCGCCAGGTCGATGTCCTGATGGGTACGCGCCACAAAGGCGCCGACCAGCCATGGCACGCGGGCGTCCTCTGGCGAGGCCAATGCGCCTTCGGTAACCAGGCTGTGGGTGCGGTCGTTGTCGTCATAGGCGGCGGGGCCCGGCGCGAGGGCGATGGGCGGCGCCGTGCTGGCGTCGTAACGGCTGGTGATGTCGTGATCGACCGCCGAGATTGTCCACCGCGCCTGAATCCCTCCGATCTGACCCTTCAGATTGAGATGCGCCTCGGCGAAGTCGTTGTCGTGCGGCTCGCGCACCTGGTTGCGGCGGGTGTAGGGCGCTTCCGTCGCCAAGGCGTACTGAGTGTCTTCCGAATTGATGAACTGAGCCGCGCCGCCGCCGGTCAGGGTCCAGACGCCGCCCAGATCAACCTTGACGTTCAGGCGGCCGCCGGAGCGCAGCGCGCGATTGACGGTCTTCAGGTCCAGGCCGGCGTCGTCGATATAGCCGCCCTGCTGGTCGCGGTAGAGCACGGCGCGGATCGCGCCCCGGCCTTGGAAGATCGGCAGATTGACCATGCCGGACAGACCGTTCGAGCCGCCGCCGCCTTGCGTCGCGCCGATATTGCCCCCGATCCAGGCCTCGAAGCGATCGGGGGCGGGCGGTTCGGTGATCAGGTGCAAAACCCCGCCCAGCGAGCCTGACCCGTAGAGCGCGCCCTGCGGTCCGCGCAGCACCTCGACCTGGGCCATATCGATCAACAGCAGGTCCGGATCGGGCGCGTTGTAGGTCAGCCGGGTGTCGTCGAGATAGAGGCCGACCATCGACTGGGTGCGGCCGGTCAGCGGTCCGTCCGACAGGCCGCGCAGCATGATCTTGTCGCGGCCGGGACCCAGGTTGGTCACCGTCATGGCCGGGACCGCATAGGCCAGGTCGTTGGCGTCGCGCAGGCCTTGTCCGGCGATCACCGAACGCTCGACCGCGCTGACGGCGTAGGCCAGGCGGTCGGCGGGGGTCGGGCGACGCGTGGCGACCACGACCAGCTCGTCGAGCGCGGCGGACGGACGGGGTTCCGCCCGGGCGACCGTTCGGGAGACGGGCTTGGCGGGCGGCAGCCTGACGATCTCGACGGCGCCGGCGTCGATCATCCGATAGCCGCAGCCCGTGCCCTCCAGCATCCTGGCCAGGCCGTCCTGCAGCGTGAAGCGCCCCCGCACGGGCCGGCTGGTCGGGGCGCAGCCGGCGGCGGCCTGGGTGCTGATGGAGACACCAGCCTGGACAGCCAGATCGACCAGCGCCGACTTCAGCGGCCTGCTGGGAATCTCGAAGCTCAGGCGGGGTTGCGCCGCGAAGGCAGGGGCGCCCCATCCAGCCAAACACGCGAAGCTGGAAGCCAGCGCCCAGCGCCGCCATGCGTCAGCTCGCAACGAAACGCCCTCCACCGCCAGGACGGCGCTACCGTAGTTCGATTTGCCGGTCGGTGCGATGCACGGACAGCGAGAAATAGCTGGCCAGCCGTTTGACCACCAGATCCTGGTCGCCCAGCTCCAGCACGCCTGAAAAGCGTTTGCTGGCCAGGGCCGGCGAAATCCTGATCGGCGTCGGATAGCGGCGGTTCAGATAGGCGACCATGTCGCCCAGGGTTTCGTCGTCGCAGACCATCCGGCCCTGGGTCCAGGCGAAGGCGGAACCGGGATCGGTGGAGGTCTGGACCGATCTGGGCGCGCCTTCGACGTGGCTCAGGCTCTGGCCGGCGACGAGGCGGGCCACCGGGGTGGAGCCCAGGGTGGGCTGGCGCACCTCGACGACGCCGCGACGGACGGTCACCCGAACGGTCCTGTCGTAGTGGCGGATGTTGAACTCGGTGCCGACGACGCGGACCTGCTGGTCGCCGACCGAAATCAGGAAGGGCCGCCCCGGGTCCCTGGCGACGTCGAAGGTCGCCTGAGCTTGGGCCATCTGGACGCGCCGCTCGCGCCAGCCCAACTGGACCTTCAGGGTCGAGGCCGCATCCATTCGGATGCGCGTCCCATCGGCCAGGGCGACCTCGCGGGTCTCGCCGGGGCGGGTCTGGTAGACCGTCGGGGTCCCCTGATAGCCGCGCCAGGCGATCGGACCGACGACGATCGCGACCACGGCCGCGGCCGCGGCCGCGGCGGACCAGACGGGCAGGGCGGTGCGGCGGCGCAATGGTACGACCCGGGAGGCCGCCGGCTTGACGGCCGGGGCGATCTCGGCGGCGCGATCGTCTAGCTCGGCGGCGAGGCCTTCAATCTCCTCGAAGGCGGCGAGATGGTCGTAGGAAGCCTCCAGCCAGGCAGTCAGGGCGGCCCAGTCGTCGGCCGTGGCCTGGTCCGACTGCACGCGGACCAGCCACGCGACGGCCTCGTCGCGCAGGGCGTCAATCGCCTTCATGCCGTCCGCGCCGTTCATCGGTGCTCACCGTTCCCCGAGGCCCACGCCTCGTTGCTCGCCCCAATGACGCCACAAACGCCCAGGCGCCTCCAAACTTTCTTGAGAATGTTTCCGAACCTCATCGGCCCACCTTGGCGAGGATGCGCTTGAGGCTGGTCATGATGTACTTCTCGACGCTGGATCGCGACACGCCCATGGCCGCCGCGGTCTCGGCGTGGTTGAGGCCTTCGAGCTTGTGCAGACGGAACGCCTCTTGGACGGCCGGCGGCAGGTCGTTCACGACCGCCACGATCTGGGCGAGGCGCTGGCGGGCGGCCAGGGCGTCGTCGGCCCGGGGCTCGTCCGCCGTTTCCCAATCCGTGATGCTGGGACCGCCCGCACCGCGCCATTGGGCGTCGCGCTGGCCCGCGCGCCGCTGGGTCTTGATCCGGTCCAGCATCAGGTTCGTGCCAAGCCGATAGAGATAGGCGGCGGGATTGTCGATCGGCGCGGCCGGCGGCGGCGTGATCTTCAGATAGATGTCCTGCACCAGGTCCTGCGCGGCTTCCTCGGATCGCAGCCGCACGCGGAAATAGCGCACCAACTCCTCCCGCCGTTCGAGATAGCAGGCGAGCAGGGGATGGACGTCGCTGTCGTCCAAGGACTCGATCCACGCTCCGGGCCCATGGCCGCTCGACGCCGGGAATCCGGCGACCCGCGCAGTCTTTCCGATGCCGCCTCCGGGCGCAATCGCAATCCCTTTGAGGAGGTTTCGAGGGCGCGTCGTCATGGCTCATCGAAGGGCGTCCCGACGCTCGCCAGGACCCGGAGATCGACCTTGCTGGAAGTGATGATGCTGGATGACGGCGCCACGCGCGGCAGCCTGCGGTTTGACGAGGCGCGTATGCGGCGCTTCACCGGTCTGGCGCCGAAGGTGATCTCGATCCATCACCTGATGCGACCGGAGCGCCGGAGGGTGGAGGCGTATCTGGAGGCCGCCTACGCCTCGGCGTTCAACGGGGTGATCCGCAGCCACTATCCGACGCTGATGAGCGTGCAGGACGGCGAGGGCCGTATCCATGCGGCCGTCGGCTTCCGATTCGCGGCCGCTGAACCTCTGTTCCTGGAGCAATATCTCGACGAGCCGGTCGAGGCGGCGATCGCCCGCAAGCTGGGCGAACCGGTGGGGCGCGGCGGCGTGGCGGAGGTCGGTAATCTGGGTTCGGACAGCGCGGGCGCCTCGATGTTCCTGTTCCTGGCCCTGGCCCGTCATCTCGACCAGAACGGGTGCACCCACGCCGTGGCCACGGCCACGCGCCAGCTGCGCCGCAGCTTCGGCCGGGTCGGCTTCGAGACTCAGGTCCTGACCCGCGCCGAGCCTTCCCGCCTGGGCGAGGCAGCCATCGAGTGGGGCGCCTATTACGAGCGCGACCCCGAAGTGCTGGCCGGTGCGATCGGCCCGGCCTTGCGGCCCCTGAGCCAGATGCTGGTGACCGAACCCGTCCCGGTCGAAGCCATTCGGCCCCGCCTTCATCCGGCCTGCCCGGAGATGGGCCAATGAGCCGGGTCCTCCGGGCGATCGACGCCCATGCCGCCGCCATGCCCGACGCGATCGCGCTGAGCACCCCGTCGGCGACCTGGACCTACGCCCAGCTAGGCGAGGCGGTGAGCCGTACGGCGACCGCGCTGTTCGCCGTGGCGCCCCTGGTGCGTCCCGGCGCGCCGGTGGCCGTCCGCCTGCCCAACGGGCCGGCTTGGGTGATTCTCGACCTGGCCCTGATCCGGCTGGGCTGGCCCAGCCTGCCGTTGCCGGGTTTCTTCACCCCCGCCCAACGCGACCATGCCCTGGCCGACGCCGGCGCGACCCTGCTGATCGAGGCGGCGGACGGCGAGGGACAGATGGCCGTCGCGGGCGCGCAGATCACCGTGACGCCTTGCCTGACCCCTGCGGTTCCGCTCCCGGCAGGCACGGCCAAGATCACCTATACCTCGGGCTCCACGGGCCAGCCCAAGGGCGTCTGCCTTTCGCAGACCCAGATGGAGGCGGTGGCTGGAGCCCTGGTCGAGGCGATCGGCGCCGACTACGCCGGCCGGCACCTGCCGCTGCTGCCGCTGTCGATCCTGCTGGAGAACGTGGCGGGCCTGTACGCCACCCTGATCGCCGGCGGGCGCTATCACGTGCTGCCGGCGGCGGCGCTGGGTCTGGATAACCCGTTCCGACCCGACCTGGCGGCGCTGGCCGGCGCGATCACGGCCGAGGCGGCCTCCAGCCTGATCATCGTACCCGAACTGCTGCGGGCCCTGCTGATGGTCATGACCTTCACCGGCGCGCGGTTCCCCGCGCTGAAACTGGTGGCGGTGGGCGGGGCCAAGGTCTCGTCGCAGCTGCTGAACCAGGCCGACGCCCTGGGCCTGCCGGTCTACGAAGGCTACGGCCTGAGCGAATGCGCGTCGGTCGTGGCGCTGAACACCCCGGCCGCCCGCAAGGCCGGCGCGGTTGGGCGTCCCCTGGCCCACCTGACCGTCGAGATCGCGCCGGACGGCGAGATCGTCGTGGGACCCCACCCGTTCCTCGGCTACGCCGGCGGCGCGCTCAACACCGGCGAGGTTCGCACCGGCGACCTGGGCGCGTTCGACGCCGACGGCTTCCTGCGCATCGAGGGACGTCGCAGCAACACCATCATCACCGCCTTCGGCCGCAACGTCGCGCCGGAATGGGTCGAGAGCGAGCTCCTGGCTCAGCCCGAGATCCGCCAGGCGGTGGTGTTCGGCGAGGCCCAGGCCGCGCTTGGCGCGTTGATCGTGCCGCTGCTGCCCGACATGGGCGAGGCGGCGATCGCCCAGGCGGTGGCCCGCGCCAACCAGACCTTGCCCGACTACGCGCAGGTCAAGCGTTGGCGGATCCGAGCGCCGTTCGACCCGGCCGCCGGCGAACTCACCAACAACGGCCGCCCGCGTCGGGCGGTCCTTCTGTCGCGTCACCGCGACTTCATCGAAGCCCCGCAATAGGAGCCCGCCTTGATGTTCTTCCAGAGACTGGTCGCCGAAACCGCCGAGGGCCAGCAGACCCTGGCCGGCGTGCCGCAGATCCAGGACGGCCTGGCCGGCCGCATTTCCCGCGAAACCTACATCGCCTACCTCACGGAGGCCTATCACCACGTCAAGCACACCGTGCCGCTGATGCAGGCGGCGCGCGCTCGCCTTGACGACGCCCACGACCGGTTCCGCCATGCGTTGGACGAGTACATCGCCGAGGAGACCGGTCACGAGCACTGGATCCTGAACGACATCCGCCATTGCGGCGGCGATCCGGAGGCGGTGCGTCTGGGCGAACCGCGCGAGGCCACCCGACGCATGGTCGCCTTCGCCTACGACTACATCGCCAAGGTCAATCCGATGGGCTTCTTCGGCATGGTTTTCGTACTGGAAGGCACCAGCGTTCGCCTGGCGACCCAGGGCGCCGACGCGGTGGCCAGGAATCTGAACCTGGGCCCGGAGTGCTTCAGCTACCTGACCTCGCACGGCTCGCTCGACATGGAGCATCTGGTCTTCTTCCAGAAGCTGATGGACGAGGTGACCGACCCCGACGACCAGGCCGCGATCATCGAGGTCGCCAAGGCGATCTTCGAACGCTTCGCCGACGTCTTTCGCTCAATCCCGCACGATCGGGTGGCCTATGTTTAAGGACAAGAACGTCCTGCTGACCGGCGGCGCCGGCGGCCTGGGCTCGCTGATTTCTGGGCAATTGATGGAGGAGGGGGCCAGAGTCGTCGTGCTGGATCGCGTCCAGCCCGCCAGTGGCGCGGCCTTCCTCCAGCATGACATTTCGACTGCCGAGGGGATCGAGGCCGCCGCCGCCGCCGTCGCGCGGCGTCATTGGGACATCGTCATCAACCTGGCGGGAATCCAACATTTCGGCCCCTTCGAGCGCCAGACGTCCGAGCACCTGACGGCCAGCTACATGGTCAACCTGATCGCGCCGGTGCGGCTGGCCCAGGCCGTCCTGCCCACGATGAAGGCGGCGGGCGGCGGCCAGATCGTCAATGTCGGTTCGATCTTGGGCTCGATCAACTTCGCCCATTTCGTCACCTATTCCAGCGCCAAGGCCGGGCTTCGCGGCTTCAGTCAGGCGCTCCGGCGCGAGCTGTCAGGCACGGGCATCGATGTGACCTATGTGGCGCCGCGAGCGGTCAAGACGGCGCTCAATTCACCGGCGGTCCTGGAGTTCGCCAAGCTCACCCAGATGAACATGGACCCGCCTGAGCTGATCGCCCGGCGGATCGTCGAGGCTGTCCGCGGCCGCAAGCGGGACGTCTATTTCGGTTTTCCCGAAAGCCTGTTCGTCCGGATCAACGCCATCTTCCCGCGCCTCGTCGACGGCGCCCTTTCGGCCAACGACCGCAAGGCGGCGCGGCTGTTCACCCGCTGACTTTCTGGAGTCCGATTATGAAATCTCCCATGCTGGCCGTGATCGCGGCCTTCGCCCTGACCGCCACGTCCGCCCTGGCCGCCGACCCGGCCTTCGATGCCCACATCGATGAACTGGCCCGCAACTGGGCCCACGTGAACTACGAGGTTCGCGACAAGCCGAGCCAGGCCGCTCAGGCGGCCAAGCTGGCGGCCGAAGCCGACGCCCTGGCCAAACAGTACCCCAGCCGCGCCGAGCCTTTGGTCTGGGAGGCGATCTCCACGGCCACCGAGGCCGGGGCCAAGGGCGGCATGGGCGGCCTGGCCCTGGCCAAGAGCGCGCGGGGGATGCTGGAGCGGGCCGAGAAGATCAATCCCGCCACCCTGGGCGACGGCTCGGTCTATACCAGCCTGGGCTCGCTCTACGCCCAGGTCCCGGGCTTTCCGATCGGGTTCGGCGACGCCGGCAAGGCGCGCGCCTACCTGGCCAAGGCGCTGGCCGCCAATCCGAACGGCGTGGATCCCAACTTCTTCTACGGCGACTTCCTGATGCGCCAGGGCGACTACGCCGGGGCAGAGACCGCGCTTCAGCGTGCCGTCAACGCTCCGGCGCGCCCTGGGCGCGAGGTGGCTGACCACGGGCGCAAGGCGCAGGCCGCGGCGCTTCTGGCGACCGCACGTCAAAAGGCCCACGGCTAACGGACCTCTCGCACATCTGAACTGAGGTCGGCGGAGACGGGGTGCGGCCCATGTCCGGTTGTTGCGGCGGTCCTTGGGTCTACCTCTGGCGCAATATCCGCCAGAACCTCGTCTTCGCCTTCATCCACAACGTCGCGGGCGTGTCGATCGCGGCGGACGTGAGCCTTCCATCAGTTGCTCTCGCCGCAAATCGCGGCCGAAGCCATGGCGCTGTCATCCGTCAGCGTCATCCTCAACGCCCTTCGCCTTCGCACTGAGAAACTCTGATCACGAAGGCGAATAGTTGACGCGTATCAAGGCGTCGGATCGCCCGTCCTTGAACGGTGAGTGCAACCGCAAAGGATACGACCATGGCCTCGCTGCTCAAGATCCTTCCGCTCCTTGCCGCCCTGACCGCCACGTCGGCCTTCGCCGCACAGGCTGATCCACATGCCGGACACCATCCGCCCGCCGCGTCGGAGGCGCCCAAGCCGCCCGCCGCACCGGCGGCCGACGCCAAGTCCGCCATGCAGGGCTGCCCGATGATGGACCACAAGGCGCCGGCCGGCTCCACGCCCATGGCCGGCATGGGCCCCGACGGAAAGATGATGGACGGGAAGATGATGATGGATGGCAAGGCCATGCACTGCATGTCCGCGCCGGTGGCCGCCAAGGACGCGGAAGCCTCGCACGGTGAAGATCACCCCGTCCCCGCGCCGAAGTAGCTCAAGGGGAACCGGCATGAACGCCCGGATCAGAAGCTTCGCGATGATGACTCTGGTCGCCCTCGCCGCGGCGAGCGGGTTTTGGCTGTTGCGTGAACACTGGCGGCATGCGGCTGGCGTTGTGGGCTACCTGCCGTACCTGCTTTTTCTTGCCTGTCCGCTGATGCACCTGTTCATGCACCACGGCCATGGCCATGGAGACCACGGACATGACCTGCTGCAAGACGGCCGAAACGGACCACCGGCAGAACGAGGTCCCGGCCGAGGAACTCCGCGTTAGCGGCCCTTCGGCGTCGGCCGGGCCTGGCGGCGATGCGCCGGTTGCGGCCGAGTGCTGCTGCGCGCCCGGTGATGCGGCTGCGGTGCAAGCCAAGTCCGCGATCGCCGAGGACGGCGTGGCAAAGAGTTGCTGTGGCGGCAAGGGCTGAAGCCGGGGAGCGGTCGATCCATGACGCGCGCCTTCGAGAGGATCATCGACGTCGAGGCGACCCCCGATCAGGTGTTCGCCCGTCTCGACGATCAGACGCGGCTCGCCGCACACATGCAGCGGCGCTCGGCCATGATGGGCGGCGGCCGCATGACCTACGAATTCGACGAAGGCCGCGGCCAAGCCGTGGGATCGCACATCAGGATGGGCGGCTCGGCCCTTGGTCTTTCGCTCGCCGTCGACGAGGTGGTGACCGAACGCGATCCACCGCGACGGAAGGTCTGGAGGACTGCTGGTGCGACCCGGCTGATCATCCTGGACGCCTACGAGATGGGCTTTGACCTGGCGTCCACGCCTCGCGGCTCGCGGCTGCGGCCGCGACTGTTCGGGGTCGGTTCTCGCGACCGCCGCCCGCCCAGGCGATCTGGCGTCGTTGGAGCCTGAAGCGAAAAGTCGCGTTTCTGGAGCTGTCTCTATGTCTGCTCCTGGCGTGTTATATTCTTACCCGCCGCCCACCCGTTCACCGCGCCGCCGTCTCGATCAGCTTCGACACTTCGTGGGGATGCGAAATCATCACCACGTGCGAGGCCCCTCGAAGGGTGACCACCTGCCTGGCGTGGGCGCGCTCGGCCATCCACTTCATGGCGGCTGGCGGGATGTTGCGGTCGGCGTCGCCGTAGACCCACCAGGACGGGACGGCTTTCCAGCCCGCGGCGACGGCTTTCTCGGCGCCGGCCGTGTCGGTCAGGGGCCGCTGAGCCACCGCCATCAGCTTGGTTTGGGCCAGGGGGACATCCGCGGCGAACTGGGTTGGGAACTTGTCCTGCCGAATGTAGAGGTCGTGGACGCCGCCGGCCAGATCGACGGGCCGGTCCAGCGCATCGGGCAGGGTGCTGCCCGGGAACTTGCCGGAGAGCTCGAAGATGCTCTCGCCGATGTCGGGGGCGAAGGCCGCGACATAGATCAGCGCCTTGACGTTGGCCGCGTGGTCGCTGGCGGCCGAGATCACCGCGCCGCCGTAGGAGTGGCCGACCAGGATCACCGGGCCGGGGATCGCGTCGAGCACGGCGCGCACGGCGGCCGCGTCGCTCGCCAGGCCGCGCAGGGGATTGGCGGCGGCCACGACGGGATAGCCGTCGCGGATCAGGTCGGCGACAACGCCGTTCCAACTGCTGCTGTCGGCGAAGGCGCCGTGGACCAGGACGACCGTCGGCTTGGTCTGGGCCTGGGCGGAGGCCAGGCCCAGACCAAGCGCCAGGGCGAAGGCGAACGTTTTCCGGATCATCGGAGATCTCCTTGAAAGGGAAGGGTGATCATCGGCGGCGTGAACGCTTCGTACGCCGCGTTGCGGGCTGTCCCGTCTGGTCGAACGCAGCTCGATGAAAAGTCCTCATGCGTCGCGCGCCGCGCAGGTGAGGATTTCGGCAGGGGCTGCGTTCTGCCTTCCCGACAACCGATGCCCCTTGGTCGTTGGACAGAAGGCGGAGTCTCTGATGGGAATGGCGCGAGAGGGGCCCATGAGCGACGCTTCCGACGCCGCCGCGCGCGCGGACGCCTTCGCCCGGCAGGCCGCGGCGATGCGCGGCCCCTTGGGCGCCTATTTCCGTCGCCGGATCCGCAACGCCGGCGAGGTGGAGGACCTGGTGCAGGAGGTCTTTCTGCGCCTGACGGTGCGCGGCACGCCCGACCATGCCGACCACGCCAGCGCCTACATCTTCCAGATCGCCGCCAGCGTGCTGGCCGACCGCTATCGCCGCCGCGTGGTCCGGCGCGCCGACGAGCATGTCGCGCTGGACCCGGATCTCCAGGGCGAGCAGGATTTCGATCCCGCCCGCATCTATGCCGGCAAGCAGGCCTTGAACGCCGCCGCCGCCGCCCTGATGACCATGCCCGAACGCACGCGGACGATCTTCCTGCTTCGGCGGATCGACGGCCTGCGCCATCGGGCCATCGCCCAGCAGCTTGGCCTGTCGGTCAGCGCCGTCGAAAAGCACATGGTGCGCGCCGTCGAGCATCTGATGGCTCATGCGGGAGGCGCCCGATGACCCGCGACGCCCTGACCCCGGCCCAGGCCGCGGCCCGATGGCGGGCCCGCGACGACCTCGACCAGTCGCCCCAACGCGAACAGTTCGAGGCCTGGCTGGCGGAGAGCGACGAGAACCGCGACGCCTGGGCCCAGGTCCAGCGGATGTGGGACGTTTTCGACGACGCCGACGACAGCGACCTGATCGCCGCCTTGGCGCGGGCGGCCAGGCGGGCCGGGCCCGAGCCCGTCGCCAAGCCCTTCTGGCCACGGCTCGCCGCGGCCTCGATCGCCGTCGCGGCGGTGTCGGCGACGCTGTTCGTGGGCGCCCAGCAGGGCTGGTTCGATCGCTCCGCCAAGCCGATCCAGGTCGCTGTCAACGAGGCCGCCTCGCTTACGGCCGTCGGGCGCGCCGACTACGTCACCGGCGGCGGCCAGAAATCCATCGTCGACCTGCCCGACGGCACGCGTGTCACCCTCGATACCGACAGCGCGGTCGACGTCGCCTTCCTGGGCGGGCGCCGCGACGTGCGCCTGCTGAAGGGCCACGCCTTCTTCGACGTCGCCCACGACCACGCCCGTCCCTTCGCCGTGCAGGCGGCCGGCCGCGTGGTCACCGCCTTGGGCACGCAGTTCGACGTACGGGTAACGTCGGACGCCCTGCGGGTCGTGCTGGCCGAAGGAAGCGTGTCGGTGAGCGCGCCCGGGGCGGGCGCGGCCGCGCCGCCGACCAGGCTCCTGCCCGGCCAAGCCTTCTCCGCCCAGCGGGGCGGCGCCGGCAAGGTGTCGCCGGCCGATCTGGACGACGCCCTGGCCTGGAAGCAGGGCGTGGTGGAATTTCGCGACCAGCCGCTGTCCGAGGCGGTGGGCCGGCTGAACCGCTACACCCGGGCCCAGATCGTCATCCGGGATCCCAAGGTCGCGGCCTTGCGCATCACGGGCGTGTTCAGGACCGGCGACATCAAGCGCTTCGGCCGTTCGGTGTCGCAGGTCCTGCCGGTCAGGATGATCGCCCGCGACGCCGACACCTACGAGCTGGTCTCGACGCGGCGCTAAGGCCGTTCCCGATGAGGATTATCGAAGACGCGACGTTCTCCCTAGCAGGGCGTCGCGGGCTCGGGGGACTCCTCCTGTCGCATCCGCCGTCGCTCGGAACCCAAGAGCGAGGACCCGACATGACATCGCCCCAGACCCTCCGCGACCCGTTGGCCGACCATCTGCTGACGCCCAGCAACGCGGCGCTGGTGATCATCGATTTCCAGCCCGTCCAGGTGTCGTCCATCGTCACGATGGAAAAGCGCCTACTGATCGCCAACGTCACGAACCTGGCCAAGACCGCCCGGCTCTACGGCCTGCCGGTCGTGCTCACCACGGTGAACGTGGCCACCGGCCTCAACACCCCCACGATCGCGCCGATCACCGACGTCCTGCCCGACGCGCGGTCGATCGACCGCACCGCCATCAACGCCTGGGAGGACGAGGACTTCGTCGCCGCCGTGAAGGCCACGGGCCGCAAGAAGCTGATCATGGTCGCCCTGTGGACCGAGGTCTGCCTGGCCTTCCCGGCGCTGGACGCCCTGGCCGAGGGCTACGAGGTCTTCGCGGTCGTGGACGCGGTGGGCGGCACCTCCGAACTGGCCCACCGCGCGGGCCTCGACCGCGTCGTCCAGGCCGGTGGCAAGCCGGTCAGCTGGATCCAGGTGGCCTGCGAGCTGCAGCGCGACTGGAACCGCAAGGCGACCGCCGAGGGCTTCGCCGATATCGTGCTGCGCGCCGTCGGCCACTGAGGCGACAAAAAGGGAGCAGGGCGGTCCGCCTTGCTCCCTAGGTGTCGTGCGCCGATGGTCAGGGCTTGGGCGCGTTGGCCGCCTCGACATAGTCGGTGCTCGTCGGGCCGAAGCCCGAGATGTAGACCGTCGCGCCTTCGGGCCCGGTCATGGCGAAATGCGCGACGCCGGCCGGTTCGCTGTAGAAGCTTCCGGGCGGGAGGGTCTTGACCAGGGTCTCATCCGCCCTGGCGCCATAGCCGAACCGCCAGACGCCCGCGACGACCACGGCGGTGCGTTCGTCGCGATGACTGTGGGCGGCGATGCGCACGTTCGGCGGCGCCCGCAGCGCGATCGTGTACGGGCCGACCTTGGTCGGATCGCCGTAGAGGATCGTGGTGCGAATGCCGGCCACGCCGGACGTTCCCGCCGTGGCGCCGCCCTGGACCAGGCCGTCGATCTCCGGCGGCGTCAGGCGCAGCAGGCGGTCCTGGGCCGAGGCCAGGCCGGCGAAGCCGATCAGCAGGAGCGCGGCGCCGGCAGAGGCGAGGCGGCGGCTCACGGCTTGGCGTCCAGGAACGCGCGCACCATCGCCACCGTGGCCTTGGGGTTTTCTTCCATGATCCAGTGGCCGGAATCGGGGATCACGCCTTCGGTGACGTCGCTGGCGGCGAAGCGCATCACCGTCGCCATCATCGGTCCGAACGACTTTTCGCCGCCCAGGGCCAAGACCGGCATGTCCAGCTTGCCCTGGGCCACGAAGGCCTTGTTGTCGACGGCGTCCTGGTCAAAGGCGGCGAACTGCGAGAAGCCGCCATGCATGGCGCCAGGCAGGGCGTAGAGTTTGGCGTAGTGCTCGCGCGAGGCCTCGGTGAAGCGGGCGGGCGTGGACGAGAACTCATTCCAGAAGCGGTCGAGATAGATACGCTCGCGGCCGGCCACCAAGCGCTCCATGTCCGGGCCGCCGAACCTGAAGTGCCACAGCAGCGGGTTCTTGAGGATCTCTTCCCAGGGCCCGACGCCGGGCAATGGCGCGTCGATCAGCACGAAGCGGTTGACCCGGTCGCGATGTTCGGCGGCGAAGGCGTAGCCGACCATGTTGCCGATGTCGTGGGTGACCAGGTCGGCCTTGGCGATGTTCAGGGCGTCGAGCACGCCCGCCACGTCCTGCCCTTGCGTCTTCTTGTCATAGCCGCCGGAAACGGGCTTGGACGACAGGCCGAGGCCGCGAAGATCGGGCACGACGACGGTGTGGTCCCTGGCCAGGTCGACGGCCATCGGCTCCCACATGTCGCCGGTCTCGCCATAGCCGTGCAGCAGCACCACGGCCGGTCCCCTGCCGCCGACGCGCACGTGGATCGTCACGCCGTTGGCGGCGATCTCCTGGGTCTTGAAGTCGGCCGGGAACGGTTTGACCTGGGCGTGGGCCGCGGCGACCGGGGCGAAGGTCGAAAGGGATAGCGCCGCCAAGGCGACGAGGGTGAACTTGAACACCTGATGTCCTCCGGGAACGGGCGTCCGGGCGGACGCCTTCCCCAGGGGAGAACGCAGGTTTTCGACGAACCCTCATCGCAGGGCGCCCGGTCTAGAAATGGCCGGTCAGGCTGAGCTCGAACCGCCGCCGCCGCGCGTCGCCGCGATAGTCGTAACCCATGTGGCTGGGGTCGGCGACGATCGGCGGGCTGGTGTCGAGGAGGTTCTGCACGGCGAAGCGGACGTCCAGCGAGCGCAGCGCATGGCCGGCCGCGAAATCGAACCGGCGCCGGCCCGTCAGGTCCAGATAGACGCGGGAGGGGATGTAGGTCCGGCCCTGGTTGCGGGCGGTGGTCTGGATGATCCCGCTATAGGACGACCAGAGCGGGCTCGAGCGTCCCAGGTACTGGGCGTTCAGGTCCAGCAGCAGCGGGCCGCGAGTCCATTGGACGCCCGCATTGCCCCGCCACGCCAGCGGGCCGTCGCGATAGCCGACCCGGTCCAGCCAGGGCGTCTCCGGCCTGCGCCGGGTGCGCAGGGTCGGCTGCCAGGTGGCGGCGCCGTAGAGCTGGGCCTGTCCGCCGAGCACCGGTGGCGTCGTCCAGTCGAGCTGGACGTCGACGGTCTCGGCGACGGTGCGGCCGATGTTCGTCACACCGGTGTATAGAGCGGTTATTCGGCCCGCGGCATATCCCAAGGCCGCGTCGGCGGGCGACAGCGGTTCGCGGACGACGTGCCCGGGATAGCGCGCCTCGTCGTTGACGATGTCCTGCGGACCTAGGGCGAAGCCGCCGATCTCGTCCCGGATCTCGACTCGCGAAGCGTCGATCGAAACGCGCGGACCGCTACGGCCCGACGGGTTGAACACCAGGCCGACCGACCGCGTCAGACCCGTTTCCTGGCCGATATCGTGCCAGCCGTTTCGGCTCCACAGATAGGGACCGTCCGCGACGATGAACCGTCCGCCGCGCTTTGGGTCCCTCAGGGAGGGAAACGCGACGACGATGCCCATCTGCTGAAGCTGGCTCATGTCCGGCGGGGATTTTCCCGTCGCGGCGCTGGCCCGCAGCATCAGCCAGTCGACCGGAAACGCCTTGAGGCCCACCGTGAACACGTCGGCCTCGTGATGGGTCGTGGCGCGGGTTTTGACGGTCGAGACGCCCGTCTGGACAATGTCCGGAAAGGCCGTCTTGACCGCGTCGCGGCGCAAGGCCAGCTGTAGTTCCAGGCCGCGCAGCGGAACGATCCGAGACGCGCGCGACAGCAATGGCGCCCGGAGTTCGACATAGCCAGACCCCACCCGCTGGAGCCGGTCGGGCGTGATGTTCCGGATCGCCCCGCCTTCGGTCAGCAGCGCATATTCGGTTTCCGGCATCCGCTCGCGGCGAACCTCGACCAGCATCGTGGCCGTGAGCGGGCCGCCCGGCAGGTCGAACAGGGGGCCGGCCGCGCGGGCCGTTCCGCTGCTGAACTGCGTGACGATCCGGCTGTGTTCGCTGGTCGGCGCGGCATAGGCCATCGCCGCCGACCGCAGGGCCGCGAAGTCGCCGAGCGGCATGATGGGCGGCTGCCCTCGCGGGCCGACCGAACCGGTTCGCAGGGCGGTGTCGAAGCTGGCGGAGGCGGTCAGGCCCTCCCGTCGAGAGTCCAGCAGCGCGCGCCCGACCGTATAATCGACGGACGCCTGCCAACGTCGTGGCAGGGCGGCGATCACGCCCGCGGTCAGGCGGCGGACATCGATCGTGGTCGTCTTCTCGTCGACGAGGCCGGGCAGGGGGAAGGAGAAGTTGACGGCGTTGGCGAACGGATTGTTGGCGGCGTCGGCGCCGACCACGCTTCGAGAGCTCGAGGCCTTGGGCGTATAGGCCCGCGCCCGGTCGTGGAGATCGAAGCCATCGACGAACGCCTCGATGCGGTCGCCAACCCGGCGACGCGCGCTGAACAGGACAGCGTAGCTCCTGGGTGTCGAGATCAGGGAGGTGTCGTCCCCGGCCAGGCCAGGGGCGGGGTCGGTGGGCAGGCGGCCGGCGTTGGCCGCCAGCAGGGCCGCCTTTTCCTGGTCCGTCCCCTGGAAGGTGAGCGGCAAGAAGGAGTAGCGGCCGTTCAGAACGGTCCCGCCCTGGGCGGCGTCGAGGCGCAGGGGTTCGTCCGAGTTGCTGCGGACGGTGATCGCGTCAACCGGCCTGGTTTGCAGCAGATATTCGGCCGGGTTATTCCTGGCCTGCAATTCCAGGGACCGGCGGGCGTAGTCGCGCTGGCCGACGGTGAGTTTCTGGGCGGCGGCGTAGGCGGCCGACAGCATCACGTCCGTGCGGCCATGGTCGGGCGTGAAGCCCAGGCGGGCCTCGACGCGACCGCGGCCGGCGTCGCCGCGGCTGGACACGCCCGAGACGACGGTTAGGTCCGCGCCTCGATAGTCGCGCTTCAGCACCAGGTTGACGACCCCGCCGATGGCTGTGGGACCGTGGATGCCGCCGGCCGTGGCGGTCAAGGTCTCGATCCGCTCGATCGCGCCCAGGGGAATGGCGTTGACGTCGCTCTGCTCCAGCCCGGTCATGCGCGTCGGGAGGCTGGGCAGGCGGCGGCCGTCGACCAGGACTAGGGTCCTCTGCAGGCCGACGCCGCGCAGGTCGATCGCCGAGTTGGGGGCTCCGGTGTTGTTGACCTGCTGGCTCGGCGCGACCACCCGGCCGTTGGCGGGCAAGCGCTCGCGCAGAAGCTGGTCAACATTGTCCTGAGCGGCGACGGCCAGGTCGCGAGGGCCGACGACCCGGTACGGTTGGATGTCGTTCTCGGTGCGCCGGATGTCGGCGTTCTGGGTGCGCCGGCCCACGACGAGCACTTCCGAGATCGCGCCGTCGCCGGGGTCGGCGATCTCGCGCCCCGGCCGCGCGGACAGCACGAAGACGCCGTCGGACGTGATCCGGTAACCGACGCCGGACCCGTTCAACAAGAGCGCGACAGCCTGTTCGGTGGTGAGCCGTCCCTTGACGGCCGGGGTTCGTCGCCCCCTTACCAGATCCGCCGAATAGAGGATGTCCGCGCGGTTCTCCCGGGCCAGTTCGGCCAGCGCGTCCTGCAAGGCGCCGGCGTGAAGATCGACCAGGCCAGGTGCGGCATGGACGGCGCTGGCGGCCCCTGCCGCAGCCAGCAGCGCGCCGGCGCAGGTCCAGGGCCGACCTTGGCGTCGATGCGGATGCATACCTTCCCCCAAGGCGCAGGACGCCATCGCTTGGTTCACGGCGTCAGGCGCGCTTCAGAGCGTAAGAAAGCGGCCATTATTCTTGTACCGCAAGGGGGCGGAGTCTTGGCGGCGATGGCTGCCCAACGACCGCGGGGCGGCCGCGAACAGGGTGATCGCAGCCACCGTCATCGTCCAACACGCCTTCCTGCGCACCTGTCCAGTCGTTGCGTGGTCGTCACTGTTCGAAGCGCCAGTAGTCGAAATCGAACATCGCGTTGTCGCCGGATCCCTTGAACAGCAGGAACAGGTCGCGCACGCCCGTCGCCGCCGAGACTTGGGTCCTTTGTTCGCGCCATTGCCCCGCCGCACCCGTCGCCCCGACCTGCACCGTGCCAATCACGGGGCCGTCGACCCTGTCGAGCCGCAACTCAATGGCGCCGCCGGGCCGGCCATTGGCCAGGCTGGCGACGAAGGCCTTGGCGCCGGCCTGGCCGAAGTCGACGCCGGCCACCTTGATGTAGCTGCGGTCGGTGATCCGCGTGACGTACACCCCCGCGCGATCGTCCTGGGCCGTGGTCACGCCCGGCGCCCAGGCGTACGGCCGGTCGCGATCACGTTTGAGGCGGGAGGTCCAGGCGATCGTTTCGGCCTCGACCCGCCTGTATGGGTTCAGCGTCCCGATCTGCGGCGCGCTGGTCTTATCCCACCAGCCCAGGTTCGGAATGGTCCCGTCGGCGTTGTAGTCGAACTTGGCCACTGACACGGATCGGCGCTCGTGATGGATCGGCGTCAGCGCGAAATTGTGCTCGTAGCTGAAGCCGAAGACATAGGAGCCGCCCTTGTAGTCGATAACGCCCGGATGATTGCCGGTCGCGCGCGGGTCGTGGTCCATGAACGGACCCTTGTAGGTCCAGGGCCCCGTCGGCCTGTCGCTCATCGCATAGCCGATCCCCTCAGGGCAGCAGGTCGAGGCGAACGCCATGTAGTAGCGGCCGGCGCGTTTATAGAACCAAGGCCCCTCCTGGTAGTCGCCAATACCGGGCCCGATCTTGGTGATGGGACCTGAATAGGACACCATGTCCTTGTTCAGCTTGACGTACCAAAGGTTCGGATTGCCCCAGTAGAGATAGGCCTGGCCGTCGTCGTCGACCCACGCCGTGGGATCGATGTTGTCGCGACCCGGCCCGATCAGCGGCTTGCCGAGCGCGTCCCTGAACGGTCCCGCGGGATTGTCCGCCACCGCCACGGCGATGACGTTCTTGGGCGATCCGGCGACGCTGATCGGGACGTAGAGATAGAACTTGCCGTCGCGGGCGATCACCTGCGGCGCCCAGGCGTCGTTGGTCTGCACCGCCCAGGGGAAGGTCTTGAGGGAGGCCACGACGCCCCGGTCGGTCCAATTGACCATGTCCGTCGAGCTATAGAGCCGCCAGTCGAGCATCTTGAAGCCCTCGGCGTCGTCCTCGTCATGGCTGGTGTAAAGATAGACGACGCCGTTGTGCACCAAGGGCGCCGGATCAGCCGTGAAGCGGGTCTGGATGATCGGATTCTCGGCCCGCGCCTCGGCGGCGGACAGCCCGATCGTCAGCGCGGCGAGCGCGAACAGGACAGGTCTCAAGAGCATAAACGGTGGTCCAAGCTGGCCTCGGTTCAGGGCGTGATGGTGACGATCACTCGCTTGTAGCGGGCGAGGGGCGGGGCGCCCTTGTCGGTCACCCGAACGATGAAGTGGGCCTCTCGCGGCGCGGTGACGGCAGGCGCGGTGAAGTCGACCGTATGGATGTTGGCGGCAATGCCGTTGGGAATCGCCGACTGCCAATGGCCGATCTCCTGATAGTGCAGCCATTGAAAGCTCAGGCTGTCGCCATCGGGATCGGTGCTGTCGACCGCGCTCAAGACGAAGCGCTGGCCCGATTTCACGGTCAATCGGTCGGGATGAGCAAGCCGAACCTCCGGCGCATGATTGGCTTGCGCGAACGGCTGCGTCGTCCAGTCCATCCGCGCGGCGAAATCGTTCTGGATATCGTCGCGCCAGCGCCAGATTCCGGCGCGGAAATCCTTGATCGATCGCTCCGCCGTCGTGTGAGCGCGGCCAAAGTCCTGGGCGACCTGTGGCGTGAACGTATCGATCGCGTTGGTCCAGATCGGCCGGGTCTCCGGCTCGATGGTCACCCCGCTGAAACCGCTCGGATCGGTGGTGGCGACAGGCGGTGTGTAGAGCTCGTAGCGGCCGCCCCATCCGCCCCAATCCGGGTGTTCGGGATCGCTCAGGCCGTTGGGGACCAGCGACAGGAAGGCCGGCGTGTCGCCTTCCATGCCATAGGACACGTCGGGGTAGAGAGCTCCCAGCGGGCCATGGCCCTGCTGGATGTTGTCGCGCAGCCAGCCGTTGCTGACCGTGCGGTTGTCGGCGCTGTCGATGACGGTGTGAATGCCGGTCCAGGTTCCCGCGCCATAGCCGCCGGGGCTGACGACATAGAAGATCTCGGGAAAGTTCCGGCGGATCCAGGCCCCGCCATCGTCCTGGTCCGAGATGGTATAGACCCGCAGTTTCGCGATCAGGCGGCGGGCCGCTTCGGGCGGGCGCGTCTCGCGGATCGTGTGGAGGGCCTGGGCCAGCGTGTTGACGCCGCCCCACACCGAGATCCAGAGCGGGCGCGGATCGTCGCGCTCCAGCGCCTGGATGATCAGCCGCGACCCGGCCGTATCCTTGCCCGTCCCGACCGCGGCCATGCCGTAGCCGGGCTGCCCCTCGCTCACGAGAGCGGCGAGCCGGTCGGGCGTCGGGAAACCGGCCTCGTGTTTGGCCAGGTTCGGGCGGACCTTGGCATAGGCCTGGATGACGCGGCGGATCGACTCCGGATGCGTCGAGGTCTTCATGTGGATCGATGTCGTGGCCACCAGCCCTTCCAGCTCGATCTGATTGGCGTAGAGCATGAGCCGCACGAAGGATTGGGTGTCGTCGGGATCGGCCTCGATGTCGCTCAGCACGATCATGCGCTGGCGCTCCGGTGGCGCTGGAAGCGGCGTCTGCGCGGCCACGGGCCAGGCGAAGGTGGCGAAAACGGCGGCGATCGCAAGCAGCCTTGTCAGTTTGCGAGGGCGTTTGTCCCGTTGTTCGTTCCGGCCGGCTCGGGCGCGGAGACGCGCCTGCGCGTCGCCGCCGGTCAGCTGCCGGGCCGCGAACAAGTTCGTCGCGCGGCTCATTTGGCCACTACGTGCCGGTGTTTGGATTTGGCGCCTTCGTGGCGAATGCAACACCAGCCCATCATCGAACGCCCCCGCTCTATTTCTTTTTGTCTGACTAATGGTAGCGCAACCATCGGGGAATGCGAAGTGTGAAATATCGCGGATCGAAAAGGCGCGGCAGATCCTTTTCTCCCTCCAGGTCGAAGCGTAGAGACCCGTTCAATGGCCGCCGCCGCTCGGGGTTAAGGCGCGGATGCACAAAGGAATCCGCCAAGAGCTCGTCTAAAGTCCACACTAGACGTCTAATTTTGTCTGACTAAAATCCCGGCCGTTAGGGGGTGAAGCTGATCGAACTGGTGGCGCGCAGCCCTAAGGGGACAACCCGCCTGCCGGTGACCTGGGCCGACGCCGCGCTCCCGGAGCGCTGACCCAGCGCCGGCCTTTGATCCGAAAAAGAAATCACCGCCGACATCGCCTTTCGGCGACCTCGGCGGCGACCTTGGTCTCTAGAAGCCAGAAGCTAGAAGCTAGAAGCGGAAGCGGACGCCCGCGCGGTACATCCGGCCGACGATGTCGTAGAGGGCTGGGTTGGCGTAGTTCGGCGACTTGGCCGGATCGCGGTCGAACAGGTTGTCGACCTTGAAGTAGGCCGTCACGTCCTGGCGGATGTTATAGGTCCCGCCCACGTCCAGGTAGAAGGCGCCCGGCATGAAGTTCCTGTCGATCGTCGGGGCGTTGGGCGTCGAGACCGGGCAGGTCCCCGGGGCGCAGACGACGTACTGGTTGCCGTAGTTGCCGTCGGTGAACCAGCGCTCCTGCAGCGTCAGGGTGAAGCGGTCGGTCTCGTAGTTCTGGATCGCCAGCCACTTCCAGTTGGGCGTATTGCCCTGGTTCACGCCGGCGGAGTCGACCGGCACCGTGCCGGGCAGGCCCGTGTCGGTCCAGAAGTCGCGGATATGGGTGGCCAGGGCGCGCAGGGTGAAGTTGCCCGACAGGCCCAGCGGCTTCTGCCAGCGATAACTGGCCTCGATGTCGAAGCCGCTGGTCTTGATCGACGCCAGGTTGAAGGACTGGACGTTGATGTAGTTCGGGCCGTTGGCGTTGTTGAGGTTATAGGTCCCGCAGGTCTGCGGCAGGATGTTGCGATAGCAGTAGTCGACGATCTGGGCCGCGCCGAGGCTGGAAACGACGTCATCGACCTTGATCTTGTAGTAGTCGAACGACGCGCTGAAGCCCGGCAGCCAGGACGGATTGGCCAGGACCACGCCGATCTGCGAGTTGCGCGCGATTTCCGGCGTCAGGTTCGGGTTGCCGACGGCGTTCTGGATAGCGACCACGTTCCGGTTGTTCACGGGATCGAAGAAGTTCGGCAGGGTCGTGGTGACCGGCGCGGCGAACAGTTCCGACAGGTTGGGCGCGCGGACGTCGCGGGAGGTCACGCCTCGGAAGCGCAGGCCGTCGAAGGGCGTATCCCAGGTGCCGCCGGCCTTCCAGGTCCAGATCGTGCCGGAGGTGCTGTAGTCGGTGACCCGCGCCGCGGCGTTGAAGTTGGCCCGGCCGGCCTTGTCGTTGTTGAACAGCGGCAGGTCGACTTCCAGGAAGGCTTCCTTAACGTTGTAGGCGCCATTGCCGTTCTTGTAGTTGCCCGCGTGCCAGTTGTTGCCGAGGGGCGACAACAGCGGATCGGTCGGATAGGCGCCGCCATAGGGGCTGCGATCGGCGACGCCGGCGCCGTACGGGTCCGCGCGAACGGTATAGAACTCGCGGCGATACTCGGCGCCGAACGCCACCGACAGCGGACCGGCCCACAGGTCGATCGGCGCGCCCGAGACGTTCAGGCTGGCCACGTCCTGGGTCATGCGCAGGCGCTGGAACGGGCCGGCTTCGGGCTGGACATAGGCCAGGGTCGCGGCCGAGGGCGGCTTGCCGCCGAAGATGTTGAGCGGCTGGCAACCGCTGGCCCGCGCCACCGGATCGGCGCAGACGATCGCGCCGTTCAGCGTGATGGCCTGGATGGCCTGGTTGAACCGCGGCGTCAACAGGATGTGATCGACGTCGACGGCGGTCTTGTTGACGCCGTGCTCGTAGTAGGCGTCGTAGCTCCAGTCCTTGCTGAACAGGTCGAACTTGCCCTTCAGGCCGGCGACGACCCGATACTGACGGCGATCGGTGTGGACCACGGTATTGGGCAGGACCGCGTTGCTGACGCCGTACTGGAAGCTGGTGATCCCCGCCGTCGCGCAGGCCGCTTGCACCGAGGCCGGCACATACGGGTTGGCGCATTGCAGCGTCAGGCCCGTCTTATTCATGCCGTTGACCGGCTGGTTGTGGGTCTTGACCTGGCCCAGGTTGAACGAGACGTAGACCTCGTTGTTGTCGGCGAAATTGTAGCCGATGCGGCCGTAGCCCACCTTGCGCTCGATCGCCGACTGCAGCGTGCGGCCGCTATCGACATTGCCGGACAGGTCGCCGCCGATGCAGGAGCCCGGGAAGCAGCCGATAACGGCGCCGTTGGCGGCCTTGGACGGCACGCCGCCCGAGCCGTACTGGAACTGGAACGGCTGGCCGCTCTGGTCGAAGGCGATGCCCTGCAGCGGACCGGCCGTGATCAGACCGTACTTGGTGTAGGCGTAGTTCTGGACGTTGTCGCGCATCAGGTACTGCGGCGAGCCGTCGTTGGTGACGTTGCGGTTGATCATCGTCGTCTGGGTGAACCAGTCGCGATCGCCCGCCAGGTCCAGGCCGAAGTCGCCCGGGCCAACGCCGTCTTCCTTGGCCCATTCCACGCTGCCGACCACGTGCACGCGGTCGCCGGCGAAGCTGCGGCCGCCGGCCAATTGCACCAGGCCCTGCTCGTTGTCGCCGTAGGTCGAGACGCCCGCTTGGACGTTGCCCTTCAGTCCGGTGAACCGGGTGTCGGTAATGAAGTTGACGACACCGCCGACGGCGTCCGAACCGTACGAGGCCGAGGCGCCGCCGTTCACGACGTCCACGCGTTGGATCAGCAGTTGCGGGAACAGGCTGACGTCGGTGACGCCCGTGTAATAGGCGCCGACCACGCGTTGGCCGTCCAGCAGGGTCAGGGTGCGGATGGTGCCCAGGCCGCGCAGCGAGAACGAACTCAGGCCTTGCTGGCCGCTCGACGTGCTGAAGGTGTTGGTCGCCGAACCACTTGAGCCCTGCAGCGACGGCAGCTGGACGATAGTGGCGAAGATGTTGGGCTGAGCGTTGTTCTGGATCTGGGCTTCGCCGATCACCGAGGTCGGCGTCGGCGCGGTGAAGCCGGTTGTTTGAATGCGCGTGCCGGTCACCACGATCTCGCTCACCGTGGCGGTTTCCGGCGGAGACGCCGGGGCGGCGGTTTGCGCCAGGGCCGGGCCGCCGATCAAGGTCGCCAGCAGGGAGGCCGCACCGGCCGAACCGAACGCCTCGCGTTTCATTTGCCGGACTATTTTGCCCCTGTCGGCGCGCGGATTCGAGGACTCATTGTGGCGTGAGAACATTTCCATCCCTCCCTGAGCGCCGTTGATCGGCGCGTTTGACGCTTGCCCTCGACGTGATCGCCATCGATGGTAGCGTTATCGTAAATTTGGTATGATCGATGTTACGGCAAGTCAATACTCCGACATATTAACTTTGGAGCACCTGTAATCTTCGTTGAACCCGGGGTGAAGGGAGGGGCTGAGCGCACTGACGCGGCAAAAATCGTGACAGCCGCAGGGTCTATCGGCCAATCTGCCCTGTGGTAACGTTATCTCGGCAAGGTCGGGGGCGTCGAACTGCGCGTGTACGTCGACTTCGATCAGCTCAGGTTCGCGTGGCGGGCGTGGCGCGGGGAGGGGAGCTGGACGTTCTTGAACGGCACGCTCGACACCAGCATCCTGTCGAATGAGGCGTCACTGCCGGGGCCGCCCAACTTCACGGGCGCCTTCGTCGGGATGGCGCGCCAGGACATGTCCGGGCGGGCTACGCCCGCCGATTTCGCCTTCTGCTATGTGGGGTGCGAGGAGGTTTAAGCCGCGCCTAGAGGCGTGCAGTTGAAAGGCGTGCGACGATCTCATGGTCGAGCACGCGGTCCGACCTGTCGCCAAGAGGCTCGCCGCTGGTGATCTGCGCCGCCAGAAGGCCCAGCGCCTCGGCCGCCAACCGGCGAACAGGCTGATGAACCGTGGTGAGCGGCGGCCAAACCGTGATCGCCGGAGAGGTGTCGTCGAAGCCCACGACGGTCAGTTCGCCCGGCACGTCGAGGTGACGGCGATGGGCGACGGACACCACGGCGGCGGCCATGTCGTCGTTGCTCGCGAAGATCGCCGTTGGCGGTGCGGCGGCGTCGAGCAGCTGCTCGGCGGCCGCCAGGCCCGAGGTGAAGCTGAAATCGCCTTGAGCGATGGTCGTCACGACGTCGGCGGCCTCGCGGACGGCCGCATAGAAGCCCGTCAGTCGCTCGGCGCTCGCCGCCTGGTCGGGGTTGCCCAGAATGAAACCCAGCCGCCGATGACCAAGGCCGATCAGGTCGCGGGTCATTTCATAGGCGGCGCGGCGATCGTCGATGCGCACGCAGATCGCGCCCTCGACGTCGTATGCGCCTACCGCCGCCAGCGGAAGCCGGGCCTTGCGTAGCGCCTGCAGCACGGCGGGGGACTCGCCCAGCGGCGGGGCCAGGATCGCGCCTCTTATGCCCGACGCGATCAGGTCCTTCACCGCCGTCGCGGCCGGCGGACGGCCATTTTCGCCCTTCAGGAGCGTCAGGCGTGCACCGCGCGTCGAGGCCTCTTCGAAAACGCCCGTCAGAAAATCGCTCATGAAGGCGGCGCTGGGATTGGAGTAGATCACCCCAATCCTCAGTTCGCCGGAGGTGACCAGGCTGCGCGCTGCGACATTCGGCGTATAGCCCAGCGCTTGGATCGCCGCGTCCACCGCCACGCGCCGATCGGGTCCGACACCCGGCCGGCCATTGATCACGCGTGAAACGGTCATCGGCGAAACGCCGGCCCTAATCGCGACATCGACGATCGTCGGTCCGCGACCTTGTCCTGCCTTCCTCGCCAATCTGTTCCCCTGTCGCCACATCCGGCTACTGACCGCTGGGTCCAACACGCAACCGGCGGCCTCGCAATTGTCGCTCGCCCGACCTGGTGACCGCCAACGCCGTGTCCGAGGCCTATCTATACCAACCGATCCTTAGTCGGAGCTTGCCCGGCGTCCAAGCCATGGTTTGCGCTACCATGATTGCCTAGGCGCGACTGCGACCTCGCATTTCCGCGCCGAGGGCGGCATGAGCTTCGATCTGATCCCCGCCTTGGTTTGCAGGACGGCGCCGAGATATCAATTCGTGGCTCGACGATTGGGCCGCGAGTTCAACACAGCGCCTCACCCCGTGGTTTGAGTGCTGGCATTGGCCTCATCGTGCAGATATTTCAGTATCGAGCGAGTTAAGAGTTGGACATGTCAGAGCAAATTTGCCAATTTTAACGCAAACATCATCAATTGATGAGAATATCTTCCGGAACTATTCAGCAGAATTCTTCGCATCGGAGGCGTGGTGATGTCACGGGTCGTCCGTCCCTTCCCTGGGCGATCTCGCCCGGGTCCAGTAGGCGATAGCCGGCTTGGACCCGGGCGTCCTGTTCCCGAATAGCTAGGTCCGCATTTTCGGTTGTTCGCGTTTATGGATTCATGGCCGAAGGAGAGCCACGGTGAAGACGATGGCTAAAGCCTTCACGATCTGCGCGACCTCATTGCTGCTTGCTGTCTCGTCAGGCGTCGCCACCGCTTCCGCGCAGACGAACCGCGCTCTGGCCGCCGACCCGTCCGGCTTCGCGAGCGGCGCAGATGTCCAAACTCAGGTACGCGAGATGCTCGCCGCGATGAAATCTGATCAAGGTTTCATGTGGCGTCCCTTGGTTCGCGACGGTGCGACCGTGGCGGCGATCGAAATATGGAAGAAGCCGGGCCGCCCCGCTGTTCACCCCGCCGAAGCGGAATACGCGATCGTGTTGGAAGGCTCGGGCACGCTGGTTTCGGGCGGGACGATGGCCGATGCAAAGGTCAGCAACGCCAATTTGATTGAGGGAAGTCAAATTGAGGGCGGCGTGACACGGACGCTCGGCGCGGGCGACGTCATCCTGATTCCCGCCGGCGTACCTCACTGGTTCGGGATTGCGGGCGACCGACTGGTCCTGCTGGGAATCAAATTGCCCGACGCGAAATAATCGATCCGGCGGGAGCCCATTGGCGCCGTGCGTAGCCCCCAGCCCCGGCGGATGAACCTCGGGAAGCCGGCGGCGCTCCAGCTTCCGCTCCTGGCGCGGTCTGGTCTCTCGCGCGACGTCAGTTCTGGCCTCGCGCGACCCCTATGCCGACACTCGAGGCCCGCGCGTTCAGGTCGTCGCGCTTGAGGGCGGTGGCCATCATTTCCGGAAAGAGATCGGGCGTGCAGGCGAAGACCGGCGCGCCCAGCGCGGCGATGGCAGCGGCCATGGACGCATCATAAGACGGGCGTCCGTCGTCGTTGAGGGCCAGCAGAACGATCAGGTTGACTCCGGCTCTACTCAGCATCGCCTTGGCGTCGCCGCCTTCATAAAGGTCGGTGACCAACACCAGGTGGGTCTGGGACGGGTCGACGATGTTGGCTTGGCGCCAGGCCAGAGCTTGGTTGATGTCGGTGCCGCCGCCCAATTGGATGCCGAACAGCACGTCGACCGGATCGGCCAGGTCCTCGGTTAGGTCGGCGACTACGGTGTCGAACACCGCCAGCCTGGTGCCCAAGGCGGGGATCGACGCCAGAACGGCGGCGAAGATCGAGGCGTAGACCACCGAACTGGCCATGGAGCCCGACTGGTCGACGCATAGCACCACTTCGTCGAGGCGCCGGCGGCCGCTGGCCTGGCCAAAGCCAATCAGTTTCTCGGGGACGATGGTGCTGTGCTCGGCTTGCCAGTGGCGCAGGTTGGCGCGAATGGCGGCGAGGCCAGTCGATGTCGCCGGGGCGGGGGCGGGGGGGTGCGCTGGCTGCGGTTGAGCGCCCCGCGCACGGCCTGGGTGGTCTGGCCGTCCAGCCGGGCCAGCAACTCGAGGACCACCTTACGCACAACCTGGCGGGCGGTGTCCTTGGTCTTTTCCGGCATCACCGAGCGCAGCGAGATGAGGTCGGCGATCAGGTGAACGTCGGCCTCGACCGCGGCCAGGAACTCCGGCTCCAGCAGCATCTGGCGCAAGCCCAGCCGCCTCGAAGGCGTCACGCTGCACCATATGCACCACGGGGGCGGGGAAGAACTCGCGCACATCGCCCAGCCAGCGCGAAACCTTCGGGGCCGAGGCGCCCAGCGAACCCTTGCGGCCGCCACTGTCGTCGCCCGGGCCGTAGAGGGCGGTCAGGGCGGCGTTCAGCCGCTGGTCCCGTGGGTCCAGCGCTCCGTCGCCGTCCTCGACGCCCAGGACCAGGCGCCAGCGACGGCGCGCGTCCCCGGTGATCCGCGCGATCGTCTCATCCGGCGAAGGGGCGTCCTGGCTCATGCGCTTGTACCGCCAGGTCGCGGAAGGGAAGACCCTACCCACGGTCGTGTGTCGAAGACCATGGCGCGCTGCAGAGCGTGCGAGGCTGGCAGGCGGCGAACGTCCGATTCCCGGCCTAGGCTCGATGTCGGCGTTTGGCGCCAAGTGGCCCGTGCAGCGCTCAGCCCGAGGGCCGCGCTGGTAGATCGATCGTCGCCGCCAGCCCGCCTTCGGGACGATTGGCCAGGGTCAGGCTTCCGCCTTGGCCCTGGGCGAGGGCCTGGACGATCGACAGGCCCAGGCCGGCTCCCCCGGTGCGGCGATTGCGCGAGGTCTCGCCGCGTTCGAACGGGGCGGTGACGGCCTCAAGCAGTTCGTCCGACAGGCCCGGTCCGTCATCCAGCACCATGATCTCCACTTGGCGGTCCTTGTGACGGACCTCGAGCGTGACCGCCCCGCCGTATCGGACAGCGTTGTCGACCAGGTTGTCGAGCATCCGCCGCACGGCCAGGGGGGCGGCCCAGGCGGTTCCAGCGACGCCCGGCGCAAGGACGACCGTCTGGCCCATCTCGCGGCGCAAGGCCACCAGGGCTTCCAGTTCGGGGCGCAGGTCGATCGATCGCGCCCCATCGCCGCGTCCCGCGTCCTGCCGGGCGAACAGCAGGGTGTCGTCCAGGAGCTGGGCCATCTCGGCCAGATCGACCCCGGCCTTGGCTCGCTGGGCCTCGTCGGCGATGAACTCGGCCCGCAAGGTCAGGCGCGTCAGATAGGTGCGCAGGTCGTGGGCGATGGCCGCCAGCATCCGGGTGCGCTCGTCCATCAGGCCGCGGATCCGGCCTTGCAGGGCGTTGAACGCCGCCGACAGCTCGCGCAGTTCGCGCGGACCGCGAAGGGGCAGGGTCTTGGCGTCCAGGCCATCGCCGAACCTCGCCACCTCGTGGGCCAGCAGGCTGACGGGCCGGGTGGTCTGGCGCACGGCCAAGACCAGCATCAGCAAGGTGACCCCCAGGAGGGCGGCGGCGGCCAGCGCCACGCGGCCGAAGAACCGCCGGGCGGTCTCGGGCGCGCGCCGGCGCAGGACCAGCACCTCGCCGTCGGCCAGCCGCACCGACAGCAGCAGGGCGTGGCGGCCGGGCAGGGCGCCCTCCCGGAGCCGGCCGCCGCGCCGGATGTCGATCCGCAGCTGGCGATCGCCCAGGGCCCGGCGATAGGCCTGGTAGCCCGGGTCGCGGTCGTCGGCGATCCGGGCGCGAACCCGCAAGGGGGGAAAGTCCGGTTCCAGGGTCGTGCGGATCACGCCGGTGTCGAGGGCCGCGACGACGTTGGCCCGGGCCGACGGCGGGCTGGCCTCCACCGCCTCGACGATGGCGCGGGCCTCCGCCGGGCGCGGCAGCTGATAGAAACGCACCCCGCCTTCGCCGCCGCCCTGCGGCCAGACCAGGAGGACCGCGCCGATCACCAGCATCACCGCCAGGCCGGCCAGCAGGATCGCCGTCATGCGCGTGGAGAGGTTGTCGGCCAGCAGCATGGTCAGAGCCGCTCGGCCGGAACGCTGAACAGGTAGCCGCCGCCGCGCACGGTCTTGATCAGGCCCGAGCCCCCCGCGCCGGCGCCCAGCTTGCGGCGCAGGCGGCTGAGCAGCACGTCGATGGCGCGGTCGAACGGCTCGGCGCTGCGCCCCCGCGTCCAGTCCAGCAACTGATCGCGGCTGAGAACCCGCTGGGGACGGCGCAGGAAGGCCATCAGCAGGTCGTGCTCGCCGCCGGTCAGGACCACGGCCTGGCCATCGGGATCGGTCAGGTCGCGGCTGGCGGTGTCCAGCCGCCAGCCGGCGAAGCCCAGCGTCTCGGCCGGTGGGGCGCTGGTCACGCGGTGGATCTCGCGCGTGCGGCGCAGGATCGCCTTCACCCGGGCCAGCAGCTCGCGCGGATTGTAGGGCTTGGGCAGGTAGTCGTCGGCCCCGATCTCAAGGCCGACAACCCGGTCGATATCGTCGCCCTTGGCGGTGACCATCAGGATCGCGACCTCGCCGGCCGCCCGCAGCCGGCGGCAGACCGACAGCCCGTCCTCGCCCGGCATCATGATGTCCAGCAGCACCAGGTCCACGCGGCGGCGGGCGACCAGGCGATCGAACGCGGACGCATCCTCGCAGCCCACGGCCTCGTAGCCTTCGCGGCGCAGCAGCCCCAGGGTCAGGTCCCGGATTTCGGCGTCGTCTTCCACGACCGCGATCAGCGTGTTGTCGGCCATGACAAGCCAATGCCCCAAGCCTGGCCCCGGCGAAAGTGGCGACCACGCCCGTTTACACTTCGACACAGTTCGTCGGATGGCGGCAAACCTGCAATTGCCCGGCCGTGGTCAGGTGGCGGGGTCGAGGGACACCGACCCATTCCATGGAGCCATCATGCGTAAGACTTCCATTCTGGCCGCCGGCCTCTCGTCCCTGGCGGCGCTGGCCGCGATGATCGCGGTCCCGGCCCAGGCCGGCCAGCACGGCCGCTTCGTCAACGTTCAGGGCGCGCGTGGCCACGGCTATGTCCACAGCCGTAGCGTCAGCCGCCAGCCGGGCGCCATCTCGGTGTCGCGGGGGACCCCCCAGACCAATTCGGGTCGCGGCGTCGCCAGCGATCGCAGCGCCAGCTGGGGCGAGGGCGCCTATCACGGCGGGTCGACGCGCACCTTCGACAACGGCGCCTCGGCCAGCCGCAGCACCAATGTCGTCGACAACCACGACGGCACGGTCAGCTACGACCATTCGCGGACAGGCTACGACGGCTCGACGCGCTCCGTCAGCGGGACGGTGACCCGCCCTTGATCGAGCCCGTCCAGGCCCGCCGCGCCTCTCTTCCTCACCCCCGATGCGAGGGGCGCGGCGGGTATTTTCCGGAGCCTGAAGATGAAGATCCTGATCCTGTCCGCCTGCCTGGTCGTGATGGCCGCCTCTAGCGCCCAGGCCGCGTCGCGCCCGCCCGGGGCGGCGCTCGACAAGGCCGACGCCAACCATGACGGCTATGTCACCCGTGACGAGTTCAAGGCCTCGCGCGCAGCGCAGTTCGCGCGCCTCGATCGCAACGATGACGGCGTGGCGACGCTGTCGGAATTCCCCCGCCTGGCCAAGTCGAACCGCCCCAAGGCCAGGACGCTGAAGGCGGTGATCACCCATGCCGACCGGGACGGCGACGGGCGCGTCACCCGCGCCGAGTTCGTCGACGGACCGGCCCCGCTGTTCGACCGCGCCGACCGCGACCATGATGGCCGCCTGTCGCGCGATGAGGTCGCCGCCGTCCGCGATCAGCTTGAGAGCCTGAAATGAACGTCCGCCGACATAAGGCCGTGCTCGTCGCCCTGGTGGCGGTGCTGCTGACCAGCGCCACCGCGGCCGAGGCCCAGATGGGTCTTGGCGTACGCGGCAAGCTGCGCCAGCGCCTGGCCGAGAAGAGGGCCGAGGAAGAGCGGCCGATCGACCTGCAGAGCATCCAACCGGGGGGCCGCAAGCAGACCGACGCCTACGGAACCGACGCCGCCCAGCGGTTGGACGTCTATATTCCGCCGGGCGCTCGCAATGCGCCGATCCTGATCATGGTGCACGGCGGGGCCTGGATGATCGGTGACAAGGCCAATACCGGCTCGATCGAGAACAAGCTCAAGCACTGGTTGACCCGGGGCTGGATCGTGGTCAGCGTGAACTACCGCATGCTGCCCGACGCCATGGCTTACGAGCAGGCGCAGGACGTCGCGGAGGCGGTACAGTGGGCGCAGGGCTATGCCGAGGACTGGGGCGGCGACCCCCGGAAGATCATTCTGATGGGCCATTCGGCCGGCGCCCATCTGGTGGCCTTGGTGTCGTCCAATCCCGAGATGGTCGGCCAACCCTGGGCCGGGACGGTGGTGCTCGACTCGGCCGCCATGCAGGTCTCGGCGACAATGGCCGGGCGACATCCCAGGTTCTACGACCAAGCTTTTGGGACCGACCCGGCCTATTGGGCCAAGGCCTCGCCGATGGACCAGTGGACGCCCAAGGCCGTGCCGATGATGCTGGTCTGCTCGACCAAGCGGCCTGACGATCCCTGCGACGACGCCCGGAGATTCCAGGCCGAGGCGAAGGCGGGCGGTCGCGACATGCCGGTCCTACCCCAGGACCTGACCCACGCCGACATCAATCGCACCTTGGGCCTGCCGGGCGCCTATACCGATCGGGTGGATGCTTTCATCTCCAACCGATTGTCGATGCGGCACTAGCGGTCCAGCGGCTGGCCAGCACGGAAGCGCGCCTTTGCTGGCGGGGTGTGGGGCGCGAAAGGCGGGTCTTGAAGTTACCATCTCCGTCAAGGATTCATCAGACAACATGCGCCGAATTCGCCAGATCGCCTTTTGTATCGTCCTGCTCTTGGCGGGCTTTTCCCGTCCGGCCTTGGCCAGGGCCGAAACGATCGCTCATCCCGACAACGGCGCGGCGCGGGTGGAATATTTCGTGAGCAGGCCGAGCGATGACGGGCCCCGGCCCACAATCATCTTCCTCCACGGCTACCAGTCGCCAGACGCCCGACTAGGCGGCAAGGTCTTCGTCAATTGGGGCGTCCTCGACCGTTTCGCGAAAAAGGGTTACGTCGCGGCGTCGGTTTCCTTGCCTGGATACGGCGGTTCCAGCGGTCCGGAGGATTTCGCCGGTCCCTTTACGCAGCACGCCGTGGAAGCGGTGATCAAGACCCTCGTGGCGGAGGGTTACACGTCACGGGACAAGGTCTTGATCCAGGGCGTTAGCCTTGGCGCAGTTACGGCGGCGCTGGTCGGGGCTCATGACCCAGACGTCGCCGGCCTCGTGCTCATCTCTGGGCTTTATGATTTTCCCGCCTACCTTGACCATCCGCCGTCGCTGGGGGCCTTGGGCGTCAAGACCAGGTTCGTCACACAAACAGGGGGTGGCGAGGACGCCTTGCGTTCGCGCTCGGCGCTCCCGCTGGCGCCGGACATCAAGGCCTCCACCCTCATCCTGAACGGGGCGCAAGACGATCGCACTGATCCGGACCAGGCTCGCCGCTTCGCTCAGGCGATCTTGGCCCACGGAGGGCGGGCGCGCGTTCACATCTATGAGCAGTTCGGACACGAAATCCCCGTGAAGGCCAGAGAGCCGGAGATCGACGCTTTCGTCGACGAGACTCTGAAACACTGAGAGCCTCTGGGTCCGACGCCGCGAGGGACGGGGAGCGGGCTACGAGGCCCAAATCGGAGGGCTGGGCCGGGCGCCACGCCGAGGACGGCTCTTGGACTTGGGGGCAACGCGGTCATGGGATCGAGCGCCTTTCTGGACCTCGGCCAGGATGCGCCCTATGCGAGCGCGGGGGCGAACAGGTCGTCCAGGCGCGTGCGAACCTGGTCCAGCACGTCGGCCACGGACTCGGCGGTGATGTTGGGCACGATGGAGCCGAAGTGCTCGTGGTCCAGGACCCGCAAGCCGCAGACGCCCGACAGGTGCAGGTCGAACACCGTCATCAGGGCCTTCAGGGCGCCGGTGTCGTTCACCCAGTTCTCGGGCGCGCCGGACGTTGAAAAGCTGAGCAAGGTCTTGTCGTCGAGCAGCGATTCCACACCTCCGGCGCCCGGCGCGTAGCCAAAGCCCATGCTGAACACCCGGTCGATATAGCCCTTGAGAATGGCGGGCGGCGCGTTGAACCAGAAGGGATAGACGAAGATGAAGCTGTCGATCTCGCCGATCAGGCGCCGTTCGGCGACCACGTCGGCGGCCGGATGCGCGCCCGACGGGGAGGGCAGCTCCTCGGCTTTCAGGCGCGGGTCGAAATCCAGCGCATAGAGGTCGCGCAGGACCACGGTGTGGTCGGTCGCACGCAGGTGCTCGACACAGGTTCGGGCGATGGCCGCGCAGAAGCTGGTGGGCTTCGGGTGGGCGAGGATGACGGCGTGTTTCATGGGGTGGTTCCCAGGCGGCGAGCTTGCCGATGGCGCCAGACTATTCCCGGAGGCGGGACCCGATTTGATCCAGATCAGGGAACGGGACGCGACCGGGAACCATGGCTGATCGCCGCCGCCGTGGCGTCGGGCAGGATCGCCGGTCGCTAGGCGTTGGTGGGTTCCAGGCGCCAATCTGGCCGCACGGCGAACAGTTGGATCCGTCCGGGGTGCGCGGCGTAGTCGATCAAGGACACCCATTGCGGCGTGAACCGCAGCAGGGCCACGGCGTGCCCGGAAGGGTGGGGCTCGAAGCGGGCGAACTCGGGCGTTCGCCAGATCTTCCGATTGAGCGCCTCGACCCACAGCGGATCCTCGATCAAGGTCGCGCGGCCGGCCAGGGACAGGCCCTGGGGCGGACCGTCGGCGTCGCCGCCGATGGCGATCGAGATCCGAGGGTCGGCGGCGATGTTGGCGCGTTTCTGGCTGTCCTGGGCCACCAGGAAATACAGCGTCAGCCCATCGGCGAGATAGTTGACCAAGGTCGCGTGCGGCCAGCCATCGGGGCGCAGTGTCGCCACGCTCATCAGATGGTGGCGCGCCAGGATCGCGCTGACCTTGGCCTCGGGAGCGTCGAACGACGCGGGCGGTTGGGCGGCGGGAGGGATTTGGTCCTGGGCCATGACGTCCTCCTGTGGACTTCGCGGGGTCGGGCCCGGGGCTCAGGCCGCGACCAGGTCGGTCAGGCGATCGGGGGCGGCGATGCGAAACCGTCGGCAGCTCTCCAGAGCCACCAGGCCGTCGGCCTGCAGTTGGGTGATCATCCTCGACACGGTCTCGATGG
>Ga0209257_1000842_pt1 | contig 44039 bp, 47 predicted proteins | sample AraplaCvi_mCL_r2_FD_184277 | JGI IMG/M metagenome (GOLD analysis project Ga0209257, IMG submission 184277) | Arabidopsis root microbial communities from North Carolina, USA - plate scrape MF_Cvi_mCL_r2 (SPAdes) (version 2) | ecosystem: Host-associated > Plants > Roots > Endosphere | place: USA...
AGGACTTCCTGGCCGAGGACCGCCTCAAGGACGACTTCACCACCCGAGACCTCGACGACCAGATCGCCGAACTCGCCACCGCCTTCGGCCTCAACGCCTCCAACATCCCCCGCTGGCGAGACCTCCCGGACCCCGACCCCGACACCGTCGAAGCCTTCCTCGCCGACGACTCCGACGACGGCGAGCATCCCAAGTGGCGTAGCTCCGGCTGACGACGCACTGCACGGGCGCCTCGCCTCAGAGTCGGAAGTCAGACAGAGTTCCGGCCCAGGCGTGCTATGGTGGGGCCATCGTCGGCAGCGACTTTTTGGGCGCCGGCGGCTGAGAGACGGCTACTGATTCAGCGCTCCCGCCTCTCTAAACGAAGGGAGGCCCCATGCCCCTTTATACATTCTACCCCACGCTCGCGAACGGGCTGGCCAGCAGCTTCGAGACGGTCGAACTCGACGGCGACGCCGACGCGGCCGTCCACGCCCTGCGCATCCTCGAAGAGCACGACAGCGCCGCCTCTGTGGTGACCTACTGTGGAGTCCGCAAGCTCCACACCCGGCGGCGGATGGACGGCGCCCTCCAGGATGCGCTCAGCCGCGTCGCGCCGTCGCTGCACGCGGTCGAGGGCTAGCTTTCTCGCACACCCGGTATGCACCGGGCCGGCCGCCGGGCTACACTTCCGGAAAAGGGAGTGAGCGATGGATTTGAAGCCTGGGTCGCGCTGGAAGAGCGCGGTGTGCGATGCGGAGTTCGTGGTGGTCCGGCCGCCCAAGGCGCCGGTCAGCCTCGAATGCGGCGGCCACCAGGTCATCCCCCATGCCGACGCCCGCCCGGGCGACCTCGTCCTCTCCGACGCCCACGCCGCCGGCAGCGCGGCGGGCAAGCGCTACACCGACGCCGAGACCGGCCTGGAGGCGCTCTGCTCGAAGGCCGGCGCGGGCTCGCTCAGCGTCGATGGTCGCGCGATCGGCGCGGCGGAGGCCAAGAAGCTGCCGTCGTCGGACTGATCCCATGCATACGGCCCTTCTGCTCGACATGGCCGCCGACGCCGCGCCCGACCGGCTGGCGCTGGGCCGCCGCGCCGACGGCCTCACCTTCCACGTGGCGCGCCGCCGCGCCCGCGCGGGCGCCGCCTGGTTGGCGGGGCAGGGCGGCGAGACCGTGGCCTTCCTCGGCCTCAACGGCCCGGCCCTGCCGACGGCCCTGTTCGCTGCGGGCCTTCTGGCCAGGCCGTTTGCACCCCTGAACTACCGGCTGCCCGACGCCGACCTGAACAAGCTGCTGGCCCGCACCACGCCCTCGGTCGCCATCGTCGACGACGACATGACCGGCCGCCTGCAGCCGCACCCCGGCGTGACGGTGGTGACGCGTTCCGCCTTCGAGGCCGCCTGCGCCGCCGAACCGCCCGACGAGCTGCCCTGGGCCGAGCCCGACATCGCCGTCCTGCTCTTCACCAGCGGCACGACGGGCGAGCCCAAGGCCGCGATCCTGCGCCACTCGAACCTGACCAGCTACGTGATCTCGACGGTCGAGTTCCTGGGCGCCGAGGAGGACGAGGCCGCCCTGGTCAGCGTGCCGCCCTACCACGTCGCCGGCATCTCTGCGGTGCTGACCGGCGTCTATGGCGGCCGGCGCATCGTCCACCTGGAAGCCTTCACGCCCGAGGCCTGGGTCGAGGCCGCGGCCGCCGAAGGCATCACGCACGCGATGGTCGTGCCCACCATGCTGGGCCGCATCCTCGACATCCTGGAGGCGCGCGGCGAGAGCCTGCCGTCCATGCGGGCGCTCAGCTACGGCGGCGGGCGCATGCCGCTGCCCGTGATCGAACGCGCGCTGAACCTGCTGCCGCACGTGGACTTCGTGAACGCCTACGGCCTCACCGAGACCTCCTCGACCATCGCCGTCCTCGGCCCCGACGACCACCGCATGGCGCTCTATTCCGACGACGAGGCGGTGAAGCGCCGCCTGGGCTCGGTGGGCAAGCCTCTGCCGGCGCTGGAGCTCGAGATCCGCGGCCCCGACGGCGAGGTGCTGGGCCCCAACCAGTCGGGCGAGATCTATGTCCGCGGCGAGCAGGTCTCGGGCGAATACACCTCCAAGAAGGTCATCGGCGCCGACGGCTGGTTCGCCACCAACGACGGCGGCTTCATGGACGAGGACGGCTACCTCTTCGTCGAGGGCCGTCTCGACGACGTGATCGTGCGCGGCGGCGAGAACATGAGCCCTGGCGAGATCGAGGATGTCCTGCGGGAACACCCCGGCGTGGCCGACGTCGCCGTCCTGGGCCTGCCCGACAACGAGTGGGGCGAGAAGGTCGCCGCCGTCGTCGTGGCGAAGGACGCCCCGCCCGCGGCCGACGAGCTGGCCGCTTGGGTGAAGGCGCGCCTGCGCTCGTCCAAGACGCCCGAGGTCTGGGCCTTCCGCGAGGCGCTTCCTTACAACGACACCGGCAAGCTGCTCCGACGCCAGCTCAAGGCCGAGATGAGCGCCCCCGCCGCCGCGGCGTGAGCGGATGACGGGCGCCCTCATCACCGACCTTGTCCAGCTTTCGGGAGCGGGGCTCGCGGTGACCGAGATCGGGCGCGATCCGCCGCCGCTCGCCGCGACGCCGGGGGTGGTGCAGCTGGGCGTCCATCGCGACGGCCCGGTCCCCGGCGGCGCGCTCGATCCCTTCGACATCCTGTTCAGCGACGACCCGGCCGCGCCGGGCCCCTGGGTCGGCTTCGCGCCCGCCCGCCTCGACGCCGCCATCGCCGAGCTGCAGGCCGCCGTCGCCCGCCAGCCGGTGGCGGCCGCCGTCGCCGCCCAGGTCTTCCGCACCACCCTGGAGGTCCCGTTCGACCAGGCGCTGGTCCATGAGTCCCTGGCCTATTCGATGCTGCTGGCGTCCGAGGGCTTCCGCGCCTGGCGCGCCGCCAATCCGCCGCGCACCCGCGACGACGACCGCGCGCCTCGCGTCCTGATCGACACCCGCGGCAAGACGCTGGGCCTCCAGCTCAACCGCCCGCAGAGCCGCAACGCCTTCGACGCCCGCATGCGCGACGAGCTGTGCGAGGCCCTGGCCTTCGCCCTGGAACACCCCGACGCCCCGCCGGTCCGCCTCGCCGGCGCCGGCGCCGCCTTCAGCGCCGGCGGCGACCTCGACGAGTTCGGCCGCGCCGCCGATCCGGGCCAGGCGCACCTGATCCGCACCCTGCGCTCGCCGGCGCGCTTGGCCCAGGCGCTCGGCGAGCGCCTCACCGTCGAGGTCCATGGCGCCTGCGTCGGCGCGGGCATCGAAGTCCCCGCCGCCGCCCACCGCGTCGCCGCGAGGCCAGGCGCTCACTTCCGCCTGCCGGAGGTCTCCATGGGCCTGATCCCGGGCGCGGGCGGCGCGGCCACGATCCCGCGCCGCGTCGGCCGCCGCCGCGCCTGCTGGATGGCCATCTCGGGCGCCGACATCGACCTCGCCACCGCGCTCGCCTGGGGTCTCGTCGACGAGGTCGCGGCATGAGCCCGATCGCCGCCGCGCTCCGCGTCCATTCGCAGGAGATCGCACGCCTGACCGTTGGGCGCGTCGACGTCGCCGCGCTGGGCGTCACCGCCCGCGCCGGCGAGCTGCCCCTGGCGCCGCCCGGCGGCCTCGTCTCGCCCAACGGCGCCTGCCGCCTGTTCCGCGTGGCGGATGGTTGGATGGCGCTGAACCTGGCGCGCGACGAGGACCGCGACCTCGTGCCGGCGTGGCTGGGCTGCGACTTCGGCGGCGATCCCTGGGACCTGGTCGCCACCCACGCGCCCGAACGACGGGCCCAGGACCTGGCGGACCAGGCGCTGCTGCTCGGCCTCCCGGCCTGTCGCGTCGGCGAAGTCGCGGCGGGCGCTCCGGAACCGAGGCGCATCGTCGGCCCGGACTGGGCCACGGGCGCCACGCGCGCCGTCCCACAGGTCATCGACCTCTCGGCGCTCTGGGCCGGCCCGCTGTGCGGCGCGATCCTGGCGGCCGCCGGATGCGAGGTGACCAAGGTCGAGAGCGTCCGCCGCCCGGACCCGACGCGCACCTCCACGCCGGCCTTCCACGCTCGCCTGAACGCCGCCAAGGCCGAGCTCGCCCTGGACCTGGCCGATGCGCGCGGCCAGGCGCAGCTCCGCGCGCTGATCCTCGACGCCGACGTGGTGATCACCAGCGCCAGGCCGCGTGGCCTGCGCGCCATCGGCCTCGATCCCGAGGCGATGCTGCGCGAACGCCGGCTCACCTGGGTCGCGATCACCGGCTACGGTCTGGCGGCGGCCGATCGCGTCGGCTTCGGCGACGACACGGCCGCGGCGGGCGGCCTGGTGGGCTGGAGCTGCGGCGAGCCGCGGTTCCTGGGTGATGCGCTGTCGGACCCGCTGACCGGCGTGGCCGCGGCCGCCGCGGCGCTACGGACGCTGCCGGCGGATCGGGCCGGCATGATCGATGCCGGCATGGCGCCCATCGCCGCGGCGGCCGCGCTCAGCCCCGCGCCGGTCGGCGCATGAGCCTCACGCTCCGGAACGTCGAGGTCGAGGGTCGCGCCGGGCTCGACGTGCGCCTGGAGGCGGGCCGTATCGCCGCCATCGCCCGGCGCCTGCCACGCGCCGGCGACGAGCTGGACGGGCAGGGCGGCGCGCTGATCCCGGGTCTCTGCGACCACCACATCCACATCCTGGGCCTGGCCGCTCGCGCCGACTCGGTGAACGTCGAGGGCGTCGCGACGCCCGCCGCCTTCGCCGCCTGCATCTCCGACGCCACGGCGGCCCGCCCGCCCGGCGCATGGATTCGCGTCCTCGGCTATCACGAGACGCTGGCCGGCGACCTGACCCGCGCCGACCTCGACCGCCTCGCGCCGGCGCACCGCCTGCGGGTCCAGCACCAGACAGGGTCGCTCTGGATCCTGAACAGCCTGGCCTTGGCTGCCCTCGGCGATAGCGATGACCCGTCGGGCCTGGAGCGTGACACGGGCCGGCTCTGGCGCGGCGACGCCTGGCTGCGCGCCCGCATTGGCGCCCAACCGCCGCCGCTCGCCCCCATCGGCGCGCGCCTCGCCGCCTCTGGGATCACCGCGCTCACCGACGCCAGCGTCACGACCGACGCCTCGGCCGCGGCTCTACTGGCAGAGGCCCATCGCGTCGGCGACCTGCCTCAACGTCTGACCTTGATGAGCGGCGGCCCGCTCGCGCCGCCGCCGGACGCCGCCTTCTCCGTAGGCCCGCTGAAGGTGCTGCTCGACGACCACAGCCTGCCCGATCTGGACGACTTCCTGGCCCGTATCGCCGCCGCCCGCGCCCAGGGCCGCAACGTCGCCGTCCACTGCGTCACCGCAGCCGAGCTGGCCCTGACCTTGGCGGCCTTCGAGACCGCCGGCGCCGCGGTGGGCGACCGCGTCGAGCACGGCAGCGTCATCCCGCTCGACGCCGTCGCGATCCTGCGTCGGCTGCGCCTCACGGTCGTCACCCAGCCGGCCTTCCTGCGCGAGCGCGGCGATCGCTACGCCCGCGAGGTGGCGGCGCAGGACCGCCCCGACCTCTATCGCCTGAAGAGCCTCGTCGACGCCGGTGTGCCGCTGGCCGCCAGCTCGGACGCGCCCTACGCCACGCCCGACCCCTGGCTGGGGATCGCCGCCGCCGTCGACCGGACCAGCGCCGGCGGTCAGGTGCTGGGGGCGGACGAGCGCCTCGATCCCGCCCGTGCGCTCGGCCTCTATCTCGACGACCCGGCCGCCCCCGGCCGCCGGCCACGCAGCCTCACCGTGGGCGCGTCCGCCGACCTCTGCCTGCTGGATGTTCCGCTCGCCGAGGCCCTTGCCGCGCCGTCGTCCGAGCGGGTGCGCGCTACGCTGATCGGCGGCCGCCTCGTCCACGGCTGAGCCTGCGGCAGGCCGCCCCACCGTAGAATCCCCGTAGGGGCCTCCCATAGGTATTCGGCCGAAATGGTTAGCGGCCAGGTTGCGGGCTTAGATTTCCCCTCAAGAGACGGCTCCACACGAGCTCAGGGAGAAAGATCATGACCGCCGCCCACATGCCTCACGACATCCCGACCCTGCCGGCCTTCGTCGCCCGCATCGCCGACTACGCCGCCGACGGCCCCGCCTATCTCCGCCTCGCCGCCGACGGCGCCATGGAGTGGGTGGCCAAGCAGTGTGACGCGACCCAGTTCATCTCGATGCGCGAGGCGACCCGCCACGCCACCCGCCTGCCGGCCAAGCTGCGGGCCTTCGGGGTGCCGCGTCGCGACTAGGACGTGCTGATCGACACCGCCGGCGCCGGCATCGTGGGCGCCGCGTGCGCCCGATCCTTCACGAACAGCGCCACCGCCAGGATCGCGGCGCCGAGAACCATCCACTTCATCGCCTGAAGACACGCCTTCTCGAGTTCATCCATCAGTTAAGCATACGCCGCCCCGCGCGTCCCGGATGCAGCGACTCAACCGCGCCGCGTTAGCAATCGCTTCAGGATTCTGAAGCCTTGGCGTCGGATGGGTTCTACGATTGTGGAAATTGGGAGAATTCAATTCTCCACTTTGGCCGAATCTCCGCTGGGATCGGCAATGATATTCCCGCCGGCTCAGCCATGCTTGAAGGCTCAATTTCGAGCGGGTTGGGATCCATGCTCAAGGCTTTCACGCAGCATCCGGAATCGGTGGGCGAGAACTATTTCGAGCACCTGGGCTCGGCCTGGGGCTTCGCCTCGACCATGGCCATGGGCGCGATCTGCTGCCTCCTGCACGGCCTCTTCCCCTTCGCCTTCCAGTCCTCGGGCAGCCGCCGCATCCGCGAGCTGCACGACCGCATGGTCACCCACCGCACGGCGCCGAAGGCCGCGCGCAAGCCGCTGCCGAAGTGGGTTCCCGGCCTCGCGACCGCGCTGGTCCTGACCGGCCTCGCCACCTGGATCTCCAGCGCCCTGCACCAGCCGGTGGCGCCCTTCGCCCTGGTGGCCGGCTTCCTGATCGCCGCCCCGCTCGCCGGGCGTCTCGACCTTACGCCGGGCCTGAAGGTGGCTGAGCGGCCGCTGCTGCGCGCCGGCATCGCGCTGCTGGGCCTGCGCATCGCGCTCGGCGACATCGCCCACCTGGGCGTCACCACGCTGCTGCTGGTGCTGGGCTGCGTGGCGCTGACGCTCAGCCTTGGCTCGGTCATCGGCCGCCTGTTCGGCCTGCCGCGCGGCTTCTCCATGCTCTCGGCCAGCGCCACGGCCATCTGCGGCGCTTCGGCAGCCATGGCCGTCGCCTCGGTCCTGCCCAAGGGCGAAGAGACCGAACGCCAGACCGGCTATGTCGTGGCCGTCGTCGCCACGCTCTCCACGGTCGCCATGCTGGCCTATCCGGCCATCGCCCATTTCGCCGGCCTGCCGCCCGAGGCGGCCGCCATCTTCCTCGGCGCGTCGATCCACGACGTGGCCCAGGTGGCCGGCGCCGGCTACTCGGTCTCGCCCGCCGTCGGCGACATGGCGGTGACCGTGAAGCTGGTCCGCGTCTCGCTGCTGGCCCTCGTCGTGGCCACGGTGGCCTTCTCCTTCGCCAGCGCCGCCAAGTCCGCGCAGGGCGAGGGCAAGGCCCTGGGCCGCGCGGCCCTGCTCCCCGGCTTCGTCATCGCCTTCTTCGCCCTGGCGGGCCTGCGCAGCACCGGCGTGGTCCCCGCCGAGGTGCTGCCCGCGGCGACCTTCGCGTCCAACCTGCTGATCGGCGCGGGCGTCGTCGCGGTGGGCGCCAAGACCTCCATCGCGGGCCTGAAGTCCATGGGCTGGCGCCCGCTCGCCGCGCTCGCCTGCCAGACCGCCCTGCTGTGCGGCCTGGCCTTCGGCGCGGCGCAGATCGTGGGCTAGCTCACCAGATCTTCACCCGGTCCGCCGGCGCGACGTACAGCTTGTCGCCCGCCTGCACGTTCCAGGCGTCGTACCAGCCGGGGATGTTCCGGATGGTGCCGTTGACCCGGTAGTAGGCCGGCGAGTGCGGGTCGGTGACCACCTGCTGGCGCAGCGCCTCGTCGCGGCTCTTCTCGCGCCACACCTGGGCCCAGCCGAGGAACACCCGCTGGTCGCCGGTCAGGCCTTCGATCACCGGCGCCGGCTGCCCCTTCAGCGAGGTGCGGTAGGCGTCGAGGCCCAGGCTCAGGCCGCCCATGTCGCCGATGTTCTCGCCCATGGTCAGCCCGCCCTGCACCTTCGCGCCCGGCAGGGGCTCGAACGACGAGTATTGGGCGCCCAGGCGGTCGGACTGGACCTTGAACTTCGCGTTGTCGTCGGCGGTCCACCAGTCGCGCAGCACGCCGTCGCCGTCGCTCTTGCGGCCCTGGTCGTCGAAGCCGTGGCTGATCTCATGGCCGATCACCCCGCCGATGCCGCCGTAGTTGATGGCGGGGTCCGCGTCCGGATCGAAGAACGGCGGCTGCAGGATCGCCGCCGGGAACACGATCTCGTTGTTGGCGAAGTTGTAGTAGGCGTTGACCGTCTGCGGGGTCATGCCCCACTCGCCTTTGTCCACCGGTTGGTTCAGACGGGCGACGTCACGCTGCCAGTCGAAGGCGCCGGCGCGCACGACGTTGCCGTACAGGTCGTCCTTCTTCAGCTCCAGCTTGCCGTAGTCGCGCCAGGTCGCCGGGTAGGCGATCTTCACCGTGAACTTCGACAGCTTCTCCAGGGCCCGCTGCTTGGTCTCCAGCCCCATCCAGTCCAGCTTCTCGATGCGGGCGTGCAGCGCCGTGCGGATGTCGCCGACCAAGGCGTCCATCTTGGCCTTGGACTCCGGCGGGAAGTAGCGGGCCACGTAGACCCGGCCCACCGACTCGCCGATCGAATTGTCCATGAACGCCGCCGCCCGCTTCCAGCGCGCCTGAATCTGCGGCTGGCCGGCCAGTTCCTTGTTGCGGAACTCGTAGTTGGCCTGGACGAAGCGGTTCGACAGGTAGGGCGCGGCGCTGTCGGCCACGTGGAAGGCCTGCCAGGCCTTCAGCGTCTCCAGCGGCGTGTCGGCATAGATCTTCGCCACCTTCGGGAAGGCGGTGTTGGTGGTCACCACCAGCCGGTCGACCTTAGGCAGGCCGGTCTGCACCAGGTAGCGGTTCCAGTCGAAGCCCGGCGTGTAGGCGTTCAGCTCGGCCGGGCTCATCGGGTTGTAGGTCTTGTCGCGGTCGCGGCGCTCCACGCGCGTCCAGCTGGCCTCGGCGAGTCGGGTCTCGAAGGCCACGATGGCCTTGGCGCTCTCGGCCGGCTTCTCCCAGCCGATCATCGTCAGCAGCTGGGCGACATAGGCCTCGTACTTGGCCTTCTTCGCCGCGAAGCTCTCCTGCAGATAGTAGTCGCGGTCGGGCAGGCCGAGGCCGCCGTTGAAGGTCATCACCGCGTACTTCATGGGCGACTTGGCGTCGATGCTGATGCCCACCGGGAAGATCGAGGCGAACCCGCTGGTGTTCGACTTGCCCATCAGGGCGGTGAAGTCGTCCTTGCTCTTCACCTTGCGGATCTGCGCCAGCTCGGGGGCCAAAGGCTTGGCGTCCAGCTTCTCGGCCAGGGCCTCGTCCATGAAGGCGGCGTAGCCGGCGGCGATCTTGGCCGCGTCGGGGTCGTTCAGCTTGCCGGCCGCGGCGTCCTCGAGGATCGCGTGCATGCGGTTCTCGGACAGCTCGCGCAACTTGTTGAAATTGCCGTAGCGCACGCGGTCGGCGGGAATCTCGGTGCGCTCATCCCACTTGCCGTTGGCGAACTTGAAGAAGTCGTCGCCCGGCTTGACGCTGCGGTCCATGCCCGAGAGGTCGAAGCCCCAGGTCCCGTACTTGGGCGCCGCCAGCGAGGCCGCGTCGATCGCCCCGCCCGCGGGCGTGTCGGCGGCGAACAGCAGCTCCATCGCGCAGGCCGTGTCGGCGCAGGCGTGTTCGTCGTGAGCCTGGGCCGCATTGGCGGCGAACACGAGGGCGGCCGCCGCCCCGGCGGACAGCAGGATTTTGCGCGTTTCGGAAATCATTGGTCTCTTCTCGACTGGCTGGAGCCTACCTTTGGGCTCCAATCTCCCCATCGCGCAGCACAAGAGGGGGAAAACCGATCCCGCGCAATAACCTAGCGACGAGCGCGGTTCGGCGATCGAGGAAGCGGTACGGCGCTCAGCTTCCGAGCAGCCGCCGGTAGTGGTTGCGGATCACGCCGTAGCACTCGCAGGTCATGGCCTGCAGCCCAGCCCGGTCGACGATGTCCACCACGCCGCGGCGATAGCGGATCAGGCCCTTGTCCTGCAGCGAGCGGGCGACGGCCGTCACCGTCGTGCGCTGCACGCCCAGCATGTCGGCCAGGAACTCCTGGGTCAGGGCGACGGTGTCGATGGAGATGCGGTCGTGGCAGGTGAGCAGCCAGCGGCAGAAGCGGGCCTCCACCGAGTGCAGGGCGTTGCACGCCACCGACTGGATCGCATGGCCGTAGAGCGCCTCGGTGTGGCGGTCGGCCAGGTCGCGCAGCGCCGGGCTCTTCTCCCAAACCTCGTGAAGCCGGTCGGCGGCGATGCGCGCGGCCCGCAGCGGGGTCTGGACGATGGCCCGCGACAGCGACTGGCGCGGCGACACCGCGGCCATCAGGCCCACCGCGCCCTCTGGCCCGATGGTCGAGCTCTCGATGGCCGCGCCGTTCTCCATCAGCGTCATGAGAGAGATGACGCCATCATGCGGGAAGTAGACATGCTCGATCGGATCGCCGGGATCGTACAGGAGTCGGCCGCGCTCGAGTTCCACCTGGGCGAGGTGGGGGACGACGAGCGCGTAGTCCTGTGCGGGGAGCGCATCGAGCAAGCTGTTCTGTGACAGGGGGACGGGCCTCTGCATCGGGGACTTGAAACGCCGCTCTCCGGCTGAGGTTTCAAGTTATCGACGCATGAGAGGCAAGACTGTCGAGTACTCGACACTTACTCGGCGGCATCCTTGAATTTGGGCGAGATCGTGGTGGGCAAGTTTAACATAGGACGCGGAGGCGAGCTTGGGTGACGGTCGGATAGTCGACGCAACTATAGCTTTCAAGCGTTACCGCGGCCGAATCGGGACGAATCAATTGTTGGTCGGCCCCGCGCCCCGCCAACGTCTTGCCGCGGCGCGCGGGAGCCGTGTGGTCACCGGTCTAGTGGAAGTTCAGGTCGCGCCGCTCGCCCACGTCGGGCGTCGACTTCGAGGTATTCGCCCTGGCCACTTCGAGGGCGTACTTCAGCAGGCCGCCCTCGGTGATCCAGACCGCCGCCTCGCTCACGTCCAGGCGCAGCAGGGTGAGGCGCGGGTCGTCCTTGCCCTCGGGGTACCAGGCCGCAACGTGGGCGTTCCAGTAGCGGTCGATCCGCTCGCGGTCGTGCGCCCGGCTCAGCCGCCCATCGATGCAGGCCTGCAGCTTCCTGTCGAGGAAGATGAAGGCTGCGTCCGAACCTGACGCAACGGCCTGCGCAAGATCGGTGTCGTCGCGGGTGAAGAACCACAGCGTGTTGGTCTCCTTCTCCACGAAGGCGGTCATGGGCTGGAAGTGATGGCTGTCGTGGGTCAGGCCCAGCATGCCGGTGTGGTGGTCGTCGACGGCCTTCCACAGGCGGTCCTGGACCTCGGCGTTGGTCAGCTTGTCAGTCATGGCGGTCTCCGTGCGTTGATGGGGCGCTGCCCAAACCCGTGGCCGACGGGCCGGTTGCGTGGCGTTCCCGACGCATCATGGCCAAGGTTGAACCGCGTTCTGCGGCAACCTAGGGTGAGGGACGTCGAGAGGGAGGGGCCGCGATGCCCACGACGGCAACCGGCACGCGGGCGCGGCGCGACGATCGCAAGCGCCTGGCGGTGTTCTGCGACGGCACCTGGAACGACCTGCGCATGGCCAGCCTCACCAATGTGGCGCGGCTGGCCAAGTGCGTGTCGCGCAAGGGCTGGGACGGGCGCGACCAGGTGGTGTTCTACGACGCAGGCGTCGGCGTCGCGACCGGCGTCTCGCCCTTCGTCGACCGCCTGACCGGCCTGTTGGGCGGCGCCCTGGGCCGCGGCATCGACGAGAAGATCGAGGCGGCCTACCGCTTCCTGGTCCTCAACTACGATCCGGGCGACGAGATCTTCGTCTTCGGCTTCAGCCGCGGCGCCTACACGGCCCGCAGCCTGGTGGGGCTGATCCGCAAGTGCGGCATCATCCGCCGCGACTGCTTCGAGCAGATTCCCAACGCGCTGCGCCTCTACCGCAGCAAGGCCGCGCCGTCGGACTCCGAGCTGATCAACTTCCGCGCCAGCTTCGGCAACCGCGTGCCCGGAACCGACCGGCCGATCGCCGCCGGCCCGGAGGACCTCTCGGAAGCGCCCCTCGACACCGCCCGCGAGACGCCGGCGCGCCCGCCGGATGTCTGGGCCCGCCGCGCGATCCGCATGAGCCAGGTGGACTCCGACACCGCCGAGAAGCGGGTTGCGCCGCCCGAGCCGCCGCCGCTCGAGATCTACCGGATGATGTACCTCGGCCTCTGGGACACGGTGGGCTCGCTCGGCCTGCCGCCGTCGATCCCGTTCGTCTCGGCGATCCTGAATCGCAGGTACCGGTTCCACGACACCCGGGCCAGTTCGCTGATCTCGTCCCTCCGCCACGCCTGCGCACTGGACGAGGACCGCAAGGTCTTCGACGTCACCGAGGTCGCCAACATCGACCACCTCAACGGCGAGTGGGCGATGAACAACGGCCTGCAGGTGGACTATCCCGACCGCCCCGGCTTCGTGCCGTCTTGGGACCGGCCGTTCCAGCAGTGCTGGTTCCCCGGCAGCCACGGCGCCGTCGGCGGCGGCAACGCCGAGCGCGGACTGTCGTCGGGCGCGCTGGTCTGGGTCGCGGTCGGCGCCCTGCGCGCGGGCCTGAAGTTCGAATGGGGCGGCGCTTCGGAGCTCGCCCGGGCGAAGAACGAGCGCACGCCCTTCGCGGAGTGGCGGATCGACAAGGAGGGCCGCCCGCTGCCGCCCTGGGCGTTCGACTTCCTGGGCTTCCTCACTGGCTACCGCGACCGCCAGGGGCCGAGGATTCGCGACGATCTCTCGTGGGCGGCGCTCCAGCGCATGCAGAGCCCGGAGGCGAACTACCGTCCCGCGACGCTGAAGCGCTTCACCGGCTCGGCCCGCCCCACGCCGCTCCACCGTATCGTGGCCCGCGCGCTGCGCCTCCTGATCTGGCTCGCGGTCCTGGCGCTGCTGGCCTTCTTCTTCCGCGACCCGCTCTGCCAGGCCGGCCGCTGGCTCCTGGGCCTCCTGCCGCCGATCTGCTGCCGGACTTGACGCGACCGCCGGCGTCGCCAAATCCTACTGCATAAGTTGGAGTTGACGATGATCCGTCCCGTCCTCGCAGCCGCCGTCCTGTTCCTCGCCGCCGGGTCCGCCGCCGCCGCGCCGGCCCCGCACGTCAGCATCGTCGACTACGCCCAGCTCAAGACGCCGCTGCCCTATCCCTACGACGAGCACGCCGACGCCAACGCGGCGCTGGAGAAGGCGCTGGCCAGGGCCCGCAAGAGCGGCAAGCGGGTGATCGTCGATATGGGCGGCAACTGGTGCGGCGACTGCCGGATCCTGGCGGCCACCATGGAGCTGCCCGAGATGAAGGCCTTCATCGACCGCCACTTCGAGGTGGTCACTGTGGACGTCGGCCGTTTCGACAAGAACCTGCAGATCCCGGCCCGCTACGGCATCACCGAGCGGCTGGAGGGCGTGCCCGCCCTGTTCGTCATCGACGCCAAGACCGGCCGCCAGCTTGTGGGCCGCGCCCAGGTCGCCGCCCTGGCCGACGCACGCCATATGCGCCCGCAGGACCTCGCCGACTGGTTCGCGCAGTACGCCCGCTAGATCAAGGCTTCCGGTAGACCACCTTGCCGTCCACGACGGTGAGCACGGCGTGGCCCTTGGGGATCTCGGCTTCGGGCGCGGTCATCAGGTCCACTGAGAAGGCGGTGAGGTCGGCGCGCTTGCCCACCTCGATGGTCCCCAGCTCCTTCTCGGCGAAGCGCGCATAGGCGGCGCTGGACGTGAACAGCTTCAGCGCCTCGGCGCGGCTCAGCGCCTCCTCGGGGCGCCAGTCGGGCGCGGAGAAGCCCTTGAGGTCCTTGCGCGCCACGGCGGCGTAGAACTCGATCAACGGATCGCCCCGCTCCACGGGCGCATCCGAGCCGCCCACCACGACGGCGCCCGATTTCAGGAAGCTCTCCCAGGCGTAGGCCCCGCTGAGCCGCTGCTCGCCCAGGCGCGCGGGGGCGAAGTGCAGGTCGCCGATGGCGTGGCTGGGCTGCATCGAGGCGATCACCCCCAGCTTGGCGAAGCGCGGGATGTCGGCCGGTCGCACGATCTGCGAGTGCTCGATCCGCCAGCGCAGGCCGTCCACGCCCTGTTCGGCGTAGAGGTCCAGCACATTGGCGTTGCCGCGGTCGCCGATCGCATGGCTGGCGACCTGGATGCCCGCGGCCTTCGCTTTGGTCATCGCCGCGCGCATGGTCCCGGGCGGCGTGCGCACCAGCCCCGTGGTCGCCGGCGCGTCGGCATAGGGCTCGAACAGGGCCGCCCCGCGCGAGCCAAGGGCGCCGTCCTCATAGAGCTTGATCGCCCGGGTGGTGATCCGCCCGTCCTTGGTCGCGCGCGGCCCGCCGGCGAACAGCGGCCCGGCCTGGTCGGCGTCGACGGCGTTGTAGACGCGCAGCGGCGTCTTGCCCTCGGCATTCAGCCTCTCCAGCAGGCCCACGTCGTTCCACGACACGCTCATGGAATGCACGCCGGTCCACCCGTAGGCGGCCTCGACCCTGAAGGCCGCGTCGAAGGCGGCGCGCCGGTCGGCCTCGGTGGGCGGCAGCTGCAGCTTGCGGACCAGGGCCATGGCGTTGTCGACGAGCATGCCCGTGAGCTTGCCATCCGGCCCTTTGAGGATCTCCCCGCCCGCCGGCGCCTTGGTCGCTTCGGTGATGCCCGCCGCCTTCAGCGCCGCGGAATTGGCCACCAGCGCGTGCCCGTCGGCGCGCACCAGCAGCACCGGCCGGCCGGCCGAGAAGGCGTCGATGTCGCCGCGGTTCAGGAAGCGGCCTTCGGGCCAGCCCGTCTCGATCCAGCCGCGGCCCCAGACCGGCCCTGGGCCCTTGCGCTGGGCGAGGTAGGCCTTCACGCGACCTGCCGCCTCGGCCGCCGACTTGGAGCCCTCCAGGTTCAGCGACAGCTCGCGCTCGCCGATCCCGCGCAGGTGCGCGTGCGCGTCGTTGAAGCCCGGGAAGAGGGCCGCGCCTTTCAGGTCGATGGTCTCGGTGGTGGGATCCAGCTTGAACCGGATGGTCTTGGGGTCGCCCACGAAGATGATCTTGCCGCCCTGCACGATCACCGCCTCGGCGGTCGGGTGCTCGGCCACGCCGGTGTAGATCGGCCCGCCGGAAATCCAGAGGTTCTGGGCTAGGGCAGGGGCGGCGGCCAGCGAAGCGGCCGCGGCGGCGAACAGGGCGATCTTCATCCGCTGAAGCTAGAGCGCGACAGCCAAAAGTGTGAGCGGTTTCGGCGCCCGTCGCGCTCCAACTTTCGCTTCTGAACACTTTTGGCCCAGCCGGCCAAAGGTGTTCGGGGGCGACCGATTGCCGCCAGGGCCAGCCTGCGGACGGTCCGAAGACCGCTAGTGCTCCTCGCCGCCCAGGCAGTGGTCGTAGACCGCCTTCGCGGTGCCTGCGAGGGTCACGGCCGCTGTGTGCAGGGCGGTCTGGCCGACCATCGATTCGGCCCGTTGCGACAGGCCGAGCAGCTCCTCGGCGATGGCGGACAGCTTCAGGTACACGTCGCGGTCGGTCATGGGCACAAACCTTTGTTGCCGTTCGGTCAAGCACGCCCGGCCGGGTTGTGCTAGACCCGACATATGCTCCCCTGGCTTTCTCGACATCCGTCGGCGCGGCTTCGCGGCACGGCGGCGTCCTGGCTGTGGACCGCCGCGCTGGTGGCCCTGGCCTTCTTCATCCGCCTGCCCATGCAGCCCGTGCTGGGCGGCGGCCTCGCCTACTCGTCGTTCTATCCCGCGGTGATTCTCGCCGCCTACGCCTTCGGCCGCCGTCAGGCGACGGTGGCCGCGATCGCCTCGGCCATGCTGGCCTTCTGGTTCTTCGTCGAGCCGGCCTACGCCTGGAAGGCCACGCCCCAGATCTTCACCGCCTTCGCCTTCTTCAGCATCACCTGCGCTGTCGCCATCGTGGTGATCACCGGCCTCACCGGCGCGCTCAAGGCCGTCTCCGGCGAGCTGGGCCGCGCCCAGGCCGTGGCCGACAGCCATGCGGGGCTGTTCCGCGAACTGAACGAGCGGATGAGCCACCACATGCGCCTGGTCGCCGGCGTCCTGGCCCTTCAGGCCAAGGGCGAGCCCGAGCCGCTGGTCGCCGACAGCCTGAAGCGCGCCATGGAACGCACGCTGCTGATCTCGCGCGTGCATCGCGAGCTGGGCGGCCGTGTCGACGAATCGGTCGATTTCGACGCCTTCGCCGCGGCCCTTGCGCGGGCGGTGTGCCAGGCGCGCGGGCAGCCGACCGAACGGGTCGTCGTCGAACCGTCGGGCCTCAAGCTGGGCGTGGAGGAGGCGACGTCGATGGGCGTTGCCCTCGCCGAGTGCCTGGGGGCGCTGTTCGACACCGAGGTCTCCGACGCCCTGCGCATCCGCTTCGACGCGCACGCGCGCCAGGCCGAGGTGGCGATTTCGGGGGCGGGCGACGGCGTGGACGGCGTCCTTGTGACGGTCACCAATGGCTATCTGCTGCGCGCCATGACCGAACAACTGGGTGCGGCGGTGGCGCTGCGGGCCGACGCCGACGGCTCGGCCCTTGTGCTGTCCATGCCTCGCGCGGGCGCGCCGCGCGGGAGCGGCTCGACCTCGACCCTCCACTAAGCGGGCGCGAAAAGGGGGAAGGTTTCCCTTCCCCCTCACAGGCTCAATAGCCGTTCAGCAGCACCTCGGAGATCAGGCCGGTGGCGAGCGCCATCAGCACGAAGTTGCCGTCCGCATAGACCCAGCGGTAGCCGGGGGGCGGGGCGCGCAGGCCGTAGTAGTAGGGGTCCTGCACGTAGTAGCGGCGGTAGCCGGCGGGCACATAGGCCCCGCGCCGCCACTGGTGGCCGCGCACGACGGGGTAGTAGCCGTAGCCCGGCGCGTACCAGTAGCCCGGCCGCGCGCCGCGATAGCCGCGCCATTCGCTGCGGTCGCGCCAGGTGTCGGCCCGAGCGCGGTTGTAACGGACTTCAGCCTGGCTGCGGCGCACCTCGGCGCGGTCGCGGGCCAGTTCGCGTTGCTCGCGGCCGGTCACCACGCCGTCGCGGCGGGCGTCGCGGCGGTCTTCGTGCAGCTCGCGGCGGTCCTCGCGCAGTTCGCGGCGATCGTCGCGGCGCTCGTGCCCGGGCTGGGCCGACGCCGAGATCGGGGCGGCCACGGTCGCCAGGGCGACAGCGGCGTACAGCAGGTGTTTCATGACGGGTCCTCGGATTGCGTGTTCCAGCGCCGTCAGGAAGCCCCCTTGGCGCTGAACCCGTCCTGAACCCCCGGCGTCAGCTTAGGTTCATCTGGCTGCGCGAGATCCAGCGGCACCGACAGGTGGCCGTGGAAACCCGACGCCTCGAACCGCAGGTCGGCCGCGCCGCCCAGTTCGCCCGTCACCGCGCCTTGCACCATCCGGGTGCCGAAGCCGCGCCGGGCCGGCCGCGTCACCAGCGGGCCGTTCTCCTCCGCCCAGTCAAGCAGGAGCTGCGGCCGCGGCCCGACTGAGGCGACGCGCCATGTCACCAGCACACAGCCGCTCGGGATCGACAGCGCGCCGTACTTCGCGGCGTTGGTGGCCAGCTCGTGCAGCACCATGCCCAGGGCCAGCGCCTCGCGCGGCGCGAGATTCACCTCGGGGCCCTCCAGCCGCACCTGCTCCTTCGGATAGGGCCCGAGCTGCTGGTTCAGCAGTTCCTCGAGCTGCGCCCGCTCCCACGAGCTGCGGGTGAGGGCGTTGTGGGTCTGGGAGAGCGCGATCAGGCGGGCCTCGAACAGCTCGCGGAAATCGTCGATCGACCCCGCCCGCTTGGCCGACTGGCGCGAGATCGACTGCACGGCGGCGAGCGTGTTCTTCACGCGGTGGTTCAGCTCGTCGATCAGCAGCCGCTGGCGCCGTTCGCTGTCGGCTACCTGGGCGAAGGCCTCCTGGCGCTCCGTGATGTCGAAGACCACGCCCACCATCCGCCGGGGCCGCCCGCCGGCCTGGTCCACGACCCGGCCCCGGATGTTCACCCAGCGCGGCCCCCGCGCCGTCGCGACGCGGAGTTCCAGGTCGTACTCGCGGCCGGTCTCGATCGCGGCGGCCAGCCGGTCTCGCCGCGTCTCGTCGCCGGGCGGCAAGAGGTCCATCAGCTCGGGCAGGCCGAACGGCGCCTGCGGGTCGCGACCCAGCAGCTCCTTGCCGCGCGCCGAGACGTGCAGCGCCATCTGCGGCAGCGCCAGTTCCCAATAGCCGACGTCGCCGGCCTCCAGCGCCGCCAGCACGTTCAGCCGCTGGTCGTAGAGCGAGGCCAGCAGCGCCAGGAAGAGGATCAGGATCGTGCCCGTCGCCACGCCCACGCCCATGACGTAGGGCGGCGCCCCGCCGTGCATCGCCACGCCGTGCAACGGCGTCAGCTTCAGGGCCGCCATGGCCGTGTAGTGCATCCCGGCGATCGCCACGCCCAGGATCACGGCCGCCGTGGCGCGCCAGGCCAGGGCCCGCTCGCGCCGCGCGGCGAAGAGCGCGGCGGTCGCGGCGATCACCGCCACCAGCAGCGACAGCGCCACCAGGCCCGCGTCGTAGCTCAGCGCCACCGCCGTGCGCAGGGCGGCCATGCCCACATAGTGCATGGCGCAGATGCCGACGCCCATGAACGCGCCGGCCACCATCACCAGCGCCCCGCCGGCCCGCTCGCGCGCCGCCGAGAAGAAGGCTCCCCAGGTCGCGCCGACCGCCAGCGCCAGCGACAGCAGGGTCAGGCCGGGGTCGTAGCTGACCGGCCCGCCGGGGTTGAATCCCAGCATGGCGACGAAGTGCATCGACCAGATGCTGGCGCCCATGGCCGCGGCCGCGGCGCCCAGCCAGACCTGCCGCGTCCGGCCGATATGCGACCGCACGCGCCGGAACAGGTCCAGCGCGGTCCACGATCCGAAAACGGCCACGAGCAGCGACAACGCCACAAAGGCCGGATGGTGATGATGCGGCATGGCTCCCGACTCAGCCCGCCCCGTGAAGGTCACCCGGAACGCTTCACTATAAAAGTAAACATGCAACTCCTGCATGCAGGAACTCGCGTAACAAGATTTTTCGAATTTCGTTCCACGGGTCCGGCTGGCGCGGCGATTGCAGCGAACCCGTTCTTCGAACCTTGCAACTCGTCGTGGGACGGGTCCGTAATCCACCTGGGCATGCACGACCGATCCCTCAGACTCTCCGACCTCCTTCACGCCCGCGCCCCGGCGGGCGCGCCGGCGGCGCTGTTGCTGGACTCCTGGCCGGCGGTCGAGGACGCGGTGCTCGCCGACAGCGATCATGCGCGCGAGGACCTGGCCGCTGCGGCGAACGCGCTGCCCCCAATCGCTGGCGCGATCGCCGACCGCCGCGCCTTGGCCATGGCGGTCGTGACGCCCCGTGGCGAGGTCTGTTTCGCCGACCCCGGCTACCTTGAGCTCTTCCCGGACTCGGCCGACCTACGTCCCCTTCTGAAGCGCGCCCAGCGCGAGGGCCCGGTGGTCAGCCTGGTGGAGGGGACGGCCGGCGCGGCCTTCACCGCCTGGGTGGGCGACGCCGCGGCCGCCACGCGCTGGCCGCTCGGCGCGCCTGCCGCCGAGGCCCTGGCCAGTGCGCCCGACCGGTTCGTGGTGGTGGTCTGCGCGCCCTCGCGCTCGTCCGAGCTGGCCCGCCGCGCCGCCGGTGCGCTGGACCTCACCGCCTTGGAGGCGCGCCTGGCCGAGGCGCTGCTGTTCGCGCCCAGCCTGGACGCCGCCGCCGCCAACGCCGGGGTCGGCCGCGAGACCGCACGCGACGCGCTGCGCCGCCTGAACGCCAAGACGGGCGTACGCCGCACGCCCGAGCTGATCGGCCGCCTGATCGCCATCATGTGCGTGGCCGGCGAGCAGACCGGCGGCGACGAGGCGCTGGCCGAGAGCGCCTTCGGCCTGACGCCCGCCGAGGCCCGCGCCACCGCGCTCGTGGCCCGCGGCGCCACCGCACGCGAGACCGCCCAGGCGCTGGGCCTCAGCCCCGAGACCGTCAAGACGCACATGAAGGCCGTGCTGCAGAAGACCGGCGCGCGCGGCGTGAAGGACCTGGCCCGCCTGCTGGTCGAGGCGCGCGAACTGGTGGCCGTGGCCTCGGCGTCCGAGCCGCTGCTGGGCGAGGAGCCGGGCGGCGGGCGGCTGCGCATCGTCACCGCCCTGGACGGCGTGCGCCGGGTCGCCCTCATCGACTACGGCCCCTACGACGGCGAGCCGGTGCTGGTCTTCCATGGCGCCGCCGCCGGCCGCCGCGTCCCCGAGGGCTTCCGCCGCGCGCTGGCCGAGCGGGGTCTGCGCCCCATCGTGGTCCAGCGGCCGGGCTTCGGCCTCTCCGACCCTGCCGAGGGCGACTATGCCACGACGGGCGCCGCCGACCTCGCCGCGGTGGTCGAGCGCCTCCGCCTGCGCCGCGCGCACATGCTTGCCCGCGACACCGGCATCCCGGTGGCCTTGCGGTTCGCGCGGGACTTCCCCGACCTGCTGGACCGGGGGGTGCTACTGAACCCGCACCCGCCGATGCACCTCGCCGACGACCGGCCCACCATGGGCGCCGGCATCCAGCGGCGGCTCCTGCGCAACCCCGACCTGGTGGTCACCTTCGCCGAGTTCCTGCGCCGCCAGGCGACCACCAGCCTGATCCACCAGATTCTCGACAAGGTGTTCAGCGACCTGCCCATCGACGCCGAGGTCCTGGGCGACCCGGCGGTGCGCGAGTTCCTGACCCGAGACATCCAGGCGCTCTGCGCCCGCTCGGTCCGCGGCTTCGCCTCCGAGCATGCGACCTACGCGAACGGCTGGCTGCCGCCGGCGGGCCTCGGGGCCCACGCCTGGACCGTCGCGCTGTCCGCCGACCTGCCGGACCAGCCCGACCCCGCCTGGGTGGGCCTGCCGGGCCTGCGCATCGCGCGGATTCAAGGCGCCGGGGTCCTGCCGCAGTGGACCCACCCGGACGCCCTCGCCGACGTCGTCGCGGGCCGCTGACCCAACACCCCCAATCGGGGGAGGGCGCCGTTCCATCTCCGCCTTAGCCTCGGAAACATCAGGGGTTTCATGGGGGAGACCATGCAAAGGATCTTCGTACTCGCCGCGGTTGCGGCGTCGCTCGCCGCCGGCCCGGCTTCGGCCCAGGCGCTGCAGGTCAGCTATCCGGGCGACGCGTCCATGGACTGCGCCGCGCTCTCGACCGAGGCGTCGCGGATGGACCAGGTGATGGCCGACGCGAACGCCCAGGTCGGCAAGGCCAACGGGACGGCCCAGGGCGCGGGCCTCGCGTCCACCGTCGCGGTCGAGGGCATGCTGCGCACCGGCGTCCTGGGCCGCGTGCCGGGCGCCGGCATGTTCGCCAACAACATGGCCAACGCCGCCAAGCAGCGGGCCGCCCAGGTGCAGGCCCAGGCCCAGGAGACCATCCAGACGGCAACTACCCGCAAGGCGCTGCTGGCCGGCCTCTACTCAGGCAAGGGGTGTGACGCGGCCCCCGCCGCGCCGGCCCCCGCGCCCAGCGGCTTCTGAGTTCCGGCGGAGCCGGGCCCGGCCCGGCCATCCATGGTCCGTGCAGGCGCGCGGGCGACGTCCTCGCCCCCATGCGACCGATCGGCCGCTCGTCTTCCGTGGATGGTCGGACCCGGCCCGGCTCCGCCGCCGTTGGGCAAATCCCGCGCCTTCGCCCCATTGGGGAAGGTGGTTGCCTTGCCCGACGACGTTCGCCAAACCTGCCGTATGGCCACCCGCATCCCACCGGGCCGCATCGCTCTCCAGGCGCTGATCTCGATCGCCGTGGCCGCCGTCCTCATCGCCGCGGCCACGCTTGCGCGCGCCGCGCTCGGGCCGAAGCTCGGGGCGCTCTCGCCGTTCATGTTCTACGTGGCCGCCGTGCTGATCGCCGGCCTCGTGCGGGGCCCCATCTGCGGCGCGATCGTGCTGCTGGGCGGGGGCCTGCTCGGCTTCTACCTGTTCCTCCTCCCGCACGGCGTGCCGCAGGAGGGCTCGGTGGTGGCGCTGATGGTCTTCTGGGGCGTCTCGGCGCCCGTGCTGGTCACTGCCAACGAGCTGCGCGTCCAGCTCGGCCGCGCCATGGCCAAGCTTTCGGCCGCCCTCGACCGCAACGGCCGCACGCCCGCCTGACCGCAGGCGCGTTCCCCTCGGGCGCGAAACTGTCGCGTATCTGACTCAACCCGGCCGCGAAGGGTGTATAGTTCCGCTTGAGGAGGACCGGCCATGCCGCTCTTCACCTTCTACCCGTGCCGGCCCGACGGTTCGTCGCCGGCGTTCGAGACGATCGAATGCGCCGATGACGCGGCCGCCCTGGTCCGCGCCCGCCGCGTGCTTGAGGAACACCTGAGCGCCGCCGAAGTGGTCGTCTGGCGGGGAGAACGCCAGATCGGCGCCGTCGCCCGCGTCGCCGGCGACGTCTGATCCCGCCCGACCCTTGCCCTCGGCGGCGGCATCGGCCAAAGCCAGGACATGCCGCGCGCGCCCAAGCCGCAACCCGCCTCCGACGACGCCAAGCCCGACCGCCGGGTCGCGGCGGTGCGCATCATGGCGCTGGTCAGCGCGGCGCTGGCGGTGATGTGCGTCTACCTCGCCCACGCCTGGCAGGTGGAGCGCGAGACGGCCGCCTGCTGGCGCGCCGCCGCGGAGTTCCAGCTCACCCCCGAGGGCGACTGCCGCGGCTAAGGCGTTGCGAAGCCGCCGCCTGCGCCATAACCGTGGGGCAAGGCGGGAGCAGGCTTAAGTGATCCGAACGATTCTGACCGGCGCGGCGATGGCCGGCGCGCTCGCGGGCCCTGCGGCGGCCGAGACGGTGCTCTACCGCAACGCCACCCTCATCGACGGGACCGGAGCGCCGGTCCGGTCCGGCATGAGCGTCCTGGTCGAGGGCGAGCGCATCGCGGACGTCCAGCCCGCCGACCGTCTGCCGCCGCCGACCGGCGCCCGCGTCGTCGACCTCAGCGGCAAGTATCTGTTGCCGGGCCTGGTCGACAGCCACGAGCACCTGGCCACTCCGCCCAATCGCCGACAGGCGGAGGCCAGCCTGCGCCGCGACCTCTACGGCGGGGTCACCTCCATCCGCGACATGGCCGACGACCTGCGCTCGGTGGCCGAACTCACCCGCGCGTCGCTGCGCGCCGAGATCCCGGCGCCCGACATCTACTACGCCGCCCTGATGGCCGGCCCCTCGTTCTTCGCCGACCCGCGCACCATCGCCGTCAGCTACGGCTACGCCCCTGGCAAGACGCCCTGGATGCAGCAGATCGACGAGACGACCGACCTGCGCGAGGCCGTCACCCTGGCGCGCGGCACGTCGGCCACGGCGATCAAGATCTATGCGAATCTGCCCGCCGGCCTGGTGACGAAGATCGCCGCCGAGGCGCACCGCCAGGGCGTCCTCGTCTGGGCCCACACCGCCGTCTATCCGGCCACGCCGGCCGAGGTCGCGGCCGCCAAGCCTGACGTCATGAGCCACGCCTGCTCGCTGGGCCACCAGGCCCTGGGCACGCCCCAGACCTACCAGTCGCGGACGCCGATGGACCCCGCGCCGTTCCTGAAGTCGGACAACGCCGACGTCGCCAAGGTGCTGGCGACCATGAAGGCGAACGGCACGATGCTGGACGCCACCACCAGCATCTACGCCCACATCGAGGCCGAAGCGGCGAAGGACCCCAAGGCGCGCAAGCCGCTGTGCACCGGCGCCATGTCCGACGCCCTGGTCCTCCAGGCCTGGAAGGCGGGGATCGAGCTCTCCACCGGCACCGACTGGGTGGCGCCCTACGACGACCCGTGGCCCACCCTGCACCACGAGTTGGCCGCGCTGGTGAAGCTGGGCATGCCGCCGGCCGAGGTGATCCGCGCCGCCACCCTGAACGGCGCCCGCGCCGCGGGCCAGGCCGATCAGATCGGCTCGATCCAGGCCGGCAAGCTCGCCAACCTGATCGTGGTGGCCAAGGACCCGACGGCTGACATCGCCAATCTGAAGACCCTCGACTTCACCGTGAAGCGCGGCCGCGAATACCGCCGCGCCGACTTCAAGCCCCTCACCAAGGACGAGCTCGCCGACCGATGAACCGCCGCACGCTCCTCGCTCTGTCGGCCGCCGCCGCGGCCTCGCCGGCGCTCGCCGCGCCAGCCGATCCCATCGCCGGCATGACCGTGATCAACGCCCTGGGCGGCCTCGGCGACCCCAACTTCCCCGACCCGCCGCGTCCGGAACTGACGCCGCGCATCCTGGCCGACGCCCGCGCGTCGGGCCTGACCGCCGTCAACTGGACCATCGGCTACGTGGCCGGCCCGCAGGAGCCGTTCCAGCAGTCGGTCGCCGACATCGGCCAGTTCGACGCCATGATCCGCCAGCACCCGAGGGACGTGATCAAGGTCCTCACCGCCGCGGACATCGCCCGCGCCAAGGCTGAGAAGAAGGTCGGGATCATCTACGGCTTCCAGAACGCCGCCATGATGGGCGACGACCCGGCGCGCGTGGACATCTTCGCGGACCTGGGCGTGCGCATCATCCAGCTCACCTACAACCTGCGGAACCAGCTCGGCGACGGCTCGATCGTCCCGGAGGGCCGGGGTCTCACCGAGTTCGGGCGCAAGGTCGTCGACCGCCTGAACGCCAACCGCGTGATGGTCGACCTCAGCCACTCCGGCCGCCAGATCTGCCTCGACGCGATCCAGGCCTCGAAACAGCCGATCTCGATCAACCACACCGGCTGCCGCGCGCTAACCGACCTGCCGCGCAACAAGACCGACGAGGAGCTGCGCGGCGTGGCCGAGAAGGGCGGCTTCGTGGGCGTCTACTTCATGCCGTTCCTGAACCTTTCGGGCCACGCCCGCGCCGTCGACGTGGTCGCCCACGTCGAGCACGCGCTGAACGTCTGCGGCGAGGACCACGTCGGCATCGGCACCGACGGCACGGTCACCCCCATCGACGACCTCGACAAATACGCCGACGCGCTGCGCAAGGAGCACGAGGATCGCAAGGCCAAGGGCATCGCCGCCCCGGGCGAACGTGCGGACACCCACCCCTTCGTCGACGACCTGCGCGGCCCCGACCAGTTCCGCAAGCTCTACCGCCTGCTCGCCGAGCGCGGCCACAAGCCGGCCCGCATCGAGAAGATCTTTGGCGGCAACTTCGTGCGCTATGCGAAGACGGTATGGGGCGCCTGAGCCGAGGTCGCCCTATATCCGCCCGGTGAAACCGGCCCGCCTGTCCCTCGCCCTTGCCGTCGCCGCCGGTCTCGCCGGCTACGCGTGGCTGCAGTGGTCGCCGCCGCCCGGCCGCAGGCTGGAGGCGAGCCCGGCGGTCACGAAGGTGCTGTCAGATCGCGGCTCGCCCGCCGCCGGCGCCGCCACGCCCGACGTCACGGTCGTGGTCTTCACCGACTACCAGTGCCCGGTGTGCAAGACGACCGACCCTGCGCTGACCCGTCTGCTGGCCGTCGACCCCAACGTCCGCGTCGTCTGGAAGGACTGGCCGATCCGCGGGCCCATGTCCGACCTGGCCGCCCGCACCGCGATGGCCGCCCATCGCCAGGGCCTCTACGCCCCCGTCCACGACGCCCTCATGGCGGCCCGCGGCCAGCTCACGCCCGCCCGCATCGAGGACATCGCCGTCCAGGCCGGCGCAGACCGCGCGCAGCTCACGGCCGACCTGCGCGACCACGCCCGCGAGATCGACGCCCAGCTGTCGGGCCACAAGCTCCAGGCCTTCTCGCTGGGTCTCCAGGGCACGCCCACCTACCTGGTCGGCCCCTACCTGATCCAGGGCGGCCTCGACGACCGCGCGCTCTCAGGGGCCGTCGCCCGCGCACGCCGCTAGGGCCGCCGGAAAGGGTCCTTGGTCAGGCGCGAGCGGGTGACCTTGATCTGCACCTCCTCGTCGCGGACGCAGGCGCGGCCGTCGGCGGCGTCGGACGTCCAGTCGTAGACCTCGCCGTCGCCGCCGGTGCAGTCCAGTTGGATCCAGTCGCGCGTCAGCCGCACGTTCTCCAGTCCCATGAGTGAAAGCTCCGCCACCACCATCTCGCGCCGCGCGGGCACGTTGTCCTGGGCGAAGAGAACGTTGGCGATGGCCGGGAAGAACACCACCAGCGGGAACAGGCAGACGCCGACCGCGACGATGACGCCCTCGACCCCGCGCACCCAGGCCGGCCGCGCGTCGCCCGACAGCCGCGCCAGCACGCCCGTGGTGGCCGGGGGCGACAACGCCGTGTCCGTCGCCGCGGGCCCGGCGGCCATCGGCGTGCGCGGCGCCTGGGCGGGCGGATCGTCGAACACCTTGGCTTCGTAGCCCTTCGTAATGGGGTCGTAGGCGCCGTTCTCGCGGTAGGCCTCGATCTCGGCCGTCTGCACCCGGACCATCACGCTGAACAGGCCGCGGACCAGGGGATAGGCGACCGGTCCCAGCGCCAGGGCGGGCCACAGACCGGCGTCCAGCGGCCCCCGGCCGCCAGTGGCGGCCAGCGCCACCCCCAGCATCGCGACCGGCAACCAGGCCAGGTAGGCATAGAGCCACCGCCGCTTCAGGCCGCGCCAGGCGGCGAACGCTTCGACCAAGCCCGCCAGGATCGCGCCCGCCGCCAGCACCGCGATCAATCGCCCGTTCACCCGTCCTCGCTCCAAAGCCTGGGGTTGCGACCCGACCGCACGCGCCCCCTCGCTGTCAACCGGGTGTTCGTGAACCCGATGCGGTGTTCGCGCGCTCAAGGGACATGAGCCGCCATTTCATCCCCCTCGCCATCCTGGCCGCGGTGCTCAGCGTCGGCGCCTGCCAGGGCAAGGCCACGTCGTCCGACGCCTCCGAGCCCGCGCCCAGCGAGAGCGCCACGCCCGCGGCCCAGGCCACCACCGGCGCGGGCGGCGCGGCCACTGGCGTCGCCGATCCCAACCCCACCGGGGCGGGCGCCACCACCGGCGCGACGCCGGGCGACCCCAACGGCTCCATGGCGGCCACCGACCCCGCTGGCGCGACGGCGCCGAAATAGGCCTCAGCGCACCTGCCAGCCGCGCGCGGTCAGCCAGCGCCGCGCCTGCTCGGCCGCGTTCGGCCCCTGCGTCCCCGGGATCGGCTGGATCACCGCGCCCTCGGCGTTGATCAGGATCACCCCGCCCGAGGTCCCGTCGGCGCGCACATAGCCCACCGCGCTCTCCCGCGCCCGCTGTCCGGTCCGCGCCAGGTACAGCGGCCACTGGAAGACCACCTTCAGCTCGGCGTCCTCTTTAGGCGTGGTTCCGGGCGCGGTTCCGCCGGGCGGATAGCGCGCCTCGGCCGGCGCCGCCTCGGGTCGCGGCTCGGGCTGGCGCGTGGTCTTCGCCGGCTCGCAGCCCGCGAGCGCCAGCACCGCCAGGCCCCAACCGAACGTCAGTCTCCAATCCATCGCGCCGCCTCCACGGCGATCATGCCGCAACCTGCGGGTGGTTCACACCGGCATGATGTTCTGCTTTTGTTCTTTCATGCGATCGATGACCCCGATGAAGCGCATCCCGCTCGGGCCCGAGGCCTCGATGGGCGATTTCCGTCGCTATCCGGGCTGCCGCTTCCTGATCACCTGTGCGCTGTGCGGCTGGTCCAAGGACTACAATCCCGAGCGCGTCATCGCCCGGCTGCACGAGCTGCGCCGCGGCGGGCACGCCACGCCCATCAACCGCGTCGGCCGCTTCGTCGGCTGGAACTGCCCCACCTGCCGCCACGTGCAGTGGCGCGCCGAGCTGGCCTGGCCGCCGGGCCTCACCCCCGGCGAGGTGCGCCGCCTCACCAACGTCTACCGGAACTAGCGCCGCCGCGCGGCCGTTGGCCCGCCGGAGGCCACGCCATGAAGACCGCCCTCGCCATCCTCGCCGCCCTCTCGCTGAGCGGCTGCGGCAAGCCCCGCACCGCCGAGCCGCCGCCCAGCGCCGCCGACGGCGCCACGGCCGCGCCCGACGCCACGGCCTCTGCGAAGCCCGAGACGCCCGATCCCTACGGCGCCGCCCAGGCGATCCCGTCGACCCCGCCGGTCGACCAGCCGCCGCCGTCCGCCCCCGAACCGCCCGGCGGCCTGCCCGCGCCGAAGTAGCCGCCACGCTTGCCAAGCCCGCCCGGCGCGCCATCTTCAGGCCCTGCCGGGAGGTCCGCCATGTGCCGCAACATCAAGACGCTGTTCAACTTCGACCCCGCCGCCACGGACCAGGAAATCCGCGACGCCGCGCTCCAGTTCGTGCGTAAGCTCTCGGGGTTCAACACGCCGTCCAAGGCCAACAAGGCCGCCTTCGACGCGGCCGTCGAGGAGGTGTTCCAGGCAGGCCACCGCCTGCTGCATCACCTGGAGACCGCGGCCCCACCGCGCGACCGCGACGTCGAAGCCGCCAAGGCCCGCGCCCGCAACGCCGAGCGCTTCGGCAAGGCGCCGGCCTAGGGAACATCCCCAGACGTCTCCTCTCCCTCTCCGCTGCGCGGGGGAGAGGGGGCGTTTCTCAGTCGTCCACCCGCGTGTAGGGCCGCGCCGTCCCTTCTTCGACCTCGCTGCGCCAGCGGCCGGTGTCGTCCTCGTAGACGATGCCGACGGTCTCGCCCGCGACCCGCTGCTCGCCCGCCGCCCGCACCGCCGCGTCGTGCGCCGCCTGGCGCGTGCGGAAGGTTTCCGAGAACGTGCCCTCGGCCTTGTAGGCCCAGCCGCCGTCGTGCTCGACCAGATGGTAGGTGACCTCGGCCATTCGGCGCGCTCCTTGGTTGGCGATCAGTAGTACCGCGGGATCGGCCCGACTTGCGGCGTCCGCCGCTCGCCCAGATCGAAGACCAGCTCGTCCACATAGCACCATCCCCAGCCCTCGGGGGGATCGTAGCCTTCGATCACCGGGTGGCCGGTGGCGTGGAAGTGCGCGGTGGCATGCCGGTTCGGCGAGTCGTCGCAGCAGCCCACGTGCCCGCAGGTCCGGCACAGCCGCAGGTGCAGCCACCGCGACCCCGTCTTCAGGCACTCCTCGCACCCGCGCGCGCTTGGCGTCACGTCGGCGATCGCCTGGGCATGTCTGCAGGGCAGGTCTTCCATCGGGGGCTCCGACCTTTCAACTGCGAGGGCGCGTCAGCGCCGATATCGTCCACGAACCACACGAACCACACGAACAGGTCAAGCTCATCCGAGGCCGGCTGTGTCGCGCCTATTCGCTGATCCCGTGCGCCGCGAGGTGCGAGGCGAACTCGCCCTTGGCGATCCGCGCCAGCGGGTTCGGCGTCGGCTCGCCCACCTTCTTCAGCGTGTTGCGGTCGCGGTGGCGGAACGGCTCGGCCTGCCCGCGCACCGCCAGCATGGTGTCGGAGACGTAGCTCCAGCTGCCGTCCGCGTTGAAGGTCACCTCCAGCTCATACGACTCGGTGCGGAACGCCCACTCCAGGAAGTCGGTCGAGCAGATGCCGTAGCCCGGCGTGCCGCGCTCGGCCCGCACCACGATCTTGCCGTCGCCCTTCTGGCCCTGGCCCTTCGCCAGCGCCGTCTGCCCGCGTGGAATGGCCAGGGTCTGCATCACGAGTCCGGTCGCCGGCTCCCACAGCCAGTAGCCCACCTGGTCGTGGAAGGTGGTGTCCTCCTCGGGCGTCGCGATGTGCACGTGGTAGCGCAGGCCGTAGAACAGCTGCGGCCCGTTCGGCTGCGGGTCGATCGGCTGCATCTCGATCCGCTCGAGATAGGCGCGCCGCTCCGGACCCTCGGCCTTGGGGTTCAGGTCGACGCCCTTCAGCCCCTCCCAGATCCCGGCCAGCGGCGTGAGCGGGCCCAGGTTCGCGAGGGTGTCGGGATCGACGTCCTCCGGCTCGGTGAAGATGTCGTCGGGAAACGGGTTCATACGGGGTCCTGTCCTACTTGCCGGCGGCTGCGCGCTCGGCCTTCTGCTTGTCGACCATGGCCTTCACGTCGGCCAGCAGCGCGTGGGCGTCGTAGGCCACGCCGCGGGTCACCGTCCACTTCACGCCGCCGACAGTCTCGATCTTGTTGTCCGCGTTCAGCCGCTGATGGCCCGTGCCGTACAGCGTCTTGAAGTTGGCCAGCGGGTTCTCCGGGACGATCACCAGGTCGGCGCTCATGCCGGGCTTCACGATGCCGAAGCTGGGGCCTTCGCCCTTGGGGTCGGCCAGCGTCCGCGCGCCGTTGCTGGTCGCCGCCTGGATCACCTCCAGCGGCGTGAACCCGGCCTCCTGCAACAGCTCCAGCTCCTCGATGTAGCCGAAGCCGTACAGCTTCCAGATGAAGCCCGAGTCCGACCCGGTGCTCACCCGGCCGCCCATGTTCTTGTAGTCGTTCACCAGCCGCATGAAGCGGGCGTAGAAATTGCGCCACGCCACCTCGTTGCCGGTCGTCCAGTCGTAGAAATAGCTGCCGTGGTTGTCGCGCGTGGAGACGAAATAGTCCCGCAGGCTGGGCAGCGTGTAGATCGCATGCCAGTCGGCGTTCTTCGCCCGCATCAGGTCGCGCGACGCCGCGTAGATCGTCATGGTCGGGTCGAAGTCGACGTGGTTGGCCTTCTGCGCCTCCAGGTAGGCCACCCACTCGGGCGAGCCCGGCTCTACCTCGTCCCAGATCTCCGCCGCTTCCCCGAAGCGCTTGGCCTCGTCGTAGAAATTGTAGTCGTTGGGGAATTTCTGCAGCCGGCCAGCCTTCAGCATCGACTCGAAGTGGCCGTAGAAGTGGGTGACCGTCCCCAGGCCCGCATCGCCCATCTGCCGCGCGTTCATCCCCGCCACGCCCGGCGGCGAAATGTGGGCCACGGTGCCCAGGCCCTGCTTCTTCGCCTCGTCGATCGCCGCGGTCATCACTTCGGGCGTCTCGTCCATCAGGGCGAAGAACTTGATGCCGTCGACGCCGTTCTTGGCCGCCCACTGCACCCAGGCGCGCGCCTTGGCCGGCCCGTCGATCCGCCCGCCGCTCCAGCCCGAGCCCAGCGTCTGGTAGTTGTAGATGCGCGGCGCGACGATCTCGCCCCGGGCGCTCCGAGCCTTCTCCGACACCGCGATGTCGTGCGGCGCCAGGCTCACGCCGCGCACCGTCGTCACCCCATGCGCCAGCCACAGCTTGTAGGCGTACTCCAGGTCGGGTGACTTCACCGGGTCGCCGCCGTGGGTGTGCAGGTCGATGAAGCCGGGCAGGGCGTACATGCCCGTGGCGTCGATCTCCTTGTCGGCGTCCAGCGGCGCGCGGTTCGGCTTCAGCGGCAGGCCTGGCCAGCCGGCCTGGACCACGTCGGTGATCTTGTCGTTCTCGATCACGATGTCGACCGGCCCGCGCGGCGGCGCCCCTGTCCCGTCGATCAGGGTCACGCCCCGGATCACCAGCTTGCGGTAGGGGCCCAGGCCCTCGTTCGCGCGGCGCGGCGGAGCCGGGTGCATGCTGGGACGAGACGCCGCCGCCGGAGCCGCGAGGGGCGCTGCGGCCTTCTGCGCCTCGGCCGGCGGGCCGCCCATCGCCACGGCCAGAGCCAACCCGGCCAGCGGCCCAACCCAACGCCCCATGCAGTCCCCCATCGGATATCGGCCGCGACGATAGCCGGACGGCCGGCCGCCGCAACAGGCGGCGCGATGCGGCAAGGTCCGGTGAGGGGGCGGGATGCCCCCGGCGCTCCCCAGCGCCGGAGGCTGCGCCTGCGCCGTAAGCACAGCCGAGGCAGGCGGGCCGATAGAGGCCTGCCCGCCCCTCGGCGCAAGCGTCGGCTTCCCCACATTGGGTATTTCGCCGGCGCGCCCTCGACGCCCGGCTCCGCGTCGCGGATCATCCGCCCGAAGCGAGGGGGTCCGGATGATCAGGACGCTGCTGAAGGCCGCCCACAGCCTGGACGGCTGGCTGCACGAAAAGCTCGGCCGCCCCTACGGAGTCCTGCTCAGCAGCGGCCTGGCGATGGAGCTCGTCCACCGTATCACCGAGATCCCGGAGAAGACGCACGAACTCCACCGCCTGCTCCCGCTCGCCGGCTTCTTCGTGCTGAACGCCGCCCTGCTGATCCACCAACTCGGCGAGCTGGGCGAACGCGCCGCCGCGCGACGGGCGCGGCGCGGGGAGCCCGCACGCTAGCCGCCGGCCACGAGCGCCGAATTGTGTGCTGTTTTTGATCTATTTTGCGAATGTGGACTCGACTCGATCCATATTGAATGCGTCGATGCCTGCAGGCAGGGAGGACATCGGATGCGTCGTCGGATCGGGGCCGCGCTGGCGGCGGTGCTGCTGGGGCTCGTGGCCGGCCCTGTGACGGCGGCCCCCAAGACCCCGGTCGTGCTGGTGCACGGCTTCCTCGGAACGGGCCTTTCCATGGAGAAGATGCGGCAGAAGCTCGCCGCGCGCGGCTTCCCGGCCTATGCGCCCACGCTGCTCACCAACGACAACATCGCCAATTCCTACCAGCTCGAGCTCTTCATCGAAGGCTGGGTCCTGCCCACCAATCCCGGAGTCACCAAGGTCCACCTGGTCAGCTTCAGCATGGGCGGCCTGTCGACCCGCTACCTGATCAAGTCGGGCCGCGCGCCGTCCATCGCCTCGCTCACCCAGATCGCCGCGCCCAACTACGGCTACCAGCCGGCGACCGGTGCGGGGCCCTGCCAGCTCCCCGACATCGCCGGCGGCCAGATGTGCCCCACCAGCGCCTTCATCCACGACCTCAACGCGGGTGACGACACGCCCGGCGACATCCCCTATTCCAGCGCCCAGAGCGGAGCCGACACCCCCGACAACTCGGTGCTCGACGGCGGAGCCTGCCGCGCCTACCCGCTCACCACCACGCCCCACGCCCAGCTTCCGGACGACGACGCCATTATCGACTGGGTGATCGCCTCGGTCGAACGCGCCGAGGCCGGCCCGCCCTACGGACCTTGCGCCGCCCCGGGCGCCTTCCAGAACCTGCCGATCCAGTAGCGGCCACTGCGACCAATCGCCACCAAGGCCACGGTTCACGTCCCTTCTTAAGCAACGCCGCCTTACGTGGGGGCGTGATGCTCAGGTCGATCCATCGCGAGGCGCTCGAGAAGTTCTACTATCGCGCCTACGGAGACTACCGTGCGTTGCGGCTGGCCAGCATCGCCATCATCGCTACACTGACCGCTTACACGGGCGTCTGGTCCATCACCGCGGCGGTGCTCTGGGCCGTGGCCTACGCGGCCGGCGAGTTCTCGCTGGTGGTCTGGTGGCGCCGCATCCAGCCGGGGCTCGCCCAGGCCGACCTTCCGGATATCAAGCGCCGCGAATCCGAGCTGATCGCGATTTGCGCGGTGGCGTGCGCCATCTGCGCGGTCCCCGGCTTCCTCACCCCGCTGGCCGGGCGGGACAACGCGATCATGGGCGTGATCCTCAGCGCGGCGATCATCCTGGTTGCGGCCGCCGAGCACAGCTTGCGGCGGGACATGTTCTTCCTGACCGCGCCTGCGGCGGCCATCGCCCTGATGTGGAACCTGGTCAGCCTCGGCGAGGGTGTCACCGCCTGGATCTTCGGCGGCCTGGGCCTCTGCTACATCGGCAACGCGCTGGCCTTGCAACAGTCCAACGCCAAGGTGTTCCGCGACCTCCAGCGCCTGCGCGCGGGCGCCGAAGCGGCCAACGTCGCCAAGAGCGATTTCCTGGCCACCGTCAGCCACGAGATCCGCACCCCGCTGAACGGCGTCCTCGGCATGGCCCAGCTCATGGCGCGCAGCGAGCTCACCCCGGAACAGCGTGCGCAGCTGGAGGTCATCTCCGGCTCGGGCGAGGCGCTGCTCGGCCTGCTCAACGGCATCCTCGATCTCTCCAAGATCGAGTCCGGCAAGTTCGAGATCGAGGCGCACCCGTTCGACCTCGACGAGACCGTCCAGGCGACCGGCGCCCTGTTCGTCCCGCTCGCCGCCGAGAAGGGCCTGAAGCTCGACGTCGACGTGGCCCCCGACCTGCGCGGCCGCTGGCGCGGCGACCCCACCCGCCTGCGCCAGGTGCTCTCCAACCTGCTGTCGAACGCCATCAAGTTCACGCCGTCGGGCGCGGTGCGGCTGGGCGTGGCGCCCGCGCCGGGGGGCGTCGCCTTCCGCGTCGCCGACACCGGTGTCGGTATCCCGGCCGAGAAGCTCGGCGCGATCTTCGAGAAGTTCACCCAGGCCGACTCCTCCACCACCCGGCGGTTCGGCGGCACGGGCCTGGGCCTGACGATCTGCGAGCGCCTGGTGGCCCTGATGGGCGGACGCATCGCGGTCGAGAGCCGGGTCGGGGTGGGCTCGACCTTCTCCTTCGTCCTGCCGCTCGGGCGCGACGCCGCGCCCCCGCCCCAGGCGACGGAAGCGCCCCCGCCGGCGGAGCCCGGGCGGTCGATCCGCGTCCTGGCCGCCGAGGACAACGTCACCAACCAGTTCATCCTGCGCGCCCTGCTTGAGAACCTGGGCGTCGAGCTGACGCTCGTCGACGACGGCCAGGCGGCGGTGGAGGCCTTCGAGGCCGCGCGTTTCGACGTGGTGCTGATGGACGTCCAGATGCCCCGCATGGACGGGATGGCCGCCGCCGCCGAGATCCGCCGCCGCGAACGCCAGGCTGACCGGCCGCGGACGCCCATCGTCGCCCTCACGGCCAACATCATGCCGCAACAGGTGGCCGACTACCGCGCCGCCGGCATGGACGCCCACGTCGCCAAGCCCCTCGATCTCGCCGCGCTCTTCAAGACGATCGACGATGTGGTCGCCGCCGCCCCGGAAGAGGCGCGCCAGGCCGCCGAGGCGTAGCGCCGCGACATCCTTTACGGCCGATTCACCGCGCCGGAGCCATTGTCGCGATGCGTGTGCAAACGCACGCATCGCGAGCGGAGAAAGGCGATGACCGGCGTCGAAGTGGTCCTGGCGATCAATGTGGCCGTGGGCAGCCTGTTCGCGGCGGGCTACGCGATCATCGCGGTCTCCAACCCCTCGCAGCGCGCCGCCCTGTGGTTCTCGCTGACCTACCTGATCGGCATGGTGACTTCGGTCACCGACTTCCTGGGCGGCGCCCTGGGCGCCTCCAAGATCACCGACGTCATCAGCTACGTCGCCTTCCTCGTGGCCTCGCTGTCGATCAGCGCCAGCCTTGCGATCTTCCACCGCCGCCGTCCGCCCTGGCTGGCCATCGCCGCGATCCTGGCGTTCGGCCTGGGGATGCGCGCCTGGATCTGGGACATGGAGCGCGACACGCTCACCTACGGCTTCGCCTACCAATCCTGCTACGTCCTGGCCTCGCTGCTCGCCGCGCGCACCACGCTGTCCATCGACCGGCGCGGACCGTTGCACCTGGCCCTCGGCGCCCTGTGGGTGGCGATCGCCGCCCACTTCCTGCTGAAGCCGTTCGCCGCCATGACCCTGGGGTCAGGCCACACCTACGCCGACTACACCAAGACCACCTACGCGATGATCTCCCAGTCCAGCTCGGGGATGCTGCTGGTCGCCGCCGGCCTGCTCCTGCTGCTGATCGTGGCGCAGAAGGCGATCGGCGAGTCCCAGGCCGCGTCCGAGACCGATCCGCTATCGGGCCTCACCAACCGCCGCGGCTTCGACCGCCTGGCCGACGGCGCCCTGGTCCGCACCAGGCGCTCGGGCTCCCCCATGGCCGTGGCCCTCTTCGACCTCGACCACTTCAAGCGCGTCAACGACACCTTCGGCCACCAGACCGGCGACGGCGTCATCGCCGCCTTCGCCGCGATCCTGCGCGCCACCGCCCCCGGCGCCGCGGTCACCGCGCGCCAGGGCGGCGAGGAGTTCGTGATGCTGATCGAAGGCGCCACCGCCGAGACCGCCTGGCTCGCCGCCGAGGCCGTCCGCATCCGCACCGCCGCCGGCCTGGGCGAGGGGCTGCCGCACACGACCGTCAGCGCCGGGGTGGCCCAGCTCCGCGAGGGGGAGACCCTCTCCGACCTGCTCCGTCGCGCTGACCAGGCCGCCTATCAGGCCAAGACCGCCGGCCGCGACCGCGTCTGCCGCGCCGCCGGCGACGACGTTCCGGTGGTGGCGCTGCGGCGCGCGGGGTAGGGGCGCTAGAGGCCGAAGAAGCGCGCGAAGCCCTTGTCGGTGACCCGCGCCAGGGTCGCCCGGTAGTCGTCGAAATGCGCGCCGCCAGGCGTGACCCGACCGAACGTCGGATCGGCAAGCCGGCGCAGAGGCACATAGGCGACCGGCGCGGCCGCGGGGGTCAGGTGGCTGCCGTGGCCGGCCTGCAGGGTGGCCAGGACGCCGTACATCTCCCCGCCGATCGTCGGTCGGCCCAGGGTGGCCAGCCGGAACTGCCCCTGTTCGCTGGTGACCAGGTAGATGTGCCCCGACTGGTTGGAGAGCGACACCGCGCCCTTCTGGGTGAAGTCGGCGTCCAGGCGCGCCGCCTCGCGGAACGCCAGGCTGGACGAGGCGTCGTCCCAGGCGATCTCGGTTCGGTAGGCGTAGATCGCGGTGGGGTCCTCGAAAGAGGGGCGGAGCGTCAGGTAGTCGCCCTCCAGCCAGGCGACCGCGGGCCGCGAATAGGCGCCCAGCGTCTCGGGCGCCAAGGCCGGCGGCGGCGCGCGGACCGGCGCGCGCAGGGGCGCGCCCAACGCCTCCTCCAGCCGGATGGTGGTGGCCAGGGTGAAGGGCCGGCGGCCGGCCAGCGCCTTCTCCAGGGTCGAGATGCTGATCTTGGCCAGGTCGGCCAGCGCCTGGCGAGACAGCCGCCGCCGCGCCAACTCCTCGCGCACCCGCACCGCGATGGCCTGGCTCAGTTCGATCGAAAGCTCGGCTTCCGCCGGGGCCAGGGTCATCGAGTCGGGTCCTCACGAATCCGTACAATTCCGCACACTGTGGCGCCCCAGCGGCCCCTGCAAGGCTTCGACCGGACGATCTGCACGGCTTCCGCATGAGCTTTGCAGATCATGACGCTCACGCCCTGCGCGGGGCGTGACGACAAGGAAGATCTCTCGCTTCCGAGATGAGGAGATCTTCCCATGTCTGCGTCCGCTGTCGGCGCGTCCCGTCACCCCCTCTGGCGCGCCGGCCTGATGCTGCTGCTGGCCGCTGTGGGCGTCCTGCTGTTCGGCCCGAAGGGCGTCGCCGCCGAGCCCGGCGACGTGACCTCGGGCGCCCTGATGATGCGCGCCCGCGACGGTGACCAGGTGGTCGAGGCCGTGCGGCTGGGGACTGACATCGACATGGCGGTCAGCGGCCTGACGGTGCGCACCCGCGTCACCCAGGCCTTCCGCAACAACACCGGCCGCTGGGTCGAGGCGGTCTACGTCTACCCGCTGCCCGACGACGGCGGCGTCGACACGCTGAAGATGGTGGTCGGGCGGAAGGTCATCGTCGGCGAGATCCGGAAGAAGGCCGAGGCCCAGGCGATCTACGACGCCGCCAAGGCCCAGGGGCAGAAGGCCGCCCTGGTCGAGCAGGGCCGGCCCAACATGTTCACCAACACGGTCGCCAACGTCGGTCCCGGCGAGACGGTGCTGGTTCAGATCGAGTACCAGGCTCCGGTCGCGGTCTCGGGCGGCAGCTATTCCCTGCGTGTGCCGCTGGTCGTCGCGCCGCGCTACGCGTCGCCCGGCGCGGCGCCGGCCCCCGACGCGGCCGCGCCTCGCGTGCAGGGCAGGATCAATCCGGTGAGCATCACCGTCCACCTGCGCGCCGGTTTCCCGCTGGCGAACGTCGCCAGCGCCACCCACGCCCTGGACGTGCGCGACGAGCGCGGCGGCAAGCGGATCACCCTGGCCGACGGCGAGGTCCCGGCCGACCGCGACTTCGTGCTGACCTGGCGCCCTGCGCCGCTGGCCGCGCCGGCCGTCGGCCTGTTCCACGAGAAGGTGGCCGGCGGCGACTACATCCTGGCCCAGGTCACCCCGCCGATCTCGATGCGCACGACCCCGCCCGCGCCGCGCGACATCGTCTTCGTCATCGACAACTCGGGCTCCATGGGCGGTGAATCCATGCGCCAGGCCAAGGCCAGCCTCGCCTACGGCCTGGCCCATCTGAAGCCCGGCGACCGCTTCAACGTCGTCCGCTTCGACGACAGCCTGACGGTGCTGTTCCCCAGCGTTGTCGCGGCCGAGGCGGCCAATGTCGCCAAGGCCCAGCGCTTCGTCGCCGGCCTCGAGGCCAACGGCGGCACCGAGATGATCCCGGCCATGGCCGCGGCGCTCAAGGATGATCCCGCCGCCGGCGCCGGCCGCCTGCGCCAGGTGGTGTTCCTGACCGATGGCGAGATCGGCGACGAACAGGGCTTGTTCGACACCCTCACCGCGCAGCGCGGCCGCTCGCGGGTGTTCATGGTCGGCATCGGTTCGGCCCCCAACACCTACCTGATGAACCGCGCCGCCGAGCTGGGCCGCGGGACCTTCACCCACATCGGCTCGGTCGACGCCGTCGAGGAGGCCATGCGCCGGCTGTTCGACAAGCTGGAGAATCCGGTCGCCACCAACCTCACGGCCCGCTTCGAAGGCGCCGACGCCGACGTCGCCCCGGCCGTGCTGCCCGACCTCTACCGCGGGGAGCCCGTCACCTTGGCCGCCAGGGTCGGCGCGCTGCGGGGCGTGCTCGTGATCGGCGGCGTGATCGACGGCCAGCCCTGGGAGACCCGCATACCGCTGAACGACGCCGAGGCCGGCGCGGGCGTCTCCAAACTGTGGGCGCGGCGCAAGATCACCGACGCCGAGGTGGCCCGCAGCCTGTCCCAGATCACCGAGGAAGAAGCCGACGCCCGCGTCCTCAAGCTGGGCCTGGAGCACCGGCTCGTCACCAGCCAGACCAGCCTGGTGGCGGTCGACAAGACCCCGTCGCGCCCGGCCGGCGCGCCGCTCGAGCGCGCCGACCTGCCGCTGAACCTGCCGGCCGGCTGGGACTTCGACGCCTTGTTCGGCGATTGCACCACAGGCGACAGCCCGGCTGACGCCGACGCCAACCTCGAGGTCGCCGGTCTCGACCTGCCGCAGACCGCCACCGACGGCCCGCTGCTGGTCCTGCTGGGGCTCGGCCTCCTGGCCCTCGGCGGCCTGCTGGGCGCGGGCGGCTGGGTCCTGTCCGACCGGAGGCGGGCGGCGTGAGCCCGACTTCCGCCCGGCTGGGAGCGGTCCTTCGGCGGCTCCCGTTCCTGGCGCCTGCGGCGGTGGTCCTGGCCGTGGGGCTGGCGCTCTGCAGCCAGGGCCTGTGGATCCCGGCCAAGGCCGCCCTGGCCCAGGTGCTGCTCGAACGCGCCTTCGAGCGCTCGGTCGCCACCGGCCGGCCGGTGAAGCCCTGGCCCTGGGCCGACACCTGGCCCGTCGCCCGGATCGCCTTCCCCCGGCTGCATCGCGCGGTGATCGTGCTGGACGGCGCCAGCGGCCAGGCCCTGGCCTTCGGGCCAGGCCACGTGGCGGGAACGCCCGACGCTGGCGACCGCGGCGTGGCGGTCTACGCCGCCCACCGTGACACCCACTTCGCCCTGCTGGGCCAGGTGAGGCCCGGCGACGAGATCGTCGTCCGGCGCATCGACGGCCACGAGGCGCGCTTCCGCATGGCCGGCGCCCGGGTCGTCCGCTGGGACGCCTCGGGCATCGACCCCCATGCCCCCGGCCGCGCCCTGGCGCTGGCCACCTGCTGGCCCCTCGACGCTAGGACCCACGGCCCGCTCCGCTACGTCGTCTGGGCCGGGCCGTCCGCGGGCTAGGGCGGCGGCGGACGCCGGCTACGCGCCCCGCGCCGCCAGCACGAAGTCCAGCGCGGCGCACACGGCGGCGACCTGTGCGTCGTTGCACTGCTCCGGTGTCGCGCGCGGGCTGTCCGGATAGACCTCGGTGGTGGTCGTGTAGGGCGCCCCGGTGATCGACGGGCACATCCCGTATTCCCGCTGCGGATAGGTGATGATCCCGGGCGCCAACACCGGGCAGCCGATGATCTCGCCCGCGTCGTCTGGCGGCGCGATGTGGGTCACCGCCGCCACCGCCCGGATGATCGCCTCCTGGAACGCAAGCTGCGGGTCCTCGCTGTCGGCGACCAGGTAGAACCCGTCCGGCACGAGGCCTGGCTCGAAGGGCTTCCCGTCGCGGGCCGCCAGGGCGGGCCGGAATTCGCTCTCGTCGCTGTCGGTGGTCTCGTGCAGGTCGATGTGCAGACGGAACTGCCCCAGCCGGGGCTGAACCAGGGCCATCAGGCTGGTCGCCTCGCGTGACGGGCCGTCCGCGCGGAAATTCCGGTTCGGGTCGACGGCGTCATAGTTCCAGCGGTTGATCCGCTCGTAGCCCCAGGGGCTCACGCAGGGCGCCACGAGCAGGTTGACCCGCCCGGCGTAGGCGGCCGCCCGCGTCTCCAGGAACTGCAGCGCGCCCATCACGCCGCTGGTCTCGTACCCGTGGACACCGCCCGTGATCAGGGCGGCGGGCAGCGAAGCGTCCCATGTGCGGCTCGCCAGGGCGTACTGCGGATAGGTTTCCCCCGCATAGTCCAGACGGCCGTAGGGGATCAGTTCGAACCGGTCCGCAAGCGCCTCGATGCGGGGCAGCACGTCGCGGTCGTAGCGGCGGTGGCGCGACTGCCGCGCCCGCCATGCGTTGCGTTCCGCCTCGCCCCAGGCGCGGCCCGGAGTCCCGACGGGATAGGTCATGGTGTCTGTCATGCCGCCTCATAGGCCAAAAGCCCGGCGACGTCAGTGCGGTCGCCGAGGCCCGAACCGGGCCCGGAAGAGCGACGAGCGGTGCTTCCGGTCGGCGCCGATCGGGTGAAGGGTAGCGTCGGCGGGACGCAGGCCAGGAGGCTCCACATGAGGAATGATCGTCGGGAATTCTTGGCGACGGCGGCGGCGATGGGCGCGGTCCTCGCCTGGGGCGGCCCCGCGCGGGCCTCGCGCCTGGCGTGGCGCGAGCGCGAGGACCTCTATCCCGAGGGCGTCGCCTCGGGCGACCCGGACGCGCACAGCGTCATCCTGTGGACCCGGCGGCCGTTCGCCGCCGGCGGGCGGCAGGTGCTCTCGGTGGAGGTCGCCGAGGACCAGGCCTTCCGCCGCGTGGTGGCGCAGGCCCGCGCGCCCGTCTCGGCGGCGGCGGACTGGACGACGCGGGTGCTCGTGGGCGGCCTCCAGCCGGCGCGCGTCTACTGGTATCGCTTCGTCGACGCCGAGGGGAACGGCAGCCGGGTCGGGCGCACCCTCACCGCGCCGCGCGACGACGATCCGCGCCCCGTGAGCTTCGCCTTCGTCAGCTGCCAGAGCATCAACGAGGGCAAGCTCAACGGCTATCGCCGGATGATCTTCGAGGACGAGCGGGCCAAGCCGCAGGACCAGCTGGGCTTCGTCCTCCACCTCGGCGACTTCATCTACGAGGTGGTGCAGTACCCCGAGGAGGGCGCCACCCGCTTCGACCGCACGATCTACGAGGTGACGCGCTTCACCGACGGGGGGAAGACCGGCAAGCTGCACTATCCGCTGACCCTCGACGGCTACCGCGCCGTCTATCGCGGCTACCTCGCCGACCCCGACCTGAAGGACGCCCGCGCCCGCTGGCCGTTCGTGGCCATCTGGGACAACCACGAGTTCTCCTGGCAGGGCTGGCAGAGCATCCTGAAACCCGGCGACGGCGGCCGGCCGGGCCAGACCCTGAAGGTCGCCGCCAACCAGGCGTGGTGGGAATACCTGCCGTCGCGCTGCAGGAAGGCTGGCGGCGCGGGATGGGAGACCTTCGATCCCCCGGCGGTGAAGGACGTGAAGATCGAGGCGTGGGACGAGAACGGCCTCGGGAACGAGCCGAACAACCTCGCGGCGATCAACAGCCTGATCGGCTACCGCGCCGTCCGCTACGGACGCCATCTCGACCTGATCATCACCGACCAGCACAGCTACCGCAGCCCCGACCCGACCGACGACCCCGAGCTCGAGAAGCTCTCCCCCAAGGCGTTCCTCGGCATGTTCCCGGAAGCGGTGATGCAGGCCTGCGACGGCGGGCGCGCCTTCGACGGCGGCCGCCCGCCCGAGATGCTGACCTATGGCGACGTCCGCGTCCCCAACCCGCAGAAGCACGCCCCGCCGCAGACGATCCTCGGGGCCGAGCAGAAGGCCTGGTTCAAGGCGCGGCTCAAGGCGTCCAGGGCCACCTGGAAGGTCTGGGGGAACTCCCAGGGGACGCCCGACCAGCGCAGCGATCCTCAGAACCTGCCGGCGGGGCTCACCACGCCCTGGCAGGGCGGCTTCGCGATCCTCAGCGGCGGCGACTACGGGACCGCCTATGCCGAGCGGGCCGAGATCTACGACCTCGTCCGCGACGCAGGGATCACCGGCTTCGCGATCGTCTCGGGCGACCGCCACAGCTTCTGGGCCGGCTACGCGACGTCCCAGCTGCCGCCGGGCCGGTTCGAGCCGGTGGGCGTCAGCTTCGTCGGCGGCTCGCTCTCCAGCCCCGGCGGCCTGGAGGGCCGCGAATACACCCTCCGGAAGGACCACCCCCTGCGGCCCCTGTTCCTCGCCGACCGGCCGGGCCAGGCCAAGCCCGACCCGACGTGCAACATGCTGCTCCGCCACGGCGTGCGCGCGTGCCTCGAATACGCCAGGAGCTTCGACCTCGCCCGGGCCCGCGCGCTGTCGAACCCCGAGCTCGCGCCGCACCTCGAGTTCGTGGACCTCGGCGGCCACGGCTACGCCACGGTGCGGCTGAGCGCGGAGGAGATGCGCACGGAGTTCGTCTGCATCCCCCGCCCGGTCACCCGCAGCGACCGGCCCGACGGCGGCGACCTCCGCTACCGCGTGGTCCACACCGCGAAGCTCTGGGCCGCGGGCGAGCGGCCGCGCCTCATCCAGCAGGTCCTGGAGGGCGACCCCGGCCTGTCGATCTGACCGACTCCGCCGTCGGCGCTGGCGCCCGATAGACCCTCGGCGTCAGCCGTCCCCGCCGCCCCTTCAGCGCCGCGATCTTCGCGTTGCAGGCGGGGATGCCCTCCGTCCACACCTCCTCGGCCGCCAGCTCCGCCTCGAACCCGAGCCAGCCGCCCCGCCAGTCGCAGGCGTCCACGAACGCCACGCGGAAGCCGGGGCAGGTCCGCAGCCGCCAGTACAGCGCCTTGGCCGACGGCGCGCCGCGCGCGGCCACCGCTTCGCTCATCGACGCCCCGGACCGCACGCGCGACAGCAGGGCGTCCAGCGCCCGCGCCGAACAGGTCCCCCGCGTGCTCGGCCCGCGCGGCCGCCGCGTCCCGCGCTCCGCCCGCTCGCGGGCCTTCCGCGCCTTGCGCGCCCGCCGCGCGTTGTCCCGGCTCGCCCGCCGCACGTCCGCCAGCGCGGCCCGCAGCTCGGCCACCGCCTCCCCGAACTCCGGCACGACCCGCATCCAGCGATAGACCGTGCAATAGGCCGGCATCCGCGCATCCGCCGTGATCGCCTTCACCGTCTCCCCGGCCATTATCCGCGCCAGGATCAACTCCCCCATCGCCCAGGTGAACGCCGTGTCCTTGTGCCCGGACCCATGGTCCATCGGCGGGATCGGCCAGTCGCGGGGATCGCCGAGCGAGGTCTTCATGGGCGCCAAGGTAGAGGTCCGCTACGTCAGCTCCGGACGTGTCTCTTCACCTCCCGCCGCTTCGCGGGGGAGGTGAGGGGAACGACCATCCTTCAGGACGCCTACCACCCTCAAATCCATGGCGGATAGCGAGCCAGCCGGAGCAGGCGTGTCAAGGACGCGCCCGCCAGGCGCGCCGCGCCTGTCCTTGAAACGCCTGGTCCGGCTGGCAGGCTGGGCCGTGGGCTTTGGGCGGAGAGGTGAATGCCGTCGGACCCCCGGTTCCTCAATACGCCATTTGCGGACCTTGGCGTGAGGCGGGAAAGCGGTCATTCGGCGCTCTTTCGATCTTGCGGGCCCGCAAGAAGCATTGTGGCCCCATCGGGCGCTCGCTGGTACCACCGCTTATGGGCAAGATCCGAGAC